>Ga0315280_10005732_pt1 | contig 17553 bp, 13 predicted proteins | sample YL17G06_40_MG_FD_203697 | JGI IMG/M metagenome (GOLD analysis project Ga0315280, IMG submission 203697) | Sediment microbial communities from Yellowstone Lake, YNP, Wyoming, USA - YL17G06_40 | ecosystem: Environmental > Aquatic > Freshwater > Lake > Sediment | place: USA: Wyoming | collected...
GTTGCGGAAAATGCACCGTATGGATTCCTCCGCAAGGTGACATCAGTCTCTACTGTTGGCAGCGATGTGGTGGTTCAAACAAGCGACGCAACGCTTGAGGAAGCCATACAGAACGGTACTATCACAATCAGCAAAACCTTCTCCCCCGCCGATGTGGTGTCTGATGTGCCTCTGTCAGCAGGTGTCACGGTTGTGCCAACCTTCCCGCGAGCCGAGGAGGCAGCGCCTGTTGAGCCAGTTTCAGTGGAGTACATACGCCAGTGGGTTTTGGAGGACGAAGTCATCTATGACCAGGATGGAGACCTCACAACTACGTATGACCAGATAACGGCGAACGGCAGTATAGCCATTTCCTTGAGTGTTGACTTCACGCTGAAGATAAGTTGGTTTCGGTTGAAAGAATGCAGTTTCACAACCACCACGAAAGTAACCTCAGAACTCCGCCTCAACTCTTCAGTAGAGATGCTTGACCGCACCGAAACAAAGGAACTTTGGCGTATGACCCTAACACCGATTACTGTTCCATCTTTCCCTGTTGTTATCGTGCCTGTGGTCACTATCAATCTGGGTGTTGACGGGCGCGTTTCTATCAACGCAACAGCAGGTGTAAGGGATGAGGCGACGCTTACCGCCGGTCTCGCATACAGCAATGGCGTATGGACTCCTATGAAGAGTTTTTCAAACGACTTTTCCTACGACGCGCCCACGCTTTCGGCAAATTGCTTCTTCAAAGCCTACGCTGGTCCGGAAGTCAAGTTGCTTTTCTATGGCATTGCGGGACCTCGTTGTGAAATTCATCCTTACTTGGAACTTGACGCAGACACTTCAAGAACGCCGTGGTGGGAACTCTACGGAGGTCTTGAAGTCGGCGTGGGACTGAAAGTTGACGTCCTCGGACACACACTGCTGGACTACTATCGCCCGGACGTGATAGATTATCGCGTCTTATTAGCGCAAGCGACAACCACGCCTCCTGTATTTGCTAAGACTTGGGGTGGCAGCGGATACGAGGGGGTCTCCGCGATTGCGGCTGACCCTTGGGGGAGTGTGTATTGTGCTGGTTATACTTTCTCCTTCGGCGCAGGCTGCTCTGACGCGCTTCTTCTGAAATATGACAGTTCAGGCGCACTTCAGTGGGCGAGAACCTGGGGCGGTAGCGGGGACGATTCGATGAGCGCGGTTGCGGTTGATTCAGGCGGGAATATCTATTGTGCTGGTTTCACTTCCTCCTTCGGCACAGGCGAGTGGGACGCGCTTCTTCTCAAATATGACAGTTCGGGCACTCTGCGATGGGCGAAGACCTGGGGCAGCAGTAACAGGGATGAACTGCGCGGAGTTGCCGTTGATTCAAGCGGGAACATCTATTGTGCGGGCACAAGCAACGGTGACGGGCTTATTATGAAATATGACAGTTCAGGTGCGCTGCGGTGGGCAAAGACCTGGGGCGGCAGCGGTTCTGATTCTGTGGGCGCTGTTGTGGTTGATTCATCCGGAAACATCTATTGTTCTGGCAGAGCTTGGGGAGGGGACTGGGGCTGCGGGGCCGATATGGCGCTTCTTCTAAAATATGACAGTTCGGGCACGCTCGCGTGGACTCGGGTCTGGTCCAAGGACCAGGGTACAAGCGCGTCCGCGCTTGCGGTTGATTCATCCGGAAATATCTATTGTGCTGGCGCGACTTCGGCGTCGGACTGGGGGGGGTGGCTATACGATAGGGCGCTTCTTTTGAAATATAACAGTTCAGGTGCGCTTCAGTGGGCCAAGAGTTGGGGCGGGAATAGGATTGGTCTGGGTGCGGTTGCGGTTGATTCATCCGGAAATATCTACTGTGCTGGTGGGACTAACTCCTTCGGCGCAGGCGGGTATGACGCACTTCTTCTGCAATATAACAGTTCAGGTGCGCTGCAGGGGGCTAAAACTTGGGGTGGGAGTAGCGATGATACTGTATGCGCCGTTGCAGTTGATTCAACAGGAAATTTATACCTTGGCGGAAGCACACAGAGTTACACAGGCATCTGGCAGGCGCAAACGGTAGGAACCCAAGAGGTATCTGGCTTCTCAGCCACGCCGGAAGGGTGGGAAGATTCACCTTCAGGTGCAGAAGGAAGTCCGGAAGGCACGCGGACCAGTCCAACAGGAAGCGAGACAGGCGCAGGCGGCGCAGACACACTGCTTCTGAAGGGGACATTAACTCCAGCGCTAACCGATGAGGAGAAACAGCAAGAAATACTGGCCATGGTAAACAGCCATAGAGGTTCAATACCGCCAGAACTCGTTCTTGCGATTATTCGTCAAGAGGGCGGCGAAGGCGCGTTCTATATTGATGAGAGCGAAGGGGCCTGGGCGCAACCTTTGAATGGAGATGGGATAATGCAAGTGACCGTTGCGAGCGGCTATCATGAGAAGAGTGGCCCATACACTCATGACCAAGGTGGCTATGACCATGCGATAAAAGATGGTTGTGATTATCTTTCGGCAATCTACAATACATATGGTTCTTACGTTCAAGCGGTCGTGCACTATAACTCAGGCCCAAGTACCCTTTACATCTACTTGGGAGTAAACCAGGGCGACCGGAATTATCTTTCGCATGTCGCTGAACATCTAAGCAATTTCATTCCTGACATCTATGACTTACACAACGCAGACCTTGTGGATGCCTTAAATGCAGGACAAAGTATTTTGAACGAATACCTGTATAACAAAGGCATCCAGTCAGGACAGCCAGTTGACTATTATGGACCATACCAAGAACAATTAGACACAGACCTTCACAATATTGAATTCGGCGGTTAGGCCGGTCTATGGGCTGCTTATGCGGGCTCCACTGAAGGCGGTGAACACGTGGCCGTATTTGCAGGATTTGAGTATTCGGATTCCACGAGAATCGGCTTCAGAGTATATGACCAGAACTGGAAGACAGACGATGGTTTAGGTGTTGTCGGTAAACATATCATACACACATCGGGCTCAGGGGTTTCTGACGCTGACAATTACTACATAGTGACATTAGAGTAAACAAATCGGCCGCGCGGGTAAACGTTCATCACGCCTCCCGGCGTGGTGCTTCTATTTGCGCTTTATCTGCGCGGTGAGGTCGTCCACTCTCGGAATTGTGCCGTCCCAGCGGGCAATCTCCTTCTTCCCATCTTCAAGAATTGTCGTCGGAATGGCGCGGACATCGCGATAAGCGCTTTCGGCAAGACCTTTTTCAGTATCAACATCGCAGTAGGTAACCTTCACGCAAGAAGCAAGATTCTGGTCAGAGAGAAGGTTGGCAACAGACTCTTTTACAGCCTTGCAGCCTGGGCAGGACTGCCTGCTGAAGACCTTTATCTCCATTCTCCAACCTCCTGTTCCTGCAATTCAACTTTCGCTTTTTTCCCTGAAAGGACCCGCACAGTAACTGGCACAAGCGGCAGATATGCATCTATCACCTTCACCTCTGTGCAGCCGGTCTTTGTCAATCTATGAAGCGAAAAATCAATCGCTTTTTTGTTTGAATCTATGCCTATCCAGTTTCTGGAGAGTTTCCAGGCGACGACAAGCGTTGTTCCGCAGCCGCAGAAGGGGTCAAGCACAACATCACACGGATTTGAAGATGCAAGAATTATCCTCTCAAGCAGAGTTTCCGGCTTCTGCGTCGGATATGCTACTCTTTCACGCGACAAAGGGTTCACTATCGGAATCTCCCAGACATCATCAACCGGCGTGCCGGCACGATTGGGAAGATATTTCTTCCCCGCCCTGCTCGTTATGCCGCTTTTTGCATAGCCGCTGGTTTCTTTGTAAGGCACCCGAATCGCGTCAATATTGAATGTGTAGTTTTCGCTCTTCGTGTAGTAGAAGATTGTGTCGTGTTTGCGTGAGAAGTATTTTTTGGAGCGTCCGCCTCCTGTATAGTGCCAGATTATCTCGCTGCGGAAATTGGTGCGACCGAAAAGGGAGTCAAGAAGGATTCGCAGATACACGCTGTTGCGGTGGTCGCAGTGAAGATAAACTGACCCCGTCTCTTTCAGGACGCGGTGGAGTTCGCGCAGCGCGCGCGCAAGCGCGACTACATAAGCGAACGAAGATGTTCTGCCGAGAATTGTGAATAGTCCGCGAACCGCAGGTGCCAGGTCTCCGCCGCAGGTGCGCAGCGCTTGAAAATACCACTCTACTTCCTCGTTCCAGGAGTAGGAGTCGGAGAAAGAGGTTTCAAGTTGGGAACCGCGGGGGTGAACCCCGCGGCTTTGGAAACACCCGCGGACTGAAGTCCGCGGCTTTGGAATACGGCTGGAAGCCCTTTTTCCCTGTCCTGTGCCGAACGGCGGGTCAAGATAGATGAGGTCAACGCTCTGGTCTGGAATGTGTTTTCGCAGAACATCCGGGCTGTCGCCGTGATAGAGGAGATTTGTCCACACTTCGCCTGCCGCTCCTACACAACAGCGTAATTGCCCTTCTGCCTGTCTGCGAGTTCGCCCAATTTGGACTTGTTCCAGTTGTCCACTCTGCTGAAGTAGCCAACTATGCGCGTAACGCCATATACTTTGAGGCTGCCGCATCTGGCGCAAGTCTGTTTCATTCCGCGCTCAACGCCATTGCAGGAATTGCAGATTGTGAACTCAGGCGAGATTGTCAGTTGCGCTGCCTCTGTGTTGAGGTAGGTCTTGTGGACAAGATTGAGGATAGATTCAGCAGGCGGGCGCGATTCGCCGACAAATGCGTGTATTATCGCACCCGACTCTATCAGTCTGTGGAACTTCGCTTGAGTCTGGATTCGCGTAATGAGGTCAACAGGCGCATCAGCGCGCAGGTGAATGGAGTTTGTGTAGTATCTTTCATCGCGCTCCTTATTTCCGCGCAGGAGCCTGTCCGCCTCAAGGAAGAGTCTCGCATCAACCTTTGCGAGTCTGCGGGTCGCGCTCTCCGCAGGTGACTCTTCAAGCGAGAACTTGAGACCAAACCTCTTGGTCGCCTCTTTCGCCCAGAAGTACATATGGGAAACGATTTGGAGCCCGAGTTTGAGCGGCTCTTCGCCTTCGTGGAGTTCCCTTCCGCTAAGATATTCCACAGCCTCGTTCAGTCCTATGAGTCCGATTATGTAAGTCACTTTCTCCAGGTCCACGTATGGTCTGCCGTCCAAGGCAGGTCTGCCAATCTCCCAGAGCGGCATCTGGGGCGAAGACATAAGGCGCTGAATAAATTTACGCTTCTCTAAGTGCGCCTTCGCAGATAGTTCGCAAGCCCTGTCAAGTTCAGAGTAGAACTTCTCCATATCGCCGTGAGAGCGATACGCAGCCTGCGGAAGATTTATCGTTACATTCTGGAATCCGCAGAATCTCATACTCTCAGGATGCCGAATCATATAAGTGTCTTCAATCTTTGTTCGCAGGCGGCAGCAGGCAGCGAGCGTAACAGCATCGCGGTCAAAGACAAAGTAGGGGCTGCCATTCTCGCTTGCAACCTGGCAAGCGTACTTGAGAAGTTCATACTGGGCACGGTCTTTGAAAGTATCTTCGCTCACGTGGAAATCGCACTTCGGAAACGCAAAGACGTGACCGAACTGGTCGCCTGCTCTCCAGATATCAAGCATAGCGCGGCAGAAACGCATAGCGATTTCAGCATAATCGCCATAGACTTTCCCTGTCTCTTTTCCGCCCGGACCTATCGCGGGGACATCCTTGAGATAATCCGGGATACCTGTATGGATATTGAAATCAAGAAAGAGAGTTTGTCCGCCGCGGGAGAAAGCGTTCTGAGAGCCTGAGTATATGAGGTGCTGCGCCTCCTGTCTCAACTGGTCGTCAGACATCCCCTCAAGATAGGGCGCATAGAGGATATTGAGGTAGCCGACGCCGAGAGCGCCAGCGTAAAACGCCTGCATAGATGCTAGGAAAGTGTTGAGGTGCCCTGTCAGAGTTCTCGCGTGCTTTGCCGGTGCGCTGCAAGTGTCAAGATTGGAAAGATGCAGACCATACTTCTTCAAATACTCAAGCGAATGAGAAGAGCAGTAAACACGAGTTGGATAGCCCAGGTCGTGAAGGTGAATCACCGCGGCAAGATGCGCTTCCGCGACATCAGGAGAGAATACTTCCTGAAGCGCGAACTGTTTGAGCGAGTTTTCCGCTATAGCCAGATTTATCGCTTCAGGATTGTTGGACGCGATGTTTGAGTTCTCTTTACTCTTGGAAAATATGAGTTGCTCCACGTCAAATTTGGGCATACCGATAATTCTCTGGCGATACAGTTGCTTACCGAACCCGCGTTCAAACAGTTCGTTATCCACCAGTTCGCGGATAAGCGATGTAGAGACTCTCTTCAGTCCAGAGTCAAAAATTCTCTTTTCCACCGTGCCGGCTATTTCCGCGGCAACTTCAGGGTTGAGGTCAGCCTCAATCTCAAGCGCGGTTGCGATTCGCCCCTTAGACCAGGGAAGCACCTCGTCCTTTGTCACAGGGTCAACAAGAAGCGAGGTGTCTGTCGGATTAGCGTCTTCAATCACTCTATGCCTGACCTTGAGACTCTCGCGGATTCTGGCGCGCTTCTCACGATACAGTATATACGCTTTCGCGGTCTTGGCGTGTCCTGTCTCTATCAAAACCTTCTCAACCATATCCTGAATATCTTCTATGCCTGGAACCTGCCCCTCGTACTTCTTTTCAAGAAAGAGAGTGACCACACGAGACAGTTCCTCCGCGAGAAATCTGTCTTCTCCGCCGACCGAAAGCGCCGCTTTGAATATAGCGTCGGCAATCTTGGTCTCGTTATACGGAACTATTCTGCCATCACGCTTTCTGACCTTCTCTACCTTCGCCATATATAACCTCCGGAAATCACTTTTTGATTTGTTGAACCTCGCTGAGAAATTCCGCAACGTCCTTGAACTCACGATACACAGAAGCAAACCTCACATACGCAACATCGTCAAGTTTCTTGAGCGCGGACATCACCTTCTCGCCGATGACAGTAGAAGGGACTTCTCCCTTGTATGTCTGGTATATGTCCCGCTCAATTTCTTCCACAATCTCATCAAGCCTCTCAGTCGGCACAGGTCTCTTGTGGCAGGCAGTGCACAAACCCTTCAGAATCTTCTCTCTGTCAAAATCCTCTCGCCCTCCATCCTTCTTTATCACACGCAACGTGCTACTGCGCTCGTATGTCGTGAACCTTCGTCCACACTTCTTACACTTACGACGCCTGCGTATCGCAAAACCACCCTCTGTGGCGCGGGAGTCAACGACCTTATCCTCACCCGCTTTACAGAACGGACACCTCACAGCAAACACCTTTCAACATACTGAAAACAAATGCTCGTCGTCTGCGAGCACAAAAACAGCCTAACATACATTATGTTTGAATCCTCTATATGAAATATACCACAGGTTGTTTGCTTTCGTCAAGAGAAAAACCGGGAAGAAAAGACAAAAATGCAGGAACGCGTTACCCCTTTTGAGGCACAATATTACGGACAGGTTTTTTGTTCAGTCTGACAACTTCCACACGAGCGGCTGAAAGAATCTCTTTTGAGAGTTTATCTGGATAGTTTCCTGCCGCGACTATGCGTCTCACGCCCACATTTACGAGAATCCTTGCGCAGAGTGAGCAAGGCAGAATTGTGCAGTAGAGAGTTGAGTTTGCAACGCTGACTCCGTAGATAGCAGCCTGAATGACCGCGTTCATCTCTGCGTGCAGTCCGCGGCAGAGTTCATGGCGCTCCCCCGAACGTATCTTGAGTTTCTCACGAAGGCAGCCCACTTCGCCGCAGTGAGGCAGTCTGCTCGGAGCGCCGTTATAGCCGGTTGTGAGAATTCTCTTGTCTCTGACCAGCACAGCGCCGACCTGCCTTCGCAGACAGGTTGACCTCTTCGCGACCTCGCTCGCTATCTTTGAAAAATATCTGTCCCAGTCAGGTCTGGACATATCAAACTTCCCTCTACTGCTTCGTCAATAATTTGGTATCGTGTCCCCCGCGGTGAAAAATCGGAAGCGTTCTTACTCCTTCTCCGCATCTCTCCGGTCGCCCTTGCCAGCATAGAACACCGCGAAAAGTCCGAGAACTGCACCGACAAGCCCTATCAGCGCGCCGCTTCCCTCTAACTCGTTTCGGCGCTCCTGTGGACTGATCCCGGCTACGGCAAAGGACAGCCCCGCGGCGACAATGCACGCTGCTGCAAGAATCGCCAGCACAATCAGCACAATACCTGTTGTTTTCATTGTCCCTCCTTTCCACTCTCAGCGCCATTCGGAACACAACGCTTACTTTTTCGGCGCGGCATTTGGCGCGCCAAGTGGCAAAAACTTTATAGAACTCGCGTTACTGGAATCTGGCTTGGATAACTTGCACAACAACGCAGAAAAGCACGATACCACCTGCTATCATAAAGAACAGTTTGAGAGTGCCAAAAGCGAGCGCGGCAGGCTTTTCCTCGCGAAGCGCTGTAACCACGATTGAAGTCACGAGACTGATTCCGAGAAAATAGATGATTTCAGTCAGCACTCTTTTTTATCCCCTTCAGCGAAGTCTCAAACGCGTCAATTAGCACAACTATACTGAGAAGACCCGCGACAATAGTATAAAGCAGTCCTATATCAGTTAGAGGGTCAATCTTTCTCCAGTCCTCATCTGGCTGGCGCAGGTGCGAGGAGATGGCCATCGTGGCAAGCGTGGGTCCGCCGGCGCAGACCTGCGCAAGAAAAGCGTACGGGTGTTCCTTCACAGAGACCACGCCGCGCCCTGCAGTGAAAGAACCAACAAAAAAGGCGGCTATCAGAGTCACACCAAGCACCGCAGCCTTCAGACGTTTTCCGAGATACAGGTGTCCCAGCCCCGGGAGAAGCCAGGCAAGAATAAACGTTATTTCTGGACGTTTCCCCATAGCGTCAGTTCTCCGCTTTCTTCACTTTCCACTGCTGGATTTCATCCTGCAGCGAGGTGGTAATATCTTTGCCGAGGTATGCTTCGCGGACGACGCTATTGTTTATCAGTTCAAGTGGCGTTCCGCTTGCGAGAATCTTTCCCTCTTCTAAGATATACGCTCTGTCAGTTACAGAAAGCGTATCACGCACATTGTGGTCAGTGATGAGGACGCCTATTTTGCGTCTGACAAGTGCAACGACAATCTCCTTCACCTCTGCGACAGCGAGCGGGTCTATACCGGTAAAAGGCTCGTCAAGAAGGAGAATGGCTGGATTTGTCACGAGCGAGCGCGCGATTTCCAATCTGCGCTTCTCACCGCCGGAAAGCGATGAGGCTATATTATTCTGGACATTCTGGAGTCCGAAAGAGTTTATCAGTTCTTCCAGGCGGCTCTTCTGCGAAGCGCGCGGAACAGACGACATCTCCAGCACAGCGAGAATATTCTTCCTAACAGAGAGACCACGAAAGACAGAGGTCTCCTGCGGAAGGTATCCGATACCCATTCTCGCTCGCTTGAACATTGGCAGGTTTGTTATTCTGTTGCCGTCAAGATATACGTCGCCCGCATCAGGTTTTATCAGTCCGACAGTCATCATAAAGGTAGTGGTTTTTCCCGCGCCGTTTTTGCCGAGAAGACCAATTATCTCTCCCTCCGCAACGCGGTAACTGACGCCGTTAGCCACTATGCGCCTTCCATAACGTTTCGTCAGTTCTCTTCCTTCAAGCATATCTATCTCAGAGTTATAGCCGACCTACAGATTCCTTAGAGCGTGCAAAAGTTGTGGAAAAGTGCGAGTCGCACCTTGCAGAGACTGCCAATGTTGCAGGACAGCAATTAGCCGCTGAAAGCGCATAAACTCCACACGACCACGCAACGCGCATCGCAACTCCACGCTCTAAACCACATTGCGTAATGTCAAAAATGTGTGAAAAACCTGAATATTTTCTCTCGTAAAATGTGCAAAACTCTGGTTTTACTAACCGCAAACCAGGAACTCGGGAACAGAAACCTCTGGCATTCTTGTGGAAAACTTTTTTCGCACAGGTCTTTGAGGTTCTCCCGAAATGCCAAGAAGAAGCAGTCCTCGGGCGCAAAAACCTAAGAACCTGTAACAGAATGAGCCGCGGCCGCGTTGCGAGCGCCGGGGCAGTGGATGCAAGGAGCGACGACGAGTCGTATCAACGGAGAGATACGCCGAGGAGGAGCGACACAGCAGGCACGCCCCGCCGCCGCAACCCGAAGGGCTGGGCAGATAGCTGTCGCATTGCGGCGTCGCTCGTCGTCGTAATATTTCTCCGTCAATATTGCTCCTCCTCGCTCCTTGCACTGCTCGGCTCTGTGCCCAGCGCGGCTCACGGGTCATTCTGTTACAGGCTCTTAGCCTGCTGACCACTGGAAACGTATCTGACAGGTTTGACAACACGTCCCGAACGAATGCACTGTGTGCACACTCTAATTCTTCTGACTGTGCCCGCCACCACCGCCTTGACTACCTGAATATTAGGCTTGAACTTTCTCTTGCTTCTGCCTGTGGTTTTGATTCCGACGCCTCCCTTGTGCTTGGCAAGTCCCCTATGCGTCACATTGCAGCCGACTCGTGTCCTCTTTCCGCAGATTTCGCAAACGCGCGCCATTGATTATCTCCGCTATCTAACCTGGATTCGCAAAAATCTCAGTATAACGAACCGGTGGCAGATTTCAATAACTTTTTGGAGAGAAATTGATGCGCTCCGACTGGTGTAGTGTATAATTCTACCATTCGGCAGACTGGAGAGAAAAACAGATGTTCCGCATCGCGCTATTTGTTCTTCTGAGTTCTCTCCCACTGGCGGGCTGCGCTGCCACATTTGGCGGGGAGAGCAGAGTCAGGTTCGCCCACGCAGTTCTGGTTCAGGAAGTTGCGGACCGGAGCGTGGAGGGAGATACAACTATCTCAATCTGCGCCGCAAAGGGGGAATACGAGCCGTTCCTCATAATTGTTGAAAATGAAGGCGAAATCCCCGACCTCAACTTTTCCGAACTCACAGGCTCCGGCAAAATAGAGAAAAGCGTGTTTGAGTATTACATTGTCCAGACCACATCCTGCGAGATACCGAAAGACCCAAAACTTGGTCGCAAGCGAAACTTCAACAAGCGCAAAACCGAAATGGTTACTAAGAGTTTCCCTGATAGACTGATTTCGCCAAAAAGCGCTGAAAAAGCAGACGGCAGAGTTATTTTCTGGGTCACACTGAAAGTGCCTTATGACGCCAAACCCGGACTTTACACAGGCACTGTGGAAGTGCAGAAAGAAAAAAAGAGCGAGACCGCCAGGTTCTCTGTTGAAGTCTGGAACTTCTCCCTGCCAAAGAGTATGACTTTCCGTCTCTCCGCCGGGACTCCGAGAGGAATACCGCATCTGCGCGACCCTGAAGCGCTCAAGCGCTGCGAGGAGAATTTCGCCGCTCACCACGTGTCCTGCTGGGGCGCACGCAATCCGAAAATCACATTCAAAGATGGAAAACCACTTGTGGAATGGTCAGAATATGACAAAGAGATGACTTACCTTATTGACACGCTTGGTATGAACTACTTCCAGTTCCCATTTACCTTCGCAGTCTGGGGGCACGGCAGTTACTACGTTCAGACTTTTGGAAAGTTCTCACGAGACGAAATAAGCGAGGAGTTCAAGAAGAACTTCACCGCCTCGGTCAGAGAGGCCACAAAACACCTGAAAGAGAAAAACTGGCTTGATAAGTTCTTCGTCAACTTCTCCGACGAACCGTATAAAAACCAGTATGAGGAGACACGCATTCTCGCAAAACTGATACAGGAAGCAGACCCTGACTTGAAGCCCGGCTGTTACGGACCGTTTCCTAATAAAGAACTTGTCGGCTTTGTCAAGCACTGGATTACTCCCATATATCGACTTGACCCGGACTGGCAAGACAGCTTCAAACGGTCGCTTGGCGCGGAAAAAATCAAAGAGGTCAGAAATCTGCTCGCCGAAGAGACCAGGAAGGGCAATCTCTGGAGCGTCTATAACCCGCTTGAAGACTATGTGCTGGCAGCCGCTCCTGTTGAGCAGCGCACCTTCTACTGGTGGTGCTTCAAAGAGGAGATTAGTTCAGCGATGCAGTGGACTGTCTGCGACGCGCGAAGGCAGCCACAATACAACCGCGACTGGGACTCTATCTGGGTCTATGTGGATTCTGACAAGAACATAGTCAACACAGTTCGCTGGGAGATGACCCGCGAGGGGATAGAAGATTACGAGTACCTTCACCTGATAAAGAAAAAGAAAGGCGATGGCGAAGCGAGAAAGATTTGCTCTCAACTTGTCCGCACCATTACAGACAGAACTCTTGACCCGCAGAAGTTGATTGAACTTCGCCGCCAGATGGGTGATACTCTGAGCCAATAACAGATTCAGACATTTTCAGGAGAGAAAGATGCTTTATCTGATTGAAATCGCTACGAGAGAAGGACTACTTGACCCTCTCGCGCAGGCAATTGTTAGTGATGTGAAAGACCTTGGAATACGGTCCGTTCAGTCCACGAAGGTTGTGCAAATCTTTCTTATTGAAGGCAGGTTCGGCGCAGCGTCTGCGCAGCGAGTTGCCGCTGAACTGCTTTCCGACCCGGTGATAAACATCTTCTCTGTGAATCGCACTGTGCTGGATGAGAAATCGGGAAACCCCAGAATCGTGCAGATAGTGAAAAAGCCCGGTGTTACGGACACTGTGGAGGAGAGTCTGCACAAAGGGATTCGCGATATGGGACTCGCAGCCCAGAGAGTGAAGACAGCGCGTAAGTTCCTCTTCTACGGCGACGCCACTTCCGAGGAGATAGAAACCATAGCGAACAAGATTCTCGCAAACGGAGTCATAGAGGAAATCATTTACGGCGCCCAGCCGCTTTCTATACCGCCTGAACCAGCAAACTACAGATTGAAAATAATCTCGCTTGACCTTGAACGCGCATCAGATGAAGAACTTCTGCGCCTCTCAAACGAAGGGCAACTGAGCCTGAATATCCAGGAGATGTACGCGATAAGGGACTACTTCCGCATACTCGGCAGAAAGCCGACAGACTGCGAACTTGAAACAATCGCGCAGACCTGGAGCGAACACTGCGTCCACAAAACTTTCAGAGGAAAGATAGAATACGTGTTCCCCTGTGGAGGGTGTGAATCTTATCACAACTGCGCCGACAAAACGCTCGTGGGCAACATAGAATGCGGCGTGAGGACGATAGATAACCTACTCAAAGAGACGATAATGCGCGCGACAAAAGAGTTGAACAAATCCTGGTGCGTCTCCGTCTTCAAAGATAACGCCGGCATCATAGAATTTGATGACAAATATAACGTCTGCTTCAAAGTTGAGACCCACAACCATCCGTCCGCGATAGAGCCTTACGGCGGCGCAGGCACAGGTATCGGCGGAGTCATACGCGACCCCCTCGGAACAGGACTCGGCGCTTTCCCCATAGCAAACACTGATATATTCTGCTTCGGACCGCCCGACTATCCGTATGAGAAACTTCCCAGAGGGACTCTCCACCCCAAGCGAGTTATGAAGGGGGTCGTCGCAGGCGTGAGAGACTATGGGAACAGAATGGGTATTCCCACAATAAACGGCGCTGTCCTCTTTGACGAAAGATATGTCGGCAATCCGCTTGTCTATTGCGGCACAGTCGGAATTATTCCGAAGAACCGCAGCAGAAAGAGACCGCGAAAAGGCGACTTTATAGTTCTCGTCGGCGGTCGCACAGGAAGAGATGGAATCCACGGCGTCACATTCGCGTCAGTGGAATTGACCGACAAATCGGAAAAAGTCTCCAGCGGCGCAGTCCAGATAGGACACGCCATACAGGAAAAACGGATGCTTGACACCCTTATGCAGGCACGCGAGAAACGCCTTTATGATGCCATCACCGATTGCGGCGGCGGTGGTCTCTCAAGCGCTGTCGGAGAGATAGGTAAAGACCTCGGCGTGCTGGTCAATCTGGAAAAAGTCCCGCTCAAATACCGCGGACTCTCATACACGGAAATCTGGATTTCAGAAGCGCAGGAGCGAATGATAATATCAGTCCCGCCGAAAAACAGAAAAGTGATTCTTCACCTCTTCGCCGCAGAAGATGTGGAAGCGACAGTCATCGGAAAGTTCACAGGCGATAAATTCCTTACACTCAAATATGAGGGCAAAACAGTCGCAAAAATTGATATGAAATTCCTGCACGAAGGTATGCCCCGCCCTGTCAGAAAAGCGCTCTGGAGCGAGCCGCAACTCTCCGAGCCTGAAATTCCACCTAAAGATGATTACGGCTCCGACCTGAAAAAAATTCTTTCCTCCTACAATGTCGCAAGCAAAGAGTGGGTTGTGCGTCAGTATGACCACGAGGTTCAGGGAACATCAGTAATAAAGCCGCTTGTCGGCGTGAACTGCGATGGGCCGGGAGATGCCTCCGTTATCGCGCCTGTCCTCGGAAGCAGAAAAGGGCTCATAATATCTAATGGAATAAACCCGAAGTATTCAGATATAGACCCTTACTGGATGGCTGCAAGCGCAATTGATGAGGCGCTGCGCAACCAAATAGCAGTCGGCGGCTCACTCAACCGCGTAGCGTTGCTTGACAACTTCTCCTGGGGACGCACAGGTAAGCCGGACAGACTCGGCGCTCTTGTCCGCGCCGCGCAAGCGTGTTACGATTTCGCAAAAGGATTCAGAACTCCATTTGTCTCCGGCAAAGACAGTCTCAATAACGAATACGAGGTGGAAGGAAAGACAATCTGCATTCCGCACACACTTCTTGTTTCAGCGTTAGGAGTGATTGACGATGTGACAAAGTGCGTAACAATGGATTTCAAGCGTCCGGGCAGTCTGATATACATTGTTGGACAGACAAAGAATGAACTCGGCGCATCGCAATATTACGCCCTCCACGGCGAGTCAGGCAGAAACGTTCCAAAAGTGAATGTGAAAGAGGCAAAACGCACTTTCCAGAAACTCTCATCCGCGATTCAGAAGGGTCTTGTCAGTGCCTGCCACGATATTTCTGAAGGCGGACTCGCAGTCGCGTTATCTGAAATGGCGTTCTCCGGCCAAATAGGCGCGAAAGTTGAACTCTCCAGAATCCCTTTTGTCGGCGAACAAAGAAGAGATGATGTGCTGCTCTTCTCAGAGTCCAACTCACGCTTTCTCGTTGAGGTGGAACCCTCAAAGAAGGAGAATTTTGAAAAAACGCTTTCAGGCATCCCCTTCGCGCAGATTGGCGAGACAAACGAGAGCAATATTCTAAGGATTACAGGACTTTCTAACAAACCTGTCGTAAGCGAAAAACTATCTGTTCTGAAGGAATCCTGGCAATCGCCTCTGCGCTGGTGAGCAAGCCGCGGGCTTCAGCCCGCGGGTATCTGTCCCAAGCCCCCGCCGTTCACGGCGGGGATAATTCACCCGCGGCATAAATGCCGCGGCTTCTTCCCTCATGCCTCACTACTCTCCGCTCGCTACTAAATCACGGCTGATACTCATACGCGCCCATATCCACTTCGTCTATAGTGTCGCCGTCACCGTCAACTATGCGCGCATAGCCGTCCAAATCAGTGGTTATCCCCGCGGGCACAAGTGAATTGCTTCCCGCATCTATGCACGGCGAAGTCGCCTGCAAATGATAATTCCCACCTCCCACAAACAGGGGGTTGGTGTTGATGCAGTTGTCAGGGTTCACCTGCCCTGCGCCTGCTACATCGTTTGCGCTGTTCGCGTAACAGGAGTATGAGAGGGTGACGGAGGAACTGGAGTCGTAGGTATATATCTGATTTCCGCTTGAGGTGGCAGTGTTGCCCCAGATAATGCTGTTTCGGAATGTCGGGGTGGAGGAGGAGCAGTAAATGCCGCCGCCGTTGTACGCCGAGTTGCCCAGGATGGCGCAGTTGGTGAATGTCGGGCTGGAGGAGTAGCAGCAAACGCCGCCGCCGTCCCAGGCCGCCGAGTTGCCCGAGATGATGCAGTTGGTGAATGTCGGGCTGCTGGAGTCGCAGGCAACGCCGCCGCCCCAGTACGCCGAGTTGCCGGAGATGATGCAGTTGGTGAATGTCGGGCTGCTGGAATACCAGCACCAAACGCCCCCGCCGCCGCCGTTGGCGCTGCCGTTTTGGATTGTAAATCCTTGGACAATTGCGTTGTTAGTCTCGCCGCTGTAGAAAATAAATCCTCTCCCGGAATTCTCACAATCAATAATACAGTTCGCCGCACCGCCAACAGACTTCAGATGCATCGCCTTGCTGTTGAAGTTCAGGTCCCTGTTACCAGTTCCTGTATATGTTCCGTTCGCGACAAGCACAGTCCAGCCGTTAGCCGCCTTGTCAAGACCAGTTTGAATCGTTTTTACCGCTGTTGCCCATCTCAAACCGCTATTCGCATCGTCCCCATTTGCCCCGTCCACGTAGATCACGAAAGGCTTTGTTGTGAAATATGCAGTTACGCTTTTCGGTGCGTTCATAGTGAGGTTTTGTGGATTGGTAGTGCCTGTCAAGTCGCCGCTCCACTCAGTGAAAGTATATGCCGGATTGGGCACCGCGGTCAACTGGACAGATGTGTCTGCATCATACCAGGGACCTTCTGGTAAACAGATTATACTTCCGCCGCCTTCAGGCAATATGCTGGTCGTTAGTTGATACTGTGTTGTCCAGGAAACTGTCACAGTTTTTGGAGCATCCATTACGACACTGCCTGAAGCGGGGTCAGCAACATACCGGATTCCCGGCTCGCCTTGCCAGGGACTCGTCACACTCCACGTCGCTGTAGTCCCTTCGTTATACCAACCCTCGCCCTGAGGCTCACCGTAAAGCGAAACCAATGCCAGATAATGCTGCGTTTGCCAGTTCCAGATGATTCTTGTATTGGTTGTGATTGTGAATGTGACTGAGGTTGTAGAACCGCTTGCAGGAACTGAACCTGTTCCTGTCCAGCCTGCGCACACATAACGCGTTCCGGTTCCGCCTGCAACAGGTGAATCCACCGAAGCGGTTATGGTTATCCCATAATTGAGGTAGTTCTCTCCGACAGGCGGATTCGGCGAACCGTAATCAGACTCCACAGTAAGATAAACATCTATCGGTCTGTGTTTGCCGTGATAGCAGCCAAACAATAAGAGAGAAATAAAAGCCGCTAACAGAATAACCCGTAAACTCCGCATCTTTGTTCACCTCCACAAGCGAGTGTGATAATACAACATACGGCAAAAGAACCGGGAAGTCAAAAAGAAAAGTTCAAATGAAGAAAAGGAGATACGGGGAGATTAGAGAAGTATGTAGAATATAGAATGTAGAATGCAGAATGGAGGGACAGACGCGCTCCCATATTCTGCGTTCTACATTCTACATTCTTTTTCAGTGTATCTCCCTATCGCCATAATCTCCATATCCCCTTCTTACACAGGTTCGCGCGAGGGAGAGGTAATTATCTCCCCACGCTTGCGCGTGGGGCTTCATACTTCATCCTTCATACTTCTGCCTTTCTGACAGCGGGGATATTATATAAATCCTGTTGCTCTGTTGAAAAGCCCTCAAGTCCGGGAACAGTTTTGACGATAAACATAGTAGCAAACCATTCCTTGAGGGGGGAATCAACATGGCTGCTACTATGACGAAGTCTGTTATCGCTCT
>Ga0315280_10005734_pt1 | contig 17548 bp, 18 predicted proteins | sample YL17G06_40_MG_FD_203697 | JGI IMG/M metagenome (GOLD analysis project Ga0315280, IMG submission 203697) | Sediment microbial communities from Yellowstone Lake, YNP, Wyoming, USA - YL17G06_40 | ecosystem: Environmental > Aquatic > Freshwater > Lake > Sediment | place: USA: Wyoming | collected...
TAGCCGAGTCTGAGCGTCAGCACCATTCATTTGCCCTGCCATGCCTCACAAAACGCATCGTCCGGTCGGTACACCCCGTTTCCACCCGCACATTTTCAAGCCTGCGCATTCTTGAGTCGGATGAACCTGAAAACGGTTCCTTTGATCGGTAGCCCGCCGGGTCTCCACCGTCAGGCGACGTCGCGACCGTCCGAGATTGCTTGCGAGCACCCTTTGATGGAACCGTACGGGCGTTCCGAGAAAGGGTTGAGATTACGGGACAACAGCGGGAAGATCCGACAAGCAATTGGAGGAAAGCCTCGATCCATCGATACACGCTCCGCCGGCTTGCCCCGAACATGTCCGAAATCTCCGCCACTGGTTTACGGCGGCTGGCCTCCAGGACGGCCAGCGTCGATAATGCGGTCCGTAGTGGACGCGACTTGTATGGGCATCTTCCGGGAGGTTGCCGGCGCCGCGGCTCCCGGAGAGCTGAATGAACCGGTTGCGAGGAGCAAGACATGTGGAGAAGACTTGGACTTCGGGTAGCGATGTCTGCCGCCCTGTGCTTCGGGATAGTGCGGGGGATCGCCTCTGGCCGGGATGCGTTGCTTCCGGCCGGGGTCAGGGCCGTCTGGGACCTCGGCAAAGCGCACCGCGAGACAACGCCCACGCGCGAACGGATCTGCATCAACGGGCTGTGGCGATGGCAACCCGCCGATGAGCTTGGCGACGCGGTCCCGGCCGACGACTGGGGATACTACAAAGTCCCGGCGCCTTGGTCGGCCAACAGTCAGACTCTCTATCCGCATCCGGCATGGAAGGGTAAGAACCTCAGGCAGCCGGACGTGGCCTGGTACCAGCGCGAGATATCCATCCCCGACGCCTGGCAGGGGCGACGCATCGCCGTCTATGCCGAGTACCTCAACTCCTGTGCGGCCGTGTATCTGGACGGCAAGAAAGTCGGGGACATGTACTTCCCGTCGGGCGAGGTCGATATCACGTCCGCCTGCCGTGGGAGTTCTGCACGGCCGAGTGGAACTCGCAGTTCCTCGGCGACAGGGCGTTTCAGCTCAACGACAAGGGTGGGACCTGCGGACGTCATGAACCGGGACCCCAAAGAGATTGAGCTGGTGTCGGGCGGAGCAACAGTGGTCGGCGACGGAGTGCTTGCGGTCGGCCAGGATGCGAACGTAGTCTTCTGCCAACTAGCTCCAGGGGAGTGTGACTACCAGAAATACTACAATCAGAAGAGGACGTTCCGCCGGCTAAGTTGCCTCGTTGCGCGAGTTCTGGGCAACATGGGTGTCGATGAACCCACACCGATGCTCCGGCGTTTCTCAAGCCCGGTCCGCGCGGCTGCCAGCGAGAGCCGTTGGCTGGCGGGGTTCTACCTCGACAAGCCTGAAGAATTCGATGACCCTTACCGGTACTTCCAATGGTGAAGAGGCGCCTACTGCAAGCTCGGCTCCACCACCGCGCCGCGGGACTGCGCCTCGGTCTGGTGATAGGCCCCAAAAAAGTCCGAATTTGCGTCCAGCCAGACGATCACCCGGCGCAGTTCCTCACGCGAGAGACTCACGTCATAGTGGCCTTTGTCGAGGATCGCCAGCAGCCGGGACGCGCGAGCGCCGAACTTCCCCGGCAACGTCCGGGCGGGCTGCCAGTAGTCGTACTGGTGTTCCACGTCGTCCCTGCGCGGCGTGCCGTAGTGGAAGGCGTACGGACGCAGGTTGCGGTACGATAGGTACCAGTGAAACTTGTCTTGCCGCCAATCGCCTTGGCGCAGGTCCGGCGCGTCGCTAGCCTGCTCCCCGTGGCACTTCACGCAGTGCTTCTGGAGCACGGGCTGAACGAGGCGGGGAAAACTCAAGGGATTGGACCCTTCCGGCTCCGGCCGGATCGGGGAGGGATCGCGGCTAAGCGCCATCACGCTGACCGGCATCGCCCTGGCCGGCGCTTGGGATTTCCGCTCGTGGCACCCCGCGCAGACGAGTCTCTCGCCGGGCTGCGCATAGGTGGCGCTCCGCATGGACTGCACGGCGCAACCCTGCTCGTCCAGCGCCTGGAAGTACACAGCCTTGGCCGGCGCCAGATAGAAACACGCGCTGCCGTCGTCCTCGACCGGCACGGTCCCCAACACCACCCTGGCCCCCGTCTCCGAGCCGTATCCAATCTGGGGATTGTGGTGCAGCGGCGTGCTCTTCGGAGGCAGGTGAACGATCCTCAGCGACCGGATCCTGACGCCCTCGGGCAGCGGGTACAGGCTGTCGTAGACGTTGATCAGGGCGACGGTGGCCGGCCGGCTTGCGCCCGGGCGCCCGGCGTCCAAGGGATGCTCGTCGCCAACGGCGCGGAACGCGGGCTCCTTCCCCAGCGGGAGCGGTTCGGCGCCGGCCGGCACGATCGGCGGGGCCGGCCGCGGCTTCACCGGAACCGGGCCCAGGCAGCCGATCGCCGGATCGCGATAGAGCAGTTCCCGGTTTCCGAAGGCGTCGAGCAGATAGACGCCGTGTTGGTCGCTGCTCGGCGAGTACACGCACAAGTAGTATCGCTCGCCAAGCGGCCAAGCCGTGCCGTAGACCATGCCGCCCCGCTCCGCAGTCTCCGGAAGCCCGACCTCCGGCGTCAAGCGTCGCAACGGCCCCATCGCATCGTCGTCCGGCACGCTGGGATCGATCAGGATCAAAGAGCCGTACGCCTGCGTGTGGTGCCCGCACGCCGTGGCCACGTACCGCCGCGAGCCCGGGATGGCCGTCACGCCAAGCTCCATGTCGGGATTATCGTCGTGGCGGCCCTTGAAGTTTCCGTGAATCGCCCGCGGGTTGCGGCCGTCCGGGGTCGTGATCCACGGGTGGTGGGCCTGGTTGTGTCCCCGGTCCACGTAGTCCCACCGGGTGTAAACGATCATCCCGTCGTTGTTCAGCGAAGGAAACCACTCGTTTCCCTCGTGATGGCTCAGACGGACCATGTTGCGCCCGTCGGCATCCATCGCGTGCAGCGTGTAGAGCGGGACGGGCCTGCCGTGGCAGCGGCCAAATCCGCCGCGGCGCTCGGAGATGAAGACGACCCGGCCATCGGCCAGCCAGTTGGGGTGCAGGTCGTTCCAGGCCCCGTCGGTGAGCTGCACGAGCCCCCTCCCGTCGAGGTTCACGCGGAAGACGTGATAGGACGTATCGGCCGTCCACGGGGGGCGCTCCCGCATCTCGACGTGCCACGCCGGGTCGGGCGGCGCGAGGCCTGCGCCGGCATCCGCCGCGGAAAGCCCGCACTCCGAGTAGCAGAAGAGCACAGACTTCCCATCGAACGCCAGGGCCGGCTGCAGGAAGGCTCCCCCCTGAAGTGCCTTGCCTTGCAGCCGTCCGTTCTCTACCATGGCGGTCGCCAGGAGATCGCGCACCGTGGGCGAGGAGCCAAAGGGGTCCTCCAGGACGAACAGCCCTCCGTCGGGCCGGGCAAAGCGCCCGTAATACTGGTCGCACATGTGGTTGGGCACTGCCAGCCGGCGTTTGGCGAACACGATGCGGTGGAAATCGAGCAACGGGTTCGACAGCGCGATCCGCCGCCGCAGGGCGCAGGCCCGGCGGTACAGGCCGAACCGTTCCGGCTTACGGGCCACGTCGAGCCTGCGGCCTTCCGTCTCCAGGGCGCCCAGCTCGCGATCCATGGACGCCAACTTCTCGGCCTCATCGCTTGTCCTCAAGTCCTCCAAAAGGGCCCGGTTGCGCCGCAGCACGACGTCGGCCGGATCGCGGTCGCTGGCCCAGACCAGGGCCTCGCGCCGGAACGTCGTCGGCGCGACGCGATTCCAGTAGTCCCGGCGACCGATCTGTGCGGCCAGTCGCAGGTAGTCGGCACAAGCCTCCCACTCGACGAGCAACTCCCGAGTCTGGACCGGCGTATGTCGCGCCAACTGCGCGCCCAAGTCGAGGAATCGGCGGTTCTCCTCGGGTTGGTCTCGCTCGCTGGGTGGGACTGGATGCGATTTTAGCCACGCGCGCCACGCCTCGACGGCCGGCCGTGCCCCGCTCGCCTCGCCTGCCCGAATCGCCGAGGATATCCACAACAGACACGCCCCGGCCAACCACACGGATTTCGCCCAGCCGTAATCCCCCATGAGTGGTCCTCCACCCTACGAAAACAGAGACGCTACGTTCAAGGTCGTGCCGCGGGCTCGGCCGTCCAGGTACAGCTTCAACTCCCCGCCTTGCTTGACGGCGGCGACATGGTACCACGTGCCGGCCTCGACCGCCACAGCCGCTTGCTTGGCGCCCGTGTGCTCCTGCCACATCATCAGCCCGAGCATCACATGATAGTGTCCCCACAGGTCCCAGTGGCCGCGGAGCCGCTCTTTCTTCGGCCAAGGGCCAAGGTAACCGTCTTCCGCCTGTAACTGGCAGGGGCGATCGACGAACCCGCGCCACGCACACTTTGACGAACGGACGTGTCACGAACCGTTTTCTGGCACCGCCCGGCGCCGACGGCCACGCGGACGGAACGCCGACTCCAGGCGGAGCCGTGCGACGATGCGATCCACCCCGGTCGAGCTGTAGAAGGGCTGACCGCGGCTGGTGGAGCGTCGCAGCAATCGCAGCTCGGTTTCTTCCTCTACCGCTCTTTGCGCTTCAACTCCGAGTCGTGCTCCGCCATGAACTTGCGGAGTTCGACGGAGAAGTCCAGGAGCCGCGCCCACTGCTCGACGTAGAGAGTGACGGGCATGCGTTGGAGACCGTAGAGGCTCATGGCGCCCTTGGGGCTGACTTTGCAGTAGAGTCTTCCCCGCGGCGGCGGCTCGAGCAGCTCCAACTGCTTGGAGGCCTCCTCGACCGTGATCTCCTTCGCCGCCAACTTCTTCAGAATCTCCTCTTTGGTCATGTGCGGTTCTCCGTAAGCCGTTCGGTCTGGGTTACCCCCAGCGGATAGGATACCCGCTGGTCCGGTGGCATCAAGGGGTGGCAAGCCGCGGCGGTCAATATTTTCCGCGAACGAAGGCCGCCACCTCGTCGTCGTAGAACCGCCGCAGTTGCCGGTGCAAGGCAGGCGAAAGGGGCGGCAGGTCCGAGGCCCCGGCGTTGCTCCGCGCCTGCTCGGGACGCTTGGCGCCGGGGATCACCGTCGTTACCGCGTCGAAGTCCAGGCACCACCGCAGGGCGAACTGGGCCATGGTCGCCCGCCCGGGCACCAACGGCTTGAGCATGTCGGCCAGTTCGACCCCCTTCGCGAAAGGCAGCCCGGCAAAGGTCTCGCCCACGTTGAACCGCTGGCCGTCGCGATTGAAGGTGCGGTGGTCGTTCTCGGCAAAGGTGGTGTCGGCGGTGAGCCGCCCCGAGAGCAGCCCGCTGGCCAACGGCAGGCGGACAATCACGGCCACGTGCTTCTGGAGGGCCGGCCCGAAAAGGACGTCGACGGGTTTTTGCCGGAAGACGTTGAAAATAATCTGGAGCGAGGCGAGCCCTTCGACGTGCTCCAGGCACCAAAGGGCCTCGTCCATCGACTCCACGCTGGCCCCCAAGGCCTTGATCTTGCCCTGTCGCTGCAATTCGCCGAGATGCTCAAAGACCCTGCCGCGCTCGATCATGTCCAAGGGGATGCAGTGCGTCTGGGTCAGGTCCAAGGCGTCCACGCCGAGCCGCCGAAGCGAGTTCTCGGTGTGCTGAAAGACGGCCTTGCGGGTGAAGTTCTCCGGCCAGCCGGGGTCGGGGTGGCGGCCGAGCTTGGTGGCGACAAAGAACCGCCCGCGGTCGGGCCGCTCCTTGAGGAAACGGCCGATCAAGGTCTCGCTCCGGCCCAGGCCGTAGATATCGGCGGTGTCGATGAAGGTCACGCCGGCCTCAGCGGCCGCCCGGAGCGCGTCGAGGGCCTGCTGGTCGGAGACGCTTCCCCACTCCGTGCCGCCAAGCTGCCAAGTCCCCAGCCCGACCTCCGAGACCTCAACACCCGCAGTGCCAAAAGGTCGCATTTTCATGGCGTGGACTCCCGTGGGGGCAGCGTTCAGGGTTCAGGGGCCAGGGTTCCGGGTTCAGGGATCTCAGATCCATGCTGCATAATCGTTGTAGCGATTTGGACACGTGTTGTACATTACCCGCCACGACCCCTTATGCTTTCCGAATTGCGCCCTCTGCCCGCCACCCGCCACCCGCCACCCGCCACCGCGGCTACTGCGGCGCCCCCAGGAAGCCCTCGTGCAGGAAGACCGGCTTGTAGCCCCGCTCGGTGACGAAGCGGATGGCCGCATCCAGGCGCTGGGGATGGTCCGGGATGTAGTTGACGTAGAACGGCCAGAAGTATTGTTCGTGCGTCAGGATGTCGACCATCTCGGCGGTATTGGGGTTGCGGACGACGGGCTCCAGCGTGGGCGCGATCCGCGCCAGCGGGACCGTGTTGCAGACAATGTCGATCTTGGAGAACGTGATCCCGCTTTGAAAATCGACCAGGGCGTCGTGCCGCGAGAGGTACTCCGAGCGGCGGTCGTCGAGCCGGTAGTTGATGTCCCACTTCCCGTCGCGGCGCTCGAAGTAGCCGCTCAGCGCGCGGACTCCCCGATCGGCGAGCGCCTTGAAGACCCGGGGCTCGGGCCGGACCATGCCCCAGTGGATCACGGTCGTCGGCGCGTAGGTCTCTTCGCCGGCGAAGCGGCGGATTTGGGCGGCCACCTTGTCGAAGTCCTCGGTCAGTTTCTCGACCGGGGCATCCTGGTAGGGCCGGTCGGGCTTGTCGGCCAGGGCGTGGAAGGAGAGCCGCAGCCACCCGGCATTGTCGCGCCACTCGGGCTTGTAGCGGTCCGGGAACTGCGGCAGCTCAAAGCCGTCGTCGGTGCGGTAGTAGCAATTGAGCACAAACTTCGCGCCGTACTTGGCGTGCAGGTCGCGGAGCATCTTCAGGTAGAAGCAGTCGAAAAGCGACTTGTAGTCCTTGCGGGCGATGTCGCGCAGAAAGAAGCTGTTGTCGTCGATGGCGAAGCGGTAGCGGGGTAAGGAGTGGCGGTCCCAGCGCACCCGGACGCGATCCTCTTGACGCCCAGCGGAGGTCTCCGCAACGGCCGTGATGTCCGTCTGGCGGTCCCGCAGGACCACGGGGGCGGCGAACTCTCGGCCGTCGCGCCGGGCCGGCAAGCCGTTGACCGTGACCCGATCGCCGGGGGGCGCCTCGCCGCGGACGATCACCTCCAGCCCGCCCGGGACCTCCTTGCCGTGTCGCCGGTTGAGGACGGCCCCGGGAAACGGATTCTGGATGGCAACCACCTTGGCATCCTCCGCTGACGCGAAGGCGCCGCGGCCCAAAACGATCCCCGCCGTCCCTGCGGCGGCGGCCTGCAAAAACGAGCGCCGTTTCATGGTCCCTCCCTTGCTTTGCCCGGGGAGCGACGCACCCCAATAACTCCTCGGCGGGGTGGCCGGGCTGAGTCCCGCCAAGCCCCGGCATGGCGGGTCGCTACAGCACGCGTCGCTTTGCCTCACCCACCTCACCCGTCTTACGCTCTTTTCAGACCCCAATGCGGTTGTGGTCCGATCGGCCCCTCAGTATACTCGACGCAAAGGCGGCTTGCGACTCGGCAGTCTGATCCCGGATGGGTTTCCGTCCGGGAGCGTTCGGGAGGTTGTTCGGAGACGTGGACATGCAGTTGAGCATCGTGTCCGACAATGGAGGCGTCACTCGGGTGCAGGCGACGGGGCAGATCACGACGCAGGACACCCTGGCCGGCAAGCTGGAGCCGATGAGCCAGTTGCTGGGGGAAGCCGTGTATTCGCGGCGGGTCGCCTTGAATCTGGCGGAGGCCACGTTCATCGATTCCAGCGGCCTGGGCTGGCTCCTCTTGTGCAACAAGCGTTTCCGCGAGGCCGCGGGGAAGCTGGTCCTCCATTCGGTGCCGCCGGCGATCCTGGATGTCATCAAGGTGATGCGCCTGGACGAGGTCCTGAAGATCGCCGAGGATGAAGCCGCCGCGCTCGGCATGATGTAACCGGTCGAAAACGGAGCACATCACGTTCCGTAAGGCCCACGGGTTGCAGCCCGTGGGCTTTGTGGTGGAGGAGGGTGAGGATGAGCGAAGAAGAAAAAGCCGGCGCTGAGCACTCCGTCCCGGCGGAAACGATCGATTGGCAAGAGGCTGTTGCCCTGAAGCTGAGCGACCTGGAGCCGGAGCGGGCCGCCTCGCTCCTGTTGGAGTATGCCGCGACCCTGCCGGCCAGCGACGTCTTTCTCAATTCGGACGAGAAGGCGGTGCGCGTCGCCGTCCGCTACTTGGGGTTCCCAAAGGTGGTGGCTTCGCTGCCGCGGGACGACGGGCGGCGGCTGATGAACCACATCAAGGCCCTGGCCGGGATGGACATCTCCCCCCGGCTCCGCCCCGAGGACGGCCGTTGGGTCCATGAGCTCGCCAGCGGCCATATCGTGGACCTGCGGATCAACGCGATCCCCACCTTGTACGGCGAAGACATGGCCATTCGCCTCTTGGACCGGGAGCTGCGTCTGTTGCGGCTGGACCTTCTCGGCCTGGCCCGCCAGGACCTCTCCAAGCTGCGCTCCATGCTCGCCAGCCCCGGCGGCCTGATCCTCGTGACCGGGCCCACCGGCTCCGGCAAGACGACCACCCTTTACGCGTGCGTTCAATACCTCAACGATGGAACGCGGAAGATCAACACGATCGAAGACCCCGTAGAGTATGCCTTGGAGGGCGTGCGCCAGTCGCAGGTCAACCCCCGCATGGACTTGGATTTCCCCGAGTTGCTGCGGAGCGTCCTGCGCCAGGCCCCGGACGTGATCATGGTCGGCGAGATCCGCGATCCGATCACGGCCGAAACCGCCGTGCGCGCAGCCAACAGCGGGCACCTCGTCTTCGCCACGCTCCACGCCCCGACGGCCCCGGGGGCCGTCGACAGCATGTTGGCCATGGGCGTGCACCCGCACTTCCTCGCCGCCAGTCTGCTGGGGATCTTAGCCCAGCGGCTGGTGCGCACGCTATGCCCCAAGTGCAGGCTCGCCGTGGACATCAGCGAGTCGCCGCTGACCTTCGAGGAAGTGCGCAAATGGATCGAGCCCGCCCAAGGCCAGGCCATTTACGCGGCCCACGGCTGCCCGGAGTGCCGTCAGGCGGGTTTCACGGGGCGAACCGGCATCTTCGAGGTGATTCGCGTCTCCAAGGAGGTCCGCCGCCTGGTCGCCGAGCGGCGCACCGTCCGTGAGATCCGCGAGCAGGCGGTCAAGGAGGGGATGCTCGACGTCCGCCGCGCCGCCCTGTTGAAGGTCGCCGAAGGGGTCACCAGCGCCGAAGAGATGATGCGGGTGATCCCGGCCGAGCAACTCATGCCCGCGGGAGAGGAGTGAGCCCTGTGGCACAGCCGCCCCCGGGCTGTGCCGCAGCCCACATGGGCCGGGCGTGCCATCAAACGGCGACGCAGATTACTCATGCTTGGCATTTTGTCCTAATGCTCCCAAGCCACTAATCAGACGGCCCACGCCATTCCCCGCCATTCCGCGCGGGGCCGATTGCTCTTGCCACGGGGCGATCGTATCGGTATCCTCCCGCCGCTTTTCTGCCCGGGTGCTGTTCGGTGGGGCAGGGATTCTCCTTATCGCGGGCGGACAGGGCAGATCAGGCAGACAGGAACGTCTGCCCTCCTGGTGAGCGAGGCATCTTGCACGTGCCACATACTGAGTCGGCGACTTGTCGGACGAGACACTTGGCTCCCTCCACGCTCGGGGGGATGCTCCTGGCGGCACTCTGCCTCCCGCTGGCTGGTTGCGGGAGCTTTGCGGCCCAAGGGCTGAACGCCGAGGGGGTCCGCCTCTTTGACCGGACCCGCTATCAGGAGGCGGCCCAGAACTTCCAAAAGGCGCTGGATAGCGATCCGAACAACGCCGACGCCCTCTACAACCTGGCTTCGGTGTACCACCGCACGGGCATCGCCAACAACCGGCCGGCCGACCTCGCCCAGGCCGAGCAGTACTACAACCTTTGCCTGGGCCGCGACCCGAAGCACGCCGAGTGCTACCGCGGGCTGGCGGCGCTCTTGGCCCAGCAAGGACGCACCGAGGAGGCCTTCCGCCGAATCCAGTCCTGGGCCGATGGGAATCCAGCATCGCCGGACCCGAAGATCGAGCTGGCCCGGCTCTGCGAGGAGTGGGGCGACCGCGACAGGGCCCGGCAATACTTGGCCGAAGCCCTGCTGGTGGACTCAAACAACCCGCGGGCCTTTACCGCCCTGGGCCGCCTGAGCGAACAGTCGGGCGACCGCGTTCGGGCCCTTCAGAACTACCAGCAATCTCTCCTGGCCGACCGGTTCCAGCCGGAGGTGGCGTCTCGTGTGGCCTCGCTTCAATCGGCGGTCGGCGCCGCCCCTGCGGCCGGCTCACCGCCCGGTGCGATTCTCGTGGCGCCTGGCCCTGCCGACACACTGAGATAGCCCGCACAAAGCCGCGACCGGGGGTCGCGGCCTCCTCGCGGCGCGACCATCGGTCGCGGCTTTATCGGTGTCGCACCCATCCCGCCAGCCCGCGCGCCCCGGTAGAATGACGCGCCTGAGCCGCACAACCGCACGCTGCGGCCGCCGCGATCGCCACTGGTCGATATGCTCAAACACCGTCTCCTCACCCCTGGTCCCACCGAAGTCCCGCAGCAGGCCAGGCTCGCGCTGGCCCGCCAGATCGTCCACCATCGCACCGCCGAGTTCCGCAAGCTCCTGGCCGAGGTCCTCGAAGGGCTGAAGTACGTCTTCCAGACGCAAAATGACGTGCTGCTTTTGACCAGCTCGGGGACCGGGGCCATGGAGGCGGCGGTCGTCAATCTGGTGCCTCGCGGCGGCAAGGCGATCGTGCTGGAATCGGGCAAGTTCTCCGAGCGATGGCGGCTGATCTGCGAGAGCTTCGGGATCGAGGTCGTCCGGCTTGAAGTGCCTTGGGGACACGCATTCGAGGCCGACGACGTGGCTCGCCTGCTCCAGGAGCACCCGGACGCCGTGGCCGTCTACACCACGCTCTCGGAGAGCAGCACCGGCGTGGGGCACGACATCGGGGCGATCGGCCGGGTCGTCGCCCCGACGCCCGCCCTCTTGGTGGTCGATGCGATCAGCGGGGCCGGGGCGATGCCCTGCCGCACCGATGCCTGGGGCGTTGATGTGCTCGTCGTGGGGTCGCAGAAGGCCCTGATGGGCCCGCCGGGGTTGGCGTTCCTGGCCGTAAGCCCGGCGGCCTGGAAGCAGATCGAGTCGATCCAGCGTCCGGCCTTCTATTTTGATCTCTTGGCCTACCGCAAGGCACTCCAGCAACCCGATACGCCCTACACGCCGGCCATCCCCTTGGTCGTCGCCCTGGCCGAAACGCTTCGGGCGATCCGCGCCGAAGGGATCGAGAGGGTCTGGGCCCGGTCGGGCATGTTGGCCCGGGCAACGCGGGCAGGGATTGAGGCCCTGGGGATGAAGCTCGTGGCGTCCCGGCCGGCGGATAGTCTCACGGCGGCGTACTTCCCCGAGGGGGTCGATGGGAAGGCCCTGTTGCGGCGGCTGGAGAGCCGTTTCGGGGTCAAGCTGGCCGGCGGGCAGGGGCCGCTGGCGGGCAAGATTTTCCGGATTGCCCATTTTGGCGCGGTGGACGAGTTGGACATCCTTTCCGCCCTGGCGGCCGTCGAGCTGGTACTTGCGGAGATGGGCCAATCGGTTAAGTTGGGGGCAGCGGTCGCCGCCGCCAGCCGAGTGATCGCCGAGGCGGCCCCCACCGCAGCGGGCATCGGGAGGTGTGTATGAGCACCGTCAAAGAAGAAGCCCGGAAGCTCCTCGACTCGCTTCCCGAGGACGCGACTTGGGATCACCTCATGTATGAGATTTACGTTAGGACCAAAATTGAAGAAGGAATCGCCGCCGATGAGGCCGGCGACGTCGTCCCGCACGAAGAAGTCGAAAAGAGGTTCGCCGGGCAGTGAAGATCGTCTGGATACGGGCCGACCGTGTTCGGGTAATTGCGGTGGTTCACGCGGCCAGAGACCTGGGTTCGCTGGAACGTAAGTCTTGGGACGTTTCCTAACGCCCCCGCGACCGCGGCCAGAGTAACACCGTTCATTCAAGGCGAGGTTGACTGACATGCCACGAGTGATTGTCTTAGACCCATTATCCGACGACGGGCTGGCCCGCTTACGGTCGTCGGACAACATCGACGTCGAGGTCCGCACCGGCCTGAAGGGAAAGGACCTCCACGACGCCCTCCTGGAATTCGACGGCGCGATCTGCCGCAGCGGAGTGAAGATCACCGCCGAGGCCCTCGAAGGCAACCGCCGGCTGAAGGCGATTGCCCGGGCCGGCGTGGGGGTCGATAACATCGACATCGCCGCGGCCACGCGCCTGGGGATCGTCGTGATGAACACCCCCGGCGGCAACACCGTCTCCACGGCCGAGCACACGATCGCCCTCATGTTGGCCCTCTCGCGGAGCGTCGCCCCGGCCTATCAGAGCCTCATCGTGGGCCGCTGGGACCGCAAACAGTACATGGGCACGCAGTTGGCGGGCAAGACGCTGGGGATCATCGGGCTGGGCCGCGTCGGGCAGGCCGTCGCCACCCGCGCCCTGGCCATGGAAATGAAGCTCCTCGGCTACGACCCTTTTCTCTCCGCCCCGCGGGCCAAGGAGCTGGGCGTGAAGATGGTCGATTCGGTTCGAGAGATGCTCCCCCAGGTCGATTACCTCACCGTCCACACGCCGCTCAGCGACGCCACGCGGAACCTCATCGGCCGCGAGGAAATCGCCGTGATGCGCAAAGGGACGCGGCTGATCAATTGCGCCCGCGGCGGCATCTACGACGAGGAGGCCCTGGTCGAGGGGCTCAAGAGCGGGCAGCTCGGCGGCGTGGCCCTGGACGTCTTCGCCAGCGAGCCCTGCACCAACAGTCCGCTCTTCGGCATGTCCAACGTCCTCTGCACGCCCCACTTGGGCGCCAGCACGGAGGAGGCCCAGTCGAACGTGGCCCTCGAAGCCGCCGAACTCCTGGCCGACTTCTTCTCCACCGGGGCGATCCGGCAGGCGGTCAACGTCTCGCCGCTGGACTCGAAAACGCTGGAGGCCCTCCGCGGCTACCTCAATCTCGCCTGGCGCATGGGGCTCCTTTTGGCCCAGGTCGATCGCCATCCTCCCACGGCCTGCCGGCTCCGCTATCGCGGGGAAGTGGCCAAGAAGGACACGCGATTGCTGTCGGCCGCCTTCGCCACGGGACTGCTGGAGCGCGCCATGGAGGAGTCGGCCGTCAACATCGTCAACGCGGAAGTGCTCCTGCGCGAGCGCGGCATCGAGCTGGTCGAAGAGCGGTCCAGCGACGTGGGCGAGTTCAGCTCCATCATCACCGCCGAGGTCATCAGCGAAAGCCGCACTGCGGTCGCCTCCGGCACGCTCTTTGGCAACGCCATGCCGCGCCTGGTGCAAAAGGGCGACTGCCGCTTGGAGAGCGCCCTGGACGGGACGCTGATGGTCTTCGTCCACCGCGACATTCCCGGTGTCATCGGGCAGGTGGGGAACATCTTCGGCCGGCATCGCGTCAACATCGCCTCGATGTCCGTCGGCCGCCCCACCAACAAGCCCGGCGGCGAGGCCATCGGTGTTTTGTCTCTCGACGCCCAGCCTCCCGCCGAGGCCCTCGCCGAGGTCCTGTCCATGCCCACGGTCACCCGGGCCTGGATCGTCAAGCTCCCGGCCGCCGACGAGATGCCGTCCTGGCTGGGCGGGTGAGGAGAGCTATCAGCTTTCGGCCATCAGCTTTCAGCCGAACCTCGTACCCAAGCTCTGCTTGGGCACGCGCTTCCGCGAAGCTCGGCTTCGATGGCGGAAAACGTGCCGGGCGAAGTTTCGCGAGAAAACTGAAGGACAAAAGGGGACACCACTGATTTCCGGCGCCAATATCAGTGGTGTCCCATTTTTCCGTCTCAGTCGCTATTCTCAAGTGTGAGGAACCCTTGCCCGTACGGCGTCCGCACGGGTATCCACGCCTCCATGCACTGCTCGATCCGCTCGTCATCGAGTTCGAGATGCTCTACCTCATCGCGATGAGTCTCGAACGTGCGCCAGCAGACAACTTTAGCCACAATGCTCCTCAATTCGGCAAGAGCCGTCTCCGACCACGTCATGGAGCCTGGATATCCATGCCCCTGGAAATGGCGCTCGAAGAAATCGTAGAGCTCCTGAGCTATCGCGACCTGACCCAGGGGAATCAGGAAACCCTCGATGCAGGGATGCGCACAAAGATAACCGCCACACTGATTGCTGTATCGCACGCCCGTCGGATGCGCCACGATAAGGTGAAGCGTCCGGCCTTGGGTACCGTCGGGGTCTATGGTGATGAAGGGCTTATCCGCCATATTCTTCTTGGGCTGACTTCAGCTAGGCCACGTCCCACCGTTGCTACGGAATGTAAACACGGCCGGCGCGACGATAGTTCTGTAACTTGGCCCGCGCGTCTGCGTGCTCCGGCTTCGGCGGCGAGGACGCGATCCGGGCGAACCGCTCCTGGTTCCGCTCTTGCCAGTAGCGCCGATTTTCCTCGGCGGTTTGCAGGACGGCCTGGTACTCGCGCTCGACCTCGGCGCGGTGTGCCTCGATGTAGGCCATGACATCCGTGATCTGCTGGTCCGTCAGTTGCAGGCGATCGCGGATGAGGTGCGCCGGCCAGCCGGCGGTCACGTAGTCCATGACATCGTACAGCGTGATCCGGGTGCCGGAGATGGAGAGTCCGCGGCCAGTGCGAACCACCGTCGTTCGGCTATTGGCAACCGATGTCATCGGGCCACCTTTCCGCAAGAAGGTACAACATTCCCGGGCGAACCGCAGCAGCGCCGCCCGCGATACCCTCACCCCTGATATTCTACCACCTTGCCGCTTGCAGGACTGCCCCACCCACGCCGGCGTCGGCCTAACGCCTACTTTCGTATACCCATATCACCCCAGTCTGTCCATTCCGATACCTGCCAGAAACCCAAAGGCACCTTCAAAACGACCACTTCCGCATCCTTCTCCATGAGAATCCCGGCGTTACTCACATAATTCACTCGGTAATAGTAGGTCTTTGCTTCCCGACCCTGCTCAAGAGTAAAGGGCGACCCTGCCCTTTCTGAAAGGAAGCTTGCCTCCTTCAAAACACCCTTCTCCAACAGCGTTTTGATGTAAGTATCAGCGGTCGAACGAGGATCCGAATTCGCCTTTCGCAGAGCTTCTACCTTCGCATCTCTCCGAGCCAAATACTCCTTCTCCTCCTTTATATCTTCTTTCAACCTCACCCCACCCTCCACCTCGACATATGGAGAATCCTTCCCCAAAATCCCATGCTCCAATCTCTCCAAAGCCTGCCATCTTGCAGAGAGTAACCCTCTTATTCTACCCGCATCCGCCAGTGCCTTTATTCCCTTCTTATCCCACCCCATCAACAGAGGATTATAAGGCTCAACCTTCGCCTCAGCTACTCTAAGTCTCCCTTCTAAAGACTTATTGTCCTTCTTCAACTCATCACGAAGATACCGGACTTTCTCCTGGGGAGATTTGGATATCCACTCCCTCACGAATCCCTGGTCACCGTCGGCCAGCTTCTCTAAAGGGACTCTCACGTGATCCCCGTTTTCCTGCTGCAAAACAACCGTCCCATCTTTCATGTCTTCGAAGATTGCCACGACCTTGAACTTCCCGCTTACATCTACCCAGGTCCTCCGTAAGGGATTCCATTCCAGCCCCTCCTTCCCTAGGGGGCCGTAATTCGCCCCCCGGGGTCCATAGTAGTCACGACCCTTGACCTGAGCATCAACTGACGGCACGCGCATCGCGAAAACACCACACACAAAGACTACAATCTGGAGCGATCTCCTCATTTTGCACCTCATTTTGCAGCGAGAGGTTAAATGCCGCTTCGCGACAGAACTCACCGAGCCTAACGAAGCGCGACGGAGAAGTCAACAATACGGTTTCGTGTTCGCGGAAGTCCGGACGCTGGTTTATCGAGTGTATGTTCGTTCGTCATCCGTCGAGCACAAAGTACGCGGTGCCACCCGTCGTTCGCCGTCGGAGGTTCACAAGGCGGAAGGACTTCGGTGACACGTGCGACGCGAACGGGTCATTGTCTAACGCAACAAACACGAGCACGTCGTGGATCTTGTGCCCGAGTGGTGCAAGCGTTTGCAGTACGAAGGAGAGGTTGCGAGCGAGCTTAGTGTTCCTTCTGGGTACGGTGAGTGTATTGCACATGCTTTCCAGCGAGTCTCGACAACTAGCGTAGAAGGCGTCCGACGACGCTGGTGGCTGCTTACGCCACAGCGCGAGATACCGTCGAAGAACGTCGTGTCTTCGGATCTGTTCGTCCCGAAGAGCGATCATGCCATTCTTGAATTCGGATGATCCGTTCCACTTGGTTTCGATCAAGTATATGCCCGCGGGAGTGCCCACGATTGCGTCGAATTCGCCGAATTCCGACCGCCGCTGCGTCTCGCTACCTGCACGGCGGCCGAAGCTCGGTCGATAGATCACGGTCGCTTCTTCGGTAGGCGTCTGATCGCCCAGTTGGCCGAGCACCGACCGAAGCCCGAAGCATACCGCCCAGAATGTCAACGGATCTTCCCCGTATGCGAGAACCGACATCGACACTCCTCCTACAAAGGTCACCCTGCAAGTTGATTACCACTCCCGAGAGTGTACATGGATATGCGATCTCGTGCAACGGGGCGAATACCTCGGCACGCGCAGGGCCGCGGATGCTGCAAGGCGGACGTCGCGCCGGCCGGCACGAGCGGGTCGTCAGCCGAGCCTTTCCCATTCTTCCCGGGAGATACCCGCCTGCCGGAGAATCCGCGTCACGGAAGCGAGATCCGATGCCGCGCCGATGCCCAACGCTGCTCAGACGCTGGTTGTCGCTTCGACGGCGGGTACGCTCAGGTATTCGCGCACCTCCAATTGCATCCGGTCGATCTCCGCCAGGAATCCCGATGCCGACAACCGATAGTTGACCGGGTTGGTCTCGACCTTGCGCAAATGAGCAAGTTGCGCCTGGAAATGCCGAATCCGCTCCAAGGTCGCTTCCATCTCTTGGTCGCTGCTGATCATAACGCCTCCTCGACAATCTCGACAATCCCGCGTTTGCCACCCCCGCGCTTCGCCTGCCAGTATTCTATCGTGATCTGTTCACCGCCCAAAGCCGCCAGGCGACGAACCCAAAACACGCTTGCGCCAAAGTGAGCGTCGGCCGCGCCGTGATCGAAAAGCACTGCCGCTTCGCCCTGGAGCTTCGCCCCGTCGAAGGTGTCCTCCATCACTAGAAACACGTCCACATCGTTCGGTTCCGGTTTGTCGGTGAGGAATGAGCCGAAGACCACAAACCGGGCTAGATGCCCGGTGTCCTGGGCCACGCGGTAGATCCGCTCCAGACGGCCCGCCACAGCCACACGTTGCCGGGATCCCACGCCGAACCGATCGAGCAACTCCCGCAACGATGCCCGATGCACGCCGAGCGGCAAATCCCCATCGCGTGTCAGCGGTGGCAACGGCATCAAGCAGTCCTTCCTACCGACCCCGAACGTATCCTACACCACGCTTTCCGCTCCGCTCAGTGTACAGGCGCACGC
>Ga0315280_10005736_pt1 | contig 17541 bp, 32 predicted proteins | sample YL17G06_40_MG_FD_203697 | JGI IMG/M metagenome (GOLD analysis project Ga0315280, IMG submission 203697) | Sediment microbial communities from Yellowstone Lake, YNP, Wyoming, USA - YL17G06_40 | ecosystem: Environmental > Aquatic > Freshwater > Lake > Sediment | place: USA: Wyoming | collected...
ATCCAAAAGCTCCATCGCCTTGAGCCGCCGCTTCTCCAACTGCTTCGCACTTCCGTATGGTCGCATGAAAGCATCCTCCTTTTGGGGATGCTCTCATTATAACATTACTTACGCAGATGTCAATAATCAACTTGTGGCGCACCTTTATTGCTGGCAAGCTGGACAATAAAAAGTTGTTCGATTGCCCACCTTAGTTCTATAAATTTTTTCACCACAGGTCAAACAACCCTTTCCAAACCTGCCATAGACTAAAGGTCGATTTGCACCCAATTTGCCATTAGGGTTTCTATAATCTCTAATTGTGGTTCCACCGCGTTTTATGGCTTCTTTCAACACATACTTAATAGCTCGGACGAGCCTTTCAATATCTTGGTGTTTCAAATCTCTGCCCTGGCGAAGCGGCGAAATTCTAGCGATAAAACAAGCCTCATCAGCATAAATATTTCCAACCCCACAAGCGATTTTCTGATCAAGAAGCAAAGCTTTTACAGGTGCCCTTCTAGTTGAAAGCTTTTCGTAAAGCCAATTTTCATTGAACTCTTTGCTCAGTGGCTCTGGTCCGAGAAATGCAAAGCCAGGGAAGCAGGTGAACTCTTTGTTTCTCAAAACAAAAATCCTCCCGAACATTCTATGGTCACGAAATGTTAATTTGAAGTTCCTAAAGTATAATTCCATATGGCAATGTCGATCTCTCTTGGCTATTCTTTCGCGCAGGAACAAGTTTCCCGTCATTCCCGGATGAATAACAAGGGTCAGATTCCTATCGATTCCGATGAGAAGATACTTGCATCTCCGACCAACGGCCATAATAACCTTTCCTTCCACCATATTGGGCAGTTGTTTCCTTTTGGGAAAATCTCTAAATACCAGAGAAGATCCCCTAATCCAGACTTTCCTAATTTTTTGGCCACAAATTTTGTTCCTAAGTTCTTTTCGGAAAGTTTCAACTTCCGCCAACTCTGCCATCTCATTTCCTCTCTTCGCAATATAGATTCGCCAGCTTTACCAGTTTTTCCAAGCTAATCGTTTCCGGCCGCGCGGTTGGCGCGATTCCGGCTTGGGCAAGAAGTTCATCCAGCCTTCCAAGCGCAAGCCCAAGCCTGGACTTTCTCAGCGAGTTTCTGATCATCTTTCTCCTCATCGCAAAACAGGCGCGGACCATTTTCTTGAAGAGATTGTAATCCGCAACGGGAAATCTCGGCTCATCCAAAATTTTGAATTTGACCAGAGCTGATTCAACCTTGGGTCTGGGCTTGAAAACCTCGGGTCCCAGCGTCAAAAGCATTTCGGGCTGGGAGAAAAGCCCGGCAACAACCGCCAAGATACCATAATCTTTTATTCCCGGCTCAGCCACAATTCTCTCCGCAACCTCCTTTTGCAGCATCAGATAAAGCTCGGAAAAAATACCGCCTGACTCCAGCATTTTGAAAATAACCTGAGTTGAAATATTGTAAGGCAAATTAGAAATAACTTTAAGTTTTGCTTCTTTCGGTTTGATTTTTATAATATTATATTTGAGAACATCTGCCTGGATTATCTCAAGATTTTCATTCGGGATCAGGCTTTTGAGAACAGCCGCGAGTTCTTTATCAAGCTCGATTGCAAAAACCTTTCTGGCTTTTCTAACCAGGTATTTGGTGAGATTTCCGGTCCCGGGTCCGATTTCCAGCACATAATCTTCAGCTGCGAGCTGGGCAAGGTCAACGATTTTGCGCAGGACTGTTTCGTTGATGAGAAAATGCTGTCCCAGGCTTTTTCTGCTTTTGATGCCGAACCGGGATATACCATTCCTGTCTTTTCTCATTGCCAGCTTTCCAGCGGCAGGACTGCCCGAGCGTCAAGGCTGAGGTCATCACGGAATCCGCGCTTAAGCCTTTCTTCGCCGACAAGCGCGATCATAGCTGCATTGTCGGTGCAGAGCCTCACGGAAGGAATGAAAAGCGAAAGGCCTTTTGCTTGGGCAACTTTTTCAAACGCCTGCCTGAGCCTTGTGTTGCTCGCGACGCCTCCGCTCAGGACAAGCCGTTTGATCCTGAATTTGTTTATGGCCTGAGCCGCCTTCTGCACCAGGGCTTCCACAACCGCCTCCTGGTAGCTTGCCGCGAGGTCGGGAAGATCGTTTTTGCTCTCCGGATGCTCTCGAACATAGCGCAAAAGCGCGGTCTTGAGCCCGGAAAAGCTGTAGTCAAGCTCACGGTGCTTGGTGAACGCGATCGGGAATTCAATTGCTTTGGGGTTTCCTTGCTTGGATATGCGGTCGATTTCCCTGCCGCCCGGATAGCCTAGTCCAAGAACCTTGGCCGCCTTATCCAGCGCCTCTCCGGCCGCGTCATCAAGAGTTTGCCCTAAAATCCGGTATTGGCCCCAGTCCTGGGCGAGACAAAGAATGGTGTGGCCTCCGCTTGCGATCAGGCCCAGAAAAGGGAATTCCGGTTTTGGGTTTCCAAGGAAAGCTGCGAGGAGATGACCCTCAAGATGGTTCACGCCGACAAGCGGTATTTTCCTGCTCCACCCGACTGACTTGGCAAATCCCATTCCCACAAGAAGGCATACAACCAAGCCCGGACCTTTGGTGACCGCAATCCCTTCGACTTGGTCGACTCCTATACCTGCCTGGGCCAGAGCGGAACGGACAACCCCGCTGATTACCTCAATATGTTTCCTGCCCGCAAGCTCCGGGACAACACCGCCGAACTTCCGATGAACCTCATCCTGGCTTGCAATAATATTGGAGAGAAATTTTCGGTCGGAGACGACCGCGGCGGAGGTTTCATCGCAGCTGGTCTCTATGCCTAAAACCAACATCAAACATAAGATAACTAAATCAACCTATTCTGTAAAGGAACGGGACTGGCAAAAAGGATAGAGGAGATAGACGGCAAAAATCAATAACCATCATAAATCGGCCGGCTGCATTCTCCCCCGTTCCGCGGGGTGTGGCTGTGAGCTATTCTGAAGGAGTTGCAAACCCGTTATTCATATTTTCCCGGCTTTGTTTGTTTCCGCGCTTTCTCTTTTTTTGCATCTTTCTCGGGCTTGGCGGGTTTGGGCGGCTTTTCCTTTTTTCCCGCTTTCGCGGCTTTTTCCGGCTTTTTCGCCTCTGCCTTGGCAGGCTTGGCGGCTTTTTCGGCTTTGCCTCCGGCTGCGGGCCTTGAGACCGCTTCATAGTTCACCAGTTCCAGGATGGCCATCGGAGCCGCGTCGCCCCGCCGGGTATGAGTCCTGATCACGCGGGTATATCCTCCGGGCCGGTCCTTGAAACTTGGAGCCACCACATCAAAAAGCCTTTTCACCACATCGCCCTTGGGGATTATGGAAAAAGCCATTTTTCTGGCGTGGAGGTCGTTATTTTTTGCGAGCGTGATGACCCTTTCCGCCACCGGCCTCAAGGCTTTTGCCTTGGCCACGGTGGTTTCGATTCTCCCGTGCTCCAGGAGCGCGGTGGCCATATTTTCAAACATCGCTTTGCGATGCTCGCGGGTCCTGTTAAGTTTTCTTCCGCCCTTGAGATGTCTCATTTTTTCGCGGCTCCTTTTCTATACTTCTCCTCCAGCCTCGCATCCGGGAAATTTTCAAGCCGCATCCCCAGGCTCAGGCCCATATCCGCGAGGATTTCCTTGATCTCGTTCAGCGATTTGCGGCCGAAGTTTTTGGTCTTGAGCAGGTCGGCCTCGTTTTTCTGCACCAGCTCTCCGATCAGGCGAATACCCGCGGTTTTCAGGCAATTGAAGGAGCGGACACTTAGCTCCAGCTCATCCACGGAGCGGTAGAGATTGGGATTAAGCTCCGGATGCGCAGCCGCAATCTCTTCCTCTTCCGCCGCAGGATAGTATTCTTCCTTTTCCTCAAAGCCGATGAAAACCGTGAGCTGGTCCTTGATTATCTTGGCCGCGATGCCGACTGCCTCCACCGGCTCGATTGCTGCTCCGTTAGTCCATACCTCCATGGTCAGCCGGTCGTAATCCGTGATCCGTCCGACCCGGGCGTTGGTGATATTAAAGTTGACCTTTTTGACCGGCGAGAACACCGCGTCCATGGGGATGGTTCCGACCGGGTAAGCGCGGTCCTTGTTGCGCTCCGCGGTGATGTAGCCTCTTCCGGTCTTGACCCAAAGCTCCATCTTCAACTTGGCGTTTTCAGCAAGGGTCGCGAGGTGCTGGTCCGGGTTGACGATTTCAACCGTGCCGTCCGTAATGATGTCCTTGGCCGTTACCTCGCCCGGTCCCTCGGCCTCGAGTGAAAGCTGCTTTATCGTGTCTCCCCGGTACTTCACGATCACGCTTTTCAAGTTGAGGATGATCTCGGTAACATCCTCGGTGATGCCGGCGATGGTCGAGAACTCATGAACCACGCCGTCGATCTTTACCGCGATTATGGCCGCTCCCTGGATGGAGCTCAGCAACACTCTGCGCAAGGCATTGCCCAGGGTTATTCCAAACCCTCGCTCTAAGGGCTCGGCGATGAACCTGCCGTAGCTTTCGGTCAGAGTGTCGGCCTCTGCTTCCAGTTTCTTAGGTTTAATCAGGGTTCTCCAGTTTCTCTGCATTTTATACCCCCTGGCTTAAAGGCTTATCTTGAATAGAACTCAACAATCAGCTGTTCCTGAATAGGCATGGAAAGCTCTTCCCTTTTGGGCAAATCCGCGACCACGCCCCTGAATTGCTCCCGATTTAATTCCAGCCACCGGGGAATTCCGCCCCGGGCATCAACCGCCTCCAGCGAGTGCTTGATTATGTCGTTCTTTCTGCTCTTCTCCTTGAGCTCGATCACATCTCCAATATCCACGGTGTAAGACGGTATGCTGACCTTTTTCCCGTTGACCAGGATGTGGCCGTGTCGAACGAGCTGGCGCGCGGCTGACCTGCTGGTTGCGAATCCCATCTTGAAAACGATGCTATCAAGCCTTCGCTCAAGCAGGAGCAAAAGGTTGAATCCTGTTATTCCCTTCAGCCGCTGGGCGCGGATCGCGAAGTTGGCGAACTGCTGTTCCTGCATCCCGTATATGAACTTGACCTTCTGCTTTTCCCGGAGACGAACGCCGTAGTCGCTGAGTTTTCCCCGGAAATGTCCGTGCTGGCCGGGCGCATAGTTCCTGCGATCCACCGCGCACTTGTCCGTGAAGCAACGCTCGCCCTTCAGGTAAAGTTTAAGCCCCTCTCTCCGACAGATCCTGCAAACCGGTCCTATGTTCCTTGACAATTCCTCTTCCTCCTTAGACCCTTCTGCGCTTAGGCGGCCGGCACCCGTTGTGCGGGATAGGCGTCACATCCCTGATGCTCGTCACCCTCAGGCCCGAAGCCTGGAGCGCTCGCAAGGCCGCTTCTCTTCCCGCGCCCGGCCCCTTGACTAGAACATGGATCGACTTGACGCCCATGTCCTGGGCCCGGCGCGCGGCCTCGCTCGCGGCCTGTTGAGCCGCGAAAGGAGTGCTTTTGCGGCTTCCTTTGAAGCCGACCGTGCCCGCACTCGCCCAAGTTATGATGTTTCCCTGCTCGTCAGTGATGCTGATTATAGTGTTGTTGAAAGTGCTCTTGATGTGAGCGGTAGCGTGCTCCGCGAACGTCTTGAGCTTCTTCTTGACCGGCGCCGCGGCCGCGGCTGGCGGTGTTCCTGGCGGCGCGGCTGGTTTTTGTGCCATCAAATACCTCCTGTTAAGCGCTCCCGTTTATTTGGGCAAAACCTTTCTCTTCGCGGCAATAGGCGGACGCCGGCCTTTTCTGGTCCTGGCATTAGTGTGCGTGCGCTGCCCCCTGACCGGCAGACCCTTGCGGTGGCGGAGCCCGCGGTAACAACCGATGTCAATCAGGCTTTTAATGTTCATCTGCACTTCTTTCCTCAGGTCTCCTTCAACCTCGTAGCTCTCGTCAATTATTTTACGGATGGTCGCAACCTGCCCCTCGGTCAAATCATTGGCGCGTATTTGCGAATCAATTGCGGCCTTTTGCACTATTTGCCGGGAAGTGCTTTTTCCGATTCCGTGGATGTAGGTAAGGGCCACCCAAATAGGCTTATTGGGAAGGTCCACGCCCGCGATTCTGGTCATTCTAACCTCCTGTTATCCTTGCCGCTGTTTGTGCCTAGGATTTTCGCAGATCACCCGCACCACCCCGTGGCGGCGGATGATCTTGCATTTTCTGCATCTTTTCTTCACTGAGGCTGCCACTTTCATCCTGTTCCCCCTATTGGCGATAAATAATTCTTCCCTTGGTCAGGTCGTACGGGCTGAGTTCTATTTTTACCCGGTCTCCCCGCACGATCTTTATGTAGTGCATCCTCATTTTCCCGGATATGTGAGCCAGCACCTTATGACCGTTATCGAGCTCCACTAAAAACATCGCATTCGGCAGCAATTCTTTGACCGTTCCCTCCACCTCTATGGCTTGCGCCTTTTGCTGGCCTTTTTGTTTTTTTTCTTCCACCATAGTTCAGTTCAACCTGCTCAAGACCAGCGGCCCCTTGTCCGTGACAGCCACCGAGTGCTCAAAATGAGCGCTGGGTTTTCCGTCCTCAGTGACAACCGTCCAGCCATCATCCAAAACCTTCACCCGCCAGGTTCCGATGTTGATCATCGGCTCGAGGGCGAGAACCATCCCCTCTCGGAGCCTCAAGTTCGGCCTGGGCATTCCAAAGTTGGGCACCTGCGGGTCCTCGTGCATCGACCTGCCCACTCCGTGCCCGACAAAATCGCGCACAACCGAAAAGCCGTTGTTCTCCGCCAGGGTCTGAACCGCATGAGCAATGTCGCTCAGGCGCTCGCCGGGCCGGCATCGGTCAACGGCCATGGTAAGCGCTTCCTTGGTAACCTTCAGCAGTTTTTTCACCTGGTCCGAGACCTTTCCCACCGCGACCGTGACCGCCGCGTCTCCCACGAACCCCTGGTCAATCACTCCGAAATCCAGGCTCACGATGTCGCCCTCTTTGAGGATCTTGTCCTTGCGCGGAATTCCGTGCACGACCTCCTCGTTGACCGACGCGCAAAGATACGCGGGATATCCCCGGTACTGATAAAACGCAGGCTTGACCTTGCACTTGGCGGTCAGCTCCCGGGCCTTATCCTCCAGGTCCATGGTGCTGGCCCCGGGCCGGCACAGCTCCTTGAGCTCCTTGAGAATCTCGGCAACAATCTGGTTCGGCTTTTTCATCTGCTCGATTTCTTCTTTGGTCTTGAGCACCACCATTACCCAGCCTCTAAAACTTTGACCACCTTTTTGAAAATGTCGTTAATGTCTCCCATTCCCTCAACTTTTTTGAAAATTTCTCTTTTTTTGTAGTAATCGATAAGAGGAGCGGTCTGGTTGTGATAAACCTGGAGCCTCTGGTTGATGGTCTTTTCATTGTCGTCATCTCGCTGGTAGAGGTCTCCGCCGCACTTGTCGCACTTCATCTCCTTCTTGGACGGATTAAAAACGACATGATACATCGCTCCGCACCTAGTGCAGGTTCTGCGGCCGGAAAGCCTTTTCACAACTTCCGGGTCCGGCACCTCTATTTCCACGACTGAGTCCAGCTTCATTTTCAGATCGAGCAGCATCTTGTCCAGAGCCTCAGCCTGCGCGATGGTTCTGGGGAATCCGTCAAGGATGAAACCCTTTTTGCAGTCATCTTGCGAGAGCCGCTCCTTGACCATCCCGATCACGATCTCGTCCGGAACCAGCTGTCCCTTGTCCATATACGCCTTGGCTTTCTTGCCGAGTTCGGTCTGGTTTTTGACTGCCGCGCGGAAAAGATCCCCGGTTGACACCTGCGGTATCTTGTATTTGTCAATCAACTTCTGGGCCTGAGTGCCTTTTCCCCCGCCCGGAGGGCCTAACAACACAATTCTCATCGCTCTACCTTCTCCTTCCTCTCATTTTAGGGCCTTTGGGGCCTAAGAAACCGTCATAGCTTCTGGCAAGGAGATGGGCTTCGATCTGCTGAGCGGTATCGAGCGCGACGCCGACCACGATCAGGACGCTGGTTCCCCCAAACCAGAAATTAACCCCGGCTGATACCACCAGGATTGACGGCAGAATGCACACCGCGGTCAAATACAGCGCTCCGACCGATGTTATTCTTGTCAGCACGCGATCGATATAATCGGAGGTAGGCTTTCCGGGCCTAACGCCGGGAATGTATCCGCCGTGGCGCTTCAGGTTTTCCGCGACATCGATGGGATTGAACACAACCGCGGTATAGAAAAAGGTGAAGAAAATGATCAAAATCGCGTAGAGGGTGTTGTATTCCCAGCTGACCGGGCTGAGCGCGGTGCGAAGAAACTGAATGTAAGGACTATCCTGCTTGAGCACTCCCAGGAACGAAAGCGGGAATGCGAGCAGGCTGGAGGCAAAGATGGGAGGAATAACTCCGCTGGTGTTGACTCTGAGGGGAAGATGGGTTTTTACTCCCTTGTACATCTTCCGGCCCACGGTCCTGCTCGGATATTGAACCGGAATCCTCCGCTGAGACCTTTCCATATAAACGATTCCCGCGATGACCGCGACCACTACGATGACCAGCCCGATTATGGTGAAGAATTTAAGCTGGCCGCTCTGCCAGAGGGTCAGCACATCATAAAAATCGCTCGGCAGCCTTGAGACGATGTTGAAAAAGATGATCAGGCTGATGCCGTTTCCGATCCCGCGCTCCGTGATCAACTCGCCAAGCCACATCAGCAAAATTGTGCCGGCTGTTATTGACACCATCGTGGTGAAGACAAAGAGCAGTCCCCAGTCGGGCACAACCGAGGGCATGGTCCTGAGCCAGAAGGACACGCCGATGCCCTGCGCGGCTGTCAAAAGAACCGTAAGGTAACGCGTATACTGGTTTATCTTTTTCCGGCCGAGTTCGCCTTCTTTTTGCAGCTGCTCAAGATGGGGTATGACCACGCCCAGAAGCTGGAGGATGATGGATGCGGTGATGTATGGCATAATGTTCAGGCCGAAAATGGTCATCCTGCCGAAAGCGCCTCCGCTGAAGGTGTTGATCAGCCCGAAAAGCGATCCTTCGGCCTGTTTGAGCAAGTCGGTCAGAACCGTCCCGTTGATTCCGGGAATCGGGACATGAGAGCCAAGCCTGTATACGACCAGAATAAGCAGTGTGAACAGCAGCCGGTTTCTAAGCTCGGGTATTTTCGGAATATTCGTGATACCGGCCATACTATTTAATAACCTCTACTTTTCCGCCTGCGGACTGAATCTTATCAATAGCCTTTTTGCTGAAACTTCTTGCCCGAACCGTGAGCGGCTTATCAAGCTCGCCGCCGCCTAAAATTTTCACCGGCAAATCTTTCTTGACCAGCCCCTTTGAACGCAGGTCCTCTTCCCCCACCACCGCGCCGGCTTGAAACCCTTTCAGCATATTCAGATTTACCGCCACATACTCCGCGCGGAACGGATTATTGAATCCCCTTTTGGGCAGACGCCGGCTGAGCGGCATCTGTCCTCCTTCGAATCCCACGGTTCTTTTATCCCTGCCCGACCTTGAGTTCTGTCCCTTGTATCCCCGGCAACAAGTCTTTCCGTGTCCGCTTCCTGTGCCACGGCCCACTCTCTTTGGCTTATGCCGGGAACCGGGAAGGGGCTTTAACTCGCTCAGGTTAATCATCCGCTTCCTCCACCTGCAAAAGATGGATAACTTTCTTGACCATGCCCCGGACCGCGGGCGTATTGGGCTGCGTCACCATCTGCCTGATCTTTCGAAGGCCGAGCGCGGCAACCGTCGCCCTTTGATCAGGCTTGCTCCCCTTTGCGCTCCTCATCAGAGTGATCCTCAGCTTTTTCTTTATCTTTGCCCTTGGCATAACAGCTTTTTACGCCTCCTCTTTGCCTCTTCCTCGCCGCTCCCAAACCTTTGCCGGCGACTCAAGCTGGGTCAAGCCTTGGATGGTAGCCGCGACAACATTCATTGCATTTGAGCTTCCAAGCACCTTGCTCAAAATATTTTTCACGCCGGCCACCTCCATAACCGCGCGCACCGCGCCGCCGGCGATAACGCCTGTGCCGGGGCCTGCCGGCTTAAGCAGCACCTTGCTGGAATCCCGGCGGCCGATTATCTCGTGCGGGATGGTTTCGCCTTCCGCCAGCGTTATCTCAATCATATTTTTCTTGGCCTTCTCCATTCCCTTTCGAATCGCGTCCGGAACCTCGTGAGCTTTCCCGATCCCGAAACCTACTTTTCCTTTTCCGTCTCCGACCACAACCACCGCGCTGAAATGAAACCGTTTTCCGCCTTTGACGACTTTTGCGCAGCGGTTGATGTAAACCACCCGGTCTAAAAATTCCTGCTCTTGCTCCTGCAATGCCAAAGGATCACCTCCTAAAATTCAAGGCCGGCTTCGCGCGCGCCGTCGGCCACCGCCTTTATCCGGCCGTGGAAGAGAAATCCGTTCCGGTCGAAAACAACTTTCGTGATGTTTTTCTCCTTGCATTTCTCGCCGATCAGTTTCCCGACTTCCTTGGCAGCCGCTTTGTCGGTCGTCTTCTTCAGCTTTCCTTTAAGCTCCGGGCTCAAGGTGCTGACCGCGATCAGGGTGTGGGCCTGGAGATCATCGATCACCTGGGCGGAGATGTGCTTCAGGCTCCGGTAAACGCAGAGCCTGGGCCTGTCTTTGGTCCCTCGCACCTTGTCCCTTACCCTGACTTGCCTGACTATTCTTTTCTCTCTTCTGCTCAAACCCATTTTTAAGCCGTCCTCAAATTTATTTCGCGGTGCCCGGAGCGCCCGAGGCCACCGCGGCCTTGCCCGCCTTGTGCCTTACATATTCGCCCTGGTAACGCACCCCTTTTCCCTTGTATGGCTCGGGCGGGCGAAGCGCTCGGATTTCAGCCGCTATCTCCCCCACCCTTTGCTTGTCTGCCCCGCGAATAGAAATCACATTTTTGTCCGCGCTTATCTGGATGCCCTCCGGAATCACAAACTCCACCGGCCTCGTGAACCCGAGCGAAAGCACCACCGCCTTTCCCTTGACCTCGACCTTGTATCCCACGCCGACCAGCTCCAATTTTTTCTCAAAACCTTCGGTCACTCCCGCGATCATATTCCGGATCAGGCTGCGATAAGTTCCGTGGAGGGAATGCGCGCTCCTGGATTCGTTTGCCCGTTTTACCCAAACCTGTCCGTCTTTGACCTCTATATTTATCTCAGGCCGAACCTCCAGACGCAACTCTCCCTTGGGCCCTTTGACTTTTACCGTCGGCCTTTGCCAGTTGAACTCCACCCCCTTGGGTATGACCACTGGTTTTTTCCCTATCTTGGACATCTTGCCGCCTCACCACACCTTGCAAATCAGTTCGCCGCCCAATTTTTGCTCTCTTGCCTGTTGATCAGTGAGCAGCCCCTTGTTGGTGCTCAAAATTATTACGCCCATGCCGCCCCGGACCAAGGGGATTTCATCGCATCCCACATAAACCCTTCTGCCTGAAGTGCTGACTCTTTGAAGCCCCAGAATCGCGGGCTGCTTCTTCTCGTTGTATTTAAGAAAAATCCTGAGCTGGTCTCTTCCATCAGCCTGGATAACCTTGTAATTTTTTACGAAGCCCTCGGCCTTTAAAATTCTTGCCACTTCCAATTTGACTTTGCTGGACGGCACATCAACCTGTTCCGCTTTGGACATCAAACCATTTCTGATTCTCGTGAGCATGTCAGCAATCGGGTCTGTCACTGCCATTTTTTACTCCTCACCAGCTGGCCTTGATCACGCCCGGTATTTTTCCCTGAAGCGCCAAGGCCCGGAAACAAATCCTGCACATCCTGAACTTCCGTAGATAACCCCGGGGCCGGCCGCAGATCGGGCAGCGGTTATGCGTCCTGATCCCATACTTGGGCCGCCGCGTTGATTTAATCATTAGCGATTTTCGCGTCATCCTTACCTCCCGCACTTCTCACAAAAGGCATTCCCAGCAGGCTCAACAGCTCGCGAGCTTGTTCATCGTTCCTGGCGGTGGTCACAATGGTTATGTTCATTCCCTGAATCCGCTCCACCTTGTCGTAGTGAATTTCCGGGAAAATGATCTGCTCCCGGATGCCCATTGAGTAGTTGCCCCTGCCGTCAAATCCTTTGGGGGAAAGCCCCCGGAAATCGCGCACTCTCGGGAGCGCGATATTGAAAAGTCGATCCAGAAATTCGAACATCCTCTCCCTGCGGAGCGTTACCATAACTCCGACCTGCATCCCCTGCCGCAGCTTAAAGTTTGCAATTGATTTTTTGGCCTTGGTCACTACCGGCTTCTGTCCCGTGATTGCCGCGATCTCCGCCACCGCGTTGTCAATCAGCTTGATGTTCTGCGTAGCCTGTCCCAGCCCCACATTCAGCACCACCTTTTCCACCTTGGGCACCTGCATCGGATTTTTGTACCCGAACTTTTTCTTAAGCTCCGGCACGATCGCTTCTTTATATAATTTTTTAAGCCTGGACATCCAAACCTCCGCTAATCGATCTGCTCGCCGCACTTGGCGCAGACCCGGACGCTTTTTCCTTTCCCGGCCCGGTCGTTCTTTATGCGGGTGGGCCGGCTGCATCTCGGACACACGAGCATGAGCTTGCTGATCTTGACCGGAGCCTCCCGCTCGATGATCCCGCCCTGGGGAGCCGTCGGGTGTCCGGGCCTCACATGCCGCTTTATGAAATTCACTTTTTCGATGGTCACAGCCGCCTTCTTTTTGTTCACGGTCAATACCTTGCCGGTCTTCCCGCTCTCATCGCCGGAAATGACCATCACATTATCGCCCTTCTTGATGTGGAATCGCATTTGTTTATTCTGCTCAGCTGATAATTTCATAAGACCTCCGGCGCCAGCGAAATAATCTTCATAAATTTTTTGGCTCGGAGCTCCCGGGCGACAGGCCCGAACACGCGGGTCCCGAGCGGCTCCAGCTGGTTGTTAATCAAAACCGCAGAGTTGTCATCAAACCGGATGTAAGTTCCATCCGACCGATGGATTTCCTTCTTGGTCCTGACCACAACCGCTTTCACAACCTCGCCTTTCTTCACCTTTGACTCCGGCAGCGCATCCTGGACCGAGCCCACAATGACATCTCCGATTGTCGCGTGTCTGCGCTGGCCTCCGCCCATCACCCGGATGCAGAGCACAGCCCGGGCGCCGGAATTATCAGCAACATTCAAAACGGTCTCATTTTGTATCATTTCCCGTTGCCTCTTCAGCTAATACTCGCCCGTGTTTCAGGATCCGGAGCACCTTAAAGCGCTTATTCTGGCTTATGGGCCGGGTCGCGATTATTTCAACCGTGTCCCCGATGTGGCACTCGTTTTTCTTGTCGTGGGCCATAAACTTCTTGCGCTTGCGCACATACTTTTTATATTTGGAGTCCTGAACCATGCGCTCAACCTGTACCATCACGGTCTTATCCATCTTGTCGCTCACGACAACGCCTTTGAATATCTTCCTGATCCCTCTTTCACCGCTCGCCATTATTTGTTCCCCTTCAGGTTCCTCTCCTTGAGCACGGTCAGCACTCTGGCCAAATCCTTTCGGGTTTGGCGAACCAGAGAGGTATTAGTCAACTGGCCGGTCGCCTTCTGCACGCCCAGGTTGAACAAGGTTCTACGCAGCTCATCTTTCTTGGCGAGCAGTTCCTCGTCGCCCATAGTCCTCAGTTCGCTAGCCTGCATAATGACCTCTCTTCACAAACCTGGTAGCGATGGGCAATTTGCGGGAAGCAAGCCTGAGCGCTTCCCGGGCCATCTCCTCGGAGATTCCTTCCAGCTCAAAAAGTATCCGGCCCGGCTTGACCACAGCCACCCACACTTCCGGGTTTCCTTTCCCTTTTCCCATCCTGGTCTCCAAAGGCTTTTTGGTGATGGGTTTATCCGGGAAAATCCGCACCCACATTTTCCCGTTTCTTTTAACAAATCGAATAATCGCAACTCGGCCGGCTTCGATCTGGCGGTCCGTGATCCATCCGCGATCGGTCGCCTGCAGGCCAAAGTCTCCAAAGTTCAAAGTATGTCCGCTGGTGGCGTTGCCCTTGCGCCGCCCTTTTTGCATCTTCCGCCATTTTGTCCGACTGGGCTGAAGCATCTAGCTCCTCCTCAAATCTTCACCTGTTCCTCGGACCCGCTTTTCAAAATCTCGCCCTTGAACAGCCAGACTTTGACGCCGATTTTTCCATAGGTAGTCATGGCCTCCGCGAACCCGTAATCGATGTCAGCTCTCAGGGTGTGGAGCGGCACCCTTCTCTCCCTGTACCATTCGGCCCTGGCGATTTCCGCTCCCCCCAGCCTGCCCGCACATCTCACCTTTATTCCCTGCACGCCGAACTTGAGGGCAAGGTTGATCGCCTTCTTCATCGCTCGGCGGTAGCTCACCCGGCGTTCAAGCTGAACCGCGATATTTTCCGAGACCAGCTGCGCCGCGGCCTCCGCCGGCCGCACCTCCATAATATTCACGAAAACTTCCGACCCGGTGAATTTTTGCAGCTCCTTCTTGAGCGTCTCAACCTCCTGCCCTCTCCGGCCTATTATCATCGCCGGCCTTGCCGCATGGATATTGATCCGGCACTTGTTGGTGGAGCGCTCGATATCGATCCGGTTTATGCCTGCGTGATGCAGCTTCTTCTTCACATAGTCCCTGATTTTCAGGTCCTCGTGAAGCTGTTTCGCGTAATTCTTGCCCGCAAACCAGCGCGATTCCCAGGTCTTGATGTAACCAAGCCTGAACCCTATGGGATGAGTCTTTTGACCCAAATCAATACCTCCCTACTTTTCCGCCAGAACGATTTCGATGTGGCTGGTCGGTTTTCTTATGCGGCCGGCTCTTCCCATTGCCCGCGGCCGATACCGCATAAGATAAGGCCCGCCGTCAACCCTTATTTCCTTTATATAGAGCGCGGAGACATCCATATCTTTTTTCTGTTCCGCGTTGGCAATAGCCGCATTCAAGACCTTGAGAAGAATACCGCAGCCCTTTTTCGGCACCGCCTTTAAAATGGCTCTTGATTCCTCTATCCCCTTGCCCCGGATGGCGTCTGCCACCAGCCGGGCTTTTCTCGAGGAAATCCTGACGAACTTTTCTCTGGCTGTTGCCTCAGGCATTTGACTCCTCTTCGCCCGGCTTCACAACCTTGGCTTTGCGGTCAGCCGCGTGAGCATGAAAAGTCCGAGTCGGCGAAAATTCCCCCAGCTTGTGGCCGACCATATTTTCGGTTACGAAAACCGGAATGAATTTTTTCCCGTTATGAACCTGGAAAGTCAGGCCGATCATATCCGGGATAATGGTTGACCGCCGAGACCAGGTCTTGATTGGCTTCCGGTCTATGGCCGCCTTGGCCTTCTCCACCTTTTCCATCAGGTGATAGTCAACAAAAGGCCCCTTTTTTAACGACCTTGACAAATTTAGCCTCCTACTTATTCCTATGTTTGACGATGAATCGGCCGGTCCTCTTGTTCTTCCTGGTCTTGTATCCCAAAGTCGGCACGCCCCAGGGAGTGGTCGGGTTTCTGCCCGGACCGCTTTTTCCTTCGCCGCCTCCATGAGGATGATCAACCGGGTTCATGGCGACTCCGCGCACATGCGGCCTTCTTCCAAGCCACCTGCTCCGTCCCGCCTTTCCTATTGTAATATTTATATGATCGGGATTGCTCACCTGGCCGATTGTGGCCCAGCAGTCAAGAAGAATCCTGCGCTCCTCACCGCTCGGCATCCGAACCAGCGCGTATTTTCCTTCCTTGGCCAGAATCTGGCCGGCCCCCCCTGCTGACCGGATCAACTGTCCGCCCTTGCCCAGCTTATACTCAAGGTTGTGAATCAAGGTTCCGAGCGGAATGTTCTTGAGCGGAAGATGGTTCCCTGGTTTTGCTTCCGCGTTCTCGGATGCAATAACAGCTTCTCCCACCGGCACCCCGTGCGGGGCAAGTATGTACCGCTTTTCGCCGTCCTTATAGTTGAGCAGCGCTATGTACGCGCTCCGGTTCGGGTCGTATTCGATTGCCGCGACCTTGGCTGGTATGTCGCGCTTGTCGCGCTTGAAGTCGATGATCCGGTAGCGCCGTTTGTGCCCTCCCCCTCGCCACCAGACCGTCAGGTGGCCGTAGTTGTCTCTGCCCGCGGGTCTGAGCATAGGCCGGGTGAGTTTTTTCTCAGGCCGCTTCCTGCTAAGCTCGGAATAGTCGACCCCGGTCATCCACCGTCTTCCGGATGAAGTTGGCCTATAAGTTTTAATCGCCATAATCAGGTCCCCTCGTAGAAATCAATCTTGCTTCCCTCTTGGAGAGAGACAAATGCCTTTTTCCATGCGCTTTGCCGCTGGACCATTCTTCTGCCGTAGCGCTTTCGCTTGGCGGCTATTCTGACCGTCCGCACCTTATCAACCTTGACATTAAAAATCTTCTCAACCGCCAGCTTGATCTCGGACTTGCTCGCACTCCAGTCAACCTCGAACACAACCTGGTTCAGCTTTTCGTTGAGCCGATTGCTCTTTTCGGTGACCACCGGCCTCTTTATCACCCGGTATATGTCCCTCATCACAGAGCCTCCGAGACCCTCTTGACCGCATCCAGCTCCATCACCACCCAGCTGAATCTCAAAAGGTCTCTGACATTCACGCCCTCGGTGCGGAGCACTTTTATGTCCGGGATGTTGGCCGCGCTTTTTTCAACCCTGTCGTCTTTGCCGGCCATAATAATGAGCGCATCACCAAGCTCAAACCGGTCGCAAAATTCCTGAAATTTTTGAGTTTTAATCTCATCCACCTTTATCTTATCCAGCACATACAAATGATTTTCCTTGAACTTGAGAGTCAAGGCAGCCTTGAGCGCGGCCTTTTTTATCTTTTTGGGGATGGTGTACTCATAATCTCTCGGGATCGGGCCGAAAACCTTTCCGCCCCCGGGCCAGAGCGGAGAGCGCAGGGACCCGTGCCTTGACCGTCCGGTTCCCTTCTGCCTCCATGGCTTTTTGCCGGTGCCGCTAACCTCGCCCCGGGTCTTTACCTTCGCGGTCCCCCGCCTGTGTTTTGCCTCCTGCCAGACTACCACCTGGTGCAAAAGGTGCGGCTTAACCTCGGCCGCAAACACTTTTGCGTCGAGCTCGGCTTCGGAGACCTTTTCGCGCTCCATATTATAAACATCTATTTTCATATTTTGAGCTTCTGCTTTTTTCCGCCTGGGCATAACTGGCTCCTAGAGTTTGATCTCGATATCGATGCCTGCGCTTAAGTCCAGCTTCCCCAAAGCGTCAACCGTAGCCTGGGTCGGCTCGATTATGTCAATCAAGCGCTTGTGGGTCCGGATCTCAAAATGCTCCCTGCTCTTCTTGTCCACATTCGAGCTTCTCAGAACGCAGAACCGGTTGATCTCGGTCGGGAGCGGGATGGGGCCGGAAATTTTCGCGCCTGTGCGCTTGGCCGTGTCCACGATCTCCCGGACCGACTGGTCCAAAAGCTGGTGGTCATACGCCTTGAGCTTAATCCGGATCTTCTGAGCAGGCATCTTCTTCTCCCTTTACTCCAAAATCTTGGTTACGACTCCTGCGCCCACGGTATGGCCGCCTTCCCGGATCGCAAACCGCATCCCCTCTTCCATCGCGATCGGAACCACCAGGTTGATCT
>Ga0315280_10005737_pt1 | contig 17540 bp, 22 predicted proteins | sample YL17G06_40_MG_FD_203697 | JGI IMG/M metagenome (GOLD analysis project Ga0315280, IMG submission 203697) | Sediment microbial communities from Yellowstone Lake, YNP, Wyoming, USA - YL17G06_40 | ecosystem: Environmental > Aquatic > Freshwater > Lake > Sediment | place: USA: Wyoming | collected...
CCATCAGATCCGCGTTCTGCGAAGCGGCCAGAGAGTGGTTTAGGGAGCACCGCTTCAAGGAGGTCCACTGCCCAATCTTGATAACCGCTGCATGTGAGGGGGGCTCAACCCTTTTCCCGGTCGAATACTTTAAGCGGAAGGCTTACCTCTCGCAGAGCGTCCAGCTTTACCAAGAAGCCGCTATCACCAGCTTCGAGAGGGTCTACTCGATCGAGCCAAGTTTTCGTGCCGAGTTAAGTCGGACGCGAAGGCATCTTACCGAGTTCTGGCAGATCGAAGCCGAAGCAGCAAACGCAGACTTGGAAGACATAATGCGGGTTCAAGAAGAACTACTCACGCACATATGTCGGGAAGTAGTCGAGATATGCGGAAACGAATTTAGGTTCCTAAAAAAGAGGTTCAAGCCTCCTCAAACTCCTTTCACCAGAATAACGTATGCTGAGGCCGTACAGAGGCTTCAAAGCCTAGACATGAAGATAGAGTGGGGCGAAGACCTAGGCGCAGACGAGGAGCGAACTCTAAGTAAACAGTTCAAGTCGCCATTCTTCATACAGTTTTATCCCCGGAAATGTAAAGCATTCTACCATAAGCCCAGTCCAGACGACCCGGAGCTGACCCTTTCGGCAGACCTCATGGCTCCAGACGGGTATGGCGAGATCGCCGGCGGAGGACAAAGGATAGACGATTACAACCAGCTTATTCAAAGCCTCAAAGAGTTCAACCTAAATCCAAAGGATTATCAGTGGTATCTGGACCTGCGAAAGTACGGTAGCGTCGTCCACAGTGGTTTCGGCCTCGGGATAGAGAGAACGATCCAATGGATTCTCAAGCTGCCCCATGTGCGCGACATCGGTCTCTTTCCAAGAACCCCTGCCAGAGTCTATCCGTAGGCTTCGCGCACTCAACTGAAAGGTTTTTGAGAAAGCCCACTTCTTCTGGATTGATGGTTGCTGGTAACCCTTGTCCATGGACAGGATGATCGAGAAGGCTAGAAAGCTGCTGAAAGACAGTAGGGTTGAACAGATAGGAGACGAGGTGTGGAACGTGATCGGGGACCACGGAACGTACACCGTCGCGATGGATCATAAGGGCAAAATAGCCTGCAACTGTCCAGGCTTTCAAAGCAAGGGCAGATGCTCCCACTTAGCCGCAATAATCATTCTAACGAAGATTCCAAGGGAAACGCTTGCGTACGACTCACGCAGACTGTCTTTTACAGATTAGAAGATAAACGTCACAAGTAGGCTCTCAGCTTCCTATTCTCCTCCATCTTGCACCTTCTGGCGTATCCTCAAGTAGGATCCCTCGTTTCCTCAGTTCCGCTCTGATGCTGTCCGCCGTCTTCCAGTCTCCTCTTTTCCTAGCACGCTCCCGCTCCTCAATCATCCGGATCATCTCTTCAGGCAACTCTTCGCGTCTCGCGACTTTGTGCAGTATTCCTAGGATGACTCCCAACTCCAGAAACAGGTTCAGAATTCTTTCCAACATCGTTTTGCTTATGGTGCGTGAGCTGTTAACGTAGGCATTCGTCTTCCTCGCCAATTCGAATAAGTTGGTCAAGGCCAACGGCACATTGAAATCGTTGTCCATCGCCTCTATGAACTTCTGTTTGCAGTCATCCAGCGTCTTAAGGAAAGCAGCTTCTTCATCGCCCATCGACTCGCTTCTTTCCTCATTGAGCATCCTTCTCAAAGTGTCTACCACGTTGTAAAGCCTCTCAAGGTTCCTCTTGGCTTGATCCAAGCTTTCATAAGTAAAATCGATTGGGCTCCGGTAGTGAGCAGACAGAACGAAGAGCCTGAAGGCCTCGGGATCGCACTTCTGAAGCAGATCTTTGATGACGATGATGTTTCCAAGGGACTTCGACATCTTCTTGCCCCCGACGTTCAGGAAGCCTGTGTGAAGCCAATATTTCACGAAGGGTCTTTTCCCAGTCGCTGCTTCGCTCTGAAGTATCTCGTTCTCGTGATGTGGGAATATCAAGTCCTGGCCGCCGCCATGTATGTCGAGCTGCGGACCGAGATACTTCATCGACATGGCGGAACACTCTATATGCCATCCCGGCCTTCCCATACCCCAAGGACTCTCCCAAGAGAGTTCGCCAGGCTCGGCCGCCTTCCACAGGGCAAAGTCAACCGGAAACCTCTTATTCTCGCTGACCTCCGTCCTAGCGCCCACCTTCAAGTCGTCTAGAGAGAGTCCGGAGAGTTCACCGTAGCTTTTTACCTTCCTTACGTCGAAGTAGACGTCGCCATCCGCTTGATAGGCGTAGCCTTTTTCGATCAATACTTGAATCAGTTTAACAATGTCCTGTATGTGCTCCGTCACACGCGGATACGCATCGGCTTTATCGACGCCTAACGCCTCCATGTCCTCAAAGAAGATCTTCTCGAACTTTTCCGCTAGCTCAAGCGGGTCCTCTTTCAGCTCCTTCGCCCTGTTTATGATCTTGTCATCGACGTTTGTGATGTTGACGATATACTTCGTTTCGTATCCTCTGTATCTCAAGTAGCGGAGAAACGTGTCAAGGGCGATGTAGGTTCTGGCGTGGCCTATGTGGGAGTAATCCCACACGGTTGGTCCGCAAACGTATACGCGAACCTTATTCTTCTCTCGGGGTTCGAAAACCTCGACTTTCCGGCTTAGGCTATTATAGATCTTCAGGATCATTTCAATCTCTCTTAACGAAGTTAATTTAGACTCTAATCACCCATTTTTCCTTTTTCCTTAAAAGCCAAATACCTATAGGGTACATGGCAAAATAAATCCGTCTGGAGCCCCTCACGTAGGGCAAGCACAAGTATGGAATTGCGCGGTACCGCCTTGAATCTCGCGTAGGACGTTTTCAACTGCACCACCGACCCACCTATATATAGCCCCCCCACCCCCATGCGAACACACAAGCCTCTGACTCAACTTCGCCTTTGAGACAGGAACTGTAAGGGCTTCCATTCAACAAGACTTATCACAAAGAAGTCTTTCTTTAAAGAGACGATGAATTGAAGAGGAATGCGCCATGAGAATACTGCATACGTCGATAACCGTGAAGAACATGGAGGAGTCCATAAAGTTCTACCGCGATGTCATGGGGCTCGAACTCCAGAGCAGGAGAGAGATCCCAGAGAACAAAGCGGAGATCGCTTTCCTCAATGATAGGGAGAGCGACGCACAGATAGAACTAACCTACTGGAAGGAGAAGAAGGACTGGAATGAAGGCGATGAGCTAGATCATATCGCCTTTGCTGTACCAGACATGGACGAGGCTATCAAGAGGTTCAAGAAGCAGAAAGTTGAGATAGCTATGGAACCCTACTCGCTGAAGGGATCACCTACAAAGATAGCCTTCATTAAGGATCCCAACAGCATATGGCTCGAGATCATCGAGAGAAGATAAACCAACAATCGATAAACACGTTTTTCAGCACTTGGCTAGAGAGTGTGCCGCTAATGTCGATAGGGGAAAGAATCAAGACTAAACCTCACCTTTCGATATTAGCGCTGATCTCTTTCATCTCCGCCTTCACTGTTGCCAGAACATTTACAACCCTTTATCCAGGAACCATTTGGGAGATTCGCGGCCTCCACATCCATCACTTTTGGTACGGCTTGGCCACGCTTGCCATCGGAGGTTGGCTTGGCATTAGCGTTGAGGATGAGCGGCTCAACCGAGTAGCGGCCATACTGTTTGGTGCTGGAGGCGGCATCATAGGGGACGAAGTTGGGCTTCTGCTTACACTGGGAGAGTACTGGACCGAAATCACCTACACGTTCATAATCGTGTTTCTAGCTTTCGTTTCTATCCTGATCTTACTAGTCAAATATGCGGAACTCATTAGCACAGAATTTGTACAGTTCTTACGCAGCCATGCAAGCCTCTATTTCGGTGCTTTTCTACTGGCAGTTTCAATTTCGTTTATCTCGGAAACCGAAAACCCATCGATAATCGCTGTTTCAAGCGTCTCAGCCATAGCGGCATGCCTTATCATCTTGGCATACTTTATTCAGCGAATGCGAAGAAGACAAATCCATTTTTGTTAGATTCTTCGATGGAATTTCGGCTAGAAAACCTCAAATCGCCCCTCACATCCATCATATTTTCCGTGGTTTAGCGAATTGAAGTATGCTCTCATAGCTAACGCGTATGAAAGGATCGAGGGAACCACCAAAAGGCTTGAGATGACAGATCTCCTCGTCGAACTGATAAAACAAACTCCAAAAAAATTGATCGGAAAAGTCGCCTACCTGACGCAAGGAAAGTTGTACCCAGATTTTGCAGGCATCGAGCTCGGTGTGGCCGAGAAGACTGTCACAAACGTCATAGCAAAAGTGGCAGGCGTTGTAAAGGATGAAGTCATCAGCGATTGGAGAAGGACAGGAGATCTGGGCACAACCGCCGAGAAGTTACTGGAAGCCAAACCTCCGTCAAAGAAACCGCTAGAGACCGAAGAAGTCTACGACGCGTTCGACGAGATCGCCCACACCTCAGGTAAGGGCTCCGTCGAAGAGAAGATAGGCCTCTTGGCAGACCTCCTGAACAAGGCCTCCCCCAAAGAGGCGAGGTACCTCACTAGAATGGTCACAGGCCACTTAAGACTCGGCGTGGGAGACATGACCTTCCTAGACGCCTTAGCCATCGCGTACACTGGTAAAAAAGACGTACGCGAGGAGGTCGAGAAAGCGTACAACCTCTCATCCGACCTAGGCCTAGTCGCTGAAACCTTAGCGAAAGATGGGCTTGACGGAATACGAAGATTCAAGATAAGAATTGGCAGACCTGTGAGATCGATGTTAGCTGAACGCCTCACCTCGGCTGAGGAGATCTTGGAGAAGCTGGGAGGAAGAGGCGCAGCCGAATATAAGTACGACGGCTTGAGGATACAGGCCCATCTTTCACCTGCTGAAACCTACCTCTTCTCTCGTAGGCTCGAAAATATAACCGATCAATTTCCGGACGTCGTCAGGGCTTTGAAGAACGGGATCACAGCCAAAGAGGCGGTTGTGGAAGGGGAGTGTGTGGCTATGGATCCAAATACTGGTGAGATGCAACCTTTCCAAGTCATAACACGGAGACGCGGAAGAAAATACGAGATTGAGGCAATGGCTGAGGAGATTCCAACGACAATCTTCCTCTTCGACGCATTACACATTGATGGTAAAGACCGGATGGACCTACCGTATCCTAGAAGACGAGAGGAGCTTAAGCGAATTGTAAAGGAGAGTGAACGCGTCAAATTGACCGAACAGCTGATCACAGACGATCCAAAGGCGGTGGACCAGTACATGGCTAAAGCCACAGAGAGTGGGTGCGAAGGCCTTGTTCTAAAGTCAATTGGTGATAACTCCGTCTATAAGGCCGGGGCGAGAGGCTTCCTATGGATAAAGTACAAGAGAGACTACAAGAGCGAGATGCAGGACACCATAGACCTCGTCGTAGTCGGCGCCTTCGCCGGGCGAGGCAGACGCGCAGGAACATATGGAGCACTGCTCATGGCAGCCTACGATCTCGAGTCGGACAGCTTTAAGACTGTCAGCAAGCTTGGAACCGGTTTTGACGACGCCACATTGGCTAGGCTTCCAAAGACCTTCGAGACCTACAAGATCGGCCATAGGCATCCTAGGGTGGATTCGCAGATCGAGGCGGACTACTGGTTTGTACCGGCCGTCGTCTTGGAAGTTGTTGGAGCCGAATTGACGCTCAGCCCATCACACACATGCGGATTGAACACGATCAAGGAGGGCGCCGGCTTAGCGATCAGGTTCCCGAGGTTTACCGGCAGATGGAGAGACGACAAGGCGCCTGAAGACGCTACAACAGTCCAAGAGATCATTGAGATGTACCAGTCGCAATTGAAGAAGATCTCAGCGTAAAATCCTATGAAACGTACTAAGTCGAGATTGGAGAAGTTTATTTGCAAGATTTCCTCTTTATTATACTTTGAGTGAAGAGCTTGGGGGAGCCTGAAGAAGAAAAATCTAAGGAAGACGCTGTAAAAAGACTCGTTGGCCTGAAAAGCTATCTAGAGGAACGCGTCCGGGAGCTGGAGCAAGAGACGCAACAGCTTAAAGGCTTTCTAGAAGTCGTTGACGAAGTCGTGATTACCAAGAGCTTCCAGAGGGCCGAGATCGCGCCAAAGCCTGCGGAAGAGTATAAACAGGCAATTCCGCTGAAGACGAAGAACGGGGTTCTCTTGGCGGTGATGCATGTCGGAGACTACTCCACGAAGATAGTCCCAGCCGAAGATGTAAAATTCGACGCAAATACACCCCCATTTCAAGCTTTTCTCATCAACCGTGTTTTGGAGCCAATGCAAACGCAGGACAAGGACGCAGTTCTCAGGGGCGAGGTGGAACCCGACAAGACGCTCTCCTTCGAGGTCGTCAAAGAAGAAGATCTGATCAAGGAGATTGTAATCCGTAATTATGGAAGCGAAAAGCGTCTGAATGAGATTAAGTCTTCTGTCCGATGGACGCTAGACAAGATGTACGAGAAAATTCACGGACCTGCTTAAGTCGCCATCCGTCTAAATTCTTATAAGACGCGGCCTTGCAGCCACTCTAATGATTAGAGATGAGCCAAGTAAGTTTCAACGACTTTAAGCGACTAGATATGAGGATTGGTACAATCATAAAGGCTGAACCCGTCCCCAGAACGAGTAAGCTCTACAAGGTCCAAGTAGACCTAGGCGAAATAGGCGTAAAACAGACAATCTCAGGCTTGATTGGATACTACACACCTGAAGAACTTGTCAACAGAAGAATCGTCTTCCTCGCAAATCTGGAGCCGACTAAGTTTTCAGGCGAAACCTCCGAAGGCATGCTCCTGGCCGCAGAGAAAGACGGCAAAATAGCCTTGTTAACAATCGATCACGAAATCAAGAACGGGGCAAAAGTCACCTAGAAGAGTTCTCGAAAGTGAAGAAGATGAGCCTACTGGAAATCGAAAACCTACAAGTCAAAATCGAAGATAAAACGATTCTCAAAGACATCAACCTGAGACTGCGGGAGAAAGAGACGTACGTTCTTTTCGGACCCAACGGCTCCGGAAAGACAACCCTCATCAATGCAATCATCGGCATACCATCGTACAAGGTTTCTGGGACGATAAAGTTCAGAGGGGAAGACATCACCAATAAGACCATAGACGAGCGGGCGAACCTCGGCATATCGGTTGGATTCCAAGACCCTCCCGCGATCACGGGAGTAAAACTGGCCAACGTACTGAAACTATGTCTAGGAAAAAGTCCCAAGGACAAATTCAGTGCTGAGGAGACGGAGAGAATCGAAGCCTTTGGACTCACCGAGTTCCTAGATAGAGACTTCAACGTTGGCTTCTCGGGCGGAGAAAGAAAGAGAGCCGAAGTTCTTCAAATGATGTTTCTCAAGACCCAACTCCTAATATTCGACGAGCCGGATTCCGGAGTTGACGTTGAAAGCTTGAAGCTGATCGGAGTCGAGATCCAGAAATACGTTGAAAGGAGCGGTAGCTCAGCCTTGATAGTTACACATCAAGGAGGAATCCTTGACTTTTTGAACGCTAAACATGCCTGCGTCTTACTCGATAGCAAAATTCACTGCTTCAAGGAGCCCAAGAAGGTATACGAGGAACTGAAAGTCAAGGGCTACAAGGGTTGCATAGAATGCCAAGAAAGAGTAACGGAAGGATGGTGCTGAGTAAAACGTCTGAACTGACGAAGATACCTCACAAGATACTTGAGGAAGCGTACAAGGCGGGAATCGAGAAGGACGAAAAGAGTCGCTCCGGAACATTGATGCATGTCGATCAATCTACCATCTACTCCAAAGTTAACGAAGCTTTCAAAGATAAACTGGAGATCATGGATACGAAGCAAGCACTTCGTAGATATCCGTGGCTTGAAGATTACATGTGGAAACTGGTCGATAGGAACAAGGACGAGTTCACGAAAAGGGTGGCGGAAGACTTCAGCGGAGGATACTTCATAAGAATATTGCCGAACGTTGAAGTGGTCTTCCCACTCCAATCTTGCCTCATGATAACCAAGAACAACCTGGAACAACGCGTTCACAACATCATCATAGCCGAAGAAGGGTCAAAGGCCTACCTCATAACCAGCTGTGTACAGCACACAATGGCAGAGCGTTCCTCACACTTAGGGATCTCAGAATTCTTCGTAAGAAAGAGAGCCAAGCTCAACTTCACCATGATCCACACTTGGAGCGAACAGACGTTGGTCAGACCCAGAACCGCAGCCCTGATCGAGGACGGCGGAGAATTCGTCTCAAACTACCTATGCCTAAAACCTGTCAAAGACATACAGATGTATCCCGCGGCCTTTTGCAACGGCGAAGAATCAAAAGCGAGCTTCAACACTATCCTATTTGGCCACCAAAACTCCACGCTCGACATTGGCTCAAAGACCGTCTTAAACGGAAGAGGCAGCAAGACCGAGATGATCTCTCGAGCGATCGCGAGAAGGGGTTCAAAAATCTTCGTCAGAGGCATGATCGAAGGAAACAGCTCAGAATGCAGAGGTCACCTTCAGTGTAGGGGCCTCCTCATGGACAGCGAATCGCAGATTCACGCCATCCCCGAACTCATAGCTAGGAAGGAAGGTGCGGAACTGTCTCATGAAGCGGCTGTCGGAAAAATCTCTGAGAAAGAAATCACCTATCTGATGACGAGAAAACTCTCCGAAGACGAAGCCGTATCGATGATCATTCGAGGATTCATGGACACCAGCATAATGGGACTGCCAAAAGGCTTGAACGACGAAATCAACCAGATCGTCGATCTAACTGCAAAAGCCCACTAATAATCTTGAACGAATCATATTCTTGGAGTTTGCCCAACACAAGAACAGGAAGGCTAAGACGCATAGTTTCCGTTCTTGGCCTTTGGATACGACCCCAGCACTTTTAGGAAGGATGCTTTCTTCTTTAGGCCCTCCAGTGCTTCCTCGCATCTACGATCTTTCCTGTGTCCTTCAAAATCCAGGTAGAAGTTGTACTCCCAAGGCCTCTGTCTGGTCGGTCTAGACTCAATCTTTGTCAAGTTTATGTCCCTAAGAGCAAACTCCCCCAAGGCCTTGTAGAGGGAGCCAGGAACATGTTTCAAAGCAAAGACGATAGAAGTCTTATCGCTGCTGGAAGGAGCCGCGTCGCTACGCGAGAGAACGAAGAATCTTGTGTAATTGCTGGGATTATCTTCGATGCCACTTTTGAGGATCTTCATACCATAGATCTTGGCAGCCCTCGCGCTTGCGATGGCCGCGGAATTGGTCAGTTTCCTATTGCTCAGCATCTTAACGCTTCCCGCCGTATCATAGGTGGAGACGGCCTCAAAATGTGAGCTTTCAAGGAACCTTCTGCACTGAGCCAAGGCTTGAGGGTGGGAATAAACTATCTCAATGTCACTCAACTTCACTCCCGGGAGAGCTATAAGGCAGTGAACAATTCTGAGGTTCAGTTCACCGCATACCATCAGATTGGAGTTTAGAAAGAGGTCGTAGGTCTGGTTCACACTGCCCTCTAAGGAGTTCTCTATCGGAACAACCCCGTGGTCCGCTTCACCTTCTTCCACCGAGTTGAATACTTCGTTTAGAGTCTTGCAGGGCATGAGTTCGACAGGTGAAGTAAAGTAGGTATAGACCGCCTCTTCGCTGTAGGCGCCCATCTCTCCTTGAAAAGCCACCTTCAACATGTTTTGTTTCCAGTCTTTGCCGTTTTCATATCCTGATGCAATTTATGAATATGCTGGTTGAAAAACGTCTCATTTAATATTTTAGTTTCCAAATTCTCTTCTGAACTTTTGGTTTTGATAGCTAGAATCCTCCAAACCTTCCCCGAAAATACTTTAAATACCACACGGCATATCGAGTAGAGAAAAATGCTAGTAGATACAAAAAAAGTCAATGTGAGGAAGCTTTCATGGTAAGGGTTGTTGTAATTGGCAGCTACTCTGACACGAAGTTGATTGGGAAAGTCATAAACGAGCTTGTTAAACGAGGATTTGGCGTCTTCCCCCAGGGAGAAGAATTCAAAGATCTTGCAAAGATCATCGCGAGTTCAGAAACTCGTGCAGTATCAGATGAAACAATGGAGAGACGAAGGAGCATAAATCTCAAATTTATGGATGAAATTCGAGAATGCGACTTCGTGTATGTGTTCAATGAGAAAGATGGGGAAGAATACATCGGACCCGGAACACTCATGCAAATGGGCGTCGCCATAGGGGCAAGAAAGCCAATATTCTTCTACCGGGAGCCACACATCGAAGAAGTACTTTCCTTGGCAGGTCCTCTGGTACTACAGGTCTTCGTAAAATAACTCATACTGAGTTGCGTCCCCCAATCCCAAATAGGCTACGCCATTAGTGTTCAACCGGAGACAGCTTTAGACGGGTGCTGTTCACATCGACCTCGGCAATCCTGCATTTTTCAAATTTCTTTGAGGTCCCTATTATGTCTGCAACTGTCACTATGTCTTCCTCTGCTCTCGCGTAAACCGCGTCTTTAAACACGATTTTCCCTTCGAGAATCACCTTAAATTCACACATTTCTTAGCCTCATAGTTTCTATAGACTTCGAACTCTTTAAACTCTACTCACAAAACCTAACCAAAGCGCGTTCCGAAGGCAACTCTTCTCATTTTGTGGGTTATTCAATCAACTTTCTGCTTAGTCTATATAGCCAAAGGGAACAAGTCGAAAAGGTCTTCGTCCCTGCTTTTGAGAACTTAGCATTCTCTTCGCACTTCTTCCAACTACCAATATTTCTTTCCGGCGTACTGGCTGGACCCTTGATGGGGCTGATTACAGGAGCGGTAGGCGGAATATATATGGCGACTACGAGAATTCCTTTCATCATCGGAGGGTTGGCTGTACTAGGCTGCGCCGCAGGATTCTTAGGTAGAAGATTGAAGCCTGTACTGGCAGGAGTTTTAGCATGGCTAATTCAGTTACCGTACGTCTTTTTTACTGATTACACTTGGTTCACGACTTTCCTCCACATGGATCATAACGTGGCAATGGGCATCATATGGCCAATCATTCTGATACTTGCAATTGAGGCCTTTGTTTGCGCATTTCTAGCACAGATCGTAATCACATATCTCAGGCACGTCAAACTAATCATTTCCTAGAGAATTCACTCCGCAGAACTTGCAAAAAAATCTGGAGGTAACCCAAGAATTCGTTGCATTCCGAATCGGTAAGGCTCGGATTACAAGCCTAGCCACCAGAAGTGTGCGAAGGATGGATGTGAAGAAATAGGATGCAAACAACAATCTCGAAAGAACTACTGGAGAACGCGGTTAGACTTCATGGGCATCTCGGACCCTTCTTGGTACTTGGCCTCAGGATGAGCATGCGGGCGGAGAAGATTCTGGGCGAAAAGCCAAGCAGGTGTGAGCTAGAGACTATAAACAGCAAGCCCTTCCTATGCGTGGTGGACGGAATAAAAGCAGTAATAGGAAGCGACGCCGTGACCGTACGAGAAGGCAGCGGTCTCTCTGCCAGATTCGGCAAAGCTAAGGATGGAGAAGTCGTCATAGCGGTAAGAAAGGCTCTGGTCGAAAAATACGCTGAAGGCTCATGGGAAAAGAGCGAAGAATATGCTCAAGAAGTTATCCAAAGCAATGACGAGCAACTCTTTGAGTAAACTGCCTGCTTGATTCTGAAAGGTTTCATCAACCTTTAATTCCTGCCTCTTAGAAGATTTCCAGGGGTAATGCTTTGTCCTTGCGCGACCGCGTGTACCTGAGCATGGCGAACGTCTTGGAGCATTACAGGGTCTCCAAAGGCTTGAAGCTGAAGGAGCTGAGCATGGTGCCGGAGAAGGATACGATCATCGTTGGAGAGAAATCGAAGATACCGAGTTCCCAGAGGATCTTCAGCCTAACGCTCAACACGTTCGAGAAGGAGACGGGCTACCGGAAGGTAATCGTCGTTTCCTCACCCTACGACTCAAACAGCGTAAGGGTTCTCGACCCAAAATTCGACGAGTTAAGCAAAATGATCGCCGACGAACTGGGCAAGGCGAAATAAGCCGATAAGATGAAAGCCAGGACACTCGATTGGTTCAAAAAGAAACCTAGGATACTTCCCGCCCGAAACGTCATAAGACAGCGCCCTGGATCTAGGGCCTATCATTTCTAGATGTCTGAGAGCGCTCTTCCCTTGATGTTTTGCCATTTAAGCGCACGCTATCGAACGAACGGCAAGGAATACAATTATATGCGCTTTCGGCAAGAATGCTTCTAACCATCTGCGGAGGTGAAACCATGCCTGTAGTAATAATCGAGATGTGGGAAGGAAGGACCGAGAAAGAGAAGGAGAGGTTAATCAAGGGCGTAACAAGAGCCTTCGAGGAGATTGGCGTAAAGGCCGAGTGGCTAAACATCATAATTCACGATGTACCAAAGAGCAACTGGGGCACGAGCGGAGAACAAGCATCAAAACTGCCGCAATAACACCATCATACATGATTAGAAAGCCCGACGGATCGATCGCGCGTGAAAAAGAGTAGCAACTCCATTTTTCTCGTCTTTCTTTCTGTGTTTCTAATAGTGATCTGTCGCTTCCGTGGACATGTCAGAGAACGATTATGAGAAGCAGATACATTAGTAGAAAAGTTCAGATCCCATAAATGAAAACGCCCAAGCTGGGCCTAAGCCTCAAACGTTTGTCCAACCCATCGAGGCTTGTCTTAGTCGCGTCCCGGTTTTCAGTTGTTTCTACCGGTTCGCTCAAGGCTTCGATGCAAATCGTTTAAAGCTTGCTCCCCAACTTGGGCAAACACTCTATTGACACGAAGATGTTGATAAGGCTTTTCGAGTCCGCCCTGACAATTCTATTAGGTTTCTCAAGAATTTTAGACAGATTCAGATAACACTCGTAGGGTGCTTGGCGTGGAGGAGTTCGAAAGAGACTTAAACCTACTAATAACAAAGTTAAATAAGGCTTCCAACGACGCCACCCGACAAAAGCTTGAGGATTTGAAGGGCGACCTAATTCACCTAAACACGGAACGACTGGTAAAGATCAACCACTCCATCATGGAGCTTATCTGCGCCAAACACCTGATTCTAAGAGGCTACGAAGTGGAGGTCGAACACCTCCTAAACAGCCTCTCCTGCGACCTCTACGCTGTGAAAGGGCTGGGGCACCTCATCGTTGAAATTGAGACAGGCTACGTCCCTCCTGAACACGCTCTAGACCCCTTAACCTACTGTAAGGCCAGAATCGCCAGCAAGATATGCCGGTACAGCGGTCACGCGGAAAAATTCGGACTCGGAACCCCGCCCCACTACATCCTACCAATCCATCCCGCCCTAACAAAACCTCCCAGATACAGAACCTCTGAAGAGTTACAGGAGATCAAAAGCCTATGCGACCTATATTACAGTAGCCCACCTGTGAGCGTGGAGGAGATAAAGAACGCACACCTCCACACCATATACATCCTCGACGTTGACCAAACGACTGTCAGAGAGACAGACCCAGCAGACTACACGGAGAAAACAGAAGAGTGGAGCCTTTAACCAATTGAACAATGTTTTGACAGAAAAACCTCATCTACTAGAAAGCTTGATTGTCGATATTCGTGGAGTGTGATCTTCCAAGAGATTGGCTGATGAGAAGATTTCCAGCAGACTGATCTGCGGCGTAGACGACGCGGGGAGAAAGCCCGACCCCCGTCTGGCTTCCCCAAAGGTCCCGTCGTCGGCCCGCTCATCATAGCGGGTGCCCTCTTCCGAGAAGACCAGCTGGCCACCCTGAAGGCGCTGGGCGTCAAAGACTCGAAGATGCTCTCCCCCCGACGCCGAGAGGCGCTGGCCGCCCAAATCGAGACGCTGGCTATCGGGTACTCCTACATTGAGATCAGCCCCGCCGAGATCGACCGCGTCGTCTTAACGGGCAAGAGGCTGCACCGACTTAACCTCCTCGAAGCCCAAGCAATGGCCAAAGCAATCGAAGCCTTGAAGCCAAATCTCGCCTACGTCGACGCCTCCGATGTCAAGCCCGAACGCTTCAGGCAACAGATAAAAAACCTACTCACCTTCAACGCCGAAATCGTGTCCGAGCACAAAGCCGATCAAAAATATCCCGCCGTCTCCGCCGCATCAATCCTAGCAAAAGTCCGAAGAGACCACCGCATCAAACAACTACACGAAAAACACGGCGACCTCGGCACCGGCTACCCTAACGACCCAAAAACCCTCAAATTCCTAAAAACACTCATAACCCGAGACCCCCTACCCGACTACGTAAGAAAATCCTGGAAAACCGTCAAACGACTTACCCAAGAAGCTAAACAACGCCGCCGACCCACCTATATATAGCCCCCCTCCCCTCATGCGAACACACAAAAATTTCTCATAAAAACACACTCAAAAAACCTGAACCAAAGCGCTAAATACCCTGAAACCCCACCTCTTAAGCGAAAACATCGCTAAAAACACAAACAAGAGGAAATGAAAACATGGCTAAATGTCCAAGTTGTGGCGCAAACGTCGCAACACCCGTCAAAGAATGGGACGTAGGCCCAAAGCTACACGTCAAAATGTACGAACACTGCGGCAAAAAATTCCGCGAATACGGCAAGAAATAAGCTTGCTGATCCTCCCTCTCTTTTTCTTTCTTAAATCCTCCTAATATCTATCACAAATTCACGGCCAAAACCACGGCCCAACTACTTCACATATCTGGCAACAACCATAACGTGATCACGGTCAAAAGGCTCCAAACCCAAGACCTCCCCCACCTCAAAACCCCTCCCACGAAGCACCTCCAACTCCCTCTCATAAACCCTCAACGGCGCCTCCACCACATTAATACTCCTCGCCTTAATCGCCAACAACACCCACCCACCCCCCTTCAGAAACATGTCCGCGTTATCCGCCAGGACCCTAGCCTGCTCCCGCTGCGCCACGTCACAGTACACGTCATCAACCTCCTCAACAAACATGCGATAACTCTCCGGAAACCTCGCATCGCCCAACAACGGAACCATGTTGGTTCGAAGACTGCAGACCCTCTCAACAAGCTCCCTGAAGACCCGAGGCGCAAACTCCACACAGAAGACGTTGCCCCCCGCACCCACAATGTCCGACACATGGCTCGCCGTCGTACCCGACGCAGCGCCCAAATAGAGCACCCGATGCCCCGGCTGAACCGGAAGCCCCCTCAAACCCTTCAAAACAGCCGCGGCCAACTTACTCCTATGAGGATCCCACAAACGAAACTCTTCGCCTTCGAACTCAACAAGCCGTTCCCCATAAACAACTGTTCCCGGAACCAGATTGAGCGTAGCGAGCCTTTCTCCCTCGTCCTTGAGCCACACCCAATAGACGCCTGGAAACCGCTCATGCTGCTTAACCCTTACGGCCATCTCTCCTTCTCCCCTCAACCACCGGCTCAGCATACTTCTCCCTGATCTCCTCAACCCGCTTCTCAAAATCCGCCCGCAACCTATCGCCCATATACTCTCCAGAAAAAGCGTCAACCCTCGCCGCGATCGCAAGCCTACCCGCCAAGGCCCTGGCAATCTTCCCCCGCTGCCACCAAGGCGCCTGCCTGATCTGAGGATGCTGGAAGATGAAGCCGTGTTTAGGCGGCTTCGACCCGGTCTTAAGCGACCTAAAGAGAGCCTTCTCCGCCCCCAAGATCTGGATCGTGCTCGACGGCTTAGACGCCAAACCTTTCAACCCACCCGCGGCAGCAATGAGACGTGCACCCAGCGTCGAGCCTACGAGGGCTTGAACGTTCGGGGCAACCGCGCTCATCGTCTCGTCCACATATTTCTCTATTTTCTCCCTAGCCTCGTGGAGATCCAGAGCCTCACGTGAGATCAAACGGATTTGCTCAATGTCATTCGCGGCGATCACGGCTCCCATAGAAGCCTCGGCCGAACGCAAAATCTTCTTCGCCTTATCTTTAGGAAACCCCAATTTCTCAAGGCATTCTTCGTCAAAATTACTTCTATCTCCCAAATCGGCGATTAGTCTCAGAAAAGCTTCCTGGTTTTCAACGAGGTTGCCGAGCTCTGGAAAATGGAGGCCATACCACTCGCGAAGCCTGTTCGAGAAAAGGTTCAACGTCCTGTCAAAATCGTCCAAAGCCAAAACCGCTTGAACGGCAAGCTGATCTCTCTTCTCAACCGCTCTCTTCACATCCGTCTTAGCCAGCGAAATCGAGACGTTGTGGAGGAGCTGTGTGACTTCTTCAGGCCTAGCTACATACCCAATCTCCACCGCTTTCATGCCTAGGCTTCTTCTAAGAACTTCAGCAGCCCTACTCGGCTTCTCCACATCCACCTCAACGCCCAACTCCTCATGCACCCTCTTAGCCAACCCTTCGCTCTCAAAGACGAATCGGTCGTAGCCCATCTCCTTCAGTCGCGTCACCAGATCGACCAACTCCTCAATCGTCTCTCCTACCCGTATCCTCTTCAACTTATCCGCGATCTTCTCAACATCTTTAGGAAACGGAACACTACCGACCAAGCTGCCGTTTTCTTCGAAGCCGAAGATCCCGATAACGCTCTCAACGATCCAGGCCTTCAAAACAAACCTGCCTTCTCAGATGCACCTCTAACCTTTATCTAAGCGTTTGAATAAACCTTCTGGAACAAAGCGTGGTCGTCACTTGAAGCCTGATCTGACGGTCGAAATCGCAGGACTAAAGCTTAGAAATCCAACCATGCTCGCGGCGGGAGTCCTCGGAATCTCAGGCTCACTTCTCAGAAGGGTCGCCGAAGCCGGAGCCGGAGCCTTGGTAACAAAGTCCATAGGGCCAGAACCACGCGCAGGATATCCCAACCCCACTGTGGCTGATGTCAGATGCGGCCTCTTAAACGCGATGGGTCTTCCCAACCCCGGCATCAAAGCCTTCTCCCGAGACATAATCGCGTTAAAAACTTTAGAGGTCCCACTCGTCGTCAGCGTCTTCGGCTCCAATCCACAGGAGTTCGTTGAAGTAGCTCGGGAAGCTGAGAAAGCTGGCGCCGATGCACTGGAACTCAACGCCTCCTGTCCCCATGTTAAAGGGATTTCCGAGATCTGTCAGCATCCACGCCTTCTGTCCGAAATAGTCGAATCAGTGAAATCCGCCGTAACTGTGCCAACCGTAGTGAAGCTTTCTCCAAACGTTGCAAACATCGCTGAAACAGCCAAGATTGCCGAGGACGCAGGCGCCGACGCCGTAACCGCAATAAACACCGTGAGAGCTATGGCCATAGAAATAGAGACCGGCCGCCCAATACTAGCAAACAAGATCGGCGGCCTCTCCGGCCCCGCGATAAAGCCGATAACCGTCCGATGCGTATACGAGATCTCAAAATCAGTAAAAATACCTGTCATAGGATGCGGAGGAATAGCCTGCTGGCAGGACGCAATAGAGCTACTTCTGGCAGGCGCTACCGCCGTCCAGATCGGCACCGCGATCGCTCAAAAGGAATTGAAGATCTTCAAATCTGTAGCGTCAGGGATACAGAACTATCTCGAAAATAAAGGCTACAAAGAGGTGCAAGAGATCGTTGGCCTCTCACATCGATACTGATCAA
>Ga0315280_10005738_pt1 | contig 17539 bp, 15 predicted proteins | sample YL17G06_40_MG_FD_203697 | JGI IMG/M metagenome (GOLD analysis project Ga0315280, IMG submission 203697) | Sediment microbial communities from Yellowstone Lake, YNP, Wyoming, USA - YL17G06_40 | ecosystem: Environmental > Aquatic > Freshwater > Lake > Sediment | place: USA: Wyoming | collected...
TGTCTAGGAGGATATGTGAGATGGTTCACCGATTTCTCTGGCCGAGACAGTTATCCTTTCATAGTGATCTTTCCCAGAGATGAGGAGATGACCCTCATTACTAATAGTGGCGCTCCTCCGGAGTGGGCTGTGCGAGGGGTGAAAAATAGATTTGCGTCCCTTTATTTCGTTTCTGTTCACTACACTAGCGCCTATGAGGCAGAATTGGCAGTCAAGATTTTAAAAAAGAGAAAAGGGGCAAGGATTGGCCTGGTGGGGAAATCTTCCATACCTCTCCCCTTTTACGAACATGTCAGAAAACATTTACCGGGATGTACATTTTTAGACACCACCGATCTCATCGATCAGATCAAAGTGATCAAGAGCTCCGAAGAACAGGACTTCATCAGACAAACTGCAGAGCTTCAGGATAGAGCGATAGAACATTTGAAAAAGGTGATCAAGCCAGGTCGAAGAGATTTTGAGATTTTTGCGGAAGCTCAATACTCCGTCGTGACACAGGGTAGTGAACGTCAGCTGATTCTGGTAGGTTCTGGACCTCCTGGGAACGCACCGATGTGGCAGCCGCGTCGATTCCAGAATAGAGTAATAAGAGATGGGGATCAGATATCGATTCTGATCGAGGCGAACGGACCAGGCGGGTTTTATACGGAGATTGCAAGGATTTTCTCTATAGGAAAACCCTCCCAGGAGTTGCAAGATGCCTTTGGGGTTGCTCTGGAAGCGCAGAAAATAACGCTCAATCTATTGAAACCGGGGGCGCAGCCGAGAGATATTTGGGATGTGAATAATAAGTTCCTTGAAGGAGAGGGGTATCTTGCTGAGAAAAGGCTCTATGCACATGGCCAGGGATATGACCTTGTAGAGAGGCCACTTATTCGATTTGATGAACCGATGGACGTCAAAGTCGGGATGAATATCGCGGTTCACCCTACGGTGACAAATGAAAAGGCCTGGGCGGTGGTATGTGATAATTACCTGATCCTAGAGAATAGGGTCACCCATTGCCTTCACAAGACCCCAAAGGAAATTATTGTTATTTAGAAATTTTGGGAGAGAAGTTGAAGATACACATTTTGTTCAGTCTTCGCCTCTCTCAGAGCTTACTGGAATTCGATTCGAGGAAACCGTGGTGGGAGTTGACTGAATATACTGCAATATCTTTGGAGAAGTCGCAATCTACAAAATAGTGAGGGAAAAGAGTGGACAGTAAAAACAAGGAAACCGGAAGGAGTTTTGTTTTGGTTGGAAGAGAGGGTCCAGCCATTGCACCCATTACCTTTCAGCTATTGGGAATGGCGACGCAAATTGCCACCGATTTAAAGCGAATATTGTGTGCGGTCAGTATAGGTGATGAAGTTAATGATGTCTTGAGCAAAATCGCCTACTTTGTGGATGAAGCCTATTCTATTGATCACCCCCAGCTCGCAAGTTTTAAGCCTGAGCTTTACGTGAGAGCCTTGGAGCAATTGTATCAAAAGGTTAATCCCGATGTCGTACTTATAGGTTATACCATGGATAATCTAGAACTGCCCCAACATTAGCCTATAGGATGGGAGTGAAAGTTATGACTGACTGTGTTCAACTTGCGGTCGAGCCTGACACAGGACATCTACTGTGCACTAAACCGGTATACGGAACTAAGATTACCTCAATTTTCAAACTCATGAAGAAGCGATATATAACGACATTAAGACCAAAGGCAGTGGAGCTCATTGGACCAGGCTCTGCCAAAGGAGAGATCATTGTTAGTGGACGGTAAAACCTAAAGATTTGGAGGTTACTGTAGAGAAATAGGCAAGACCGTCTCTATGTCTCTGCGCTCTTTTTTGGGCAGGAGATCGGAAAGTAACGTGGTTTTAATTGTGTAAGTAATTGTAAGAATGAAAAAGCAAGTCAAGAAATTGTAGGTAGAATGAGTTGATTAAATCGATGCGTTATGAATTTGGTAAGACCAACTTTCGACAAAGAAAAGGAGGGAAACAGCAATGAAAAACAGAACACAAGCAATGGTAACGGAAATGGCAGTTATTTGTTTAATCTTACTATTCTTGGGCGTGGGAGCTCAAGGTGCACCGGGAGAAAAATATCCCACGAAGCCTATTGAAATTCTTGTTCCTTGGACACCTGGTGGTTCTGCGGATATTATGTCAAGGATAATTGCAGATGTGGGTGTGAAATACTTAAAACAACCTATGGTTGTAGTCAATAAGCCAGGTGCTATGGGAAGTGTAGCGGCAGCCGAGATTTTAAGCTCAAAGCCCGATGGCTACAAACTTTTCATGGCTACTAGCTTTTTCAAGGCAGTGATGGTTAAAACCCAAAAAGTACCTTTTAATGCGGATAACCTCGACCCAATAGCCTCTTTTTTTGACTATAGCTCAGGAATACTTGTTAGGAGTGATTCTCCTTGGAAGACTCTTCGTGAGTTGGTCGAATACGCAAGGGAAAATCCCAATAAATTGAAGGTATCGACGATAGGCCCTTCGACCACACATCGACTCATTATAATGCAAATATTCAAGGGGACTAAACTAATTGAAATTCCTTATACGGGCAGTACTGACGTTCTACCTGCTTTGCTAGGCGGGCATATAGATTTTACACCTTGCACATATCAACCTGCGAAAGGTCTTATACAAGCAGGCAAACTTAAAATGTTGGTAGTTTTTAACGATCATAGGTTCAGGGATCTACGTGATGTCCCGACTTTAGTTGACCTTGGATATGTTGAAGCGGCAAAGATTAAATCCCTCAACGGATTAGTTATTCACAAAGATACCCCTGAAGAGATTAAGAAGATTCTTATAGATACGTGTAAGAAGATTCAGAAAGACCCACAATTTAAGAAAGGACTTGAAAATTTTGTGGAGGAACTTAAATTAGGCGGACCAGAATTGTTCAATAAAGCAGTCGAGGATGCCAGGGAGATTGGTATTCCTTTGGTAAAGGAGCTTGGACTCTATATAGAACAATAGGATACGTTTTTCATTAGCCTCTGAAATAAATATAGTAATTCCAGGATATGGAGTTCATATGAAGTTTAGAAATCAATTAGGCCCTCTTTTATGGATAACGGTCTCGGGAGTCGTCTGTGTAGATTCCATTCGTGCAGGAATTGGTACTTTCCGATCTCCGAGTTCAGGGTTTTTCCCATTTTGGTTGGGGGTGGTTTTAGTCGTACTTACCTTGGCCCTTGCAATAATGAACCTTTTCCAAGAAGAAAGAGGGAAGATAACGGATCTGTGGAAAGGCACAAAATGGGGCCAGGTGATTTTGTTTATGATATTAATATTAATATATTCTATTCTGCTGAACACACTCGGGTATTTGATCACCACTTTTTTACTGATACTTATGCTGTTTTGTATAGGAGAAAGGAAAGGTGTATGGATTAAAATAGCAATTGCTGTAGTTGTTGTTTTAGCGTCACATATCATTTTCTGTTACTGGTTGAAAGTTAATCTACCACAAGGAGTCTTTAATTTCAGACTAAGCTATTAATAGTTGAGGCAAATTATGGATACCCTTCGACATCTTTTAATGGGTTTTTCTGTTGCATTCCAGCCTGATAATCTCTTATTCTGTTTTTTGGGAACCTTATTGGGAACGATAGTGGGGGTTTTACCAGGAATAGGACCAATTGGAACAATGTCAATTCTCTTACCGCTAACTTTTCATATGTCTCCTATATCTTCAATCATTATGCTCGCAGGCATTTATTATGGTGCCATGTATGGAGGAACTATTACTTCCGTTTTGGTAAATATACCTGGGGAGGCTGCATCGGTTGTTACTTGTCTGGATGGTTATCAAATGGCAAAGCAGGGAAGGGCCGGACCCGCGTTGGGAATTGCTGCTTTTGGGTCTTTTATAGCAGGAACACTGGGCCTGGTAGGGCTCATGTTTTTCGCCGAACCTCTATGTGGACTTGGGTTAAGATTCGGTCCTCCTGAATATTTTTCGGTCGTTCTGCTCGGACTGACCCTTGTCATTTACTTAACTCAAGGGTCCACATTAAAAGGTTTCATAATGATGGTTTTGGGTCTCATCTTAAGTTGCATCGGTCTGGATAATATCACTGGAGTGCCTAGAATGACTTTCAAAGCAATGTATTTGTGGGATGGGATTGATTTAGTACCCTTAGCAATGGGATTGTTCGGAGTCTCTGAGTTAATTGTTAATATTGAAAGAAATGTCAATTTGGAGGTTGTTACAAAGAAGGTAGAGAATATATACCCTAGTATTCAGGATTGGATGGAAGCAAAATGGGCCTTGGTCAGGGGAAGTTTAATTGGGTTCTTTACGGGCATCTTGCCTGGCGGGGGACCAGTGGTGGCCACATTCGTATCTTATAGTGTTGAAAAAAGATTATCCAAGAACCCTGAAAAATTTGGAAAGGGTGCCATTGAGGGGGTCGCATCACCAGAAGCTGCAAACAATTCAGCTGTGTCTGGGGCTTTTATCCCATTCCTAACTCTTGGTATTCCTCCGAATGTTACAATGGCAATGCTTTATGGCGCATTCTTAATTCATGGATTATCTCCAGGACCTTTAATGATAAGTGAACATCCAGATGTATTTTGGGGCTTGGTGAGTAGTATGTATATAGGAAATGGAATGCTTTTGATACTTAATCTCCCTCTCATACCTCTTTGGGTGAAGATTCTGAAGGTACGTTACAATATTCTTTTCCCAATTATTTTGGTCTTTTGTATTATAGGTTCGTATAGCGTTCGCAACAATGCCCTGGACGTATTCGTAATGATGCTTTCCGGGATAGTTGGCTATCTTTTTGGTAAGTTTGGTTACGAGCCTGCTCCACTGATGATTGCTTACGTTTTAGGACCGATGTTTGAAAAAAATCTCCGTCAATCACTTCTTATGTCACAAGGAGATTTATTGATCTTCTTTACTAGACCTATTTCAGCAGTTGTATTAACCGTCACAATAATATTTTTCATCACCTCTTTTTATTTCTTATTTTATAAAAAGAGAAAAAATATTAAACCTGGTCCTGTGTAAAAATGATAACCCAGGTTTTCCGGTATTGTGTTAGGGAAAGAGGGGGAAAGTGTGAATTTAATGATATGAGGTGGATAGAATGAGGACCAATAAACAGATTTAAAGCAAGAATAAAAACGACAGAGCAGAGGCGAATATGAGAGACTTGCGAGATTTTATAAGTAAATGTGAGAAAAACCTGCCCAAAGAATTTCTAAAAGTGTCTAAAGAAGTTGATGCCAAGTATGAAATCACGGCTATCGTTAAAAAGCTGGATCTTGTAGGAAAACATCCACTTGTTTTTTTCGAAAATGTGAAGGGCTATAACATTCCAGTTGTCTGTAATACAGATAATACACTGACTAAGTTTGGTCTTGCGCTAGGTGTTCCGCCTGAAAATGTTCAAGATTTCTATGACAAAAGGGAGGAGGAATGCATCCGGTTAAATAAATATCCCATTAAGGAGGTAAAGAAATCGGAAGCGCCTTGCAAAGAGGTGACTAAAACGGGGAAGGCAACGAACCTGTACGAATTCCCCTTTGTTACTCATCATCAAGGGGAAGTTCCATATCTGACTCGAGCCATTGGTGTGGTCAATCATGAGAAGGCGAGTTGTCCCCATGCCGCCCATTACCGATTGATGATAAAGAAACCGGACCTCGGTGTGACCCATATCACCCCAGGCCGGCATCTCTGGGATATCTACAGAGAGAAAACGGATCAAAACAAACCGCTTGAAATTGCCTTTGTCCTAGGGCTTCACCCGGCCTGGGCCATTGCAGCCCAGAGCAGAATTGCGCATCCGCCTTCAGAGTTAGATGTTGCAGGCAACCTACTAAAGGAATCCCTGGAAGTGGTCCGATGTGAAACAATAGATGTCCTCGTTCCAGCGTGGGCAGAGATCATCATTGAAGGGGAAATTCTTCCGAATACCCTGGAAGACGAGGGGCCCTGGGGCGATTTTACCCGTTACCATCAAGTAGCAAAGCGTCATCCTGTAAAGATAAAGGCTATTACTCACCGAAAAAATCCTATTGTCCAAGATATGGGTGCATGGCCAACTGCCCCCATGTCGAGTATGGGCCGAATAACAGGGCACGCTTTCATGAATCGACAATTAAAGGAGGTAGTTTCCGATATCAAGCTTTTCAGGTACGGACCACCAATGTTCGGATTTATTCAACTTGACAAAAAACTCACTGCGCAACCGAAACAAGCCATTTTAGCCGCCTTTGCGCATGATATTTATCTGAAATATGTGGTCTGCTTTGACACCGATATTGACATTGAGAATGGAACACAGATGGCATGGGCTTTGGCGACACGAGTTCAGGGGGATCGGGATATAATGATTCTCCCTGGTGTGCTGGGGACCGACTTGGATGTGTCGGCTCAGGAAGAAAGTGCTCTGACCAAAGTGGGGATCGATGCCACGGCAAAACCTTTCAGAAAAGATCTGCCACCGTTGTCAAAAGTGCCTGATGAGGTCATGAATCGCATTAATCTTGAAGATTACATCGTTAATCTTGGAGATTATATATAAAATAGATGTTGAACCTGAACCCTACCTTAAAATGGCAAATTAGCTTTTCAATTTCCTAATTTTCTTTATGGTATATTTAAATATACCTTCATATAGGGAATTGGTTGGCAATTTTAAGGTCATTCGGTTCTCAGACTAAATAGGTTAAACAATATGGGCGACGAAACGGGGTGAAAAGAGGGTTTACGACTACTATTTTCAATAGCTTAATGTAAAGTAACACATATGATGCGGAGCTTGCAGCGGACACCCTGAAGATCAAGAAAAAGGCAAATATTGGCATCGCCGGCGAAGGGACGATGTTGGGGGGCTGTTTTCTACGAATATCTGACCCCAAGACTCCTCGAAGTCAGCGCAGATATTGCGGATATCTGGTGGGCCAATAATGAATTTGTTGTAAAGAGGGAGGATTTCCCGAAACATGGCTTTTTGGCCATGACTAGGGGTATGACCTTATCCAGAGGGCTGCTATCCGATATGATGAACCGATGGAAGTTCAAGTCGGGATGAAAATCACTGGTCATCCTATTATTGGCCTCGACAGACATTGGGTGTTGGTTTGTGACAACTGTCTGATTACGGGTCAGAGATCAAATCCTTATACAAGACACTTCAAAAAAGTTTTGATGTTTAGGGGTTTAAATTTTAAGAAACATTTGGTATCTTCTAAGAAACCAAACTTGTATGTAGACTCCAGGGGAGCTATTAATCATGCATTTGCTCATACTCAATCAGTTTGCAGAGGACTATAAGATAGCTTTAGAATGCAAATTTCCCGAGGTTTCTATTGATGCGTTTGCCAAAGAAGAGGAAATTGGAGATATCATCGAGAAAATCGATATTCTACTCACTAGCAGGATCTCAGATCACCTGATCAAAAAGGCCACAAAGCTCCAGTGGATTCAAGCCACAACCACGGGTGTGGATTATCTCGTAAACCTCCCATCCCTCAGGGAAAAAACGCTGATTACCTCCACTCATGGAATTCATGGCCACCAGATGTCGGAAATGGCCATCCTTCTCATGCTCGCTTTAAACCGGAACCTTCCCCAAATGATTCGGAACCAGGATCAAAGGGTCTGGGATCGCTGGCCCGGAAAAATTCTTTACCAGAAGAAAGTGGGTATTTTAGGGGTTGGGGTAATTGGAGCAGAGATTGCCCGGAAGTGCAAGGCATTTGGGATGTCGGTCATAGGGATCGACATCGTCAAGAGAGAGGTCGAGGGGGTTGACTATTTTTATGGACCAGAGGAACTCCTTCGAGTAATCCAGGAAATGGATTATTTCATCATAGTTGCACCCAAAAACTCTCAGACCCAAAAGATGATCGGAGTCAAAGAACTTTCCTCCATGAAGCCAACGGCCTTCCTCCTCAACCTCGGAAGGGGAGAAATCGTCGATGAAGACGCATTGATCGAAACCCTGAAAAAAGGAAATATAGCAGGGGCAGCCCTTGACGTGTTTTGTGAAGAGCCCTTACCCTCCCATCACCCCCTTTGGGACTTGAAGAATGTGATCCTCACGCCTCATGTCGGTGGGATGAGTGAGATTTATGTAGAACAGGTTCTCTCGATCTTTGAGGAAAACCTCCGCCGGTTCCTAAAGGGGAAAAGGGAAAGCCTGATCAATCGAATCAAGTGGTAAGGAAAAACTGGGGAAACTTTCGGAAATGAAAAGATGGAGGTGAATTTTTATGATTCCGTCACATTATCAGACAAGTAGTTTTTAATAGTATGAAGCAGAGGCAAGATCTAAAAGCTATATATGACGGGAAGAGAGGACGAGGAATTCTCGGAGATAACGGAGCAGTGATTATTTTCGGTTGTTTAAAAGAGGACTTCAACTGGGCATATTTTGTTTGATAAGGAGGAAAAGAATGGAGGATAAAAGATACGAAAATATTATTTATGATAAGAGCGAGAAGATCGCGGTGATAACTTTGAACAGGCCTGACAAACTAAATGCGATTAACATGGAAATGGCAATGGAATTGAAAGATGCTTTGTTAGACTTGGAAAAGGATGAAAATATTAAGGTAGGAATAATAACCGGAGCAGGAGAAAAGGCTTTCTGTGTGGGTGGGGACATCAGTACGTTTCCAAAAATTTTGGCCAATATAACTTCATCATATAATTGGAACAAGTTAGGCTATGATATTCATCGGTTAATGGAGAGAATTGAAAAACCTTTGATTGCAGCGGTCAATGGACACTGTTTAGCGGGAGGGTTAGAAATTGCCTTAGCATGTGATTTCATCATTGCGTCTGATAACGCTTCCTTTGGGTTGGCTGAAATTACAATAGGCATTGTCCCAGCGTGGGGTGGTATGATTCGACTCCCAAGAGCTATTCCTGCAAGAAAAGCGAAGGAAATGATCTATACAGGGGAGTCAGTCAGTGTTCAAGAGGCGGCAAGAATTGGTTTAGTGAACAGGGTAGTTCCGAAATCTCAATTGCATGAAGTCGTCAATGAAATAGCGAAGAAATTAGCTGACAAATCCTCTTTAGCCTTAAAAGTGGCTAAGAATGTCATTAATTATGGATTAGAGACGCCTGATATTGATGCAGGCCTTTTGATGGAAAGAGGTGCTGCGGGTATATTTGCAGCGGGAGAGGACTCGAAAGAAGGCGTAAGCGCTTTCTTGGAGAAGAGAAAGCCTAAATTTAAATAAATACCTGCACTCAACGACTTGGTTTTACCGAACACAATTCATTGGAAGTCAAATTAATGTGTTCGAGGGCAAAATGGATTTCCCAGGTTATTTGAATGCAAACACCATAATATTGATGGCAAGACTCGAAAAGGAGCAAATTAAATGAGTAGCGAACCAAGGGACAAGGCGAAAAGACGATGGCAGAAAATCAAAGAAAATCTGGGGTACACCGATGAGGAATTAACCATTCATCTCTCCAATCCCAAGCATGTAAGATTAGTTGAGAGCGCTCCCGCATTTTCAAAATACAAGATGATCATCGAGGTTATAGGAGCTAACAATTGCGCTGCTGGTCATAAGGTAGGTGATAAGTTTGTTGTAGATGGGGAGGGATGTCTGGTCGTAAATGAATGTCCCTCCAGACTATGTGTTGCAGCTATATTTGCTATAAAGCCATTAGTGGATCGAATGTGGCAAGCATTTTACGACAATACTACTGATGTGCTCCACGATACGGTTCATTGTACTGACGTTGGTGTCCACCGGGGAGGATGGGGAGAAATTACGATGAGAATAGAGGCAGTGCCAAAAGACGCAGCAAAAACGTGAATCGTTTTAAGTCAGGAAGGGAAGAAAAGAGGCTTCTAACAATAATTTTAATGAGGCAGGGCGTAATTATGATTTTGGACAAATTTAGCTTGGAGGGGAAAGTGGCTATTGTAACCGGTGGTGGAACCGGTTTAGGTAAGGCCATATGCCATGCACTTGCCCGAGCCGGCGCAGACGTCGTTGTTGCTGGCAGAACTCCAGCGACGATTGAGGAAACGGCATCTGAGGTGAGGAAGATCGGGCAGAGGAGTGTAGCCATTCCCACCGATGTGACTGATTCAAACCAGGTTGATAATCTTATTAAGCAAACTCTGAAAAAGTTCGGAAACGTAGACATCTTGGTTAATAATGCTGGCATCGCCAGAGGCATTGAACCATCACCGAGGGATCCCACCCCAATACAGCTTGGGCCAATTTGGGAACTTAGCAATGATAAGTGGCACAATGCCATAGACACTAACCTTACGGGAGCTTTTTACTGTTGTCGGGCCGTAGCAAAACACATGATAGAACGGAGAAGCGGGAAAGTAATCAATATGTCCTCTGTGGGCGGGCTAAGAGCTAGAGGAGGCTGGTTCACGTACTGTTCCGCAAAAGCCGGCGTGATCATGCTAACTAAGACTCTAGCGGTTACTTGGGCGAAAGACAATATTCAAGTGAATTGCATCGCCCCCGGGTTTTTCCAAATCGTGGATCCAAGCCTTGTAGGAGCCAAAACAGATTTCATCCCGATGGGGCGCTTTGGTAACCCCAAAGAGATCGGGCTATTGGCGGTATATTTGACATCCGAAGCTTCAAACTATGTTACGGGGGAGTGCTTTGTTATTGATGGAATTGGAAGCGCGGCATATGCGCCCACTGGCTATGCCCCTATGGTTCCATTACCGAAGTAATCTACCTTTTTTAGCCTATCCACTCACTTGGTATTGCTCAACGCCGAGGGAGAAGGGGATCGAATATGATTCTTGAGGAATTCAAGCTCGAAGGGGATGTGGCCATCATCGCTGGCTCTGGTCAAAGTTGGCTCAAATACTTATCTTTGGCTCTGGCTCAGGCGGGGGCTACGGTTGTTGTTGCTGTTCCCGAGCAAGAGCAGATCGAGAATGGAATCGGGGCAATACAACATGTGGGAGGTATGGTCACAGATCTTACGTCTGCCCGAGAGATCCAAGACATGGTGGACCAAACCGTATCTCAGTTTGGCCGGATTGATATATTGGTCAATAATTTCAACCTTGAGTTCGGGAAACCCTTTCTGGAAGTAACCGAAGAGGAGTGGAGGCGGGTAATAGATGCTAATCTCACATCGCTCTTTCTTTGTTCCAGAGCCGTCGGCAAACATATGATGAGACAAAAGGCGGGCAAAATCATCAACATTGTCTCAGAAGCGGCAGAAAGAGGGTTACCTAAGGCTACAGCTTATTGTGCCAGTATGGGTGGCGTTCTTCAATTAACCCGTGCTCTTGCTTTGGAGTGGGCGAGGGAAAATATCAGGGTCAATGCAGTCGGAGTTGGTTGGATGGAGAATTCCTTTGCAGGATCGTCTGGAGATTCCGTTGCACGTTATATACCAATGCGTCGTCGCGGGCAGCCTGAGGACATAGCACCATTGGTGGTATTCCTTGCTTCGGACGCTTGCCCATATTTAAGTGGAAATATCTATTTTGTTGATGGTGGGCTGATGGCCAGGTTGTAAGAGCGTCCAAGCAAGGGAATTATTTTTCGTCGGATGGCAATACAGTTTTAAGCGAATCAAATAAACGATTGGAGACAAAAAATGGACTTTGGATTTACAGAGGAACAGAAGTTATTGAGAGACAGCATGCGTGAGTTTGTAAATAAAGAAATCAAGGGTGAGTATGCAAGGGATCTGGATGAGGACCCATTAAAAATGTTTATTGACGATTCCATGTGGAATAAGATACGAGACTTAGGGGTATTTGCCTCATCCGTGCCTGAGGAATACGGTGGTTTAGGCGGAACCATTATAGATGATGTGATTATCACGGAGGAATTTGCAAGGGGATCGGTCGCCGTCGCAATGTCCTTTGGCGCGACGACTGGCTTTGGCGCAAGGTCTATCCTTTTTTGTGGAAACGATGAACAGAAAAAATATTTTCTTCCCAAGATAGCCCGGGGCGAAATCAAGTTCGCAATGGCTGTAACAGAGCCTGGAGGGGGTACAGATATCTTAGGAGCCTTAAGGACGTTCGCCCGGCGGGACGGGGACAACTTTATCGTCAACGGTCAGAAGATATTTATTACAAACGCCCACAAAGCGGACTACCTTCTAACGCTTGTGAAGACGGATGAGAAAGCTTCCAAGAAAGCAAAGTCTTTATCTCTCTTCCTCATTCCTGTAAGAGACAACCCCGGGATAGAAATCGTTCCTTTAAAGAAATTTACCATTAAGGGAGCTTCGGCTTGCGAGATTTTTTTTGATAATGCCACGGTGCCTGCCAAGAACCTGCTGGGAGAGCTTCATAGCGGCTGGTACGAATTGCTTAAAACCCTTAACCACGAAAGAATTATGGTAGCGGCGCTCACGAATGGCTTAGGTCAGGCAGCTTTGGAAGACATGGTTGACTATGCGAAGAAAAGAGAGGCATTTGGCAGACCCATAGGACAATATCAAGCTATTCAACACAAGGTAGCTGATACTGCTCTCGAACTTGAGTTAGCGAAGCTTATAACGTATAAGGCCGCATGGTTATTGGAAACTGGGAAACCGTGCCATATGGAAGCAGCGATGGCAAAGCTATTTAGTTCTGAGATGGCATTTAAGGCCGGGACCAGGGGACTCGATGTCTTTGCGGGGTATGGGGTTACCCTCGATTATGATGTGCAGCGATATTTCAGAGATTCGAGGCAATGCACTTTCTCGCCGATTTCGAATGAAATGGTGCGTAATTTTATTGCAGAGCAATTTGGTCTTCCAAGGTCCTATTGAGGGGTATCTTGAGGCCAGAACGATATTCCATAACGTTGCCAATGTAAGAATCTACGCCTCTTCCGGGACTTCGCCCGGAAGAGGGGGCCCCTTCGGGGCAGTGGTCATTGGTGACTCCGTAATCTGGAATCATCAACGAATAAATTCCAGTCTCGTATACTTTTAAGAATGGTGCAATGGCAATGCTGTTGAGTTATCCACAGAGTGCTACAAGGGCTCCGAGATTTTGCCCTTTGGGCCGCCCAGCCACTCCCAGGGGGCGCTGGGCTAAAATCTCTCCGCTCTTTACCCCTCCGTGGATAACTCCTCCCGTGGTCGGGTCTTATCGACATGGGTCTCGTCCGTCTTTCAGGGCCGTTGACTTCATCGACCTCTTCTCCTATCCTGAGCTTGATGTCTCCAAGGGGGAAAGACCGATGAAGATGCCCGATGAATTCTCTCAATCCTATCAACCTTATCTTACCGGAATTTATGATTGTGTCGATCGCATTGTCCTCAATGCCTATTTCATTATGGCACAGTCCCCTGGAGGATTCCGCACTTGGTGGCGACAGCTCAGAGGGAACGATGACGATCTTGACAATACCCATCTGATGCGGTTTGCAGGTCGCTTTAGCCGACGGATTCATGCTTATGCGAAGAAGCAGAGCATCCCATTGATTCACTCTCAACGTGGGGAGCGCAAGTACGAATTGGCCCAAGAGCATATTCCCAAAGACCCTGCCTTCCGAGGTATCTTCTGCATCATCGCTGCCCTGGCACCGATGCCAGTGTTGCAAGTCGAACGCTCCGAGAAGGGCATCACCAACATCAAAACCAAGACAAGCTACGTCAATCAGTATTCCTTCCACATCATGGACCCCGAATGGGGTCACCTGACGATCAAACTCTGTCCTCATCCACCCTTTAATGCTCAAGTGATCCTCAACGGTCATGAATACGTGGCCCGTCAGGCTCAGAAAAACAGACTCTCCTTCAGCAAAGAGGGCAACTGCTTTACAGAGATCTCCGACGCCACAGGCTTGGCCAGAATCGCAGATACCATGAGAGCCTCGAGCTCTGTAGGGCGCCTGGTTCAGGTCTGTGAGCGTTGGATTTATGGATGTTTGTGCTTCGCTTTGGAAAGTGGGGAGCAGCGGAGGAGTGGATTTATCTATTCCTATTCGGTCTACCAGAGCGAATATAGTCGTAACCTTCTCTTCACGAGAGGGCGCTACTTGGATCAGGTGTTTCATAGTGTCATTGATCGAACGCGAACCCCCTTGAACCTCAAGATGGTCAAGACCATCTTTGGCTCCAAGCATCGTCCACTCTTTCAATGGAAGAAAAGGCGAACCTTTCCTCGATGTGAGGCCGTGGTCGAGAGACCTGTCTATGATCTGACGATCTTCAAAATCCATTTCGGGAAGTTGACGATCAAGATGTATAGCAAAGGCGAGCGCGTCCTGCGAATCGAGGTGATCGTGCACAACACCAAGCAACTGCGCTGTCGGAAAAGGATCGATCGATTTCCACAGATCATTGCCCTGCTCAAGGGCATTCTGGAACGATTCATGAAGGTTTTGCGAGGGGTGGATGTTTCGTTCATTGACAACGGGAGATTGGACAGATGGCCTCTTGCCTCGAAGGTGGGGCAGACCCGAGTAGGAGGGATTGATGTCAATCGGCCTCGAATGCGAGCTGTAATGGAAGGGGTCGTTGGACTCTCGGTCAATCCACGAGGATTCACCGCTTCGGACCTTGCAGGGAGAGTCAAAGAAATTCTTGGGGATTGCATCCCTGATTATAGCGCTCGGCAGGCTTCTTATGATCTGAAGAAACTTCGTGCTAAAGAGTTGGTTCATCGGATCAAGCACTCCCGGTTCTATGAGGCCTCTCAAGAAGGCCTTCGGGCCATGGCGGGCTTCCTCGTCTTGCGCGAAAAGGTTTTGATTCCCCTGCTTGCAGGGGCTTGTAACCTTAAAGCCGGACGAAAACCAAGTAATCGATCCGAAATTGATATCCATTATGAGAACATCCAAAGTGAGGTGCAAAACGTTTTTGAAATCATTGGCATCGCTGCTTAGGCATATCGACAATCTTTTGTCGATATCAGTTCCCTAAGGGCCTAAGGGCCTAGTGTCCCCTTCGGGGATGGAGGAACCCCCTCGCCTTGAAATGATCGGCATGATTTCAAGTCGATGAAATCCTCAATGGCATCTGTATGGCGACGATGGGCATTTTAGGTTTGGATGATATCACTCATGCCGTTGGGCTAACCAAACGAAGAATTTATTGGCACTCTAAAAGTAAAGAAAATCCCGTAAGAAGACTTGTCGAGATGCAAAGCACTTAAAAAGGAGAGAGAAATGGGCGGGATAAAGCGGGGGATAATTTTATTGCAGTTTCAAAGGGACAAGCAAAAAGGAGTAGATTAGAGCCTGGGGAAGTGACAGCGGGGCGCTCGATACGCGTGATTGGCTAGGAGGAGCATTGCAATGTTGCCGAAGGTAAAGGTCCAGGAGAGATGAAAAATGGATATATTTCGTCTTGATGATAAAGTGGCTGTGATTACAGGGGCAGGAAGTGGGATTGGCCGGGCTACAGCAATCGTTTTTGCTGAAAGAGGTGCTAAATTGTCTCTGATTGATATAAATAAAGACAATCTAGAGTCAATAAGCAAAATAATGGAGAAAAAGGGAATTATCTTCAAAACTTTCGTAGCGGATGTTTCTGATAGCTCATCGCTGGGAAACGTATTTAAAGGAATATTTGAGAGTTTTGAGAAGGTGGACATCTTGGTGAATGTCGCCGGCATTTGGGAATTTATCCCTTTTCTAGAACTCTTTAACGATAAGTTGGCGCGGATGTTGGAGGTTAACTTAAACGGATGCGTGAACTGCATTAGGTTGGTATTACCCGCTATGGTCAAACGTGGATATGGAAAGGTTATTTCCGTTTCGTCACTGGCAGGCAAGGAAGGTTCAGCAGTTGGGTCAAGCCACTACGCAGCGAGCAAGGGGGCTATCATCGCGCTTTCATGTTCTTTAGCTAGAGAATTTGGAAGGTTTGGCATAAATATTAATGTTGTCTGTCCGGGGCTTATTCAGACACCGATGACAGCCGGTGGCACCGAGGCTCAGCAGAACGAGTATCTTAAAAGGTGTGCTTTAAGAAGAATCGGGAAGCCAGAGGAGGTGGCGAATGTAATTGCTTTTTTAGCAAGTGAGGCGGCCAGTTTTGTTACAGGGCAAACGTGGAATGTATGCGGTGGTACCCGACTTAATTGACCCTGTTTAGCTTTGTAGACCGAGAAAGCTGATTTAGAATCGGATTTAATTGATTTTAGCAGACCTCACAAGGTTGAACAGAGGGGGTGCTTTTCAGAGCTATCAAAGGTTCAAATGTACACAATCGGAGACATACCAAGAAAAGGATTGGCTTATTTCCGAGACAAGACAGCCATGGTCTACGAGGCCAATCGTATTACTTACAGAGAAATGGACGACCGGGTCAATCGTCTGGCGAACATACTGCTTGGTTTGGGTTTGAAAAAGCGCGACCGAGTTACGATACTATCTGAGAACACATATAAGTATATGGAGGTCTACTTTGGCGCAGCCAAGGCAGGGCTGAGCGTAACACCGCTCAATTTTAGGTTGTCAGATGGAGAGCTCACTTACATCATTAATGACTGTGAGGCTACTCTTTTTTTCGTTGGAGATGGGTACGAAGAACGCTCTCTGGGGTTAAAGAAAGATCTCAAAGGTATAAAAGACTGGATATCTCTGGACAGGAAAGTCCATGGCTACCTGTCTTACGAGAACCTCATGAAGGATGCTTCCAATACGGATCCGATGGTGGAAGTGGATGAGAATGACATGGCAATACTTATGTACACAGGAGGCACCACAGGTATTCCAAAGGGAGTCATGCTGTCTCACAGGAATATTCTAACGGTAGGGTATGGACATATTATTGTAAACTCATTTACCTTCAATGACGCAACATGTTTTGTACTTCCCTTGTTCCACATTTCTATGTGGCCTACCATATGCCTCTCTATGGTTGGAGGAAAAGTGGTCATTGTTCGTCGTCCTGACCTGGGAGAAATCTTACGATTGATACAGGATGAGAAGTGCACGCACATCGTTTTAGTTCCGACTCTTTTGAATTGGCTCTTAGATCACCCACAACTCAGCCAATTCGACCTTTCCAGTCTTCGGCTTGTAAACTACGGAGGAAGCCCAATGCCAATTGATGTATTGGAAAAATGCTTCCAAAAATTTGGGAACATCCTTTCCCAGGGATATGGGTTAACCGAATCTGCTGCACTTATTTCTATCCTATCTAAGGAAGATCATGTTCTTGAAGGTCCAAAGGCCAAGTTGCTTGCTAGCGTCGGTAGTAGAGTGGGTCCGGTCGCCGAGGCTCGAGTTGTGGATGAGAACGATATGCCCGTTAAGCCTGGGGAAATCGGGGAGATCGTCGCTCGGGGAAAGAACATTATGATGGGTTACTGGAAAAACCCAGAACTTACAGCGGAGACATTACGGGGGGGGTGGCTGCATACTGGAGACATGGGGACGATTGATGAGGAGGGTTATATTTATTTAAAAGATCGAAAAGCGGATATGATTGTGACCGGTGGGGAAAACGTATATCCAAAGGAGACAGAGGATGTACTGTATGCCCACCCAGCAGTTAAGGAATGCGCCGTGGTTTCAGCTCCCGATGACCGGTGGGGGGAGCGAGTTCAGGCAGTCGTTGTTCTTAAAGCTGGGCAAACAGTCACAGAGGA
>Ga0315280_10005739_pt1 | contig 17533 bp, 10 predicted proteins | sample YL17G06_40_MG_FD_203697 | JGI IMG/M metagenome (GOLD analysis project Ga0315280, IMG submission 203697) | Sediment microbial communities from Yellowstone Lake, YNP, Wyoming, USA - YL17G06_40 | ecosystem: Environmental > Aquatic > Freshwater > Lake > Sediment | place: USA: Wyoming | collected...
ACGCCTCGACGATCTGCGCGCGCTCGATGGCGGCGGTGAGCAGGATGGTGCGCACGGGAGTGGAGGATCGGGCGAGCTCCGCCAGCGCCTCCAGGCCCGGCACACGCGGCATGTTGAGGTCGAGCAGGAGGACGTCCGGCTTGAGCTGGCGCACCAGCTTGACGGCTTCGTCGCCGTCGGCCGCTTCGCCACTGACGCGGAAGCCGGATTCGGCTTCCAGCAGCTTGCGCAGCCCGTCGCGGAAGATGGGGTGGTCGTCGGCAATAAGGATACGGACCGTGGAAGTTTTATCCATGCGCCCTCTGTGGGAAGGTGATCTCGAGCCGCGCGCCCTTCCCCGGCCCGGATTCTACCGAAAGTTGGCCGCCAATGGAACGGACTCGTTCCTTGATGACTAAGGGGCCTTTGCGCGCCGCGTCGAGCTCGGCCTGGGAGAGCCGGCCGGAAAAACCAAAGCCCCGGCCGTCGTCGTCGATAACCAGGCGCCAGAGGCCGTCCTGGGAGTCGAAGCGGACCACGACGTGGCGCGCCGTGCTGTGCTTGCGGACGTTGGCGAGCGCCTCCTGGACGATGCGCGCCACCTCCGTCGCCACGCGCGGCGAGACGGCCACTTCCTCGAGCGGGGAAACGAAACGCGCGGAGATGCCCGTGTCGTGCCCGAACTTGTCCACCGCCAGGGCGAGAAAGTCGAGCAATTTTCGCGGGCCGAGATCCACGGGCTTCATCTGCTGCATCACTTCGCGGAGGTTGAGGACTTCCATGCGCAGAAGCTGCTGGATGCGATTCATCTCCTCCGCCACCTTACCGGTGAGGGTGGGCTGGCGGCGCAGGACGTCCACCTGCATTTCGAGTCCGATCAAGGACTGGATCACGCCGTCGTGAAGTTCCCGCGCCACGCGCGCGCGTTCGACCGCGCCCACCCGTGAGCGCAGGCGGCGCATCAGGAACACGCTGTAGATCGCCGGACCAACCTGCCGGACGATCGTCTGCAGCAACGGCACCGCCATTTCCGGAGTGCCCGCCTGGGGATCGATCAGAAAGAGTTGGCCGGTCCATTCGTTCCCGAAGTTGAGCGACCCCGCCAGCAGGGAGCCGAAGGGTTCGGCCGCCTGCAGAGCCTCCGGCGGACTCCACGAAACGTCAGCCAGGCGCGCGCCCTTTTCGCTCACGACGTAGAGCGCATAGCCCTGCCCCTCTCGAGGAGAGGCCAGCCGCGTGGCGTGCCAGGTCTCGCCGGGGGGCTCGAAGAAGTAGGCCGGACGCTCGGGGGAATCGAGCTCGGATAACGTAATCGTCACCTCGCCGCTCTTCACCTCGCGCGCGGTGCGCCACAGGTAGGCGCGGCCGGAACTTGCCTCTTCGAAGGCGAGCAGGGCGCGCGGGGCATCAAACAGGCGCAAAACCTCATCGCAAACAACCCGCAGCGAGGCGCGCAGCCCCACTTCGCTCTGCACACGAGAAATGATCCGGGCGACGGCGGTAGTTTCGGCGCGCAGACGTTTTTGTTCTTCGCCGAGATAGCCGAGCAGGTAGCCGGAGATCAGCAGATAGAGGCCGCGCATGATGAAACGGTTCGCTTCGATCTGGGTCGCCAGCAGCGATTCGACCGGGCCGTGGCCCGACTCAACAAGGATGACCTGCGAGAAATAGAGCACAATCGCCGCACCCGCCGTGGCCATGGTTTCGATGAAACCCCAGCGGTAAGCCGCGGCGAGCAGACTGAAGATACTGAACATGAAATACGGGCTGCTGGGGGCGGTGACGTAGAAGGAAAGCAGGGCCGGCCAGATCACGTCCACCGCATGCACGCCCAGGCGAAACCCCGCGGACGATTCCTGGCGGATTTGCACCAGCACCAAGATCAGCAGGCTGTGAATGGCGTAGATGACCAGTAGGCCGTAGGCCAGCGTCGCGAAGTCGGTGGGCACTGTAGGATCGAGCCAGATGGCCACCAGCGAACTGACCACCAGGAAAGCGCGCGCCGTGGCGAGCGTCCGCTCGATGCGCTGCGTCTCGCCCAGAACGACGATCGCGCCAAATCTGGCCCGGAACTTTTGCAGCATGGCGGGTAGGACCCGGCAGCGTCCCCGGGTGAGGAACTCGGAAACGCCTCAGCTATTATCACTCATTCCGTTCAGACAGGCAAAACGCGGCGCGCGGCTGAGTCTTTTTGGCTGTTCCACAGATCGCTAACTACTGGGCTGAGATTGACATGCCTGAGCGGTTTTCTGTACCCTGTGCCCGGTCATGCCCCCAGGCGAGCCAGTTAGAATGCCCTTCAGCGGCCGGTCTTGGCACTGAAGGAGAAGGAGGAATAGTCATGCAAGCCAGGACCTTCTTGTTGCCCGCAATCCTTGCACCGCTCGTCGGCCTCTATCCGTGGCCGGCTCTTGCACAGAAGATGGCCCACGTCACTAGCGTGACGGCGGAAGTTGAACCTCCCCAATATGCGGGCCCCTGCCCGAGAACCTTCAAGTTCACCGGAGTCATCACCGTGAACCGCGCAGGGCGAGTGAAGTACCGCTGGGAACACAGCGACGGCAAACACCGGACGCCGAGCTTCACGACTTTCAGCAGCCCGGCGGCTCACACGGTTCGAGACGCCTGGATGCTCGGCAGCAGCAGTGCGCCGTTCCATTACGCCGGATATGCCCGGCTGCGCATCCTGCAGCCCAATCCCACCGCCTCGGACAAGGCAACCTTCACGCTGGACTGCGTGCCGCGCAGTGCGCAGAAGAAGCCACCGCCACCACCGTCGAAGAGGTGAGCGCGGCGGTTGGGCTGATCGCAGACCCGTCAAATCCCGGCGTGTCCGCGGCACCTCGAAGAGCCGCAGGGTCAGACAGCGGACCCTGCGCTACATCGACGCACCGGCCGCTGGGGCGCCGAGAGACCGATACGCGACCCGAACCAGCATCCAGAGGAAATAATAGAGCACCACGATTACGGCAACGGCCACTCCGCGCAATATCACCGGCACCGTTTCTCCCAGAATTCGAGCGGGCAGGTTGAGAACGAAGGTCGCCAGCAGCCCGGCAATCAAACCCAGTATCGCTCCCCAGAGCGGGAAGCGTTGCGGCACCCACCGTCCCGGTGCAAACATCGCCCAAAGCCCCCAGACCGCCGGAGCGCAACACCACACGATGGGAAGTGGATAAACCCTCTGGAGGGCCACACCAGGGATAAGGAGCAGGATGAGAACCGCCAAGGCGATCGCGATGGAAGCGATGGCGCTGCCCGAAACAAACCGCCGAAACATATTGACCTCCCCGACCCCCCCGCATCAAAACCACAATCCCTAGCCGGCGCGCGGAGGCGGTCAGTCTAACCCGCGATTTGCATTTTGGCATCTCGAGGAGCTTCGAGTGTACACCGATAGGGCAGGTGTCAGGAAGCAGAAAGCAGAAGGTAGGCGTCAGAAGAAGAACCCCACGGCGCGAAGAACCCTCGCCGTGGCTTACCGCTCAGCGTGACAGCGTAGTGCGCCCACGGTGACAAGTGGGTGCGTGTCATTCTGAGCGAAGCGAAGAATCTGCAGTTCCGCCCCGTCCTCAAGTAACTGCAGACCCTTCGTCCGTCGGCTGACGGACTCAGGGTGACAGCGTGAGGAGCTCAGGCTGACAGGAACCTTCGCAGACATCAAGAAGCGACGCCCGCGCTACCCGCTGGCGGCTTTTTCGGCGGCCGGCGGCTTTGCGAAGAACGACGTGATGCGGTCTTGGTTGTAAACAGAGATTTCCGTGAATGCCACGCCCGAGCCGCGGTCGTTGACCGTGTACACGATCTCGCCTTTGCAGTTGACGGGCGGCGAGCCATCTTCCAGGGAGAAAGACAGCTTGATTTCCGCGGACTGGTGGGGAGGCAGCGGGGGATAGATGAGGCACCCGCCCCGGCTGATTTGCGGGATGCGCGTCTGAACCACTTTCATGTCCATGTAGACGGTGACGGCAAGGTCGCTAGGATAGCGAGGGAACCGGCGCCGCTGAATGCCTTCGTCCGGCATAGGCGCGTATCATACTCAAGGGAGCGCCAGAGTCAACTGTCTATCTGTGGAGAAAGTCAACAGCGCGAACTGGCCTGTTGAGTTTTGCGGATTATTGTGACCACGCGGGCGTCAGGGCACGGCTTTAGCCGTGCCATCCGCGCGGATCGAGGAACCTCTCCCCGACCTTTTCGCCGCCCGTCGGCCGACGGGCGGCGAAAAGGTCAGAGCAAGCACCTTTGGGCAGCCGTGTTGCGGCATGACTGAAGTCATGCCCTGACGTCGAAACACGTCAGCATACTTCGCAAGCATCGCTAGTGGTAGAATGCCGGGCATTCCGCACAAGGCCAGGAGGCTTCCATGGCGAAGGTACTGCACTGCAGGGACCTGGGGATGAACTGCACGAAAGAGATTCGCGCCGAGACGGAAGAAGAGGTGCTCCAGCTCGCCGCCGAGCACGCCGAGAAAGACCACGGCATCCACGCCTCCAGCATTCCTCCCTCCATTCTGGCCATGGTCAAGGCCGCGATCAAGGACGAATAGCAAAGCCTCGCGGACGCGCGCGTTCGCCCGACATCACGCCTTCAGCCCGCCAACAGCCAGCCGTCCCGCAAGGCCAGACGTCGCTACCGACTTGCCGCTACAGGGCGCGTTTCATTCTTTTGCGGTATTGCTCGAAAGCTTTGCGTCCCTCTCGCGTGAGTTGCAGTAAGCAAGTAGCGCACACCTGCGGTTTAGGTCTGCGGCCCTCCTCTTTGAAGCGCCGCGGACCTGCAAAGCAGGGCCGCGCTACGCGCTTTGGGCCCCTCAGGGGAGGGACAAAGGGTGCCTTTCGTGGTCGCTGGAGGCACCGAGCGCCGAATACCCTGCTGGAGCATTGCATTCAGAGGTGGTCAGGTGTAAGTTACGGGTCGGCCGGGAAATGAAAACGGAAATTCCGGTCAAAATGACTTGCCCGGTGAGTTGACTTCCCCAGCGCATGAGTAGCTTCGCCGAGCAAGCCTGGGAGTGTTGTGAACCGAGCAGTATTCCGTACGCTCATCATCGGCACTGTCGTCGTGGCGCTGCTCGTGGTCCTCGATCGACTCGCTGCGCAGCACGTCCCGCACACGGCCGGTCTTCCCTCCTTGCACCGCGCGGCGAGTGCGCGCTCGGCGGATTCTTTCCCCTCCCCCAGACCTGGCGGCGGGCCGCTGGCCCCAATCACGATCGATTATCCGGCGGAGGGATCGATCTTCCCACCCGAGATTACACCTCCACGATTCATCTGGCGCGACGCTGCAGAGGGCACCACGGTTTGGCTGATCGATGTGTTGTTTTCCGACGGCTCGGCCGCAATACAGGTGAAATCACAGGGCGAGCGGTTGCACATCGGTGAGATCGACGAGCGTTGCGTCGCTGATACAAACAAACTGCCTGAACTGACAGCGCAGGAAGCTGCGTCGTGGAGCTGGAAACCGGATGCCGCCACCTGGGCGACAATCAAGAAGCACTCCGTGGAGCGTCCGGCCACGGTGACCATCACTGGATTTCAGGACGAGAATGCGACCCAAGCCGTCTCCCGGGGTCAGTGCACGTTCGAGACCTCGAAAGACCCCGTGGGCGCGCCGATCTTTTACCGCGATGTGCCGCTGATACCCGCTCCCGGCGAGCAGGGGGTGATCAAGCCGCTGCCGGACAGCATCATTCCATTTATCAAATGGCGTCTGCGCAGTGTCGGGGACACCGAGGGCCGGACACTGATGGAGGGGCTCCACACCTGCGCGAACTGCCATTCCTTCTCTCTCGATGGCAAGACGTTGGGGATGGATGTCGACGGCGCGCAGAATGAAAAGGGGCTCTACTCATTGACGCCTGTCAAACGGGAGACCTCAATCCGCAACGAAAACATGATCAAGTGGAGTTCCTTTCGGCCTTTGGCAGACAGCGCCAACCTCCGCGTGGGCTTCATGTCGCAGGTTTCGCCCGACGGGCGCTACGTCGTGACCATGATCAACAATCCCGGCCCGAAACATGGTACCCCCGTTTCCGCATGCAGGACAGGATCTACGTCGCCAATTTCACCGACTACCGCTTCGGGCAGGTATTTTACCCGACGAAGGGAATGCTGGTCTGGTACGACCGAGAAAAGCGCCAGTTGAACCTCCTGCCGGGCGCCGACGACCCGCGCTACGTACAAACCGGCGGCGTTTGGAGTCCCGACGGCAAATACATCGTCTTTGGGCGTGCGCTAGCGAGGGACCCGTACCCCGAAGGCTGGAAGGCACCTCGATACGCCAACGACCCCCATGAGGCGCAGGTCCAGTACGACCTCTACCGGATCCCCTTCAACGAGGGCAAAGGCGGAGTGCCGGAGCCGATCGTCGGCGCTTCCCAAGACGGCATGAGCAACAATTTCGCCAAGGTCTCACCCGACGGCCGCTGGATCGTCTTCGTGAAGTGCCGCAACGGCCTCTTGATCCGTCCCGACGGCAAGCTTTGGATCGTGCCCTTCGAGGGCGGCCGCGCCAGGCAGTTGAAGTGCAACCTTTCGTTGATGAACTCCTGGCACAGCTTCTCCCCCAATGGCCATTGGCTGGTTTTCTCGTCGAAGGGCCGCTCGCCCTACACGCAAATGTTTCTGACGCACCTGGACGAAGCGGGCAACGACAGCCCAGCGATCCTGATCGAGAACGCAACGGCGGCCAACCGCGCCGTGAACATCCCCGAGTTCGTGAATATCCGGCCGGACGACTTTCTGAAACTGGATGCTCCAGTCACCGAATTCTACGTGGTGTTCGACCGCGCGGTGGATCTGCTCAAGAAGGAGCAGTATTCCGCGGCCATCGCGGAGTGGGAAAAGGCTCTGCAACTCGATCCCGAGGATGCCAAGGCCCACTACAACCTCGCCCTCGACCTAACGCGCGAGGGAAAGCTTGACGAGGCGATCCCGCATTTCGAGAAGGCCGTGCTGGAGGACCCCAGATTCGCCGAGGCCCATAATAACCTGGGGATTGCTTGCGTGCAGACGGGAAGAATCGACGAAGCGGTCACGCATTTCCAAAAGGCCGTGGAACTCGAGCCCGATTACGGGAGTGCGCACAACAACCTCGGTGCTATCCTCCTGCAGAGTGGAAGGCCCGACGAAGCGATTCCACATTTCCAGAAGGCCGTGGAGGTCATCCCCGATTTCGCCGACGCCCACGATAACCTTGGGATTGCCCTCCTGCAGAAGGGCAAGCTCGACGAAGCGATCCCGCATTTCCAGAAGGCTTTGGAGGTTGATCCCAGGCAGGTTCAGACTTACTACAACCTCGGTGGCGCCCTTTACTTGCAGGGAAAGGTCACTGAGTCGCTGCTGCGCTGGCGCGAAGGGCTCCGCGCGGACCCGAACTATCTACCTCTCCTGAACCAGACGGCGTGGGTGCTGGCAACCTGCCCTCAGGCATCTGTCCGAAACGGTCCTGAGGCCGTCGCACTTGCGGAGCGGGCGGTCAAAGTATCTGCCGGAGCTGACCCGGTGCTTCTCGACACGCTGGCCGCAGCTTACGCCGAGGCCGGCCGTTTTCCCGAGGCCGTACAGACCGCACACCGAGCCTTGGACCTCGCCACCCAACAAAACGCGCAGCCCCTGGTCGAAGGCCTGAAAGCCAGCATTGCCCTTTACGAATCCAAGTCTCCCTTCCGAGACACGCAGTAATCGTCTCCTTCCTTTCCAACAAAATTATCTTAATCTCCTAATTCACTTCCCCGATTTACACCATCCGGCTTCAGCACGCACCACAGCTTGCCGGGGGAGTCCTCATCCACGCTAAGAAGGCCTGATAGGGAGTGCGCCCCTGGGTGCGATAACCCTGCTGGGCGCGCGCGCGGTTATAGAACTCGAGGGAGCGATCCAGGTCATTCTGCTGAACAAGCATCGTGGTACGGGAGCTTTTTGGCCAGCCTCTCTCCGAGAGTGCGGGAAAAGTTGCTGTCGCTGGCGGTTTCCTTCCGCTACAGAGCGGAGGAGACGCGGGTGGCGCATACATGCTGCAGTTTGGCATGTGTGCGGCTCCTGGATGGCTGGCGCAGAGCTTCTCAGCTCTGCGCGCCGGAAGGCGCAAGTGCCAAGATCGCAGACCTTAAGGGTCTGCGTCAGCCCCGTGCCCTGACGCCCGCATCCCTGAAAACAATCGCGGCAGGCAGGCGGGAGAGTTGGGGTAGAATACCGGCGCCCAATCGTCATCGCTGAACCTCGCACGCGAGTCAAGACTCCGGTGCGGCGAGAGCCCCCGGCGCGTGGCGGGCGGGTGATCCCAGGTGGTCCAAGTGAAACTCTCACGCCCAAAGCAGTGGCTGACGCGCCTCGCGCCCATCTATCCGGGCGAGGGACGGGTGGTGGCGCTTTGCCTCGCCGTCAACTTCCTGGTGGTCGCGGGGATCATGTTCGGCCGGAACGCCCGCGACTCCCTCTTTCTCTCGAGTTTTGGCGTCCAGTACCTGCCCTACATGTATTTCGCCAACGCCGTCGTTCTGGTGGTCTGCTCGCTCTTCTACACATCCCTGGTGGATCGTGTCGACCGCGGGAAATTTCTGGGCAGCATCTCGCTGATCTTCGTGGCGACGTTGATTGTGAGCCGCGTCATCGTGGCGGGTCAGCCGCGCTGGTTTTATCCCGTGCTGTACATTCTCGCCCAGGCCGTATGGAATTTCTCTCTCCTGCAGTTCTGGACGTTCCTGGGCGACTTTTTTGACACCCGCCAGGCCAAACGCCTTTTCCCGCTCATCGCTGTGGGGAGCCTGCTGGGAATGATCGCCGTCGGCCTGACGTCGCGCCCGGTCGTCAAGGCCGTCGGCACGGAGAATATTCTCCTCGTCTGGGCCGGCCTGATTTTCACCGCCCTCATTCTGGGTGCGGTAGTTTACAGGAAGTATCGAGCCGACAAGGCCGTCGCCAAGCAGGACCGGGCTTCGTTGCCCCCGCCGAAGAAAGCCACGGAATGGGAGAAGTTTAAGGACGGGGCGACCCGCCTCAAGCAGGAACCTCTCCTTCGCAACATGGCGCTGATCACGTTCCTTCTCTGGACGGTGTTCACGCTGGTGGATTTCAGCTTCAGCAAAGTGATGAAGGAGACTTACCCGGACAAGAACGTGCTCACCGCGTTCCTCGGCACGTTTCGTGGGATTGCCGGGTTCCTGTGCCTGATTATCCAGCTTTTCTTGACTTCGACCCTGATCTCGCGCCTGGGCGTGGGAACGACGATCACTTTCCATCCCTTCTACCTGTCACTCTCCACGCTCTGGATGACCTTGAGCTTTGGATACGTTTCCGTCTATGCGGCGAAGATGGGCGATCACGTCCTGCTGTACACCTTCCAGGACTCGTCCTTCCAGCTTTTGTACAGTCCGGTCCCTCTGGAGCGCCGGGCGCGCATCCGCGGCTTCATTGACGGCTACATCAAACCGCTCTCGATGGCCGCGACCGGCGTGCTGCTACTGCTCGGCATGCGGTACCTGACGCTGCGCCAGATCGCCATGATCGGATTCGTGCTGGCGCTTGCCTGGCTGACGAATTCGCTGGCAACCAAGAAGGGTTACATCCGCGCCCTGCTCCAGAACCTGCAGGCCGACAGCCCCGCACTCCGCCAGGCCGCCGCGAACGCCCTGCGGAAGATGCAGGATCCCGCGAGCCTGGCCATCATCGCCGACGCCGTCCGCGGCTCGAGCCCAGAGCGCGTCGTGGTGGCGATCCATTTCCTGGAACATTTTCCGGGCGATCAGGCCAACGATTCGCTCGTCGCGCTCCTCACCCACCCGGATGCCCATGTGCGCGCCACGGCCGCCAGCGCCCTGGGCCGCCGCGCCGGGGCACGATACGTCGACCGCCTGACGCCCCTGCTGAGCGACCCCGACCCGCGCGTCCGCGCCAACGTCGTCGAAGCGCTGGCGATGGCGGAAGACCCGGCGCTGGTGGAGAAGGTCCAGCCCTTGCTCAACGATCCCTCGACGCGCACCCGCGTCAACACCGTGCTTACCATCGCCGCGATTCAGGGCGTTTCCGCAGCGGTCGAGTCGCTGCCGCTCATCCGCGAGCTCGCCCACGGCGACGAGAAGGCGCGGTCCACCGCCACCTTTGCCCTGGGCCGGCTGCCGCTCGACGATTCCATGGACCTGCTCGTCGAGTTGCTGAACGACCCCGAACTCCGCATCCGCTGCGAGGCTGCGCAGGCGCTGGGGCGCATCGGCACGCCGCGTGTTATTCCTCCTCTCATCGAAACGCTGGCCGGCCCGCCGGAGCTGCGCCACGACACGCGGCGAAGTCTCGCCGCCATCCTGAAAAAATGCGGCGCGCCGTGCATCCAGGAAATGGCCGAGACCGCCCTCCATTCCGAGCGCGTGGAGATTCGCAGCGAGCTGGCGGACGTCCTCGGACGCTTGAAAGAGCCGCAGGCGATCGAGCCCCTGGTGAAACTGCTGAAAGACCCGGAGTGGCGGGTGCGCTGGAAGGTGCTGAAGTCCTTTGAGAAAGTGGCGCGCGATTTGACGCTCCCCGAAAGCGCCCGCGCCGCCCTGTTCGATTACGCCCACTCGGAACTCGGCGCTTACCGCCAAAGCCTCCTCGCGTCACAGACGCTCGTGCCGCAGCCCTCGACCGACGCCGAGCGGCTGCTCGCGCTGGCCCTCGAGGAAGACCGCCTGAACATCCAGGAGCGCGTGTTCCACATGCTGGGCATCCTTTGCGGCCGCGACCGCATGCTGACCATCTTTCAGAAGCTTCAGTCCCAGGACTCGCGTTTGCGCGCCGACGCGCTGGAAGCGTTGGAGACGCTGGCGCCGAAAGTTGTTGCCCGTGAGGTTCTGGGGCTGCTCGAGCCCGCTCCCGCGGCGAAGGGCGCTGCGGCCGCTCCGGCCCAGCCGCTGCTCGACGCGCTCGCCAGCCACTCGAAGCCGTGGATGCGCGCCTGCGCGGCCTACTACCTCGGCGACCACCCGCAAAGAGACGGCGAGGGTCTGCTGAAGTCTCTTCTCGCCGACCGCGCGTCGCTGGTCCGCGAAACCGCTCTCTACGCGGGCTGGAAGGGATTGCGTGACTCCTGGCGGGCGCAACTTGAAGCGGCAAGCGAATCTTCCGACGTCTCCCTGGCCCTGGCCGCCCGAAGAATCCGGGCGCGGGCATCAAACGGAAGCGGAGAATCACCGCGACCGACAGAAAGGGATCAGGCCATGCTTCTCTCGATCGAGAAAGTCCTCTTTCTGAAATCCGCGCCGCTGTTCGCGGCCATCGAGGGCGAAGAGCTCGCCGCCCTGGCGGACATTGCGCTCGAGCATGCCTATCAGCCGGGCGAAATCATCTTTGAAGAGAACCAGGCTCCGCATCACCTCTACGTGCTCGTGCAGGGCAAGGTCGAGGTCTTCCGACGAGTCGATTCCAAGGAGCGCGCGCTGGCCTATCTGGGCGAGAAGGAGTGCTTCGGCGAAATGGCCATCCTGGATGACCAGCCGCGCTCGGCTTCCGTGCGCGCCGCCGAGCCGACGACGGTGCTCAAAATTGATCGCGAGAGCTTCCGGGAATTGATCCTCGAGCGTCCGCACATTGCCTTCGCGATCTTTAAGATCCTGAGCGGGCGCCTCCGCCACCAGAACATGGAAGCCGATCACATCCCGGCGGTCTACAGTGGGGGGCAGTACGCGTGAATTGTCGATTGCCGATTGAAAAGCCACCCGCGGCGGGCCCCAATCGACAATCGGCAATCTACAATCGACAATCGTTACTTCAGTCTTGGCACTTGTCGCAATAGCCGCCCGCCTCGACGCGCACCACGGTGATGCGGAAGCGGCGCTCGCGCTCGATCTGGCCTTTCAGCTTCTCGAACAGCGAGCTTTCGAATTCCTGAATGCGGCCGCACCTGAGGCAGGCAAGATGGATGTGGTCCCGCGTCGTGCGCGCCTCGTAATAGTGGCGCCCGCCCTGCAGGTGGAGCAGGTCGAGCTCATCGACGAGGCCGTGTTTCTTGAGCAGCGCGAGCGTGCGGTAGACGGTGACTTTGTTGAGGGTAGGGTCCTGCTGGCGCGCCTTCTGCCACAGGTCGAGCGCGTCCAGGTGCCGGTCCGCGCCCTGAATGATCCCGACGAGCAGACGCCGCTGGTGCGTCATCCGCACGCCGCGCGAAATCAGCTCCTGCTCGAGTGGACGCCGAGAAACTCGCGATTCTGCCAGCATAGATTTGGACACCGTCGAAGAATTCAGGCGACCCCTAGAAGATAGTTTCTCCCTCGCCTGCCGAAGTGTCAATCAGTTTCCCCCGAGTTGCGCGGCATCGGATGCCGGCCGAGGGGTAGCCGCGGCAAAGAAGTTTTGCCAAGCGTGTTCCGGCATGACCAATGGTTTTTGAAGCTGTATCTTGCAGCCTGACCATGGCAGGGGCGTGTTTCCCCAAGGCGTCGCCCCTGCGCCGCAGGCGCTTTGGAGTGCGGGAGTTTGCTCCCGCCTTGCTTTTCGCGCCCCCTCGCGTGGGAAAGCCACGCGGCATCCATGGAACTCGTAATCCGCGGAAAGCACTGCAAGCCATTTCTTCAATAACCATAATTCATGCGCTGACGCCGAGACACGTCACCATATTTCGCAACTACCAATAGATACAACGAGGGAGGGTAATCCTGTCGCGAAACCTTCAGTAAATCAGCTTGAGGGAAAACTGGATTTGCCGGGAGGTTCCCGCAGTGCGGGTGATGATTCCGAAACCCGACCCGCGGAGAATGTTGTTGGGAAGGCCGAAATTGACCAGATTGAAGACGTTGAAGAACTCGGCCCGAAACTGCAGCGTTATGGCCTCGCTGTTCCCTCGCCGACCGAAGCTCGTATCCTTGATCAGGGAGAAATCGAAATTATGAAACCCCGGCCCGCGGAAGGTACTCCGGCCGAGGGTTCCGAAGCGCCCCTGGTTGGGCCCGGTGCCACCGGGAATTCCAATCGGAATCCTGAAGAGGTCGCCGTTGGCGCTTCCCTGCCCAAAGTAATCTTCTCGCACCGAGCGGCTCGTCGAGAAGACGGGCCGCCCGATCTGGTCAGGACGGTCCGCACCTCCCGAGCCTATGCCGGTCTGCTGCACACCGGAATAGACGGTAAACGGCGGGCCGCTGGTCAAGGTCGTGATGTTCAGGACTTGCCAGCCCGAGGTGAGCTTTCTGCCCAGCGGCCGCAAAAAGCTGGCACGGTCAAAGGGCAGAGCTTGAATCAAGCTGAGGGTGAAGACATGAGTCGTGTCGAAGGTTGACGGCCCTTTCTCGGCTCCGGGATTGCGGGGGTCCTGGGGAGACGACTGTATGACGGGTCCCGACCCGCCGAAGAAACCACCCAGGACGGCGCTGGTATCGTCCAGCGACTTGCTGAACGTGTAGCTCGATTGGAAACCCAAACCTGCCCGCGCCGAAGTCTTCTCAACCGCCGCCTGCAGCGCATGGTAAGTGGAATGCGACCGCGAGGACATCAGGTAAACATTTCCGTAGCCGCCCTGCACCTGGCCGCTCGGATCCAACTTCAGGAAGGGGGCAAACGCTGGATCGGCGCCCGGGTAGCCGTTCGGAGCCTGCACAGCCCCCAGACGCACACCGACCGTAGCCACATAGGAAGCGCTCATCTTGACGGCGCCGAAGTCGTGTTCAAAGCCGGCCGTGTAACTCCCGATATAGCCGTTTCGGAAATCGTGGGATATTCCGGATGCGTTCAGGGGCTGGATCTGCTGGCGGGGCGTGAGAGCGGCCAATTCCTCCTGAAAGCGCTGCACGTCGAGTTCGGTATTAGGCGGCACAGCGGTGGTAGGACCCGTTTCATAGATGCGTGTTCCGTCGATGGTGTAGATCGGCGGGAGTTGAACTTGGGCAACTGAATTCTCAAAGGGAACGGGGGCGCCGGGCAGGGCCGTCACATACGGGTTCGCGACATAGGGGAAACCCCCCGTCAGGAAGTTCTCCTGCCAGAGATTGGTCAGGATGGTGGTGATGGCGCCGCCCGCGCGCCAGACCGTGCGATCCGAGGCGCGCCACTCGAGCGCCAGCCGCGGTCCCCAACCGTTCCAGTCCTTGCTGTAGGGAGGCTGAGGGTTCACCAGGTATCGCAACTTGACGCCCGGGTCCCAGGGATATGCTGGTCGGCCGTCGGGCCCGACAACCTGGATCGTCTGGGTGCGGAGCTTGGCTTCGTGGATTCGCGTGTTCACTTCATAACGCAATCCGTAGTCCAGCGTTAGCCGCGGCGAGACCTTCCACGAGTCCTGCCAGAAGAAGTTGTAGGCGTTGCGGCGGATCCCACTGTTACCAATGCGATCACCCTGGGCAAAATAGGGCGGCGCGACCGAGATGGAGTAGGAGAAGGGCGTGGCACTGAGGAAAGCGCTGAGGGTATCCGGCAGCGGGTCGCCTGCGTGAATGTCGTGCCGCCCGCTCTCGGAAGGAATCTCCGCTTGCGCGTAGGACGTGCCGCCCCCGAAAGTGTATTCGCCGTTGGTACTCACTCCGAAAATTGTCGTGTCGCGATTGAAGCGCGCTTCAAAACCCATCTTCATCGAGTGCATACCGCGAACGCAGGCGAAGTTCTGCCTCACCTGGAACAGCGTCGTAAAGGCGCCGGTCTGGGTGCCGGCCGCTCCATTGAATGGCTCGTAGAGTCCATCCGCAAACTTCAGCCCCGGCTGCGTCCGGTTGATCGCCGGGAAGAAAGGCGTGCTGCGGATGAATCCCACCGTGCTCTCCGCAACGAAGTTCGGCGAAACCGTTCGCGTGTACCGAAACCCACCACTGCGTTGGTGATCGAAAAAGCGAGTGGCGAAACTGGGATCGATGGCCGTTTGATTGGGATTGGTCAGTGGGCCGTCAACCTGATTGAGGTTGAAACGGGCGAAGAATTGAGCCTTCTCGGAGATGCGATGGTCGATGCGCACCGAGAACTGATCGGTTACCGTCGAGACCTTCGAGGAAGTCGCGTAGGTGCGCGCGCCAAACGGCCCCTGCGGGTCGTTGGGTAGCGGGTACCGTGCCAGCACCGAGGTAATCTCCGGATTGACCGGTACATAAAGCGTGTCGCCTGGGAACGCCGTGGTGTTGATTCCCTGCCGTTCCGCCAGCGTGGGGACGGAGAGCACTTGCGTGGTCCCGAGCGCCTGACGAAAACCTTGATACTGGCCGAAGAAATAAGTCCGTTGGCGGCCGTTGTAGATACCCGGGAACACGATGGGGCCGCCGATCGTGAAGCCAAACTCGTTGCGGACGAAGGGCGGGATGCGTCCGGGACTCACCAGGCTGCGCCGGTCAAAGAAGTTGCGTGCGTCCAGCGCGGCGTTGCGGAAAAACTCGAAGAGCGAACCATGAATCGCGTCGGTTCCCGACCGGGTGATGACCTCGGTATAGCCCGCGGCGCCGTGGCCGATCTCGGCGGGCATCACACCGGAGAGGGAGCGGATTTCCTGGACGGCGTCCACGTTGAAGTTTGAAAAGGTGGATCCACCCAGCTCAGGGTCCGTCGTGTCGATCCCGTCCATGGCAAAAACCGTCGTCGAGCCGCGCTGGCCGTTCACGGCGAATTGCTGGGAGAAATTCGCGGCGCCGTTCGTATCGGTCATCGTGCCGGCGGCCAGCAGGAGGAGCTGACTGAAGTCACGCTTGTTGAGAGGCAGCTCGGAGACCTCCTTCTTGGAGAGCCGCTCGCCGCCGCTCGCCTGCGCGCCGGGTGTAGGATTTTCGGTTTGCGCGGACCCGGTCTCTGCCGCGTTGTCTTCCGCGGGAGGGCGTTCCTGGGCAAAACCCGTCCCACCTCCGAGCCACAGAGTGGCAAGGAGTGCACAAACTCCGCAGAGCGTAATCTTCCGAAGTTTCAAGTTGAGTCGGTCCTAATCCACGGGCTGGTCCAAGTCAGGGAGGGACAAAATGCGGCCCGCTGCGGACGCAACCTCGGTTGAACGCACCAGCTTGCGCTTCGCACCTCGGCTTCGTCAAGAGGTCCGTAGGCAATGTCGCGATACCCGCGACAGACTTTCTGTCTCCAATCTGGCGAGGTTTTCACAGGCACGCGCGGCAGGCTTTCCAACCTACCTGTTCGTGTCGTATGCGAGGCGAGAGGGGCGGCGTGGCCATCTGAGGGACGACGTTACGGCGGGAAATTCATGCGGCTGCGTTGCGCCGGCATCTTGCCGGCAGCGGGCCGTGCCTGCCTGAAGGCGACCTCTACACCTGACGCCTGGCACCCGGAACCTGACACCTGCTCTTAGGGCGGGAAATTCATGCGGCGCAGGAGATCCTGGTAGCGCGGGTCGGAGTGTAGGAAGTCGAGCTCGGGCGCGCTTTGCAGACTGTAGAAGTTGTCTTCGTCGTGGAGGGCCTGATTCAACCAGCGCAGCACTTTCTCCCTATCCCCGAGGAGCCCGTACTGCAGGGCGATGCCGAGGGCCGAGCCGGAGCGCGTACGGACATCCTGCGAACTACGCTCGTAGGTTTCTTCCATGAGCAGCGCCGCCTTAAGCTGCGCAGCGCGCAGGCCCGATTTCGCGTAAGCCGCCGCGATCTCCTCCTGGTCGTGCAGCCGCGCCGGAGCGTGCGCTAAGCTCGCTGCCTTCCTTTCTTCGGCTAGGGCGTTCGGAGCTTTCCCCTCGATCCAGTAAATGCGGGCGAGCACCTCGTGGGGAGCGGCCGATTGCGGGTTGATTGCGACTGCTGTTTCCAACTGCTCTACCGCCCGATCATATTCGTGCAGACCCATAAGGATGACGCCGCGCAGGAAATTGACTGGCAATGAAAAGGGGTCCAGTTGCCGTGCCCGGTCGTTCTCTGCCAACGCCTCGGTCAGACGGCCAAGGTCAAGCAAGTGGAGGGAGTACCAGTGGTGGGCCATCGCATAGTTCGGATTCAACTCAATTGCCCGTTTCAGCTCTTTGTCCCCCTCGGCGAATTTGCGCTGGTACACGCAGGCGATTCCGAGCGACGCGTGTCCTTCGGCGAGGTCTGGTTCGAGTGCCAGCGCCTTGCGGGCGTATTTTTCGGCCAAAGGTAGGTCCGTCCACGGCCCCCAGCTCACCGTGTAGTAATCAGCCAGGCCGGAATAGGCGAGCGCGAAACCGGGGTCTTCCCGCAGGGCCTGCTCGAAGTAAGCGCGGGCGCCGGCAGCGATTTCCGACACTCTCTCGTTCCAAAGGTAACGGCCGTGCAGGTAAGCATCGTAGGCTTGCGGATTGACCGCTCGCTTGCTGGCCAGGCGAACCTGCCCCTGGGGTGTCGCCTTGATTTGGATCTCCCTGGCGATGGCTGCCGCCACCTCGCTCTGCAACGTCAATACGTCCCGCAAGTCGCGGTCGTAGGTTTCCGCCCACAGGTGCTTATCGGTAGAGGCCTGAATCAACTGCGCCGTGATGCGCACGCGGTCGCCGGCGCGCAGCACCGATCCCTCGATCACGGCGTCCACGTTTAGCTCTTTCGCAATTTGTGGCAGGGGCTTGTCCGTCTTCTTGTATCGCATCGCTGAGGTTCGGGAGATCACCCGCAGCGCGCTGAGCTTTCCCAGAGTCGCAATCAACTCCTCGGTCATGCCATCGGCGAAGTATTCCT
>Ga0315280_10005741_pt1 | contig 17529 bp, 20 predicted proteins | sample YL17G06_40_MG_FD_203697 | JGI IMG/M metagenome (GOLD analysis project Ga0315280, IMG submission 203697) | Sediment microbial communities from Yellowstone Lake, YNP, Wyoming, USA - YL17G06_40 | ecosystem: Environmental > Aquatic > Freshwater > Lake > Sediment | place: USA: Wyoming | collected...
ACTACCATCAGTGCTCGAAGGGCATCCACCTCGTATGTTAGTGGATTGACTTGAGAAATCGCTTGCAGCCAGACAGGCATTATGGCGATTGGATAGATCGCGTTACTGGCAAAGAATAATGGCATCGTAAGAAGTTGCCCTACCCCCATGAAGCGCTCGCGCGTCCTGACGAGACAAGCCACTATCAAGGAAAACGTTGAGAAAAGTGCTGAACCAAGAATCACCACAATCAAAACCCCCACTACCGCTACCGGTGACCAATTCACATTGACGCCTAAGACAAGCGCCAACGCATAGATTATGAGGACCTGCGATAGACCTCGTTCGCCTGCGGAGAGAGCTTTACCCAGAACTAACGCGGCCCTGGGTGCGGGAGTAGCCAACAGTTTATGCAGAATTCCCAGATCGCGTTCCCAAATAACAGCTATACCGTAGAATATCGCGATGAATAACACGCTCTGCGCCAAGATACCCGGCGTCATGAAATCAAGGTAAGGCAGGGTACCGGTAGGAATAGCTCTGATGCGAGCCAATACCTCGCCGAAGATCAGCAACCATAACGCAGGTTGTACCGCTCTAGTCAGCAGTTCTGTGGAGTCATGATGCAGTTTACGCGCTTCCAGCTCCGCGATGGTAAGCGTCTTACCTACGAAATCGGCGATAGTTGCGATCGGATTCCTCGCCTGCACCGATTGTGGACTACGCGAGGCGACGTGCAGCACGTCTTGTTCTTGAGACTTCACGATAATTTCCTCCTATTTCCATTTCATGACCAGTGTAGTAAGCAAATACGTCATCAAGGGTCTTCCCATCTCCACCGATTGATGCCTTGAGTTCTGCTGGCGAACCGATGACCGCCACCCTGCCCGAATGCATGATCGCAACTGTATTGCAGAGTGCGTCAGCCTCTTCCATGTAATGCGTGGTTAGAAAGATTGTAGTACCATAATCATCGCGAAGACGTTGAATATGCTCCCACACAGCCTTGCGAGCCGTTGGGTCCAATCCGAGCGTCGGTTCGTCAAGGAACAGGACTCTTGGCCTATGGAGAACAGATTGAGCGATCTCTAGGCGTCGGATCATTCCACCGGAGTAATTGCGGACAAGTTTGTCGGCGGACTCGGTCAACCCCATGAACTCCAATGCATCATGAATCCGTTGCCTTCGTTCACTGCGCGGAATATCGTATAGCTTAGCGAAGATCAGAAGGTTCTCGTAACCGTTGAGGGCTCCGTCCGCTGAAATAAGTTGCGGTACGTAACCTATCATCCGTCTCACCCACGCCGAATTTCGAATTATATCGTAACCGGCAACAGACGCGTTCCCCGAAGTCGGAGGCAGCAGGGTCGTCAACATCTTGATTACTGTCGTCTTGCCTGCACCGTTGGGACCAACTAGACCAAACATAGCGCCGGGCTCGATCTCAATTGACAATCCGTCCACAGCAGTTAACGGCCCGAATCGCCGCGTTAGTGATTCCGTTTCAATAATCGTCACTATGTTCCCTCCGCGAAGACAGGCTTCAAAACCTGCATCGCCCTCGTGACGGTAGATCGGTCACTTGTAGGAAGCGACCGAAGTAATCTGCCTAGATAACCCAACGTCGACTCGCGAGCCGACTTCAATGTCGCTTCTCCTCGGGCGGTCAATGTCAAGGTCATACGCCGTCGATCATCAGAGCGAGTTTCGCGTTTGACCAACCCACGTTCAACCAATTCATCAACCAAGCTTGACATTGACGGTAATGTTAGTCCGATATGTTCCGCCACGTCCGAGAGGGACGGACCCTGATTACGTCCCAGGAAGAACAACGTGCGGAACTGGGGCACCGAAAGATCCTTCCTATGAAGTCGTAACTCTCGTCTGATTCCACGCATCACCAATGGAATTACGTCAAGCATCTCTCGACCGCATTCGTCAACTGACGACTCCAAGATCTCAGTACCTTAACAGTTCGGTTTTCAAATAGTTCGGATATCGAAGTATTTACGCTTATCGTACAAATCAACCTGGAGAGCTATGTGTTAGGGGATACTTGGTAATGCTGGGGGTACTGGAACAATCCCACAGCAACGAACGAGGCTATTGACTCAGAGCAATGGATTCACACAGGAGACTTGGCAATGATGAACCCGAACGGGTACGTGAACATCGTCGGACGCACCAAGGACATGATCAGCCGCGGCGGCGAGAAGATATTCACCAAAGAAGTGGAAGAGTTTCTCTACACATTTCCCAAAGTCTCGGACGTGCAAGTCATCGGAGTCCCAAGCCGCAAGTACGGTGAGGAAGTTATGGCGTGGATTAAGCTCAAACTAGGCGCTACGGCGACGGGCGAGGAGCTAAAAGAATATTGCAAGGGAAAGATAGCCTACTTCAAGATTCCCAGCTACTTCAAATTCACGGATGACTTTCCCATGACCGTAACCGGGAAGATACAGAAGTTCGAGATGAGAGAGATCTCAACGAAAGAACTTGGGCTAGAGGAAGCAGCGACGATTAAGACAGCATAGGCCTCGATTGGCTAACGTTTCTTGCCGTTAATCATCATGTAGAAACCAGCCCCCAACACGACGAGGCCGGCTAGCAGGTTGAAGACGAATCTAACCACCGCCTCGGCAGGACTTGCACAGTAATAGGGCATGTCTGCGATTTGCGTTGGCTTCGGGGGTTCTGAGACACCAAGCAGGGGTGAGATCACTGGATACCAGCACCTGTAGCTCAAAACGTCCAGAAGGAGACCAGAGAAAGTCATCAGTATTGAGACCGCGGCAACAACCACAACCAAGAATCCGGCCCAATAGAGCAGGAACTCTCTTTTGCTAATCGAAATGGTAACTTGACTCAATCAAGGATTCTCCTGCAGGATACATCTGCGGGTCTGCTGACTAAAATCTAGACTATGGAACAGTTGTTCGAAGAATTGAACGGCTGCCCTAATCCGCAAACTTGGCTTGCCGAAAGACGACAACGGGTTCTTTTACGAGAAGCTTGTGCTGGCGCCCAATCATCCAGTCCTGGTTTTCAAGGTATTTCTGATCCTGATACTCCATGTCTGAGTTTTCGCTGCTGTCCCATACGTCGTAGTGGTTTTGGAGGTGGTCAAGGACGCGTGCTTCGATTTCTTGGTTGGGTGGATCCTGTATTGAGCGGTATTCGATGATGACGTCGGCGAATCTTTTCAGTGCGGCTGTCTTCTTAGGATCGTGCATTTCTTCGGTTGCTAGGAAGAAGGCTGTTTGACGGTTGGTTCGGATTCTCGTGAACAACTTGCATAGGAATGAGTAGAGGCCTGCAGGGTCAGCGGAGACCGATAGAACGTTGTCGAGGAAGTCGCCGATGAGTAAGGGGACTCGACCAGTTCTCGTTTGAGAAAGTTTCTCGAGACCAAGGCTGATGTCTGTTAGTTGGTTTGGTGGGACAATTGTGAGGTGCTGGGTGTATTGAAGATTCGTTCGGTCCGTGTAGGTGGCCCATAGTATCCTGGATCCGTTGGGTGGTCGTAGAGACAGAGGGGTAGTTGGGCCCAGCGCTAGCAGCATGTTGTTGATGGAGAGATTCTTGGATATTTTGAGTGCGTCTTTGAGAATGTTGATTGCCCCGGCGTCCTCCTTCAGAATTGCAATGGTGATGCGATAGTCTAGGAGAGGTCGACGAAGTTGCAGGAGCGCCGGGAGTGTGTTTGAAATAGTGTCGGAGTTTGTGGTGAGGCTGTGGGCTTCGATCGACATGTCGGGCGCCGATACATCAGTGTACCGTATACAGTATATTAACGTTTCATTGGGATGGAACCAAACGGATTTACTTGAATGCAACCATCCATGAACAGGATGGGAAGCCTTGCAACCGCACATCAAGTTGGCGAAATATTTCGGAGGCTTGATCTGTACGATAGGTGGAGTCTACCTTGGAAATGGCTACGGCGCAGACTACTGGCGCTTCGGGCCTTTCAACCTGGCGTGGGACACGTTCGTAAGAGGAGGCGTCCTGGTGCTTGTCGGGTTCTTTCTTCTCCGCATAAGCAAATAGATTTGCATCTTCACCTATACAGCGTGTCCATTTGCCAGCAGCTATTGCTGCACTGACGATTTTGCAGCAGAACGGCTCACCGACCCACCGTAGAGATAGCGTCTTTGTAGTGTTCATGTCTACGACGGTGTTGCAATTTTGTTGTCACTCAAATCGCTGAATCGTCGTCGATTTTTATTTTTCCTTGTCACCCGGCCGCGACGGTGACATACGGTTTTTATTTCGAATTAGGGTCGTTTTCTCGAAAGGTGCAGCATATGAATCGAATACTACTATCGACAGTCATTGTCTTACTGGTCGCCGTACCTATTGCAGGGTTTGCTCCGGTATCGGCACAGCCTCAACACAAAGCACTGATCATGTCATCGCTAGAGCAATTTGTTCCAATGGGATATGTGAACGATATCGAGAACTTCCTCTCCAATGCAGGATACCAAGTGACTTTTCTCTCGGACAACAATGTGACATTAGACCTCATTACCACACAGCTGAACAACTATGAGGTCATCATCTGGAGGACCAACGTGTACGTCTGGCCTCACACAACTTACTGGTACGTCGGAGAAGAAAGCAATGCAGCCACACTGAAGGCCTATGCCGCAGATGTCGCAGCCGGATTGGTCGACAACACTAACGGGATTCTAGGGGTACGCCAAGACTTCTTCCAACACCACTTCAACTCAGCCTCTCTCTCGAACGTGAAATTAGCCTTCATAATCGGCACGATGTCCTCGGCCATTGCGGGGTCTTGGGTAAACGCTGGAGCTAAGGCAGTGATCGATTGCACTGATGGAGTATCTTTGACATTCAGCAATATCGACTACATAGTCGGATTAATGACGAACTACCTAGTACACGGATACACAGTAGCAGACACACTCTCGAAAGTAATCATACCATTCCTGAACATGGTCCTACAGGATCCGCTTGATTCCAACTACATACCGCCAATGTGGTTCACAGGCAACGGCACAGTCACAATCACTTGAACGCGGCCTAATTCCGAATCGGAGTTGCACCCTTTCTTTTTTTGAGTTCCATTTTTGACGCAAAATATCCGGGCGTCTAAGTAAGTCGTATAAGCTTGCTTGAAAGAATCTGTCTCGGACGGATTTGTGCGCTGTAAAGGAACCGGTCGTACTCCACAAGGGATTGGATAACGTATACGTGAAGGAAAGCAAGATATGCTTCATCGACGGGGAAGCAAGCAGACTCTTCTATCGCGGCTACAGCATCGAAGAACTTGCTGAGCATTCAACGTTCGAGGAAGTAGTGTACCTGCTCATCTACGGAAGGCTCCCTGCTAGGTCACAGTTGGAAGACTTCACTCGGCGCATTGAAGCATACCGACCGCTTGAACCGGGAGTCTTGCAGCTGATTCGCTCCTTCTCGTCTTCATGTGATCCAATGGATGCCTTGCGGACAGCAGTCTCCGCCCTTGGTGTACACGACCCGCAACCCATGACAGATAAGATGCAAGGTAGAATTGACAAGGCCCTTCAAATACTCGCTAAGGCATCGAGCATCATCACAACCTTCGACCGCCTCCGAAACGGAAAGGAACCGATAGCTCCCCAGCCTGGTCTGGGTCACGCAGCCGACTTCCTCTACATCCTCACGGGAAAACCGCCTGACAAGTATGATGCACGTGTCATGGACGTGGCTCTGATTCTTCACGCAGAACATGAAATGAACGCATCTACATTCTCCTGCACCGTAACCGCTTCAACACTTGCAGACATGTACTCGATAATCACATCTGGAATCGGAACCTTGAGGGGTCCGTTGCACGGCGGTGCCAACGAAGTCGCTCTTAACACGGTACTGGAAGTGGGTGATCCCTCTCGAGCAGAAAGCTACGTTACCCAAGCACTCGCTGAAAGGAAAAGAATCATGGGGTTCGGGCATAGTGTCTACAAGACTTGGGATCCAAGGTACGTGATACTCAAGAAGCTTGGAGCAGAGTTGGCGGTAAAGAAAGGACAAACGAAGTTATTTGATGCTGCTGTTGCTATAGAGACCAGTGCTCGTAATCATTTGACTGGAACGCCAATTTTCCCAAACGTGGACTCGTACTCAGGAGTTGTATTCCACATGCTAGGCATTCCGACAGACCTTTTCACGCCGATTTTTGCGATGAGCCGAATAGCTGGTTGGACGGCGCACGCAATCGAATACTTGGAAGCCAACCGACTCATTCGGCCCAAAGCACTCTACGTTGGTGAAATGGGTCTATCATATACCCCCATCGAGGAGAGGGTGGAGGAAGGGGTACCGCAGCTTTGAATGTCGGCGACATAGTCACTAGACCTTTGGTCACTATCCTTCCAGGTACCACGCTCCTTGACGCGGCAAAGCTGATGGTGGAACAGAACCTTGGTTTCTTGGTAGTTTGCGATAGCAAGGACAAGACGAAGCTTGTTGGCGTCATCTCTGAGAGGGACATAATCAAATCAATCGCTGCGGGTCGAACGCTGAACGATCGGGTTGACGATGTGAGCACCAAGCGAGTAGTCACGGTCAAGGCGAGTTCGGAAGTCGCTGAGGCAGCCAAGGCAATGAACAAGAACCGAATACGCCACGTAGTCGTCGTTGACGACCTCGGTAAGCTGAAGGGCGTAGTCTCAATGCGCGATCTTGTTGGCGAACGCGCTACTCTAAATGCGATACTCCAATCTCACGAGAAGGAAGTCTTCATAGGAGGAGACTAGCTAACCAAGCTCTGAAGCTTCTGAACCAGTACATCAAATGAAGCTTCAATCTCCTCTCGACTAGCCATATCTTTGATCTTGAGCACACGAGACTGGAGTTCTTGAGGACCAAGAACGATCAAATAGGGAATCTGCGCGGAGTTGGCGTACTCCAACTGTTTGCCCAAAGATCGCGACTTCAGATCTATGTCTGCAGCTATTCCATTGTCGCGTAGCTTCTGTGCAAGTTGAATTGCTTCGCCTTTAAGGGTCTCCTGAACGGTCGCGATGAAAACCTTCGCGCCTTGACGAGTCTTAGGAAAGAGGCCGGCTCGTTCAAGTGAGATCATGAGCCGTTCGATTCCCCCAGCTACCCCTGTGGCGGGTAGATCTCGCTTCCCATAAATTCTGCACAACTTGTCATATCTGCCTCCGCCGAAGATTGAGCCTACATCCTCGCCGCCCTTGTCAAAGGCCTCAAAGACAATCCCATCATAGTATCCAATTCCACGGACTATGCTCAAATCATATAGACAGTTCTCCAACCGTCCGAATGCGCTCAACGAATCAGCGAGTATCTTCAGCTCTTCCAAGCCATTCTTCGCGTTCTCGCTCTCAAAGTTGAATCTCGCAAGACCGTCAAGCACAGTCGCTGGTGACCCGTTCAGTGAAATAAATGAGAAAATCTGTTCCATCGTTTTCTTATTGATCCCAAGTGCTCTGAACTCTTTCTGCAGTTGCTGGCGACTTTCCTTCCGAATCTTGTCGATGATTCTAAGCGTTTGTTCTAGTTTCTTCCCTACTCGGATTCCCAGTTGCGCGAGGTAGGCTTCGCTGAGCTTGCGATTGCTAATCCTGATCACAAAGTCCGTCAAACCGACGTTGCTGAGAATATCTGCTCCGACGGAGATGACCTCTGCATCAGCGAGGGGGCTAGATGACCCAAAGATTTCAATGTCCCATTGTGTGAAGTAGCGATACCTTCCAAATTGTGGTTCATCGTAACGCCAGTTTCCTCCGATTGTGGCGAATTTGATCGGTTCCGGTAGGTCAGAACGGTTTGCGACTATGCGTGCTAGGCCAACGGTCAAGTCGAACCTTAGGCCAAGACTACGGCCCGCCTTATCCTTGAACCAGTAAATCTCATTCCGGATAGCTGGGCCACTCTTAGCTTCGAGGGTCTTCAAATTCTCAATTGTCGTCGGCTCCATAATCTGGAATCCATATTTGCGGACAACCTCGCGGATCTTCTCGTAGAGCCAGAGCCGACGGTTCATCTCCTCAGGGTCTATGTCCTTCATTCCACGCGGCAGCGTGAACGCTTGAGAGGTCAATTCACATCCTAGCCTAGGGCCGAAACTATGGGAGTCCGCCCTATATTGTTGTGAGTCGGTGGCATAGACATGTGGATACGTTGAATACAACATTTTATAGCGAGAGGCAGTGTTGGCGAAATGGTTCCAGATGTCATTCAAGAGTCGAGAACTCGGGACCGCAACTTTGGGCGGTCTGATTGTCGGAGGATTATTGTCCACAATTCTCAGCATGGCGGATTTGCCTTTTTCAACGGTCATTGGGGCTTTCATCGGAGGAGTAGTGGCAGCTTACGTGCTCTACGGGAAACTTGGGCAAGCAGCGACTGCGGGGGCCCTCGCAGGTATCCTAGGGACACCCTTCTTCCTGGGACTTTCGCAAATCCTCGCAATCTTTGATCTCATACCCATTCCACCAGGACCGACGCCATCCCTGTCTGAGTTGCAGGGGGCAGTCGTTATCATAGTGGTGATGAATCTTGTCGCAGGGGCGATCGGAGGTTTACTCCTCGGCTTGGTTCGCCGTCCCAGGCAGCTTCCGCCTCCTCCTCCTGCGCCGCCTGGATCTCCTGCCACCCAGAACCGATACTGCGTCCAATGCGGTGCTCAAATGCCGCCTGGAACTCTAATCTGTCCGCACTGCAGTGCTAGGCAACCACAGTGATGAGTCACACACGAAGTGAGCTTAGGGTATAGTAGACGATGTCGGTTCGCCTGTCGACAACCGCCAGAATCAATTCCTTCTTTTCACTGTCGGCGAATTGGAGAAGTTTCCCCAGTTTCCTCAGGCTAGCCTCTCCGCCCTCGTACACAATTGAAACCAGGCGTCTCAATGGTCCTTTTCCGTAAATGTCGAAGTCGAAAGCTTCGCTTGATTCGCGAACAATGTAACCGCGGTCTCGCAGGTCGCGGTAGACTAAGTACTTGATCCAAATCTCAGGTTTGCCAGTTGAGAAGCTCCGGACGAGGTCGCGGAGGTTCAATTCATTATTGGTCCTCTTCTTGAACACCCGTATCTTCTGTTTTTCGAGCAGATAGAACGATTCGTAGGCGGTGAAGGTGAGTTTATTCTTCTTGAGGTCGCCGAATCCTCGATCCCTCAGCTCCATGAGTTCGGACTTGTACGGTATATTGACGGCTTTCCCCTCCAGATAGGCGGTCCAGGGACTGGGCTGCGTTTTCTCCTGTAGTTCAGCCGAAACATTTGCTTCCGGCGTGGTACTCGCACTGCTATCCAAGAGGGGCACTTGAGACACCGCAAAGGCACCGTTGCCTTAATGCTTTGTGAGTGGCAGTTCTCCGCTCCGTTCGACGTTACGAAAGGTAATTTTACTGGACACCTCCAGACTCGTGCCAGTGCCCTGCAATTGTTGTCGATGTCCGAGTTGAGAACCGTTGAATGGGTCAATGGGAAAGTGCGGATGATTGATCAAACCAGACTGCCAGACAAGTTAACTTACGTAACCTATAGCGACTATCGCCAGGTCGCCAAAGCCATCAAAGATATGGTTGTCCGTGGAGCACCAGCAATCGGCGTAGCTGCCGCGATGGGTTTGGCTCTGGCGGCGAATGATGCCAAGGGAACTGCTGACAAGGAACAGTTCATGCGCCGGCTGCAAGCGGCGGCGGAGGTTCTTCGGAAGAGTAGGCCTACGGCTTGGAACTTATTCTGGGCCATTGATAGAGTGCTCGGAAAGGCGCAGACAACCAAGGAAAGACCCAGTGAGGTAGCCTCACGACTTGTTGAGGAAGCTCAGAGAATTGCTGAAGAAGACATTGAAGCGAACCGTAAGATCGGCGAACATGGAGCGGCACTATTCGAGGATGGTGACTGCGTTCTCACGCACTGTAATACCGGGACGCTCGCAACGGTCAGTTACGGCACAGCACTCGCACCAATCCGCACTGCCATAACCCAAGGCAAGAGAATTCGCGTATTCGCAACTGAGACTCGCCCGAGGCTGCAAGGAGCCAAACTAACCACCTACGAACTTCTCCGCGACAGAATTCCAGTCACTTTGATTGTGGATGGCGCGGTCGGCTACGTGATGAAGAAAGGTATGGTTCGCAAAGCGATTGTCGGAGCCGACAGAATCACTACCAAGTTTGTGGCTAACAAAGTTGGCACTTACATGATAGCCCTCGCTGCTCAGGCAAACGGCATCCCATTCTACGTGGCCGCTCCGTCCTCCACGTTCGCTCTTCGACCAGAGCAATCTGAGGTGAAGATTGAGGAGAGAAGTCCTCAGGAAGTTACTCATATCGGAGGAAAACGAATTGCTCCGAAGGGAGTAGAGGCGTTTAATCCAGCCTTCGATCTGACGCCCATCGAGCTAGTGACAAGTTTTGTTACTGAAAAGGGTGTTATAGAGCCCGGCATGCTTAGCGCTCGGTTGTCGGGCCAGTAAAGGCGGATGCCGCCCAGTCCTATGTGACTTCTTGGACGGGCTTCTTCCCTACCTGCAAAACGATTTCTACAGGACAGTGTGTGACGGCTTCGATTCTGTTCTTCCATTCCGAGCCCATGCCGACGAGTGCATACATACCTGTAACTTCGGCTTTGGCTTTCTGAACTATCCTAGTTAATGCGATCTGGGTTTCGCCACTGTCAATGACATCGTCCACGATTAGGACACAGTCGCCTTTTCTTATGGCGTCTCTTGGAACATAGAGGCTCACCATTATTGCAGTCTTGCTCGGTATGTAGACCTCTTCGATGAATTCACGAACTCCTACTTCCCTCTGTTTCTTTGCAATTATGAGTCCGACGCCGAGTCTGTGAGCAAGAAGGGCGGCTAGTGGTATACCGTCCACAGCAGCCGCAAGAATTTTGGTTATGCGCAAACCGGCGAAGGCGTTCACTGCATGTTGAACTGCGCGTTCGAGAAGCAGAGTATCAGAGATCAATTTGGTGTTGTCGAAGTAGCCTGTATCGTCGAAGCGAATTCTTTGTTGAATCTCCCCTTCGAGTCTCATTATCTTCTGGAGGGTACGATTGATGTTCTGTGCACGGTCAATGGTGGGGAGAACGTGTCCCTTCACATACCTGCTGAGAACGGTCTCGGGTAAACCGATGATTTGTGCGAGTTCTCTGTACGTGTAATAGTTCTTTGCGAGGTTGAGGAGCTCGATGGTCATTAGCTTGTACTTCAGGTCGGATATACGGGAACCTGTTCTCAATGTGTCGCCTTCTGCAGTCGTTTTGACAAGTTAGGACACACACATGCCCATGCCCAATGGTAATAATACTTTCGACACGGATTAACACAAAGAGTAGTGTGCCTACGCCCGCCTTTCTACAACTCCTTTGCTATCTTGATACCTACCCCGGTAGGAACGTTGCGTTCTCGTGTCAAGCTGATGCAACACGATCTGAACGAATCTGTCCCCACCCCTCATGACGAATTGCTCAGGTCCGCCGTTGTACAGTGAGATTGTCAACTGGCCGCGGAAGCCCGGGTCCACCAGCGCAAGACTAGCAATGATTCCCACACGCGCGAGTGAAGAACGTATGTGAAGAGTTCCAGCCAAATTTTCCCCCAACTCAACTCGCTCAAGCGTCGCGACCAACCGACTTCGACCAGGCGAGATGCTCACATCCGACTCCGAACGAAGGTCATAACCAGCACCGTTCAAGGACGAAGGGTCAAATGGGTTCAAAACGAGCGAGCCATCTCGAAGGCACCTTTCGATCTCAACATCAGACAAAACCGTCAAACCGGTCTCACCGCTCTGCCCAAGCAATGACTAATGCCTAATCATCTTGCCCGCTTGAATGTTGCGTTGGGATCGTTGAGTTGAATTGACGCATGACCGGGGAAACCATATACTTTCATGCTGCATATGGTTCCTTGCTGCAAAAGGGCCCGTAGTCGAGCCAGGATTAAGACACAGTGACCATCCAAGTCGTGCAAGCCTTCGGTGCCGATGCGTAGAAAGCCTGGGATCCGGGGTTCGAATCCCCGCGGGCCCGCCAACAACACCGAGGGGTGGGCGGTGTAACTTTGTGGGGCAAACATGTTACTTTGCGATGAATGCAAACTTGCATAAGTGGCTACGTCGTTCTTGGGCCGTCTTCTCATCGCCGAGATCATGGTCGTTGATCTGTATCTATACGAGTTCAATTTGAGGCGGGTCTGTAGGGGCCTTGTTTGGCAATGTGTGATTCGAACTTGTTTTCCATTCGCGTTCGTCTTTCTTTCCACATCTTTCGCATGGCGTACTCGTCACTAATGTGGATGTATCCAGGAGAATAGATCGGCAGTGCGCGTTCAACAGAGATCAAAACAACAGCGCTAACGGGGTAGGTGGTTTCTTCTTCAGCGAAAATTTGCTTCGTGGCCTCGTCGAAGACGTCGTCCGCACAATGTAGTTCTGCTCTTCCGAGGAGACGATAGCCTCTGCGCGAGATAGGATCCACGACATTGACTTCAATCCATGGATTCTTCTCTATGTTTCGACGAGTATTCGGTGAGGCGATATCGAGGAAGTAGATATGATTCTCGTCCCAGACTCTAATTGTACCCTTAGGCGACAAGCTGGGGCGACCGTTCGGTGTGACCGTAGCAGCAAAGCAAAGGTGCTGTGAATCAATAATGGCACGCATGTCTTCGTCGATCATCTGCGGTCTCCTCGCAGTTCAATCTCCTGTACCTTAGGAAAAGATTATTGCTCGTGCAATCGAATTCGCCCGTCATTCTCTGAGAAGGTGCGGATAACGCGCAGAACCATACTTACAGTTGGGCTGCTCCTAGTCCTCGCGGGCTTCTTCGTATTCAATCAAGGAGTGCAGGTACTTGTTCCAGTCGCAGAACTGGCCGGACTAGTGTCGCATGTTCAAAATGAGACCCCTGTGATCGCGGCAACCCTGATATCAATTCCTCCTTCGAACCATAGTTACATCTCCGCAGACCTGAGCAGTTCTGACAGGGTGCAGGGGACGTTGCAAGTTAGTGACGGCCGCGAGATAGCCTTCTACATTATGAACGAAGGGAACTTCTCGCAATGGCGATCAGGACGCCCGAGTGCAGTTATCCTAGCCAAACCCCTCGCCATATCCTACAACTTCACATTCACTCCTAAAGCCGTTGGAACCTACTATTTCGTCTTTGATAATCAGGACACCAGCCGCCGCGTCGTGATCTTCAGTCTCAATCTAATCAAGGACAATGTCTCGCTTAGCCCCATTATCGAGTATGCCGAATACGAGTTGCTTGCCGTGGGCCTATTGTTGTCAGCCCTCGGCCTCAAGCTTGGAGGAAAGAAGCGTGTAACCGAAGCGCCTGCAGCTGCTGGGTGGAGTTGCAAGTTCTGCGGAACGGAAAATGCAGGCGGGCAAACGTTCTGTTCAAAATGTGGCAGGTCACAAAAGTAGTATTTTGAGCCACCTTGATTGTGTCATACTGTTCATGCGAACTGTACGACACTGCGAACTTGAGAAAGCCGAATTCTCAGCTCGTGTTGTGTTTTTCCTCGGTCTTGTGGAAAATCGTGTAGAAGAGCGCGATCGACGTGACGTACAGGGTCGTGCATAGGTAGAACGGCAAGCTCAAGTTGCCTGCATTCAGCAAAGACCCCCCGATGACAGTGCTCGCGGCGTTTGGCAGCCTCCAAATCACCACATTGAACGAAGACGCCGTCGCTCGCTCATCTTCTGCTATCATGTTCATCAGGAAAGTGTCCCCGAGGGGACTCGACATGTTCATCAGCACGGCTCGAATCACGTACAGTGGTGCAGCGACCAGTGGGGTAGGGCTGAAAGGAATCGAGAGAAGAAAAATCGTTGAGAGCCCCTGAGTCATAACAATCCCCCTGACTAGGCCGATGCGCCTCGCTATGTTCGGAGCGACAACAGCAGTCAATCCCATGATAATGCTGGCGGCTGCAACTAGAGGCCCAGTGAACACGTCGGTTACGTTGAAGCGCAGGTAAAACCAAGTTGGTATTAGTGGAATGATGAGTCCTGCTCCCAGCCCGATCATTAGGTTTGTGATCGAGAACTTGGCGATTATTCCGAGTGACTTTCGAGGCCATATTCCTTGACGTGATGATTTCGGTTTCACATTGATTGCCCACCTTGCAACTGAGATTGGTGTCCCTAAACATAGGAGACCCAATGCGATGAATGCAACCCTGTGAGCTGTGAGCAAGTCCATGGGCAATAGAGGAAAGATGCCTGGCGCAAAGGCTCCAATGCCTGAGGCGATGGTGAAGGTCATGAAGGATAAGCTGAACGTTGCCGCCCTGATATCCACAGGGGTTGTATCCGCGAGGTAGGCGTTCCATGTCGAGAGGTACATGGCCTCTCCCACACCGCCAATCACTGCTGAAATCTCCAAGAACAGAAAATTCGACGTGATGCCTGGAACAATAACCACAAAACTGGCGAGCAGCGCGCCAGTCAGCATCAAGTATTTCCTGCCGTAGCGGTCGGACAGGATGGCGAAAGGAATGCTGAAGAGAACCGTTGTCAAGCCGAAGGTCGTCAGGAGAGCGCCCAGGTTAGTGACGGAGATGCCCTCAAGGGGGAGGAAAACAGCAATAGCGACTTGATAGAAACCTAGTCCCGCGGCCAAAGGACTTGCACCCAAGATCACGCGCCCAGTGTTTCTTGGGACTTCTCCGAAAGGATGCAACCGTCATTATCACTTGCCAGAGCTGGGTCGTCGCCTTACGAACCTGTACTGCTCGAAAAATGTTCTCACATGTTTTCACGAAGGATTTTGGCGACCTCAACTGGAAGCGGTACAACCTTCCAGTTCATGTCGACGGCGATGCATTTGAGAGAACCTTCAGCGGCCAACTGATTCTCTTCCTTGCGGTAAAGTTGAAAATCGTACGTGATTGTCTTGCTCGCCACTTCCCTAACCTTCAGGACAACTTCGATCAAGTCATCGAATTTGCAGGCCGACTTGTAAACGCAGTGTGCTTCAACTCTTGGAAGCATCATTCTATATTTCTCGCGAAGTTGGCCTAATGCTGCTCCTTGTGATCTATAGAATTCTTCTTCGCAGGCCTCGAAGTATCTGAAGAAGTTGCTATAGTGCATCACACCGGCGATATCTGTATCAACCCAACGAACGCGAAACGTAGCTTTGAAGACCATCACAATTCACGATCCCTAGGGATTCGGTCAGATTGTGCATGAGAGATTTAACGAGGCTGTTTTCTCGAGTCGTGATGATGTAGACAGGTCTTGGATTTTCATGAAAGCTTATAGGGCACGCGTCGGACGGTTTGCTTCGGTCCCGCGGTAGCTCAGCCTGGTAGAGCTTCCGAGTCTCTCTTAATGGAGCGACGGAGACGCTGTAGGTGTGCGCCCAAGGCGCATCCATGTCAGCCTACTAGGCTAACAACCGAAACCGGAGTGTCGCTGGTTCAAAGCAGGAATTATCCTGTGAAAATCCGGCCCGCGGGACCACAACCAGCTTACGCTTCGACTCCGATTGTCTCTAGCTTCGATAGTTCAGCTAGGGATTTTCCGAGATCGAGGTTCCATCCTTTTTCTTCATCGAAGAGTTCGGACGAGATCGACTGAGTCTCCCTGCTTACGAAATCCAGTCTGACGGCAGAATAACTCTTGAGAAGACCGGCTCTGGCCATGGCTGAGAAGAAGGAAAACATGTTTGGAAGTTGTGATTGCAGCAAGTAGGTTTGAACCATCAACGCATTCCGGCGAAGGGCCTTGGCGAGGCCTAACACGAAGAATAGCTTGGGTACGAGCGAGTAAAATCTGTCCATGTCACATTGGCTGCTAAACTCGAGCATGATTTCATGATATGCAGATACTTCAGTCGGGTAAGGGACTACTCTAAGGTGGAATAGAGCTATGATGCCTGTCGGGGTTAGTTTGTCGAAGTGGTACTTCACACCTTGCAGTGACATTCCAAGCATCGGAGCAAGATCAGTGAAACTCTTACGGCCGTCTTTCTCAAGCTCTTCAATGAGCAAAAGATCCTTCTTGTCAACCAACAACTGATAATGCGCAGGGTCATCAATGGATTTCGAAGGCTGAGACTGGTTTAGCTCCGCAATCCATCCTTCCCAGTCGAATTTCCATTGGCTCGCAGTCGGGTCGAAATATTGGAAGTCAGGGAAGTTGGGCAAGTAGTCTCCAGTGAGAATAATCCTGAAACGCGTGATCAACTTCCTTTCGGCGAGATACCGTATGTAGGACTTGAATTCGTTCAGGAACTTAATCGGAACAAGGTGTATTGAGATGTGTGTGAACATCCCCTCACAGGAACTCACAGATCTCCAAACGTTGGGCATCTTCACAGCTGATGCGACTACATCTTCGCAGCCAGGTCTTGCGGTGAGCAGAACTGCAACTCTAACCATGCCCAGTTTCGCAACTTGCGGAATGACATACGCAATTTCCTTCGCCTTGGATTCAATTCGGGATATTCGATGGTAGACTGATGTGAAGGGCATTTCTGTCCGTCTGGCTACCTCGAGAAGGTTCCTTGGGCCGAATTTCCACATTGCTGAGAAAATCAGAATATTCGTTCGGTCGAGCTGCTTCGTAATCTCTCTGATGCCCTTGCTGTTGAATTTGTATTGGTCCAGCAGACCAACCGTTTCAGTCTTCAACATCTAGATCCAACAACAGTCCAGCTTAGCGGCTCGGGAGGCGGTCATGAGGTACTGGTTCGAGAGTGATTTCTGGTGCTAGAACTCTCATCGTCGAGGTTTTTGGGCCATGTAGCTCTCTTATCAGTCTACTCATGATCACTTTTGATACCTTGGCTCCTATTAGGTCGGTTAGCACGTTATCCATTACAAGACAATGCTCGCACACGGTGCGCTTCTCCAAGATTGAGATGGTCCGGTTGCATGAATAAAACCTCTACCCACTACGTTGGAAAATCAGGTAAAAACGTAAGCCAGTGGTGTTGAGCTTTTAACATAGACATGTCTACCCGCACCGGCTGATTAGCCCTCAGTTCACTCCAATCTCTACAAAAGCCGCAGAGAAAGTCTTAGAACGCCGAGATCATCCACCGAAATGACCACCGGTCCCTTGGCCCAGACGTCTCACCTCCATGAACTTCGGCTCTCTCGTGAGGCACGCACATATGATGCATTCTAAGCATTTATCTAGCTTTTGTATATACGTGATTTTGATATCTCTTAATTCTCTCTTGATTTCTGCCCAACTTGATTAGGCTTGCTGACTCTCGATTTGGCTACGGATCATATCTCTCAAAGAATCTTGTAGAGAAAGATCTTCCTCTGTAGGGCGCCGCTACTCACCTCCAGTACCTTAGCAGGCGTCCACCCAGGGATAGCATAATCTAGAGACACAACTCTTGTTTCGCGCCCAAGCTCGCGTTTCAACTTGGGCCCGAGTTTCGCATTCGCCGAATCCGAGAGATACATGATTATGACATTTGCGAGCGATAGATTAGCCTCCATGAAATTCCCCTGAACAATCTCAGCTTTTACGCCGGTTGAATTAAGTCGGTCTTTGATCCGTGAAACGCGATCAGGGTCGA
>Ga0315280_10005743_pt1 | contig 17526 bp, 15 predicted proteins | sample YL17G06_40_MG_FD_203697 | JGI IMG/M metagenome (GOLD analysis project Ga0315280, IMG submission 203697) | Sediment microbial communities from Yellowstone Lake, YNP, Wyoming, USA - YL17G06_40 | ecosystem: Environmental > Aquatic > Freshwater > Lake > Sediment | place: USA: Wyoming | collected...
CATTGGTCTGATAGGTTCGCCGAGTGAGACCTCAAATTTTTGGATGGCACTGATTCCTTTTTCTGCAACGGTTTTTGCCACTCTGCCCAAGTCGGATGAAATATTGTATGCTCTCTCTAGGGTTTCTCTGGCGTCTTTTCCTCCGCCATAGGCGATTGCTAAGGCGTCGAGAACTGTCATGTCAGCGATTCCAAGCCGTAATTCGCCTGTAACTGTCCTAATAACATATTTTGCTTCTCTTGGAGTGGCACTTGTCAGAAGACCTGCGAGAATGTTTATTTTCTGGTCCACTGAGCCTTCGCCGGTGACTTTTGCCATTTTGTCAAAGCTTTCGTAAACTTTTTCAACGGTTAATGGTTCTTGGAAGAATGTCATTTGAGTTTTTTTCTCTAGAAACTTTGCTGTGGTTTCGCCCAAGTCTCCTATTTTTTTCATGTCTGTTTCCACATCTTTTTCGCTTCGGCCTGTTGCTTTGGCCACTGCACGTATGGCTAATTTTTCTGCAACGCCGATTTCGATGCCGACAAAATCTGGATATAACTTGCCCTGTGTCAGGTAAACTACTTTGTCGATTATGTCTTTAGGCGTCTGTTTTAGAAGGTCTACAAGGTAGTCGGTCATTTCAAGTCGCTTTGTAGTGGCTTCAATTTTTTCATAAGACTCTGCGATGCGTGAATATCTCAAATGGTTCTATCTCCAAAAAAATAATAGAGTAAACAGCGAATTTAAAGTTAAACGTGTTAGCGCGCGCATTTCGATTTGTGACAAATCCATGAACTTCTGATGGATACCATTACGCTTCTATTATGCTGAAACTGTTACAGCGCGCGCGAAATTGAACTGTTTTCAAAACGATGTTTTTGATCCTCAACTTGTTTTGCTGTCTTTTTGTGCTTCCTCTAGTTGTTTGGGTTTTCCAAATCGTGTGAACTTTTCTAGAACTGCTTTGACTGTATCCATTACTCTAACCGCATCTTGTGGGTATATTCTCGGATCCCTAGATGTGTTTACAAGCTTCATCAACTCAAAAACGCTGAAAGTTATATCCTCAACTACTCTAGGTATATCTCTAGCGCCTGAAGTTTTCCTAAATTCTTTTAGAAGATCAACTACTGATGGGCTCAGATCACTTACTGTTATTATGTTTTTTTCTTCCTCAGTGTTCTGTGGGTCCTGTTGTTTGATCTGTTCTTTGCCACTCATGTTTTATCACTTTCCTTTCTTGTCTTGTGTTGTTGGTTTTTCTTTCTCTATCTGCTTTTGTGCTTCTTTGACTGCTGTTACACCCAATTTTTCAGCTATCGCTAATTTGACTGCTGTTTCAAGAGGTAACTTATCTAAAAGAGATTTAACATCTATTCCCCGTTCAGCCATTTCGTAAAGCATTTGTCCTATATCTGCACCAACTTTCGCACTTACTGGGATCCCTAGTATATTGCTTTCTCCACTTGTCACTATGCTTATCTTAGCAACTTTCAGACCTTCTGCCAATGCCGCAAATTGAGCTTTCTTAATGTCTACATCAGCCCTAATGGTCTCTAATGACAACCCCGCATCAGTGTATTCTTTCAGTGCAAATGCCTTTTCCTTTGTTCCATCAGCTTCAGCAATAAGCTTTGCCTTGCTAACTTCAGCTTCAGCAAGCCCTGTCTTCGTAGTGGCTTCAGCATCTCCATCCGCTTTTGTCTTTACAGCTTCAGAATCTCCTTTAGCTTGTTCGATTTTAGCTTGTGCTGCTACCTGGGCTGTTCCTACGTCCAGAACTCTCCGTGCCTCAACTTTCTGTCTGTTCGCCTCCATCTCTGCTTCAGCGATTTTCTGAGATGCTTCCTGTTGTGACTGCCCTACTTGTTGGTCTTTCTGAATTTGACGTACCCTATACAATTCTTCATTTTCTGCCCTCGCCATCTCCGTTTCTTTATTAGCCAGTGACTCCACTATACTAGCACCTTTTTGGTTATCAGCCACTTGCTTTCTTGTTTCAGCATTTATTAGTGTAGCTTGCCTCTGTTCAAGGTCTTTAATGACAGTGTAGTTTTCGATATCCTTAAAGTGTATAACCTCCAGATCAACTAGTTGGACTCCCCACTCCTTCAGAGGGTCATTAACTCTCTTTTTGACTTCCTGAGAGAACGCATCTCTGTGCCTCATGATTTCATATACTTCCATACTCATGGAAGCGTTCCTTGTTATTGATTCTATTAGTTTTCCAACTTCTGATTCTATTCTTGGAAAACCTGTTTTTCCTTCTTCTGCCTCAATTCTACCAAGTTTTTCAGCGGCTAGAAGTGGATCTACAACACTCAAGAAACATATGACATCGCCTGAAAACTTTGCCATGAGTTCGTCACGCAATGGTATGCTATCAATTTCGATTCTTATGTTTTCTAATGGTATGATAAGTCTCTGCTGCAAAATAGGAATATGCCAATAAGCACTTTGAAACTTTTGGTCTTCTATCACTCTAGAGCAGAATACTTTTTTGCCTTTGCCTCTAAACACAACAACATGCGCTTCATGCGGTGGAACAACAGTGTAACTCCACCTAATAAAAAGAACAGCAAAGATAACCAATAGAACAACAACGATCATTCCCCAAAGCAATTCTTCAAACATTCTTTCTCTCCCCCATTCTTACTAGCTTATTTTGAATATAATTCAAAGCACCTATAAATAAGTTATCTTAGACGCACTCACTAAGAAACCGCTCACTGCAGGGGCTGACAGAAAAGCCTAAATTTTTTCATAGGTTTTTCAATTTCTATCACTAGAGCGAAACCTAACAGATCCCTTGGCGACGCCTGTCTTAAAATCAGAAAGCCAAAACCAAACTATCCCTTAGAAGTTGATGATAAAAAAACAAAAATTTTCTCAATTTATCAAGAAAGAGTAGACAATAAAACTCAAGCTAATATGCACATTTATCTAGTTTTAGAAAGTTTCATAGTGAACGATTTCTTCGAGAGACCTTCTCGATGGAGCTCTTGGCCTTTCAGCAGCATGCCCTACTGGAATAATGGCGACAGGTCGCATATTCATTGGTGCATTTAATGCCTTTTTAACTAACTCTTCTCGAAAGGCTCCAACCCAACATGTGCCCAAACCAAGTGCATAGGCTGCTAACAAAATGTTTTGTGTAGCTACCGCAGTGTCTTGAATGCAATATAAGGTGGCACCTCGGTTGCCGTATCCTTGACTTGACCTTGCCTCGTCAGCGCATACTACGATTACGACTGGTACTTCTTCGATGAATGTTTGATTTAGCGCAGCCTCAGCCAACTTTCTTTTTACTTCTGCGTCTCTTACAATAACGAATCTCCAGGGCTGAATATTCCCAGCAGAAGGCGCCCATCTAGCAGCCTCTATCAGTTTCTTAACTTCTTCTTCTGACACGTCTTCTCTAGTATAGGCTCTGACGCTTCTTCTCTGCTTTATTGCCTTGAACAAGTCCAAGTATAATTTTCCTCTCAGCCGTCTCTTATGCTATTCGTATAGCAGTTTCTACGATTATTCCATGTTCACTTATGTGGAATGGGATTAACCTCTGTGCGTAGATGGCTTTAGTCATCTTTTTGATTCGTATTCTTCTATCCACTGCCCCGCCGATCTCTTGTGCAAGGAATTCCATTGTGCCGTCTGTTAGATGCTGTATAGTTGCCTCATTTTGAGTGTCTTGCATCCCGTGTGTGAGGAGTAAAAGATGGATTCCACCGTACTTCTGTGCACCTTTCAACAATAGTTCAATCACATCAAGAATTGACTTGAGTTTCTGAGTTAAGAGAAGATATGACAACGAATCCACTATTGTCCAGCAATTTTGCTCAATTCTTAAAGGTATCTCCATGAAGTCATTGGCGAAAATCCAGCGGTCACTTTTCTCTAACGGCGGAACCTCCCAGCCAAAGGTTTTGAAGTCATCTCTTAAGACATCAGGTGAACGATTTGTTGTGAAGTAAGCAACTTTTCCTTCCTTAAGTGCATGGTAATACATGATTTGCTGGGCAAGAAGGTCATGCCCAGAGCCTGGTTCTCCATCGAATAAGATGACACTCTTATCTGGAAAACCGCCTTCCAGTACATCATCGAGTCCTTCTATCCAAGTTTTGACACGCTTCATAAAACTACCCCTTATAGGAATGCTCTTAGTGTTACTTTGATATAAAATTCATTCTATACCTCTGGTTTGTTAAGGCTTAGAGAATTCATAGTGGCATTTCGGACACATAATCAAGTCACAGTTTTTCCTGAAAGAACATGCTTGACACACTTTTATCGTCTCTTTTAAGTCAAATTTGTAACCGCATAGAGGACATTGAAGCATCTCTTTCTGACTTGCCATTTCTTCTTTTCACCTCAGTATCCCTAGATATAGGATTATGCGATAGGCGATGCCACCTACAAAAATAGCGAGAAGTATTGTGAATAGCATTAGGAGAATAGCGTTTTTCCATCCTAATTCTCTTCCAAGAACTGCAACCGTTGCTACACACGGAATGTAAATTGTGACTACCAAAGCGAAGATGAATATTTGGAGAGGAGTCATGAAACTTAGTAGATTCTGAGCCCCAGAGCCATATTGTGCTATTGCCAACGCAACAAGCAGTTCAAGAGTCAACTCTTTGCGAAGAACCCCCAATATTAGACAGATTCCAGCAACCGCTGGCAACCCCAGCCAACTCTCAATGAAAGGACCTGTAGGTTTTGCAATAGCCCACAAGAACTGTGTCTCATAAAGCGCTCCTAAAACTAGGCTTCCCAACGTTACGATTGTAAACGCCACAAAGGCAAAGTCTCTAAATCTAAACCACGTTTTCTTCAGAATAGCTGAAGGTGAAGGAACTCTGAAAGGAAACATCTCCATAACTAAACCAGAAGATTCGCCGGGAAGAAGCCTATGCAATCCTATGCCAACAATGGCTATAAGTCCTAATTCGATGAGAAAAATGAGAACTGCATAGGGCCAGCCAACAAAAAATGCTACAGCACCAAGAATCACTGCTGTTCTCGCGCTACATGGAACCAGAACGATTAGAGTCGACGCTAAGATTCGCTCTCTCTTGGTTGTCAAAACTCTTGTACCCATTATCGCTGGCACGTTACAGCCGGCGCCAGTTAAAATTGGAATTATGGCTCTTCCATGCAATCCGAATTTATGCATAATGTTATCAGCCAAGAAGGCAATGCTATTCAGGTATCCGCTATCTTCTATCACTGATAAAACAAGATAGAAAGTTATTATGTAAGGCACACCGACGCTAAGCCACGCCAAAATTCCCTTGTCGACAGCCCACAGAACAACATTAGAAATAATCCCAGGTCCGAAAACAAAATGAACAAAACCTACCATAGATGGGGAAACAAGAGAACTCCAGAAACTGTTAACAAGTTCACTTAAAAAACTGCCTACATAAAAAATGAATGCAAATATTCCCAATATCACGAGAATCATAAGAGGGATGCCAGTTGTGGGTGCCACTGTAAAATGCTTCAGTTTCTCTGAAAAGAGGATGGGTTGAGCGATCTTGCTTTGTACTGCATCTGTAATTGTTCCTGCGAGACCGTGTCTTTCACGTGCTATTCTAATTCCTATAGGTTCACCGTGACGTTCTTCAATCTGTCTGCTTAAACTAGCCGCTAACTGCAAAACTTCATTTCCACTGATTTGTCTCCAGCGCTGTCCTCTTCGATGTCGCACTCGATAACCGTGCCCTTGGCATTGCATCTGCTGTTCAGCCAACAAGTCAAGGAATTCTTTGTCGCCTCCAAGAAGTTGAATAGCCAAAGCTCTTGCCGACAAATTGTAGGGGATTTCTATTGAACTCTTTTGAATCGCTTCTTCAAGTGCGCGTATAGCTTCTTCAATATCTTGACCATATGTAATTTTTGGCTTTTCTATATTCATTTTCCCTTTTGCGAAATCGGTAATGGCGTGGATTAATTCGTCAATGCCTTCTCCACGAACTGCAACTGTTGGAATTACTGGCGCTCCTAAAAGTTTGGAAAGTTTTTCATAGTCTATTTTTAGTCCAATTTTTGCAGCATAATCGATGAGGTTTAAGGCTATTATGACTGGAAGGTCTAGTTCTAGAAATTGCAACGCCAGATACAGGTTTCTTTGTAAATTGGAAGCGTCCACTACAACGACCACAACATTCGGATGCCCCTCTAAAACCCCCTTTCTTGCAACCCACTGGTCGTCTGAAACCGCACTTAAGGCGTATGTGCCTGGCAAATCGATTATGCCAATTTTTGAGCCGTTATGAGTTGTGACGCCAAAATTCAGCTCCACTGTCTTGCCTGGATAATTTGCTGTGACTACACTGAGCCCTGTTAACTGATTGAAAATGCAGCTTTTTCCAACGTTTGGGTTGCCAGCCAATGCTATTGTTAAATCAGTTTTTTCCTTGAACTCCTTGAAGACTCGGTGGCAGGACAATTCACCCTCAATCCTCTTTATCAGGTGTGAGGAGTTGCAGTTGACGTTTGTGCCGACACTGCACGGGGTTTGTACACTCGTCTAATATAGGCTCCGAAAACTGCAAGGTATGATATTTGAACGAGAAGTATGAGTAGGGACGGCGAGTCGTGATAGCCGATGAATACGTGAAGCACTGAACCCAACACACTGCTCTCGGGCAACACTGCACTCACATCATAAACGTGTTCAATAATAGGTGGGGCCACGCCGAGTTCTTGCAATGCTTGTGTTCCATGCATAGCGATACCGGACGCGAAAAGAAGTAACAATATGCTGGTGTATAGGAAAAACTTTCTCCAGTCCAGTTTTACTGTTCCACGCATAAGAAAGACAGCTACAACCACGGTGACAAGCAATCCCAGAGTGGCACCTATGGCGGTGTCCGTAAAGGAAAGTGAGGCGGCAGCGGAAAGAAACAGAATGGTTTCCACGCCTTCTCTTAGAACTGAAGTGAAAGATAGGGCAGATATTCCCAGCAACTGTCCAGATGAAATTGCAACGTCAATTTTCTCCTGTAACTCACCCTTTATTTTGCGGGCGTTCTTCGCCATCCAAAAAATCATGTAGGTCAATATGGCCACGGCGGTGAACATGGCAAAGGCTTCAAACCATAGGCCAGCTAAACTCTCAGTGAAACCATACAAAGTCCAAAAGACAATAGAAAGAACGGCACTAGCTAGAACGGCGAGTCCACTACCTAGCCATAGATATTTGTTTAAGTCGTTCTTTCCAATCTTTCTTAGGTAAGCGGCGACTATAGCGATTATGAGTGCAGCTTCTAAACCTTCTCGCAAGGTGAGTATGAACTGTGCCAACATTTTTGCTTAACTCTTCCTTACCCAAATCACAGAAGCAACATTTCTTCCCAAAGCGTAGCTGGCGCCCATTGCCTTTACAATGATAGGACCATTGAAAGGCGCTTTTTCCTCAATTTTCACCGATGCGCCAGGCACTAAACCTAACGTTGCCAAATACTGCAATAAATCGTGCTTTTCTTCTGTTATTTTACTGATGACTCCGCCTTCACCTGGATTCAGGCTTATTAGAAGTTCTGATTTTGCTTCATTCACCTTTCCTAGCTCTGATGGTATTGGATTTCCATGAGGGCACGTTTGCGGGTTTCCCAAGGCTTTTTCGAGTGGTCTGACAATGGTTTCTGAAAGGTTATGCTCCAATTTGCATGCTTCATCGTGAACATTGCTCCAATCTAAATGGAGAACATCGGTTAGCAATCTTTCAGCCAGACGATGTCTCCTTATTATCTTGAGGGCTAATTTTCGACCCTTTTCGGTTAGTTTTACACCTTTATACGGCTCATGCGTTACCAATCTATGTTTTTCGAGGTGCTCAATTGTGTTTGTTATTGAGCCCGGCATTACCTTCAATTGACTGGCTAGCTGCATAGTTTTTGCTGAGCCGTCTCTTTGTTCAAGTCTGTAGATTGCTTCGAGATATTCTTCGGATTCTTCTGAAATAGAGTTTTTCTCCTTTTTTGTCATAGCGAGGTGCCTCACTTTTGATTACGAGCCATCGTAGTTTTATATAACGACGTTATAGATAAACCTTCCCCCATATACTTTTCGTCCTTAGTGCAAAATGATTGTAAATGCTGATTTCGCTTCATGACCACTAATTATCAACTGTTAAATATCGACCATAGGAAGCTACAAGTAGGATGCACTTATGAAGTGCCCAAAATGCCGAGCTGAAATCATTTCCAATACGCTGGAGACTTGCCCCTATTGTGGTACTCCACTCGCTATTCCTTTTGCTGTTTCTTCTGAGAAGAACAAGAAAGCAGAGCGTGCTGTAAACCATGAGACTAGTGAAATAGCGAAAAAAATTAAAGAGGCTATTGAAGCGCAAAAAGCCATCTATAAACCTGAAAAAGCCAACCATAAACGTGAAAAGGCGAACGCTGTTAAGAAGTCAGAGAAGATGGAGAAAGTTGTTGAGAGGAAAAAATATTCAACCTCTGACATAGTTATTCTCTTTGTTTCGCTTATCCTAACCTTTATTGTCTTAGCTCTGGCCTTATCTCTTCTACTCAGAAGGTAGAAATCTAATTTTCCAAGTGTTCCTGACTTTCGTATGTAGATATCCGTTTAAGTAGAATATTGCCTTAGAAAAACGCGCATTTTCTCTTATTAATTTTTCAGCGCTATAAGCTTAAAGGCTTCAATTCCAAATCTTTTGAAGGGGAAACATGTTGAAAGAGACAATGACAAGCTTTGACATTGCAGCTGTATTTCGAGAAATAACTCCGATAATCAAAGACACATTTATCGACAATATCTACCAAATCAACGCTGTTACATTGGTGTTTAATCTGCGCAAACCAAGCCAGACACCCATAAACCTGCTCATCGAGGCAGGAAGAAGATTCCACTTAACATCTTACATTGTCAGTAAACCATCAAAGCCTCCCGCTTTCTGCATGGCTATAAGAAAATACCTCAGAAACGGCAAAATTATTGAAGTTAGACAACATGAATTTGAGCGCATCATAATATTAGAAGTAAAGACAAGAGAAGGCAATTTCCAGCTAATATGTGAACTCTTCGGCGAAGGAAACATTATCCTAGTAAATCAGCAAAACCAAATCTTACACGCCTTAACTTATAAGAGAATGCGTGACCGAAACATTCTTCGAAACGAAATTTTTCAGCATCCTCCACCAAGTGGCAGAAATCCCCTCAAACTAAGTCTCGAAGAGTTTGATAAAGTCAGAACTATCGGAAAATTAGAAATCGTTAAGGGGCTTACACAGTTTTTAGGTATTGGAGGACTTTACGCTGAAGAAATTCTTCTCAGAGCTGGCATTGACAAGAACACTCTATGCCAGTCGTTGACTACTCGGCAAGTGGACGAAATTTTTAATCAACTAAACAACATTCTGTCTCTTACTACAACTGGAAAAACTGAACATTGCATCACAGTTGATGAAAAAGGCGAATTAGTCGATGTGACTCCAATTCAACTAAGGAAATATGAGGGCTACAAGCAAAAGAAATTTGAGATCTTCAGCGAAGCCTTAGACGAATATTATGCGGAAGCGGCTTTGAAGGAAAAAGAAGTTAGCGGTTCCAAGTCATTCGAGAAGGAACTGGCAAAACTTGAAAGAGTTCTTCAGAATCAACAGGGAACTATAGAGGATTTGAAGAAAAAGATTGAATTAAATAAGAAGATTGGAGACCTAATTTACTCACACTTTGGAGAATTGCATGTTCTTCTTCAAGGAATTGTCGATGCAAAGAAAAGTGGGAAATCGTGGGAACAAATAGTGTCTGATGTCGAAATCGGCAAGCAGTCTGGGCGCTCTCCTGCAACATTTTTCCATTCTCTGCAGCAAAAAGGTCTAATCCTAAACGTTTCACTGGATGACCAAATACCTGCTTTAAACCTTCGACGTTCAATACAGGACAATGCAGCAAATTATTATGCAGAGGCTAAGAAGGCTGAAAAGAAACTAGAAGGCGCTAACAAAGCCTTGCAGGAAACCCAAAACAAAGTTGAGGAATTGAAGCAGCATTGTGCAATCCAGATGAAGGAAACTCAGAAGCCTTTACTTCGTAAAGCAAGAGAAAAGGCATGGTACGAAAAATTCCGCTGGTTTAACTCCTCAGAGGGTTTTCTTGTAATTGGTGGAAGAGACGCAGTAACAAATGAGATTCTTGTCAAAAAATACATGGAGCCTCACGATATTATTTTCCACGCTGGCATTGTAGGTGCGCCCTTTGTCCTAGTTAAGACTGAAGGAAAAATTCCCACCGAACAGACTTTGATGGAGTCAGCTCAGTTTGCTGCTTCCTATTCGCGAGCTTGGAAAGAAGTATCAGTGACAGTTGATGTTTACTGGGTTAAGCCAGAACAAGTAAGCAAAAGTCCGCCTTCTGGGCAATACGTTCAGAAAGGAGCATTCATAATCAAAGGAACCAAAAACTACTTTCGGAATATTCCTTTGCAAATCGCGATAGGAATCAAAACTAAAGAAGAATACTTAAAAGTTATCGGAGGCTCAGTTGAAGCAGTCGCAAAGCAAGCGAATGCTTATGTTAAGGTAGTTCCGGGTAAGTTGACCAGTAGCAAACTTGCGAAGCAGATAAGATTTTTGTTGGCTAAGAAGGCTCCTGAATCCTTGCGAAAAGGGATTTTAGAGATTCCTCTTGAAGAAATACAGAAGTTTATTCCACTTGGTGAGGGAGAAACTAAGGCATAGTTATTTGCAAGTCTTCTTGTCTTCTCGTTTTCGTTTTTCATCTATTGCTTCTCTAATCCATTCTGATGGGTTGGCAACTTCGTTAAGGTATCTTGTCTGATCGATGCGCAAGCGTACTCCGTAATGGACTTTTTTATCGCTCATGTCCCATCAGTTGTCATGTTAAGATCGGACTCAGAAATATCTTATGAATTTAATGTCATAATTTTTGATTCATAAATCATAATTTAATTAAACTCGAGTCTTATCTTTGATCTGCGATGAACAGGACTAAAGTATATTTGCGCATGCACCAATTGTTTCATGGTTTTGGGTTGAGTTGTCTCGCTGGCGCTGTTTTTCTTCAGATGCTAGTTTTTGTGGATATAATTCAGAAGGGCTATTTTATGGCAGTGGAGAACAATAAATTGATAATGTCTTTGGAAGTTTTTCTAGCAGCATTTGCATGCATTTATTTCATTCATTTGTGTCAGAAGCTGATACGGTCACTTTTGCGCTAAAACGCTAAAACGTCAAGACGCTAACGTTCAAGAACATTTATATTTTCTAGTAGAAGACTTTAGTGCGGGATAATTATGACTGGTATCCTTCTAGTTAGAGATTTTATGTCTACGAATGTCAAAACAGTAAGAACTGATGTAACCGTTAAAGAAGCTGTTAGTAAGATGAACAAGTTTAGGATTAGCTCAATCATTGTCGTGCAAGGAAAGAGACCTGTCGGCATAATAACTGAACGAGATATTTTAGAAAGAATAGTTGAGCCTTGCATGGAGCCCACAGCGATTACGGCGAAGGAGATAATGTCCACTCCAGTCATATTTACAAGTCCAGATGTTGACATTGAAGATGCAGCGAGACTCATGACTGCAAAGAAAATCAAGAAACTAGCCGTAATAGAAAACGGTAAACTTGTTGGAATAGTGTCTTCCATGGATTTGATGAGTGCAAGCCCAAAACTTCTTAACCTGCTTGAAGAGCTCAGGCGAGCCAAACAACTGAAGAATGAAAACTAGTGTCGACTAAAAGAATCACCCTTTCAATGAAGATGAAGAAGAACCAAATTTATTTTTTCTCTAGACGCTGAGAGGAGAGAAGAAAAACGGTTAAAACTATTTTGTTATTTCTCTGCCTATTATAACTCTCATTATTTCGTTTGTTCCGCCAGCAGAAATTGTTTCAAGAGCATCTCTAAGAAAACGCATTATATGAAATTCTGGCAACGTCCCATATGCTCCATGAATCTGGATAGCCTTCAAGGCAGTTCTTCTAGCAACCTCACTTGAATACGCCTTCGCCATCGCGATTTCTTTCTGAATCTCTTTACCACTCTTTCCATTGTCAAGCAGCCAAGCGGTGTGGTAGGCTAACCATTTTGCAGCCTCAATCTCCATTGTCATATCTGCCAACATGAACTGCACTGCCTGAAGCTGAGTAATAGGTTTTCCATATAACGTTCTTTCTTTGGCAAACTTTAACGCTGCCTCATAAGCCGCCTCTGCGACGCCTAATGCAACTCCTGTGCATCCAGTTCTGCCAATTTCCGAAATTGTCGCTAATGAAGCCTTAAGCCCATCTCCCTCTCTACCAACCAAGTTTGCTTTAGGTATTCTACAATTGTGGAATATGAGTTCTGACACTTCCATGGCTCGTAGTCCAGCATGTTTTTCTCTCATCCCAGCTTCAAAGCCTTCCGTGCCCTTCTCTACAATAAATGTGCTTAATCCGTTTGGTCCTTCACCTGTTCTCGCAATAAACACGCAAATGTCTGCTACGCTGCTGTTTGTGATGAAGCATTTGCTTCCATTAATGATGTATTCATCGCCTTTCGCTTTAGCCTTAGTCATAATCGAAAGTGGGTCAGAGCCGCCTGAAGCCTCTGTAACTGCCATGCACATTATTTTCTCTCCTCGCACAATAGGCGGAATAAAGCGTTTCTTCTGTTCTTCTGTTCCAAAATTGAGTATCGCCCACAAGCCTAAAGGCGTGGCTTGAAGAAAAAGCCCAAAAGAAGCGCATGCGCGGGAGATTTCTTCTATGCTTATCATTCTTGCTAAATGGCCCATTGGGGAACCGCCATATTCGGTGGGTATGACGATTCCTATGAGACCTAAATCAGCAATCTTCTTTGCAATTTCTCGTGGGAATTCGGCTTTTTCATCTAGTTCCAGTGCCTTTGGCAGCAGTTCTTTTTCTGCAAACGTTCGCAATGCATTTCTTAATAGTTCTTGTTCTGGCGTGAGGCTGAAATCCATAATGAACCCTCTGTCAATGATGCATAAGAAGCCTAAATATAATTTTAGGCTAACGTGAAAAGGCAGATTTCGGTTTCCTCTTCACAATGAAAACTAGTAAGATTATTCCGATCGCTAGAAGGATTATAATCTGTTCCAATGTGAAGCCTAGAATTTCAAATCCCCCTCCTCCCACTGTGTAGGAGAATTTGTCTGTTTCCTTCGTGTTTCCTTTGCCGTCAATTGTGGAGATGTAAAATTCAACTTTTGTGCCTGTTGGCTGTTTCGGTATAACTGCCTCATATATCGTGCCTTCAGGCGTCATCGATAATGTATCGTATAGTCCTCCTTGTATGGAATAGTTTAGTGAAACTTGGCTAATAGAGGCTGTTGTATTAATCACAGACGCTGTTACAGTAACATTATTTTCTGCCTGCGGATTCTGTGGAGTATAGTTAACGTTGAATATTATTAAACCCAAAGGGTAAGCAGTCCAGAGACCGTCTTTGAAGTCTGGAGGAGTCCAACCTAAAGGATTATGCTCACCCGTGGCTTCAACCCAAATCCAACCTCTTTCTCTCCCGTCACCAGGTATGTCCCAGTAATAGTTGGCATTTGGATATTCTGGAAGCCAAATCAATAACGCAGCATGACTAGGCGCAAGCACCATAGCCGCATCAAATCCTGCGCCAGTGTAAATTGTTGCACTTAAGAAAGCCATATCTTCACAGTCGCCTACAGCAACAATATTTGTGGTCGTGTTAAACATGTGTGCCATTTCGTCGGCGTTCCATGCCCACTCGTTTTGAGCAGTGCCGCCCACTATGACATTGTCAACGTCGTATCCATATTCAGTCCATCTCTGAACATACTTGAGAATTGCCACAGCCCTTTGCGTCTTACTTGCGTAACTGGTCTTGAACCACTCTCCTATGCTATATGCTAATTCTTTGTTGGTTCCAAGTGTTTCGTATGCTATATTTGGCATGTATCCGTTGTCGCCGCCATAGTAATTTCTGTCAAAGCCCCAAGGCTTGTCATACCAGTCTCCGTCCGCTCTTCTCTCGAATCTTGGAGGATAACTTCCGTCACTTGGGAAACCGCTAACTTCTTTCAACAAGAAAGCAACTAAAAGAAACACTATCACTATGAACAGATTTCTTCTAGATAGACCATTCATAGTTTTCCTCTTCTAAGCTAAAGGCATAATCAAACTTGCATAAATGATGAGCCCCAAGAACACTTCATATCCAAATAAGAAGACACCGATAGCAACTGGAGATTTATTGACATCATCCAAGTCTACTCCAAAAAGTTTCACCTTCGAAAACACGACGTAGAAAAGCCATCCGAAAAGAAGACTCACAAAAAAACTCAATATTACGACGAAGAGCCGTTCGATGTTAAAGTAGGCGCCGAATATTACAGATTGCCCTAAGAAAAAGTTATTAACCATAGATCCATGCACGACAAGCCCTGCGAAAATGAGGAACCCACTTACGAAAAGACTTGTTGCTAAAGGATCTCCCTTGATAGTTTTGAATTCAGTTATCCTTGTTGTCATATAATCTAAACTTCTTATTCCAAGGTACCCAAGAAATAACAAAATGAGACTTGATATGAAAGCTCGAATAAAGTAGAGTAGAGTGCTGGTTAAAAACTCTAAACCTATTGCCATTTTTAATCACAAAAAGAAAGTATGTGCAATTTAAGAAAATATAAGCCTTAAGCATCAACAGAAATTATTAATACTTCAAACCAAAAAACCTTGATAGTCAACTATTTGGAGAATCAATTATGTCACTTGAAAAAATTGCGTCAAGGTATGAAGAGTTAAAAATAAAATTAACCGAGCAACAGTACAATCAAGAGGCAGGACTCACATATGATAGAGAATTAATGAAAACGCTTTCAAAGCAACTTATTGAAGTCAGCCTTGAATTTCTCAAACAGTTCAAGCAGCCGCGTAGCATGTACCTATCCTCCATAGAAACAATTGCGGATGCTGAAAGAGTGGAAATCGACCTTGACCTTCACGACCAAAGAATGAAAAAAATTTCAACAGAAAAATATACGATTGCAGGAAAAAAGGTAAATTGGGGAAGCTGGCGCCAATTCAACTCTCAAACAGATGACCCTAAAAAACGGAAAGAAGTCTTCGACGAATTTGTTTCTAAGGCTCCAGTTGTTGCGCAAATCGTCAACAAGAGAATGGACATCGCAAAGGATGTGTACAAACGATATGGATTTACACCTTTAGATAGCTATTTAGAGTTTGAAGGCATTGCTTATGATGATTTGCGCAATTTGCTAATGAAATTAGGCGATGGCGCAAGAGATTCCTTCCTAACTGCAGCAGAACATTTTGCACCAGAAATTTTAGGCAAGAAGAAAGTAGAATATTATGATGATTTTTACACTTGGAGAGGTCGCATATACAGACCGCTAAACAGGTATTTTGAGAAAATGAACCCACTGAAAGAAATTGAGAAACTCCTCACAAGACTTGGCTTTGCCATCGACAAAATCAAAGTAGATGCAGAAGATAGAGAAAATAAAAGCCCAAGCGCATCTTGTTGGGGCGTTCAAGTTCCAAACGATATCAGAATATTATTCCGCAGAGAATCATCTTTCTCAGATTTCGGCAGTGTCTTCCATGAATTTGGTCATGGCATCCACGATGTGAGCGCCAATCCAAAGGATTCAGTATGGAAAAGATATCTAATTGCAAAAGGAGTAGCAGAAACGTTCAGCACTCTAATCGAAAGTGTACTGGAGACAGAATTGTTTCTTAAAGATGATTTGAAAATTGAAAAAACCACTGTAAACGACGTTCTTGATCGCAAACGTTTCATGAATTTGGCTTTTCTAACATTCTATGCAGCAAATAGTATTATGAAACTGGAATTTTGGAAGAAAAACTACACTATAGAAGAAGCCGCTAAGAGATGGCAAGAATTAACCAAAAGATTCTTCATAGAAACTCCAGGCAATTACTGGCTGCTTCATCATATTATGCCAAACTATGATTTGTATTCGCCAAGCTACGTTATTGCATCTGTACGGGTATCTGCAATCAGAGAAAGGCTTTCTGAAGATTATGGAGAGAAATGGTGGAGAAACCCCAAAGCAGGCGCGTTCATAAAGCAGTTAGCGCAAACTAGAGGCGAATTCAACGTTAAAGCATGGAAACTTATCCCCGAAACCTACCTAGAAGAACAAAAGGAACTCAGTTTTCTCTAACCTTCTAGTATGACATTGAAAAGGCGTCTTTGACTTGTCCAATCCTGCCGAGAGAAATAGAAGAATAGCCCTCATAGAAGGTATGTTTGCGGGAGTTTCATTTGGAACAGCAGCCATTTTCATTCGGTTACTTGGCGATTTGAATGTCTATTCCATAGCGTTTTGGCGTCTAATAATAGCCATCTGTGCTTTGGGCGCTGTTATACTTATTTCGAAAAAATCTTTTGACTTCCACAAAATCAGAGAGAATAGTCGCCAGTTCATAATTTTGGGCTTCTTATTAGGGCTTCATTTTATTCTTTTTGTATCAGCAGTTGGGGACACTACAATCTTGAATGCCACTGTACTGGTGAATACGACTCCAATTTTTTCTATGTTGATTTCTTCCTTTTTGTTTAAGGGAAAACCTTCTTACGTGGCAGTAACTGGAATTCTAGTGTCTTTTATCGGAGTAGGCATCATTGCATATGCAGACACTTCTCCTTCTGCTTTGTCAGTTCATCTGAAAGGTGACTTGGAAGCGGTGTTTGCTGCGGTTGTTGAAGGTTTCTATCTTAATTATGGTAGGGAAGTGAGAGGAAAGGTGCCGTTGACATCTCTAATGATTGCAATATACTCTATGTCTGCATTAACAGTAGCTGTGGCATCAGTTGTAACATCGAATTCACTGACTTTTACAATCAATCAGCCATCATTTATCCTATACCTAATTGGGTTAGGAATCGTGCCAACAGCTTTCGCTCACACTTTCTATTTTTCATCACTTTCACATCTCAAGTCATATGAAACTGCAACTATGGCTCTCCTTGAACCAATCGGCGCAACATTGTTGGGCATATCTGTTTTCAGCGAAATTCCAAACCCATTTTTCATTGTAGGTGCGTTTCTAGTTTTATGTGGTATCTTTTCTGTGGTTGCAGGACGGTAGAAAGCTTATTCTGAGACAATTGCTAAACCCGTTTATTAGGAAGAGCTCTCAGTGAAAAACAAGCAGAAAGCAGTGAAGTTTTGTCCTAAATGTGGGTCTACGAACATTTTTTGGGCACATGGCTTGCCGCAACTGTGGTCTTTATGGGAATGTAGAGAATGTGGTTATAGAGGAGCATTTATAGTTGAAGACAGTAAGCTGGCGGAGAAGATAAAAGAAGACTACTTGAAAGCCAAGAAGACAGAAAAATAGTCTTACTCTCTCTACTTCTGTGGAAAAATATTTTTTCTTCATCATCTTCATCATCACTCCACAATGCAAAGATATTTACTGTTAATTGAACACTACTGATGTTTGAGGTGTGCCAAATTGGTGGAATGGGAGTACAAAGTCTTTCCGGTAAAGACACATGTTCACTCAGATCGGT
>Ga0315280_10005744_pt1 | contig 17522 bp, 14 predicted proteins | sample YL17G06_40_MG_FD_203697 | JGI IMG/M metagenome (GOLD analysis project Ga0315280, IMG submission 203697) | Sediment microbial communities from Yellowstone Lake, YNP, Wyoming, USA - YL17G06_40 | ecosystem: Environmental > Aquatic > Freshwater > Lake > Sediment | place: USA: Wyoming | collected...
AATGGCACCGTTTCTTCGCTCTGTATAAGCAACCACATCCAGTAGAATTCCTGCGGGTGTTTTCGTATATAACGCTCCATCCTAGCCGCCAGTGCCCGAGTCCATTCTACGCGATTGGGTGGGACTGGTGTTTGCATAGGTTCATCTATCACGATGCGGAACCTGCCCCCGGGCAGGCGGTGCACCCACGCCGTGGTAAGGACAGCATCAGTAATATGTGCCATGCGCTCCGGCGTGGTGCTGAACTCCACCGGATGGTTGAGAAAGTCAAGGTGCACAGCATCCACATCGCCCAATGCCGGCGGGCTGTATTGGACTATCTCGCCTGAGCGGAGTGCTCGCAGCAGAGGCTGCGGTCCCTCCTCGGGAAAGTGCACCCGGGCATAGCGCTCCGCCATGCTCAGGCGCAGGTGGCGCACGATGAGCGGCGATTCGGCATAGCGGCTGGAAAGCACATGCACGGGATAACCTTTCATCCCCAGCGCCAGGTGCAATACACGCTCATTGCCAAAATAATGCACCGCCAGCACGACACCTTTCCCTTCCTGCCGCGCTTTTTCCAATATCTCCAGTCCTTCAAACTCTACCTTTTGGTCAACATTCTTGGGGCTTAGAGTAGGAAGATAGAATAGCTCTATGAAATTGGATTGATGGACGAACCAAAACGCTTTGAGCAATTCGACCAGTTGCTTACGATCAAGTTGCGGCAAAGCCCGTGCCATGTGTGCCAGATATGATTTGCGCGATTTCCCCCTGCCCACATAGCCCAGCCGGGAGCGCACCAACGCCATGAATTTTGCCATGCCGTAGAGAACGCGGGGGAACATTAGAAAGGGTAGAGTAATGAGTTTAAAAAGCAGATAGTAAAAAGTGCGGATTAAATTGGTCATTGCCATCGCCTGCAAATTGCCCACATATGCCGGTCGTGCAGGCGGGTGCCGAACAGCCAAGTTGCATTGGCGCCCTCGTGGCGGTCGGCGTTGGTGGCGATAATATCAGCGGGCATGGTGATGTCGTAGCGGTCGGTTATACCTATGCTGGACGCCACAAACGGCTTGACCAGAGCGCTTTCCCTTAAATCCTTACTCGGTTCGGGGAAAGGCGGACCCAAAGGATAGGGGACACTGTGCACAGGGTCATCCTCCGGTTCATATTCCTGCAAGAGCCACCAGCTCTCACGATATGCCCAAACCGGCTCTCCCTGATAAGTGGTTGCCTCCCACGACGCATTGGCTGCCACATTGAACATTATCAGACCGCCCATGCCGTTTATCTTGTTTATATTGGGGAAAAGATATTCCTCTTCCCAAATGATGGTGTTTTCGCGGCTGTATTTGCGCAACGCCACCAGTTTCGCCACTCCATAGCGTTTGAGCGTGGCATAGAAAAGGGATTGCTTCTCGGTGAAGGGGCGTTTCATCTCCCGCTGGAACTCCAATCCCTGGTCGCCAAAATTCAGATAGATGGAGAATACACGCTCGGCGGAACCATCGGGGCGCAAGTCGGTTTTCACCAGTAGTTGCAGACAGCCGGTGCCCAGAAAAATCATCGCTGCCAGGCAGATTAGAAGAAGATAAGTTAACGGTTGTCTATGCATAGTGTAAATTCAATTAAGGAGATTAATGGCATTTTGCTTCACGCTAAGGTGTGATTGGTTTGAGCAGCATTTTGACGCCGGCAAGGGCGTCCTGCCAGACTTCACGCTCACGCACCCATCCCCCAATAGGTTCGGTAGTCGCATAGTGCCGGGCTTCCCAAAACTGTCGCGCCTCAACGCTATTCAGCTTGTGCATTGCAGCAAAATCACGCACGGCTTTAATCGCACTATGGCTTAATATCCCCCATGCCTCCTCCACTGCAGCCGGATCGTAACCGGCGTCTATCATCATCGTAATCGCGCCTTCGGTCGTCTCGTTCTCCCATTCCGCCGGATAGCCACCCGCAAGTACTTGAGTCATCTTATCACTTTGATCCTGCCAGACAGCTGGATCTTCATCTGCTTGCAATGCAAATAATTCGTGTGGATATTTGAACTCCAAAATACTGCCAAGGTGACCGTAAGCCTGATGCGCTATCATGTGCGCGATTAGTGCTGCAACCATCGCCTCATCATGCAGAGGTGTAAGAAATGCCTCGCCGATCTCCAGCCTGCCATCCGGCAACAGGCGGATCTGTGCTTCCCTGGTCACTACGAAATTGGGATTGGGAGGTTCCCACGCTATGCTTTGGCACATCTTTCGGTAAATCTTACCCACTTCTTCCACCAGTATGGGATTATCGTCCTTTATCGTATAGTCCTGTCCGGTCATGTTCTGTGCCAGCAGGATGAGCCGTGCTTCCGTCCAGACCGGCGCCAAACGGTAAGGTTTGCCATAGTTGGGAGCGCAGGCAACTGATAAGACCAGTAACACTGCGGTTAGTGTTATAGCCAAAACCCTCATAGTCAAACTATTTTAGCATTAATCCCACCCCTTGACATTGCCAACTCTATCCGTTATTATCCCGCCTTTGGAAAGAAGAACTGTAAATGACCAAACTCGTAATTGTTGAATCGCCCACCAAAGCCCATACGATCACTAAATACTTGGGAAGCGGATACAGCGTCCTCTCATCCGGAGGGCATGTAATAGACCTGCCCAAAACGGGGCTTGGTGTGGATATAGAGCACGGCTTTGCGCCAACCTATATAGTGATGCCTGCACGCCGCAAGGTCATCAGGGAGATTGTGGCGGCGGCTAAGAGCGCAGATGAAGTCCTGCTGGCATGCGACCCCGACCGTGAGGGCGAGGCAATAGCCTGGCACCTAAGCACCCAACTCCCAGGCGGAACCCGTTTCCAACGCATAACATTTCAGGAGATCACCAAGAATGCCATCACCGCGGCACTGGCTGCCCCGCGCCCGATTGATAAGAATCTCGTGGATGCACAGCAGGCACGGCGGGTGTTGGATCGCCTGGTGGGTTATCTGGTCAGCCCGCTATTGTGGAAGTCGGTGCGGGCGAGTAACCTCTCGGCGGGCAGGGTGCAAAGTGTAGCCCTGCGCCTGATTTGCGAGCGAGAGGAGGAGATTCGCAGCTTTGCCGCGCGGGAATATTGGACAGTTGATGGCAGGCTGGCAAACTCCGGCAAAGATACATTTGACGCGGAATTGGTAAGGATTGGCGCCGAGAAGCTATCCCGCCCTACCAATGGTGACAGCGAAAACGGGAAAAAGGATAAAGGCTTGGTGCTGGGAAGGGATAAAGCACTCTCCAGCGCCCAGGATATATGGTTGCAGGAACTCAAAGTTGAGAATATAGATGTGAGGGAGAAAAAGGGCTATCCCCCGCCGCCGTTCATCACCAGCACCTTGCAGCAGGCTGCCAGTAACATACTGGGCATGTCCAACTATCGCACCATGCTGACTGCGCAGGAACTTTACGAGGGGATTAAGCTGGGTGCCGAAGGTTCAGTGGGACTTATCACCTATATGCGCACCGACTCGGTCAGGATATCGGGTGAGGCGGTTGCGGCGGCAAGGCGCCAGATAGACGGGCAGTTCGGCGCGGAATATGTGCCGGAGAAGCCCAACTTCTACCGCAATAAGTCCACGGCGCAGGATGCCCATGAAGCCATTCGTCCCACCAATCCCGCCTATGAGCCGGAACAGATTAGAAAGCATCTATCCAATGACCAATACCGCCTCTATCGCCTGATATATTATCGCTTTCTGGCAAGCCAGATGATGCCCGCCCGCCTGGAATCAACCCGCGCCGACATCTCCGCCGGTGCAGAATATGAGCTGGCGGCAACCGGCATCCGCATCCTCTTCCCCGGCTACTTGAAAGCCTATTGGCAGAGCGCCGAGAACATCCGCGAGCGTGAGAAGGAACTGCCCAAACTGAGCATCGGCGAAGCGCTGGAGAAGGTAACCATCACCTCGCTGCAACACTTCACCCAGCCACCGCCCCGCTATAACGAAGCGAGCCTGGTGAAAGTACTGGAGGAATCGGGCATAGGCAGACCCAGCACCTATGCCGCCATCGTCAAGACGCTGGAAGACCGCGACTATGTGAGCAAAGTAAAGCGCACCTTCTATCCCACCGATCTGGGAGAGCTGGTGAACAGCATGCTGGTGCGGGCTTTCCCCGATATCATCACCGTGCCCTTTACTGCCCGCATGGAGGAGGAACTGGACGAGATAGAGGAAGGCAAACTGGAGTGGACCAAAGCCATCGCCGAGTTCTATACGCAGTTCAAGAAGGATTTGGACGAGGCGCCCGACAAGCTCTATGCAGCCAAACGGGATTTGGAGACGCTGACAGACATCATCTGCGAAAAATGCGGCGCCCCCATGAAGATCAAATACGGGCGCAGCGGAAAGTTCCTGGGCTGCTCCAACTACCCCGAATGCACCGCCACCAAGCCTTTTGAGGTTAAGGAAGGCAAAATAGTAATATCCGAGCCTAAATTCACCCAAACGCTTTGCCCGGTATGCCATAAACCCATGGTGGAGAAATCGGGGCGCTTTGGCAAATTCCTCGCCTGCAGCGACTATCCTGCGTGCAAGACCGCCCTGCCGCTGGGCAGCATCGTGACTGACATCCCCTGCCCCCGCCAGGGATGCCACGGTGTGCTGATAGAGCGCAAGAGCAAGCGCGGCAGCTACCTCACCTGCAGCGACAGTGCCAACTGCCCGGTGGTCTCCTACAATCCGCCGGAAGAGGTTCCGTGCGTTGTTTGTGGCTATCCTCTGACTGCACCCAAAGGGAAGAAAGGCAGCGAGCGAATCTGCTTCAATCCGGAATGTAAGAATTTTATGAAGCGCCGCACCAGAACCAAGAAGACCAAGGCTACCAAGACTACTAAAAGGAGTTTTACACGCAAATCAACCCGAAAACGCAGGACTACATCAAAGAAATAACTTTTCCTTTTATGCGTGTCTTAAGATTCATTCATGCTTGACCCCATAAACATCATTGGCGGAGGGCTTGCCGGCACCCAGGCAGCGCTCACTCTGGCAGCGCGGGGCATACCGTGCTGTTTGTGGGAGATGCGACCTCACACGATGACCCCTGCCCATCGCAGCGGCAATCTTGCCGAGTTGGTCTGCTCAAACTCACTGGGCAGCACAAGACCCGGCTTGGCTTCCAGCCTGCTCAAGGCGGAACTCCGATTGCTTGGGTCGCATATTCTGCGAATAGCCGAGGATTGCACTGTGCCCGCCGGCGGTGCGCTGGCGGTGGATCGCGACCTGTTCGCTGCACGGGTTAATTCACTTGTGGAAAGCACACCCGGCATAGAAATTATCCGGGAGGAATGCACTGAAATCCCTAGTAAAGGCATAGTAATAGTCGCCGCGGGACCTCTGTTATCAACTGCATTAGCCACGAATCTGACTGATTATTTACAACAGGATACACTCTATTTTTACGATGCCATTGCACCCATCGTCTCGGATGACAGCATTGACCATTCCATTGCCTTCACAGCAGGTCGCCACGAGCAATCACCCGATTATCTAAATTGCCCCTTGGAGCGCGATGAATATCTGAACCTCGTCAATGAACTTATCGGCGCGAAAACCATCCCGCTGCACGATTTGGATCGCGGCATTTATTACCAGGCATGTATGCCCATAGAGGAAATTGCCCGCCGAGGACCCGATTCACTGCGCTTTGGTCCGCTGAGCCCCATTGGCATACATCACCCAGAAACAGGAGCGGCTTATTATGCCGTGGTGCAACTGCGGCGGGAAAATGCCGACGGCACCGCCTGGAATATAGTGGGTTTCCAAACCCGCCTGACCATCGGGGAGCAAAAGCGGGTATTTCGGATGATTCCCGCTTTGGCTGGTGTGGAATTCCTGCGCTTTGGGAGCGCACATAGAAACTGCTATGTGGATGGAAAAGCAAATCTGACCAACACCGGACAGTTGAAGAATGAGTCAAGGATTTTCATAGTCGGGCAGTTGGGTGGAGTGGAGGGCTATTTGGAGTCAACCGCCTCAGGGCTGATTGCCGGCGTGAATGTTACAGCATTGCTGGATGGAAGGGAACCGGACGCTCCCCCACCCACTACCATGATAGGCGCCATGCTGCGCCGGGTTGCTGGTGAGAATGCTCCGGATGGCACCAAACCCGAACCGGTGGGCGCTCAATACGGGTTACTTAGTGGATTGGAGATCAATGTCAGAGATAAAAAAAATCGCAGGATGATAATGGATAAGCGGGCTCTGATAGATCTGGCAGCCTGGATAAAATCACAGGATATTTAACGATACAGTGCCCGGATGACTCCCAGGGTTGGGGTCTCGGTGCCGACCGTGCTTTGTGTCATGATCGCACGGGCGGTTCCTTTCCCGAATGGTGCCTGTCCCCAGCCCGTCCCCGCCGGATTAGCCCAATCCTGCGCATCAGCAAAAGTGTTGTCATAGCCAAAGCTGTCGCAAACCGGATAATCATAGAATTGTGCTATTCCTACCAAAAAGGATGCCGAGGGGCAGTTTGCCATATTAAAAGCCGGCACTACATTTTGCCTTATCCATCCCCCGCCAGTATTCGGGTTATATATGAATGAACCCGCTGCCGGCCAGATGATGCTGCCGGGGGTACTGCCGGCAAATTGCCAGCAAGCCACGCCAAATCCTTCATAGGCGGAGTTGGGCCAGCCTTGCTTGGTGTAATACTTAATTCCCGTCAGATACCAGGGGCTGCCCATAGGTTTTTCGTATTTGCATGCCATGCGGCTGCCTGTTCCGCCAGCAAAAACATAGGCAACGGTTATGTATCCGTTATCATTGGAAAGCTCTATTTCCGAAGGGAGCAAAGGTGACGCCTCTTGCCAGGCAGGCGGCTCAACAGCAGAACGGATTGGTTCGCTGGAGTAATTGGCTGTTGCCATCAGTAATATTAATTGCAGGTAACCCATACTTTAATTATAGCAAACAAGAGGGAAAATAAAAAACCCCCCATATGGGGGGTTTTTAAACAATCAGAATCAGTGATACATAGCGCGGATTGCACCCATGGTGCTTGTATCTACGCCGGGGTTGCCATCGCTGTCAAGCAAGGCACGACCGGTCTGCTTGCCATAGGGGGCTGCCACCCAGCTTCCGCCTGCATAAGCCCAGTCATAAGGACCAACACCGGTGTTATCAATACCAAAACCGTCGTTGGCGGGATATGCATAGAGGAATCCAATACCCACCAAGAATCCGTTGGGAGCAACAGTGGTTAGATTAACCCTGGGAGTGCAGGTTTGAATAATCCAGTTACCACCGGTATTGGGGTTGTAAATTGGGTTCCCATCAGCAGGCCATACAATAGTACCGGGTGTTCCACTAACCATCTTCCAGCAAGCTACGGCAAATCCCTGGTAAGTTGTGTCGGGCCAGCCCTGTGACCAGACATAATACTTGATTGCTGCCAGCCATGGTGTGGCTGCGGGAACGTCGTATTGGTCACCGGCATAGGTTCCAGCACCATTGATGTAAACCCAGGCACTTGTAATGTTGCCGTTGTCACGAGACAACTCGGCGCTGGTCAAATAGCTTGGCGTAAATCCAGTGGCACCGGGATTATCCACGACCGATGTTCCAGAGACAGCCAGAGCCAATCCTGCCATCAATAGACCAATCAATACTGTGCGCATAGTTATACCTCCATTTTTTAGTTTTTTGCAGCATTTGCTGCTTTATAGAAGATACCACATCCGGTTTCATCCTGTCAAGATATTTTTAATTCTTTGCCCGGCAGGTGAAAAACAACAGCAGGATTGCCAAAATATCCTGCTGCAGCTAAATCAATCCTGGTTTAATGATATAAAGCGCGGATCAAACCCATCGTGGTTGTTTCTACTGCAGGATTCCCGATGTCATCCACATAAGCACGAATAGCTTGCTTGCCATAAGGCGCCGCCTGCCAGGTTCCACCCGTCATAGCCCAGTCATAGGGTCCTACACCTGTGTTATCTATGCCCAGTGCATCATTGGCTGGATACGAATAGAGGAACCCGACACCAACCAGAAAACCGTTTGGTGCCTCCACTGCCAGATTAATCTTGGGATCTACAGGTTGGAATATCCAGTTGCCACCGGTGTTTGGATTGTAAATCGGGTTTCCATCAGCAGGCCAGATGACATCACCGGGCGTCCCACTTTGCATTGCCCAACAACCCACCGAATAGCCCTGATAGACTGAATCCGGCCAACCCTGCGACCAGACATAATACCCGATACCATAAAGCCAGGGTGTAGCGAATGGAGTATCATACTGCACACCGGCGTAAGTGCCTGCACCATTGATATAAACCCAGGCGCTGGTTATATTGCCGTTATCGTGCGATAAACAATAGCTGGTAAGGTAACTTGGTGAAAAGCCCGTGGCATCGGGACCATCCACAAAAGCCGTCTCTGATGAAGCCATAGCCAATCCGATAATGAATAAGCTTATAAAAACAGTTCGCATTCCCTTTACCTCCTTGGTAATGATTAAACTTCCCGCAGACTGATTCTCTGAATTTCACCTTGAACCTGCAAATGCTTGTGAAGAACTGATACGCTGCTGATTATTTTTTAGTATATAACGAAAGATAATTCCTGTCAAAGTGCTAAAGCTAGAATTTGATAGCAACGAAAAAGGCAGCGACTTGATGTCGCTGCCCAGATTTTCCATTTATTAATGGAAGTTGGCTCGGATACAACCCAGTGATTTTGGTTCAACCGTTATAAAGTTGGATTCAATAGAGGTCCACATGTCATAAGCTCCGATTCCACCTGCACGGTTGGAACTGAACCAGATTTGACCACCTATGCTGCCGGCATTACAATGAAATGTCGCACCGCGCTCCTCACCGTTAGTATTAATAGGTTGTCCCAAATTCACCGGTGTTCCCCAGGTTAATCCGCTCTTTACAGTGTACCACAGATCATTAAGCCCATAAGAACCTCCGGGACGGTTGGAGTTGAAAATCAGAGTGTTTTCGTCGGCACTCAGCCACATTGGTTCCTCAGCAGAATTGGAATTGACTGATGAACCTAAATTCTGGGGTGTTTGCCAGGAGCCGCCCGATTGCACCGAAACATAGATATCGTATCCACCTAGCGTTCCGGGTCTGTCCGAGGCGAAATACAGGGTTTGTCCATCTGCCGAAATGATCGGGCTGATATCGTTGTATATTGTGTTAATACCTGCACCGATGTTCACTCTGACACCAGGACTACCACCACTCACAGGACACCACCAAACATCATAACCGCCGAAGCTACCAGCGCTGCTGTTTGAGGTCCAATACAACTTGGAGTTATCCGGGTTAAGGAAAGGCGCAAACTCTTCGGCTGCTGTATTCACATTGGTGCCCAAGTTTATCGGTGGCTGCCATATGATGCCGTTTGCATCAGTGATCCACAGGTCATGTGCACCCGAACCACCAGGGCGGTTTGATTCAAAGAACATATATGTGCCACTGTTGGCTATGGTTGGATGAGCATCATTGGCTGTGGTATTCACTGGGGTGCCTAAATTATTCGGAGCAAGCCAAACCGCTCCACCAGCCAGGACAAGTGCAAAACACACTATCCAAGCCATGAAAATCGTTCTTGTCATATTACCTCCTTGAATTAATACCATTTTATGGTAAGTAGAGATTTACCGTTGCTTTGCAGTAAGTTGATACTTTTCAAAACATTATATCAACTTTCTTTAAGTAATTCTAGCAGTAAAATTCCCAATGTCAAGTTATTTTATAAGCCTTATGACCCAATTGCTAATCGTATCTTATTCATCGCTCTCTTAAATAAACCCTCAAATTTTATCTGCCGTTCCAAGTGCCCAACCCATTCTGAAATATCAGTTTATTGATTGAAGTTGCTCATAATTTTGGGCGGGTATCTCCCGCCCATTTTGATCTAATCAGCGCTACCCGTTAACTCAGATATGTAAATTAACGGTATAGAGCTCTTACGCTGCCCAGGGTGGATGGTTCTACAGCCATGCCATAATTTATCGCTCGCGCTGAGCCAACCCCGTAGGGTGCTGCACCCCATACTCCGTTGATAAAAGACCAGTCATAAGGACTCACACCAGTGTTATCCACACCAAACGCATCCATGGCAGGATATTGATAGAGGAATCCGATACCGACTAGGAAGCCATTTGGCGCTAATATACTCAGGTCAACGTACTCTTCAGTGTTTTGCATGATCCAGTTCCCGCCGGTATTTGGGTTATACTTTGGATTTCCATCAGAAGGCCATATGATGTCACCCGGAGTGCCGCCAACCATTTTCCAACAGGCTACCGAGAACCCTTGATATACAGTATCAGGCCATCCTTGTGACCAGACAAAATATTTGATGATGTCTAAATGGTCAAAGCCACCGGATGTTTCGTATTGGTCCCCAGCATAAGTTCCATTACCATTTAGATAACACCACGCACTCTGGATATTCCCATTGTCATGAGATAATTCATTCCAGTATGGATAATTTGGTGCAGGTTTTGTTGGGTGTGACTTGTTCATCAAATCAACAGCCACATACTCCCCTGCCGACCACGCCAAACCTGCTGCTAACGCAACTAAAAGCATTATGCGCATCTGCAAACACTCCTTTCGGGTTAACTCCTCCTTGTTTAAGTAGGTTCACATGCTCATCGGAATAAAGCTCTAACTGAACCTAGTGTTTCCGGCTCAACCATGATGCCGCCAACATCATCCACCAGCGCCCTCATGCAAAGGTGACCAAAACTGGGATGAACCCATCCATATCCATAGTTCGCCCAATCGTGTGGACCAGGACCTAAATTGTCCAAACCCAGGGTGTCACAAGCGGGATAAGTATAGAGGGTGGAAATGCCCACCATAAAGCCATTGGGGCAGTTGGCATTCAGGTTAAATACTGGACTGACATCGTGCACAATCCAGTTCCCGTCGGTATTTGGATCGTATGCGGGTATTCCGTTCGCAGGCCAGACGATAGGACCGGGGCTTCCCGATACCATTTTCCAGCATGCTACGCCAAACCCTTGATAAACCGAGTCAGGCCAGCCGGGCCAGACATAATACTTGATGCTATCAAGATACCAGGGTCCGCCGGAAGGCAGCGGGAAATCAACCCCAAAATAGGCACTGGAAGGAGACATAACTCCTGCTGTTGGACCGTAATCCCACGAAAGCTCCATACTCGTCAGATTATTTGGATATTGCGGATGAATAGCATAATCGGCAGGTGAATACAGAAGTGGAGCCGGCAGAAGAGATGCAGTGAAAAGGTAAAGAAGCAGAGTAATCATCGTTCACTCCCAGTGTGTGCTTGGCTACTGGTGATGTAGAACGAAGCATATCTTAATGCTGTATTGAATCTCTAACATCCATTGTAACAGATTTTTTACCTTGCAGGCGAATCTGCTATCGTCAATCTGCAGGTGGCAACCGTTGCCACATCTCTGTTGCAACCTGAAAAAAACCGGTTTACCGATACAATGCTCTTACACCGCCCAAACTGACCGGCTCAATCGCCTCGGGATACTCATCATCTATCAAGGCTCTAATACAAGGATTTGCCGGAGCAGCAGACCAGGAACCACTTATACACGCCCAGTCATAGGGACCAACCCCGGTGTTGGAGAAACCCAATGCATCACAGGCAGGATAATTATAGAGTAAGCCCACGCCGACTAAAAAGCCGTTCGGACAATTCTGGGTCAGGTTGAATTCAGGCTGCACTTGTTGGACTATCCATCCTCCTCCCGTATTGGGATTATAAATGGGGATTCCACTGGTAGGCCAAACCACCGGTCCCGGCACCCCGCCCACAAACTTCCAACACCCTACAGCAAAACCCTGATACACGGAATCGGGCCAGCCCTGGTTCTCCACATAATACTTGATCCCATTAAGAAACCACGGTCCACCGGAAGGCAAACTAAACTGCGCCCCCAGATAGACGCCAGCACCATAAATGAAGATGAAACCGAGACCAGGACCATTATCGTGCGATAACTCCATTTGGGTCGGATTCAGCGGCACCGGTTGGTCTGTGGCGATAAAACCACCAACAGGCGATATTATGGAGTCAACTGCTAATACCATTACAACACTTCCCAACAACATCAAGACCGATTTCATGTCAGCTCCTTTTGTTATTGTGGCAACGATTGCACGCTAATGTATAACTATTTCCATAGTATTTCTGTCACCCAAGTCACATATATCTAACTTTTCTATTTTTCCAGAATGTATTTTTCATCACATTTTTATTCAAAGAGAAAATAAACATCATGGTTCTTGACCTCTTGGGCGCAATCGGTTATCATCAGCCTATTCAGAATTTCGGGGTGATTTCATGGATGTTTTAGAGCGGTTAAAGCCGCGCACTTATCATTCGTGGGAGGCTGGCACGAAATATGCCCGCGAGCTGGGCAGCCAGGTCTTTTCCACCAAACACTTTCTAATCGGGCTGGTGAGGGAGGAAAAACCACTGCTCGCCAAGCTGCTCCTGCCCTTTGGCGTAGAGGCTGACGCGTTGGGTGCAGTAGTCAAATCAATGTGCGAAAAAGGTTCCGGCAGCCCCGTCACGCTTAAAGCCACCGGCGAATTAAAGGCAGCCCTTTTTCGAGCCGCCAACCGAGCCGATGCCAAGAATCTCACAGAGATTGCCCCCGCGGTCATACTCGCCACCACCATAGAGTGTGATCCATCAATCTTTGATGTCCTCTCCGGCTTTGCCTTTGATGCCCCGGCGTTTCTGACTGCAACGCTTGCCGAAGCCGGCATGGCTGTGGATGACATCCCTCCCGCTGGTTCAACCTCTACTGAGGCACCTCCCGCCGACAGCGGCTCATCCTCATCGTCCGGCACGACTCAGACAACGCCCACCAAGCCCAAAACCACGACCAACCTGGATAAATATGGCAGGGACATCACCAAACTCGCCACTGAGGGCAAACTTGCCACCATCATCGGTCGTGAGCGCGAGATCAAGGCTGTGTTGGAAACCTTGTGTCGTCCGCAAAAGAACAATCCCATGTTGCTGGGTGAACCGGGTGTGGGCAAGACTGCCATCGTGGAAGGTATCGCTCAAAAGATAGTAAGCGGCGAGACACCCGAAATGCTAAAGGGCAAACGGCTGGTGGAAATCTCGCTTTCGGGGTTGCTGGCAGGCGCCGGCATCGTGGGCGAGCTGGAAACCAGATTGCAAGCCGTTCTCAAAGAAGTGCAGGAATCGGGCAACATAATTCTCTTTATGGATGAAATTCATGCCTTGATGGGCATGGGGGGTGTGAAGGGGCAGGTTGACCCCGCTACCATGCTCAAACCGGCACTGGCGCGCGGTGAACTCCACCTGATTGGCGCCACCACCTACAGCGAATACAAACGCTTTGTAGAGCAGGACGAAGCGCTGACACGCCGCTTCGCCCCCCTAATGATTGATGAACCGCCCCGCGAGACTACCATGGCGATCCTGGCGACCATCAAACCAAAATATGAAGCGCACTTCAACATTATCATCCCCGATGATATGCTGCCCGAAGCCTATGACCTTTCGCAGGACTTTTTGCGCAGCCGCTACTATCCCGATAAAGCCATAGACCTTTTAGAGCGCGCCAGTTCCCGCGCCATGATTGAAGGACCGGAGAGCGGGGAGGAAAAACCTACACTCAAGCGTGTAGATTATCTCTCGGTGCTTTCCGACATGACCGGATTGCCCCTGGATCGCCTGACGCTCGCCACCACCGATGGCAGGGCAGGCTTGAAGGACTATCTGAATAATAAATTACCGGGGCAGGGTGAAGTGATTGATGCAGTAGAAAAGGTATTGCGCCTTTCCAAGTTGCGCCTGGATCTCAATCCGCGCCGCCCGGATGGCGTTTTTCTGGCGGTTGGACCGCACAACTGTGGCAAGGAGAACCTGGGTGAGGCGCTGGCAGGCTACTTCTTTGATGATGACACCCGGGTGGTCAAGTTTGACATGGCGGAGTTTCAGGAGCCGCACTCCATCAGCCGGCTGATTGGCTCACCGCCGGGATACATTGGTTCGGATCAGGAGGGGCAACTCACCAAGCCTGTCTCCAACAAACCTTTCACTGTCATCCAATTCAACAACATTGACCGTGCCAATCCCTCGGTAATAGAACTCTTCCAGCAAGTCTTTGACGAAGGACGCCTGACTGACGCACAGGGGCGCACCGTTTATTTCACCGATACCACCATAGTAATGACCATAGATATGGATACAGCAGCCGGCACTGAACGCAGCCTTGGGTTCGGCGGGATGACAACAGTGAAGGAATCCACCAAACTTACGCAGGAGCAGGTTTCAGAAAAACTCAAGGACACTTTATCAGGTGATTTTTTTGAAAGTGTGGATGAAATTCTGATATTTGCGCCATTAGATGAGGCGGCGCTGCTTGCCAACCTTAAGGCAACCATGAACCTGGCACTGGATAGAATCTCACGCATGGGTTACAAGGTTGAGGTGAAGGAGGAAGTATATCAATATTTGCTGACCTGCAAGCAAAGGGCAGCCGGCGACAGTGAAAAAACCATCCGCCGTATTATTGAACGGGAGATACTGGTGCCGCTCGCTGAGGAGATAAGTTCCAGCTCCGACTCTGATAAATGCCTGGCAATAAGCATAGAGGGCGATAAAATCGTGTGCAATACCGCCGAATCCTCACCACCCACCAAGAAGACGACGCAGAATAAGAAGGAGTTATCAACAACCGACTGCAGCGGGACCGAACCGCCGCCGCAGGAAGGATCCTGATCAAACCTTAAACAAAAGGCAGGAGCGATCCTGCCTTTAATTATTAATTGGGTTTTATCCCCCACCCAGCCAGGATCTGCAGGCACCATTTCGTGGCAATTGGCAGTGCGTGTTGGGCAACGCAGCTGAGTTCCTCCCTGATCTCCCAGTCAAGTTCCACCGTTATCGCCACCGCAACCACATGCGGCATCCGATACCCCATGCGCTGCCCAAGTTGCCATACCTCCCCCACCGCCAGATCGTGAATGGAACTGGCGTGGCGGACTGCGGTCAACTCTTCCTCATCCAGCACGACTACCTCACCTGGTTCACGACTACCGGCAATGATGCAATCCAACAGTAGGAGTCTTTTGTAGCCGGCAACCAGTTCCAAAATAGCGATTCCCCCCGCTGCCGATTCCGTATATTCAACATTATCCCCCCACCCAAGCGCTTTCAGACGGCGCAAAAGGTGGATGCCAACGCCGTCATCCCCTACCAGCGCATTGCCCAAGCCCAGCACTAACACTTTGCCCTCAATCATACTAATCCTTCCATGTCTCCATCATCTCCCAAATGCAGTTTTATTGACCGCTCGCTATGCAGGTGCTAAAATACCCCCCAATGAAAATCTTGCTCCCGCTTATCGGGCTCTCCGGCATCCTGCTCATTCTTACTCTAAGTTGCGGTCCATTGGATCGCTATCCCACCGGTTATGAGGAGGCGGGTTTCAACCAGGAGGTCTACACTGCCTATGTTTATGCTGAGAGTGGGATACAGGATACCTGGTCCCCTGTCTATATTAACACCGGTATCTCCCGTAAAATTGCCGTAGGGAGTTGGGGCGGCTATCGCATCCGCAGCCTTTTACGCTTTGAACTCGGCGATGTTCCCAAACAGATTCCCGTCCAAAACATCACCACCTGCGAGTTGCGGCTGTTCATGCAGCGACAGTATGGACACTACAACGATAATATCTACAATCAAGGTGAAGTAATTATAGAAGCGCATCGCATGTATCATGGCTGGGCAGAAAGCAAAGCCACCTGGCTTACCTCCAACGGCGAGAGCACCTGGGATGGCGGGCAGTTTGGACCCACCGTCGGCTCTGTTGTGGTGGGTGAACCAACCGAACAGGGCAACTGGATATCCATAGACATAACGCCACTCGTGCTGGATTGGATCTCGGCACCGGGCAATAATCGCGGACTCATGCTCACGGCACACGATGAATTGACCAGCCAGGCAATAAAGGAGTTCGCCAGCCTGAATACCTGGGACAAAAATAAAGTCCCGCGTGTAGTAATCAACTATACCTCGGGAGAGCAGAATTTACACAGGAAACGGCTGGAAGTGGGCATAGAGAAGGATACCACCATCGGCTACTATGCCAATGATCCACAGTGGAGTTACAAACCGGGTCATGATGATTTTCTCTGCGCGGGAGCATTTGATGGCTATGCCCGTCGCACCTACCTCAAATTTGACCTGAGTGAAGAAGCCACCGGCATCCCGCCCACCGCCAATGTGGTATGGGCGCAGCTGCGGCTGTGGTATTGGCCTGAGGGGCGATCCGAGGGGCACCGCCTGCGCATCAACCGCTTGCTGTGGGACTGGAGCGAGGACGACGACATCGGCGAATTGCGTCAACTAAAGCTGGATGCCGATGTTACGATCAATACCCGCCAGATATGGAAGCGACCACCCGGTTACCAGAATTTTGTGATAAACGGGCTTGTGCAGAAGTGGATTGACGGCACCAATCCCAACTACGGTCTGGTGATAAGAAATACCGATGAGAACAAAGAGGAGGGATTCGCCTATTTCGCCTCGCGCGAGCACAGCGATGCGGACAAACGACCTCTGCTCACCATAAAATACACATTACCACCCGGGCAGGAAACACCGGGAAGCAAGTCAAATCAGCTTGGAAGCAAATCAAAGCGCCTGGCGATGAGGACATTGGAAGCTACCTCCATGGCGGATGCAGAGCAATGAAAGTCTTCGTATTCATACCTATTATGTTGCTCTGCGCCACAATGTCGTGGGCTGAGACCTATGTCTATGCCAATACTTATGGCGCACCCCTGCTCCCCGCCGATGCTGCAGAGGTGGGCATGGGTGGCGCCGGTTCCGCCAATACCGATGGCGGCAATAATGCGCTGGGCAATCCCGCCGCGCTTGCGTTGATGAAGAACTCCCGCTTTGTGTTGAATGCTGCGCGGCTCCGCTCCGAATATACGACCGACAAAGGTCACGGCGTTTACAACGACTACACCATCCCCTGGTTCAGTCTGAATATGGCTACCAAAAACGATTTCGGTGCTGCAGTTGGCTATTCCGAGGAGTATGAAGGCAGCTTTCGCGCCTGGGCAGATCTATATGATGGGGAAGAAGCCATAGGCAGGCGCGAGGTGTGGGGTAAGGGAACAGTGCCCGGCTATTGGGGTGCGTTGGGATTCAAGCTGACAAAGGATATCTCTATAGGTGCACGGGCAATCTATTACTATGGCACCATAGGGCAGCAGTGGAAACTGCACTTTTTCCGCAAGGACTATTTATACAGTCAATACCGACTTTCCAGCCAGCGTCAGGGCGTGGGCGGCAACCTGGGCGTAATCTGGCAGCAAAGCCCAAAGCTGGCACTGGGGCTTAATCTGACGGCACCGGCATATCTGGCGGCAACCGATGTGGACTGGGCGGGAACCCGGGAGTATTTCCGTCGCGATGATAGAATTGTTTATCCGCCCAGTGCGTTGCTGGGGATAAACTGGCAGGCAGCCGAACGCACCCAATT
>Ga0315280_10005746_pt1 | contig 17518 bp, 21 predicted proteins | sample YL17G06_40_MG_FD_203697 | JGI IMG/M metagenome (GOLD analysis project Ga0315280, IMG submission 203697) | Sediment microbial communities from Yellowstone Lake, YNP, Wyoming, USA - YL17G06_40 | ecosystem: Environmental > Aquatic > Freshwater > Lake > Sediment | place: USA: Wyoming | collected...
GTGAAGAACAGAACAAAACGCATAAGCAACTCGACAGAGTAATCAATACGGCTTGAACGCCAAGTGGAAGAACCACCCGGGAATCACATGTAGAACCAGACTTTTCATAGGTGGGTCTCATGGTGCGGACGTCCGAACTTGGACCATGGTTCTCCGCTGGTGCGCGGGTATCTTAGAGTAGGCATCAGACACAGAATCGGTCAAAAACACGACGGGACTCCTCAGGAACCGTCCTGCAGGGCTTCTAGGTACCTGTAAATCTCGATCTCAGGTTTGTCCGATAATCCCCATTTCGCGTTGCGTGTGGAAGGTTTATCTTGTATTCGATGTAATACACGTATACGGAAGGGGGTAAATGTGCAGAAGCTTACCGAAAGAGGGCTCGTAGTGCCGGTTCGATTCTCACAGCACGAGATCGACGCGATTGACAAGACTGTGCAGAGGCTTGGAACCCGGTCCAGGAGTGCTCTGATTAGAGACGCGATAGAGAAGTATATTCGAGAGACAGGCAGCCTCAAAGTCATTGAGATACGTAGTGGCGTGACCACAAAAGATGCAAAGGGCGAGATCGTCACCTATCTTAGAAAACACAAAGAGGCTGAGACATTCGACATTGCCAACGACCTTAGAATCAATCTGGACTTGACTGCAAAGGCTTTGAAAGAGCTCTGGGAGGAGGGCAAGGTGGCTTGATCGGGAAAGAGGTCGGAGACAAGCTCATTGCAGAACAGATCATCTGCGAATGCCGAAAGCTGAAGGGGCCGGTGCTCATACACAAGGGCACCCATAGAGCCCAGAGATACGTCTTCTACGGTCTTCCAGCAGAAGCCGTGATAGGGAAGAAATGGAGGCTAATCGAGTAGCTCTCTACAGTCTTTCTAAGTATCTGTTGATTTCCGTTTCCGCGTTGTCTGCCGTAATGAAGATCGGCACGTTCTCCATTCCTGTGGCTATGTAGCTTGAGAGCAGCCATCTCCCGGGCGAGAATTCCAGAGTCTTCTCGAGTATGCTCGGATCGATCGTGAATGTTGTGCTGACGAGACTGCGGTCATACTGGCGAGGCAGTGTGCCAACGAAGTAGGTGTGGAGCTGCTGAAGGGCGTTGGTGTTGAGGTAGGCGATTCTTTGTGTCGAGATGCATCCGCCAAGTCCGTACTTGCGGCCTTGCCTGAGGAGCGTCTCGACAGCGTCCGTGCATTCACGCTCGATTCCTCGAGCCTCTGAGGGCGCAGGAACAAACTCCTGAGCCTCATCGAACACGAACAAGACCCACGGCTTGACCTTGAATTTCCGTTTGCGGTTCCAAAGCGTCACCCTAGTGAGGTCAATTGCGAGCTGCTTTATTGTAACGGGATCGGAGATCGAGAGGGAGATGAGTCGAGTCCGCCCCTCAAGGAGACGATGAATCTTCTCAGTAGTCAGTCCTGACCTGCTTTTCTCCACGGCTCCTCTGCGAATATCCTCTAGGAGTTCATTTCTCGACGTTGCCCAGCCGTGCACATTACTCTTCTCACTTACCTTGTACCGTTCCACGGCCCCCCGAGCTGTCGGGTCTAAGAATGCGACGAACTCCTCGTCGATCTCGTCTAGTTCGTTTCGGCTATTCTTGGTCATGTATTCGGTGACCGCTGACGATATGGCCGCGAGTGCTTCAAGGTAGACCTGCTTGCCCGAGCTTTCGCTCATCATGGAGCCTATCGCCGCTAGAATGTCCGTGTAGCGTGGAATGACGAATCGAGGCTTAACGTACCGTTCAACCCTGCCCAGTTCCATTATGCTTCGGAAGGCCTTGACTGGTCGCTCGTCCTTCTCAAACTCTCTCGGCTTCACGAGCGAGTCGTACAGTTGAGTTGGATCTTTGATTGGATCTTCTAGGACTATCTTGGATGGAATTGACTTGTCCGCGAACACATCCATGAGCAGGAACGGATATTCCATCGAGATGTCGAAGATCACCACCTTCGTGTCCTTGGTGTGGTAGATGAGGCGGCGTAGAATATTCGAGAGTAGGTTTGATTTTCCGCCGCCCGTGAATGAGAAGACGCCGAAGTGGTAGCGTAGTAGGTTCTCGAAGTTCACGTAGATCGGAACCTTGCTCTTCTCAGATTCGAACATCTTGATGACGCCGAGACGTGGATCCTCGCGTGCCACGTCGGTCGTTTTCAGTTTCTTCCAGTCGACGCCCATCTCTTCGAGGATTCTGCGATTGTACATTTGGTGGATCATATTCTGGTTGAGGATGTGCGCCTCCTCTCCAACGATCGGATAGGAGAATCCTTTCACGTATTCTGGTTCGTCTTTGTCCGTGATGACGAGGTCGTAGTTGATTGGGATTGCTTGTACCTGGATCATCATGGTGGATCTGTCGTTGGAGTCCCAATCCCGAACCGACTGCTGGATTATCTCAAACTGCATCGGGTAGTAGCTCTGGTCTGACAGGCCACGCAATCCAAAATGCTCCGGCCGGATGCTGGCGATTTCTGAGAGAGTGAATCTCTCGCCGTCGTTCTTTGTTGCTCGGAAGTTTCTGACGGCGAGTATCATCCCCTCTTCGACTAGGCGCATGATGTCTCTCTGGTACTCGGCTTTCACGGTGCATTCGTATCGAGCGGTGGTGCTGATCTGTGTGGTTTCGGGTGTCGGGCCGTAGCGTGGGCGAACCATTGCTACACGCGCTTTGAACCTTCCGTCGAAGTCTGTGAAGTATCGCTTAATGTCCTCTTCTCGTTGATTCAAATTCAGCTCTCCTTTCTCTAAACGTGCTCATGTAGAAGACGAACTCGCGTAGGTCATGGTTCGTCATGATCCAATCTCTTGTCGTCTCAACGATTCTCATAAACTCACGCGCATGCCACTTCGCCACGTTGTCCGCGATGAAGAGAGGCACATTATGACCGAACGCCTCAGGAATACTCGTGCTCGTCATCGCGCTCAGTAGAACCATGGTGAGGTTCTGGATATCATTGCGCGCCTCCTTGTTCGGATAGAGTATGGGTCTCACCTTCTCTTCAACGCCGCTATATTCGTGTGAAAGCGCGAATACATGGTCCGGATTCGAGTCGAACTCTGGGTAGACTAGGCGGTCCGTGAGCAGCACATTGCTGCGTAGCTTCGGATCCTGCTCAGCCTGCGCGAGCTGCACATAAGACTTCACGAACAGCCGCTCAGGGCCGACTCTGTTCTTCACGGCGCCGCTGACGAATCCTTCTCTGCTGGGTTTCTCATCCTTTCGGATCTCAGGAACCATTGTCTTGAAAGCGGTATCATACTCGATGAGCGTCCACGGGACTGACAGCTTCTCCCAATTGTGGACCGAGGCGGATTGAAGGAACATCCTATCGGTGTTCGGTATCTTCTCCAGTTCCTCGCTTGAGAGATCAAGCTTCCACATCCGCTCGCGGCTGCAGATGCGCATCAGTTGTCGCCGAAAATCTCGGGCGGCCGTGTCTTTGGTGAGGCCGATCAGCAGAACTGGCCTCTTCCAGCATTCCTCGATTATCATGTTCAGCGTGAAGAGAGTCAGGAACGCCATATCGACGGTGGTGAGCCAGGTGGGTTTGTCGTATTTCGTGATCATCATCGGGTTGGGGCGCTCGGTCAAGGGCTGATCGAGGAATAATCGGTCGCCGATGGTGCATGTGAGCCTCTTCATTCGTTCCCATGCATTCTGGAACTCCTTCCTCAGAGCATAGCTCGAGCCTGATAACTCAACATACTTGGCCTCTTCGAGACCGTCGAGTATCCTCTTGACTCTATGTCCGCATTGAGCGTGCTCAAGGTGGAGTCTGTCGCAGAGCTGGTCAACTGTCAGCGACCTCGTGGTTTCGAGTTCGTAGAGAAGTCGTGGTCTGAGATAGTCGCCTCTTGGCGGAGGAAGGTCCAGTTTCTCGTTGAGGATTCTGTGTCGGCAGTAGATCATCTCCTCCATCTCGACTGGTTTGTCTTCGAATTTGTAGCCGCAGAGGCCTGACTTCTCCTTCAGCTTTTTTCCAATGGCGGTGTCGGTGATGAGGGCGGAATGCTCGCCTGAGAGGGTCCGATCCATAAGCAGGATCCGCACGTCCTCGTCGACGATGAGCCTGTAGGCGAGATAGAATTCTGAGAACGCCATTATCCAGTCGGCGATTCGTGAATTATCGAAGACCGCCTTGTCATCAAGGGGCTTCTTACCGCCGAGGGCGTCGATCATCGAATCGACATCAGACACCTCATTCACATAAAGCGGAACACAGCTTGAGATGCCCCGACCGTGCTCAAGCAGCTTTCCCGCGTGCTCGACTGATGGTTTGTCATCCTTGTAGAATGTTATCGAGCCGAAGGAGACGTAGGCGCCGCCGAAGAAGATGATCAGATCGAACATGTTTCGGGCGTACTCGGTTCCGTCCACGGCGGCGAACTTCACTCGCTCGGAACCGAACAGCTTCAAAGCGGTCTCATGAGCCCGTCCCGCGCTGAAGTCTTGAATGATAAGGTTCGAGAGGAGCGCGTCATAGACATCGCTCGCTGAGGAGAATCGTTTACTGTAGTCGGATATGCGGTCTAAGGCGCCGGCTTTCAGAAAATGGCCTGCTCGCTTCAGCTGGCTGCTGAGGAATGATGTCTCCATTTCTGAAAGCCTAGGCGTCAACGCTAGATACTCCCGTTGCTTATCTGGGATGGAAGATCGTACGCTTATCGGGAGAGAGTTGCGTCAGCGAGTATTTAACACGGGCTCACAAGTGAAACTACTAGCGACGGCTGATAACGCGGTCCGCCAGGGCTTTGATGGCAGAAGCATCATCCTGCCGTTCAGAGTCTGGAGCTTGCTCGAACGGGTCAACACCGATAGACAGGTTCCCACGTTATCGGGCACTATCCGCCTTCTGCTGCTGCAACAGTTCGCAGAGAACAGCTAGCTTGAGGACAAAGAGAAGAAAGCCCTCGGGCTCGCGACCTGGAAGCGACCTTCGTTCAAGTCACAAAATCCTTTGCTTAGATATCTATCATACGCGCGTTACGCTTATCCCTGTTCCGATGGCGGATGCCGATTCTCAACTTGAGGATAGCGTCATCTGTACCGGCTGAGGACATGAGTGCGAGATTATTCGATTTAGTGTATCGTCGATCTTCTCCATAGTCTTGTCTTCTCTTCCTTCCCTAGACGCCTGACATAGTTCGTCAAACAGACCGGCTAACCGTGAAACATCCTTCTCAGTGACATTGTCTATGTCGATGACGAGTAGATTCTCAACTTCCCGAGGTTCGAGCTTTACCAGTCCACCACCATAAATTCGTCCAGTTCTTCTGAGGTGACTTCGGCAGATTCCTGAATTGAGATAGCAGAGAAGCGCCTTCAGTTTTCTCTTGTCATCAAGGATAGAACGTACAGGATGAATAATGTGAAGAGTATTTAATGTCAGCGCTCCCGCTTCATTGTATACAAACCTGGGTTTTTTTCGACTCATGTACGTAAACACAATTTGAGCCGGCGTTTTCTTCTCTTGGCTATACCACAATTCCCTTGCTCTGGTCAGATACCTCTTGTCGATTCCTTTCTTCTCTCCTAAGATCAGATATCTTAGCAGGCCGTCGTGACTCTTCAATTCAGACTTTGGTTTGTCGCATGAGAGCAGCCAAGTCTTGTGCCCATTACGGACTAAGTCGCGAAAATCGTCGTCTGTGAAGTTGTAGTTAGGGACAGCCCGCGAGTTTGCAATTACAGGTTTGAGGAATCGGTATTCGATTCCATTCTCTTTGATTTCGGTTTTGTTCAACGTGAAGAATTCGTTTGCGCCTGTGGCTATTCCCCGGTGCACGCGCGCGATCTTTCGGAGAGGAATTAGGCCTCTTGTGTCCACCGTCCCAGAGCTTGCGTAGCTCCATTTGTCCTCGGGCTTCAAATGAGATTGTGGGATTGATTCGACTGCCCCCCACGATAGGTTCTTGCGTTGTTCTTCCTCGATTACGCCTAGAAGTTCTCTAGGACCAGGCGCTTTGCTTACCTTGACGAAGATTACTCGGTGTTCAGGATTTGGTCTCTTCTTTTCCAACAGAGTTATGCAGGCTGTTGTTAGGGTTCCAGGGAAGACTAGGTCATCTTCCGGATAGATAACCACCGCTTCTAGCTCAAAAAAGTCAAGAATGAACCTTTTCAGCTCGACTGCATAATCGACATCTAGTATCTCTGAGGGAGTAATGAAGGCCATCCTTCCTCCATCCTTGAGAAAGCTGGCGGCATGAATGAAGAAGTGTATGTAGATACTCGACAATCTGCTCATTCTTCTGCCGCTCTCCGAGTCGATTTGCCGACCTATTTGCTCCTTGTACTGTTGAGACAGCTCATGATGCCTGCTGTACGGAGGATTGCATACAATTGATTCGAATTTCCTCAACTGGTTCGAGGAGGATAGAAGGAAGTCGGCGATGCGAATTTCCGGTCTAGATGACGCCACTCGTGCGACAAGGTTCACAGCAGTCATGAGACCCGCCAGGGGATTGATGTCGATGCCTTGAAGACTCTCGATAGCCTCTGTGGGCCTACATCCAAGTTCGGTTAATCGGTAAAATGATTCCACTAGAAATGTTCCTGAGCCGCATGCAGGATCGAGCACTGAATCTTTCTTCCCTCGTATTGCCCACCTAGTCATGAATTCCGCAATGTCTCTCGGAGTGTAATACTCGCCAAGCTTCCGCCGCTCCTCTCCAGGAATGATGTCTTCGTATACTCTTCCAATCAAATCCGCTCGGTTCGCACCAATGGCCTCAACCGCTTTGGAGATGTCGCTCAGTTCTTTTGAGAGCTTGCCATCGAAGGCGCGTATCACATCATCCAGTAGGGATTCCTTGAAGGCGTCTAGCCCCGTCTTCTCGTATGCAGTTCCAAACGACCGCTGCACTTCTTTCATAGAATCGGGGGATATTGTTGGAAGCGCGAAATGTTCTTTCACAAGTTCGTATAGCATCACTTTCAGAATCAAATGATATACTGCTTGCCTGGAAAGAAGGCGAAGTGGGTCTTCTTTTCTTCCAAGACCTTGTTTTTCGATCCATGCCAACATCCGACCTTCGAGTTTCTTGTTATCGCCAGTGGTTCCTCGAAGTTGAGTCTCTAGTCTGGCTGAACTGTCAGAAATAATGTTACGGAGCGACACTACGAGAGATTGCAAGTCGGAACTTGATGCACTTTCTCGCCTAAAAAGATGTCGACCTATGTCGACCGAAGCATGCTCAAACCTTGTGGGGTCAGATCGAATCGTCCGCCCTTGAATGAAGCATACGCCATTATCATGCCTTTGTCAGATTCTAAGACAGTAGAGACAACCCGCGGGGCTTCCGCAAGCAACGCGAATTCTAAACCCATCGACAAAGGCGTCTTATAGGTCAGCTTACCCGTTTTGCGATCCTTCTTCGCTTTCTTAGTTTCGCCACTAGCAATTGACTCCTTTACCTTGTCATAAGAGATTGCGTAGGCGCTGTCATAGAATACTTGAATGATCGACAAGGTTTTCTTGTACGTCCTCTGCCATTGAGTTAGTCGTTCCATGTCTTCTTCTTTTACCGTGAAACTCAGTTCTGTTCCCTTGAGCAAAGCCTTCTGCGCTTTCCAGAGACTTGTTTCGACTTCAAGCGCCACAACGCAGGCGCCTGCAATTTGTGAAGAACTTGCGTCGTCCATGTCTTGCAGCCTGTGAATAGCTTCGTAACTCTTTGAGATGTTCCTTTCGAATACCAGTAGGTCAGGTCTCTTGCCTTGTGTCTCCAATCTGTGCTGATATTCTTCGAAGAATCTGGTCCAACCGGAAAAATCGCGCTCTATTGGATCTCCCCTTGAAGGGCCATACGGGACCGCAACATAGCCGGAAGAACCTAACATTTCTATGACTTTTGACTCCGCCCACGACCCCTGAGACCACCTAGCCAGGAAGTCAAAGCCCCTCGGGGCTAGCGGTCTCCTCTTGCTTTGCATCTCGGGCAGTCTCGCTACTTTCGAAGCACAATATACTGCCCGATTGCTCTTCTGTCTTTCCTTGGCTGAGTGTCCTCAACCGGCTAAGTCGTCACCAAGCGCTAGTTCAGGAGGGACAGAGCAACCGTCATGATCAAGAGACAGGCCCCGGCCACTCCGTAGAACAAGTCGATCTTGCCGGTACCGTGAGCTTATCGATCAAGTAGTGGTAACCTGAATGAGCTCATTTCTGGGCGTGAATTAGACAATTTGATGTGGCGACTGGGTTTTCGTTGACCACTCGATAATGAATAGTGCCAGATTAAGCCTGGGCTCCAGAATGATCGGCCATGATGTCAAGGCTGGTGTGATGTTCCTGAGGGTCCGACACTTTACGCCAGCTCTCTCCACTCTGAAGCAATCACTCACTTGTTTTCCCTCATCGCGGAAAGCGTCATTATGTTGAATCGTATGCGTCAGCGCATACAGCTCCCCGAAAGGGACGAGTACAGCCGAATCGTCGTTAGGATTCCAGCTGATCTCGATCAGGCCTGCAGACGTCTTGCCAAGAGTGAAGGGTGGGAGCTGGGAGACCTCTGCCGCAGCCTGGTTGTGCTCGGTGCCTGCGGATCATATCTGACACTGCGCCCGCCCGAGCCCCAGAGGCCGGCATCAGACAATCGCTTCTCAAGCGTGGCGAAAGAATACTTGGGAGCACGAGCCTACGCCCCTAGGACCGGAAGACCCTCTAAGCTCATGACGGTCCGCTTGCCGACTGGCGTCGGCCGCTCGCTAATCCTGTATTCCAAACTCACATCGAGGCTGCGTTCGCATGTGTACGCGCGTTTCCTGCAGGCGGGCCTCTTGATGTATCTCGAGTCGGAGCAGCGTCTGGCCGAGAGCCTCCAAACACTTGGCCCGAGAGTAGGCGTCGATGCGAATCATGGCAGGAGGTGAATTGCCTGACGAACGATCATTTGCGGGAGTTCCTTGATGCCGTGGACGAGTGGATTCGCTTGTACCGCTCGGTAGGAATTGCTGGGTTGCCAGGAGCCGAGAGGCGAGCGCAGCTTGAGAAGATCATGTGGCAAGCCCTCCAAGAAGTCGTTGAGTACTCGAAAAGCGAGGAAGCCGCAAAGAACGCAGAAGAACGACGACGGGTCATGGAGCTACTGAATCATGCCGTCAGAGCCGAGCTTGCAGTGCTGCACGAGCAAGACGCCGCCTATGTCGATGACCTTATCGAGGAACTGGAAAAACGGATGAAGGAATACGAGAAAGCAAAAGCCGACACGAACTAGGCTCACAGACAGGGAGGCAAGAGTGGGTCCAGATTCCGACGCCTCACCACGATACCATTGAATGTCAACCCGAGCAAGCAACCATGACGCCAGCGGTCAGGCAAATCCTGATCGAGATCGTTCATACGCTTCCGATGTATGAGCATCAAACGTTACGTGGAGCGAATCGTGCTCCCGGAGAAGCCTCGCTTTTCCGCTCTCGCATAGGAGATCACCTTTCCAACTAAGGACGAACCTCATTGAGTCCGGGCACGAGTGTCATACAGCCAAAAAAGGGTGTCATACACCCTCAGCCGCGTCAGGACCCCCATCGAAACCGGAGGCCCAAGTGCGCGGGTTACCGTGGCTGGTGAGAATAAGGATGGTATTGATGGTCACAGGCATGGAACCCCGCTTCTAGAGTACACTGGTAACCTATCGGGTGGGGTTTTTTCGTCGGCGGATGCCTTGATCTCATGAAGGAACCCGTACACGTTGCTGATCAGTTCTTTTGCCTTTGACGTCTCCTGCAAGTCTAGGCCCGAACCGTGTAACGGTGGCGCAAAATCGCTAGTCAGTTGATGGACTGGGTCGATTCTCGACTGGCTTGTGCCTTCCGTTTGAGGCAAGCATCTTCAGAAGCTCACGGTCCTCAAGCGCGAGTTCTCTAAGTAACTCAGCGTTAGGGCCCTTCGCCTTCCGCATGTTCAATCCAGTCGCCTCATACGATTGACCCGACAAAACTACACTTCTCTACGCTGTCTTAGCTTGCTTCTATGACTATCCGCTTCTTGTCCGCCAGATAGACGGAGACCTCTTGGCCGATTTTCATACCTGATTGTTTCACTATTTCTTCGGGCAGGTAGATGGAGGGCTTCCCCGCGGCCCGGGTTATCTTTCTGGTAAGCTTCAGGCGCGGTGCGAGCGCCGCGATCTTCTCTCGCATGCGTTCCGCCTGTTCAAGCGTGAAGACAACTTCGCCACCTGCTGGGCAACGCAGCGCCTCAACATCTTTCAGAATTACGCCTAATTGTTCATACGAGGTACGCACGGATTGATACTTTACTCGGTGTTCGGGGCATTTCATTTTCGTCTAGCTCCCTTGGTGATTGTGATGACCGCTACGTGGTCCGGATACTCAGCGAATATCACGACGATGATACCCTTCTTCGTATGTATCGTTGCGGACGTTTTCTGCTTGCTCAGCCGAGTTCTCTTTCCGCCTCTTACAGCCTCCCGAATGATGTCGGGAGTCAAGTTCAACGCAACGTAGCGTCTCGTGGCGTGCTCCGTCAGCACTATCGGCTTCTCTGCCAAGACAGCTCATAGGAATTGTCCTGGAATCCATGCAATTAAGGTTTACGTATAATGTACGTACAAAGCACCCGACACTTTACATCAGCTCTCTCCACTCTCTGGCCAATCGTTCAACTGTCTACCCTAACGGCGGAAAGCGTCATTGCTTTGAATCGTATGCGTCAGTGCATACAGCTCCTCGAAAGGGACGAGTACGGCGGAATCGTGGTCAGGATTCCAGCATATCTCGATCAGGCCTGCGGAGGCATTGCCAAGAGTGAAGGGAACAGTGGCCGCCATCATGCTTCTGCTGGCTTGTGGGGGGGATGGTTCCTCATGCTTGGTCACAGGTTGACCTACCCCCCCAGGGGGGGTACCCCCAGCTCAATATGTAGAATCAAGTCAGGCAAGCTCAGACGCTCCTGAACCCGGTTCCCAAGGCTGCAGGCCTGTAAAAAATCAGATAGCAGCAAGATGCCCCTCATCTCCTATCTCAATCCCAGTAGGGTTCTTGCGAGGGGAGAAACCGTCAGGCGTCTCCCGTTGCGGCGCAGGCCTTCAGGGGTTCGAATCCCACTGCTGTCATTTCTCCAATCCTTCGCGAGCACCTTCATGAGCGAGCGATTGTTATCCTATTGTGCAGAAAATTGCAACTATTTAAATAGTAATTGCCAAAAATTGCACAAAAGAAATCTCTGGTGACGATCAATGCAGCGAATGAAGCTCACGACAAGGGAGTTCAAATGCTTACGTGCAATAGTCAATCTCGACCAAGCGCGCGCCTCTGGTATCGCCACTGTGGTCGGCCTGTCGCGGCCAGACGTGTCGCGAGTCATTACCGCTCTCCAAGACAAGGGGTTTGTCACAACCAAGAAGATTGGGCTTTCTAAGATCGCGATCCTCTCAGAAACAAAACACGCTACTCTCTGGAGAAAATTGATCTTGGAGTTCAAGCACATGCCTCTTGAGGAACTGATTTCTGGTGCGAGTCTCGAAGTACTGTCAGCGGTTTGCAGTTTCACACTGACAAACAGAAAAGAGATCGGGCAAGCGACGCTTCTCTCGGAACGCTCCGTAGCCTCGGTTCTGGAGAAGCTGGGACGCGTTGGCATCATCCGAAAGGTAATGCCAAAGTACAGCGTGTCTCCTCGATTCAGGACTCTGAAAGAATTTGTAATCGAGTACAGGCACTACCTGAATGAGAGCATTGCAGAGGAGTTTGCAGCCGATGCAGTTGTGCTTTGGGAATGTGACACCGAGTTCGTTATCGAGAGCAAAACCCTCCGAACAAAAGAAGGGTTCCAACCTACCGGCGCATCGGCTTTTTCGAGATTCGGTATTCAGCTGCTTATCCCGTCATTCTACTTCTTCTATTCCCCGTCTACGAGGAAACTGAGGCTCGAAGACGTTGTACTCCATTCTCTCCTTCTGCCTGAAAGGAACGTTCTCCCGACCATGCTCGTTTGGAAAAAACATGAGAAAGTCGTGAACATTCGGTATCTGAAGAGCCAAGCCAAGAAGTACGGTGCAGCAGAGCCGGTTGACGCGATCATCGCCTACTTTGCAAGTGAGGGTAGGGAGAGACCTCTTGGTTTTCCCACCTGGGATGAGTTTGTCCTCAGAGCAAAGGAGTATGGAATGCGATGAGTCAGCCGAAGATGTTCACCGAAGCAGATCTGAACAAGGCGTTAGAGGATGCGGGTTCCAAGCTAGGACGAAGAATCGCGGGATATCTCATTGGCGGCTGTGCGATGACGTTCATGGGCAGAAAGGCGGCAACCAAGGACGTTGACATCGTATTCGGAACGACCACAGATGCGAAGGGCTTCATAGCGGCAATGGAGCTGGTGGGGTTCAAGTACGTCCGTGAGCCGAGCATTGAGTACAGCGCGCTCCGCGCCTCAGCCATCATGGAAGATAGCAGCGGAATGAGATTCGATATTTTCGATCGGCAGGTATGCAGAGCACTCGAACTTAGTGATGCTATGAGAGCGCGCGCGCACATCTATCAGAGCTTTGGCAAATTGGATGTCTACCTAATGGCGCCAGAGGACATATTCTTGTTCAAGGGAATCACCGAACGAGCAGCCGATCTTGACGACATGAGGATTCTAGCCGAATTGGGACTGAACTGGGAGACCGTAAAGAAGGAGTGTCTGTCGCAGCGGACAAGCGGGAAGTGGGCTCACATGCTTGGGACGAAGCTCTTGGAACTCAAAGCGGACTTTGAGATCAAGTCGCCAATCATCAAGAGCCTCATGGACTATGCCGATCTAGACCTGTTGACCTATGCGTTTGGCAACATTATGGGCGACGGAGAGAGCACGTTCAAGGAGATAGCGCAGAGAATCAATGAGAAGTACAACTACTCGGCCTCGTGGACCCGCAAGCAGGTCAGTAGGCTGGTGAAGCGTCGCATCATTGGGAAGAAACGGGCAGGAGCGAAACGGTACGTCTACTACATGAGAAGAGCTTTGCAGTCGTAATGGTCACAACGATATGGGCTCCCACTGTTCGTCTCTGGACAAGGCTCTTTGCCGCTTGTGCAAGGATTGGACTCCAGCAAGGCGAGGAATGTAGGAGGATCGTCATTCGTCCCAGACAGGGTCACGCGAGCCGAGATTGTTGCCGCAATTCGTAGGCTCATACCTCACAACGGCCTACGTAGCCTTGACTTGGTCTCTTTCAGGAAATCCGTTGCGGCCTGGAAACTCCACTCTGCGTCTCGTTTTGTAGCTTCGATCATCGAAGAGTAGTCTGCCTTGTCTCTGAGCGCCTTCAGTCTGGAGAAGTTGCTGCCCATAGTTCTGGGCCAGCCTTCTCCTTTGACAAACAGCTCTCCAAACATCCTTAGCGTTCCTTCGTGCGTCCTCGGATACGAATCCTTGAGTGCCAACGCAGCTCGGGCGCAGCTCAGCACGCAATAATACGCTCTTGAGACTGAGTCCTCGTATTTACGGGACTTCAGTAGCTCCTCGGCTGCTTCGAGCCTCGATTCAGCTTTTCTCATGTGGCCCCGGCTTTCTGAGTTCATTCAGGGTCGTCCCTTTGATTTCGATACCATACTTGACGATCTCTCTTGCGAAGTGTTGTCCTTCTCTGGTGAGATCTAGGAATTTCCTCTTGTTCAGAACAATCGGTGTTATGACTGAAGTGGAAGAAAGCGCAACTGCATACACAATCTCATGAATTCGAATCTCAACTTGGCTTAGGTTCTTGCTCATTGTATCCGAAACCAGTACGAGGATGTCGATGTCGCTGTCATCTGTGACTCGACCTGTTGCCACCGAGCCGTAGAGAATAATGTCAGTGACGGCATCCCCGTATTCATCCAGAACAAGCTGCGCGCTGACTCGGGCGATCACCGTGAGAAAGCGAACTCTGCTGATGTAGTTTCGCTCAACAAGTCGTCTAATGGCGTCCCTGATTGCCTCGCTTCTGCTTTGGTACAAACCCTCATCGACGAGGCTGTCGAGCGCTCGCACAAGCGGTACCTCCAGTTTGGTGGGTATAGCCAATCCCATGCCGAGTCATCGTTTGCAGGTCTCTTATACCATAGTATAAAGTCTTCCCAATTCGCTACAAGCATCGCCCGATGGGTACTTGCAGCCTCGCGTATTGCTTGAACCAAGAGCACGCTCTACTACCGCTCGCTAATCCATCTCCTTCGAGGGCACTTCACTTCTTGGCTTTCTGAGCAGCGGCTTTTCTGCTTGCGTAGAGCATGATGAATATGCCCAGTAGCCCTATGGCACTCGCCACGCTGGTTGTCGCTTCTCCAAAGATGTGTCCATCTATGATCATAACAACACCTGCCGCAAGCAATACTGCCGGTACTCCAAACAACACGTATTGCCATTTCCTCATTCCGATCCACCGCGCCATGTACGACGCAGGTCCGCCAATATCAATAGCAGGTATAGCAGTAGCAAACGATGGAACAACAGGATAGATTTGAAAGCTTAAACAGCCGGTTCCGCTTCGTAACTTGCGATCACTGAATGTCAACGCAAAGAAGCTATGACGCAGCAGCGCTTTGGGAGATTCTCACGGAAACAGTCCACGCGCTTGCCATGTACAAGCATCACAAACGCTACGTCGAGAAGGTCCTGCTCCCAGAGAAGCCGCGCATATCCGCGAAGGAGATGGGCTTGGTGATGGGCATGCCGCTCGGTGAGGCGATCGTGATTCTTGAAGAACTGAGGCCCTCTTCAAAGGGAGCGCCTGAAGATGAATCCAAGGCCAAGGCTCCAACCGGCAAGAGTCTCCTCGATTATGGAACCAAGTGACAGAATCATCTGAAGGCTTTCGTCTTGTCCGGTGTCGTTTTGGTCTCAACGGCCGAGTTCGTTCTAAAGAGTCATCCCGTACGCCACCAACTCGCTCGGCAACTGAAGCATCACATCAGATTCAATCTCAAACACATCGGGCAAGAAGACTACAGAGTCAGGCCAGCAGGCGGCCTCCTAGTCATCGACGGCCTCAGAAATGCAGACCCAGTAGCAGGCAGTTTGGCTAGGATTCTTGGTGTGTCTCATGCGGACGCATGCGAACGAACCTCCATCGACCCGAGCGAGATCGTTGAGTGCGTAGTCAGGCTCGCTGAGCGGACGATCAAGCATGGGGAGACGTTTGCGGTCAGGGCGCGCAGGTTCGAGCCCTCACCGTTGAAAGGCAAGGAGGTCGAGATCCGAGCAGGCTCCGAAATCCTATCCCGCCTACCCAAGGGCGTGAGTGTGAATCTGGACAATCCGGATCACACGTTCCGCGTATTCTACGGCGCCAGCGACGCCTACGTCTCGGCCAGACGGTTCAACGGCCCCAGCGGGCTACCCGTAGGCTCGCAGGGAAGCCTTCTAGGGCTCGCAACTGACCCCGCCCTTGCCCCGTTAGCGTTCTACCTGTTGATGAAACGCGGAGCCATGGTCTGGCCCGTCATAGCCGACCTACCCCCCCCTATAGGGGGGGTACCCCCCGATCAGACCCTCGAGGGCCTGAAGACGCTCAGGCAGTACGTTCCGAAGAACACGTACTCGGCGCGACTGATCACACTCGACGAGGGCACAAGAAACGTCCTAGCCGCCGTTAGCCCGGACCTACAGAGCGTCTTCTGTGTGCGCTTGGTGTTCCGAGCGGTCAAGCATCTTGCTCGCAACGCTCTAGGACTTGTGACCGCTGACAGGTTCGGCCAAGGCGGCATAGAGTCCCTGAAGGATCTCAGAGCGGCCAACGAGGTTACAACATTCCCAGTCTATCGCCCACTACTCACACTCGACGAGGCAGACATGCGACGACAGCTCGAAGAACTCGGGCTGTCCCAACCCGAGACACAGAAGACCGCAGCGCAACCTCCGTCCAGCGGATACGAAGCCCTGATCGATGAAGTCAGAACGCTTGAGAATCGCCTCCAAGCAGAGGAGTTGGCTCACAAGATCGCAGCGGACTCGAGAAAGATCCAAATCGATTTTCCGTAGGCGGAGCAGATAACCGCTACAGAACCATGTACCTACTTCTTCTGGTGATGGTCGAGGATCTTGCCCTCTATCTCTGGAACTATTCTATGGTCGTATAGGATGCGGATCCTATGTCTCCGATGAAGCTCAATCAGGTTCTTTTCAACCCATTCCAATATTCTCCAGCTCTTCAGGATCGAGGCTACCAGTCCGAGATCCAACGACCGTTTGTTCTCGCGGATGAAGCTGTTCAATCGAGTCGCGTTCAAACGTGTGATACCTTCAGGCTGCCTGAATGCGAGACGGAGAGCCACGGTTGCTTCTCGTGACGGCGTCCAGAACTCCAGATCCCAGCGATTCGTCAACTCCACGTAGGGTTGGAGTAATGAGAGCGGTTGCCCGTCTAGGATCTTGTCGAACGACTCGACGAAGAACGGTTTGCCGCCCACTCGAAGCTCTATTGCATAGGTTGTCATCTTGCGATCGTCAAACTTCTTGGTCTGAGCGCTAGCGCTCCAGTATTCGACATCTTTGATCTCTGAAAGCTTCTCTCCTAGAGCCTCGGCTTGGCGTAGGCTCACCTGGCTGGAGAGAAGGTCGAGATCCTTGCTGCGCAATGGATTCTTCATGTAGACAGACATCCCCTGCGAACCGTACAATGTCAGATCGCCGACTCCTTCTTCCCGCAGGAATGTGTACGCGGCTTGAAAGAGTGAGATCCATTCCTTGGGCGCGGCTCGAATCTCCTTAGGCCTCCTCAATCAGCCAGTCACTCCAAGCTGTTTCCCCGCTGCCATGATGATCTCGTCGTCCGTTAGGTTTCTCACTATTTCGAGGCCGAGCTCTCCGGCGCCTTGTTTCTCAACCAGTTTCCAGAATCCAGTTTGCGCATATTGCCTAGCGATTTTGAGAAACCTTGCTCGAACGGCCAAGAACACCGACGCTGGAGCGTTCGTCTTCTTCGATGATACGCTTTCAAGGATACGTCTGCATAGCAGGCGGACAACTCTACCCAGACGCATCTCATCCGCCCGTCTGAGCAGATATGGCAAGTGCACTCTCGCGGTGGAGAGCATCACGCTGACGAAGATGGTGTTGCCTGTGCTTTTCGTCGCGTCCTCGTGAAGCACGTGAACTAGACAATCCTCCAGAGATGCTACCAGGACAGAATCTGCAATCTTCGAACGCACAAGTCCTTCGAAATCTGTTGAGACGGTCCGAAGGGACGATGAAGGTATATCCCAATTCAGACCGTACTCTCGAAGAACCGCCAATCCTACCCTGACTTGAGGTTCCGACGAGTTCACACCGTATATTTGCTGGGGGAGCACAGACCCAACGTTGCGAGCCTTGACCTTCAAGAGGTTGCCTGCAAGCATCAGGTCAAGATATCGCCGCAGAGTCTTGTGTTCGACCAGTACGCCAGCAAGGGCGGCATCTGTCAGAATGGTCCTGAAAGAGGCTGCGCTGCCCAACCTCCTCACTATCTTTGCGAGTTCCATTGCTTTCATGTAGCTTAGAGCGCGTGGCATAGGCAACAGGCAGGGTAACGCCTATGGGATTAA
>Ga0315280_10005747_pt1 | contig 17515 bp, 18 predicted proteins | sample YL17G06_40_MG_FD_203697 | JGI IMG/M metagenome (GOLD analysis project Ga0315280, IMG submission 203697) | Sediment microbial communities from Yellowstone Lake, YNP, Wyoming, USA - YL17G06_40 | ecosystem: Environmental > Aquatic > Freshwater > Lake > Sediment | place: USA: Wyoming | collected...
CAGTTAGAAGCAGCTGAGCTCTTAGAAAAGCAAAATGACGTCGCTTTGAGGTGGTGCAGACAAAGCGGTAAGACCCATCTGATAGCTGTTTGGCTTCTACATTATGCTCTGCTGCATTCTGGTTCGCACATTGCGGTTGTGGGTCCAAGCTGGCGTCAAACAATGATTCCCATAACCAAAATCAACTACTTCAGAACCAAACTTCCAGCAGGCTTCTTTTACAAACCACAGCGAACCATGGTTAGGCTCAAGAATGGAAGCACAATCCAAGCATTTCCAAACAACCCCAACAACCTACGTGGCTTCACGCTGCAAATGGTGTACTGTGACGAAATGAACTTCATTCCAAATGATGAGGAGATGTTTGATGCAATAAGTTTCACCTTGGCAACCACAAACGGCAAATTCATTGCCAGCAGCACACCATGGACAACTGACAGCGTCTTCTATCAGGTATTCCATGACAACGCCTTCCAGCATTTCGCCAAAAGCCACGTAACCTACAAGGAAGCTCTCGAACCAAACGGACCTATCACTGAGAAATGGCTGGAAAAGAAGAGACGCGAATATGAAGGAGATCCTTGGCGATGGCGTCGAGAGATGGAAGCCGAATGGGCTGAGGATGAAAACGTTTGGCTCAGCCAAGCCCTCATCACAAGCCGCATCGACAGCAGCTTAGAATACTACGACTTTGAACAAGCCGTAGCAGGCGAGTTTTACGCAGGCTTAGACCTTGGCAAATACCAAGACTACAGCGTTCTCACGGTTGTTGAGGTAGAGGATACTTCTATAAAATTAATCCACGTGCACCGCTTTCCATTGCGGACACCATATGCAAGCGTGATAGGCTATGTTAAGACCGTCTGCGATAGATGGCAAACCATAAACAAAGTCTTAGTCGATATGACAGGCGTAGGCGACTACATCGTTGAGGATATGGTTAATGCTGGCATAACAGAAACGGAAGGCGTCAAATTCACCCAAGAAACAAAAGAGAAAATGGCACAATGGCTCAAACAATGCATGGTTGAGAAAAGGCTCAAGATTCCCTATGACAGCGACTTAATTGCAGAACTGAACATTGAACGGTTTGAGCTAACAAAAGACGGCAAAATCAAGTTCAGCCACCCAGAAGGCACAAACGACGACCGCTTCTGGAGTTTAGCCTTAGCCTGCTACGCAACCAGAACAGAACCTCCGCCCAAACTTTGGGTTGTGCCACGCATCGCCCATGCTGGAAAAGCGAAACTTCAACAACTGCGAAAGAAACTGCTAAAACACCAAGTTACGGGCGTGACAAGATGAGAAGACAAAGAAGCGAGCTTTTCCTCATCCGCCAATACAAGCGCAGATACGACAAGCAACAAGGCAAATTCATAATAGACATAGCCTACGAAACTGCTGCTCCAAAACCATCGGACCGTGTTGTGGCCGTTGCTGAAGGCTTTGGTCTGGGGCTTGACCAATGGGAGAAATTTATAATCTATGATAATGTTGAGCTGAAGATAGGATCCACAGACATTGTTTACATAACGGGTGATAGCGGAAGCGGAAAAAGCGTTTTGCTAAAGGCTCTTGAAAAAGACATTCAACTGGACATGGGGTTAAGCTGCATTAACATCGCAGACATCCAGCCTGAACTTGGCAAGCCTCTGATCGAAACAGTCGGCAAAACCTTCGAGGAAGGTTTGGAACTTCTGAGTAGAGTTGGCTTAAACGATGCTTTCCTTTTCTTACGCAGTTATGAGCAGTTAAGCGATGGACAGAAATACCGATACAAGATTGCGAAGATGATGGAGAGTAAGGCTCAGTTCTGGGTTATGGACGAGTTTGCAGCTACGCTTGACAGGGACACAGCGAAAATAGTCGCATATAACCTTCAGAAACTCGCTAGACAGCAAGGCAGAGCAGTTTTAGCAGCTACAACCCACACGGATTTATTTGAGGACTTGAAGCCAAGCGTTCACATTCATAAGCGGTTTGGAAAAGAGATCTGTATAGTATACTACACAAATCAGCAAGCAAAGGAATGTAGCCTCGTTAAGGAAATGCATGTAGACGAAGGCACTAATGAGGATTGGCGTAAACTTGCGGGCTTCCATTACCGCAGCCACAAAATAGTTGGTCCTCGCAAAATCTTCTGTTTGAAACGTGGCGACGAATTATGCGGAGTCATAGTCTACAACTATCCACCACCCACATGCTTCGGAAGAAGACTTGTCTTGCCAAAAATGACTATGAAAGAACTGAACGACAAGCTGAGCATTATTAGCCGTGTTGTTGTGCATCCAAAATACCGCACCATAGGCTTGGGCGTTAAGCTTGTGCGGGAAACATTGGCTAAGGCTGGAACGCCTTACGTGGAAATGCCAGCAGTCATGGCGAAATATAACCCGTTCGGAGAGAAGGCTGGAATGAGGAAAATAGCTGAGCAGCCACCGCCCAAAGAAGCCTTAGCCATTGCAGAAATCCTGCAGAAGCTTGGCTTTAACATTCAACTGTTGGGGAGCGAAAAATACGTTTTGAATAAGCTGCAAACCCTAAGCGATGAAAGTCTGGAAAAGTTGAGGGAAGCATTCATTAAACATTGTCATGCGCGCTTTATGAAATACTTTTTCTGCCATATTCCCTTCGGAAGGAAGGAAGTTTACGCCAAAGAAGTAATGAAAGCCAACCTTGAAAGGCTTGCACGATTAATTAAAGTCTGCGGCTTCTTAATGCAGACAAAAGTTTATCTTTTCTGGAAAAACTTGAATGTATAAGCGGTTACAGCTTCTGAAGGTTGTCTGGTTTGCTGCGGCTTCTGACAATGGCTTTTAGTCATGTGCCCTCCTCCCGCCTCTTCACCTTTAACTAGGCATTTTATTCGCGTCTTGCTTTGCTGTCCGACACTTCGCTTAAACTCTTCAACCCTTTACTCTTGTGAAGCCTTTGTGGGGTTGGAGAGGGACAAACTGGGAAGCTTACTCTCGGCAGAGTGATACGGGAATGACCCCGCCCAGTTTCCGTCCGCCTTTTCGGCGCCATCTTTCCACGTTTAGGGGTCGATTATGGTTATGGTGTCTGTTCCGTAAAATTCTATGCCGTTGACAAGCCCAGTGACTCTGAGTTCAACAGGTCCTTCTTCGCCTTTGAGCATTTCTATTATTTTATCTCTTGGGAATTTAACCATTAATGAATGCTTTGTGGCTATCCCCCATTCTGCTTGAACAAAAACGCCGTTATACCATAGTTCTACTGAGTTGATGTCGATGTTTTTCTCGTTATACGGTTCTGGCAGGAATATGTGTGCTGTGACCCATCGACCATGGCTTTTAATGTTCAATATTTTCGGTGTAATCCTTACTTGAGCCTCAATGGGCTTTTCGGTGAAGGCTACCCACATCTTAGCGTTATAATCTCCTAATGCGTCAAGTGTAAGGAAAGTCAGCGTTAGAGTTATGTTGTTTTTATGCTCAGCTTTGAATTCTACTGACTGACTGTTCCACGTTAATATAGTTGTGCCTGAAAACTGCTGGTGACCGTCTTTGCCTATGGTAAAATCCGCGCCGTCAGTGTCCCGCCAGCTTAGCCTCAAATAGTCGTTGCAAAGGCTTTCTGGACCAGATATTTCTAAATGGTAAGTTATGAGAAATTCGCCTGTCTCCTCTTTGCATTCAACAGTCACATTAAAGGATTTGGGAATGCCTACATAAACCGTGTCTAAGTTAATGTGCCAAGCACGAGTATGGGTTTCGTAAACTTCAAAGCCGAAGCTTCCAGAAGCAGAAACATAGGCAAAAATGCCAAAAGTAACCAGACTTAACAGCAGCAGGCAAACAGCCAGTTTTTGTTTCTGCATACTTTTATTCCAGCCTATTTAGCATATATGAACTTTATGAATTTGAACCATAAAAAAGGGGAGAGTTAAAGTTTAAACAGTGAGTCTTCTCGCCTACACTTGTTCAACCCAAGATTCGAAGTAGTATCCCACGTCTATTGGTGCATTGCCGTTAAACATGATTCGGAACCATGTCTGGACATTGTAGCCCGGACCAACAGTGAACCCTGCGGGAGGACCAAAATAACCAGTTAACGTGTTACTGCCCCATCCTGTAAGCACACCTGTCATGTCATGCCAGCCTGTGCCGTCGCCTTCGTTATATTCTATTGTTACGCAACCACTTGGAAGACCAGAGGCGACCGTGTAAATTTTAAACTTGTCGCTAACAGTGTAGGTTGCTAATCCATCGTTACGCAGTCCGATTTTTGTTTGAATCCATTGTCCTCTGTAGAGGTCTCCGCTTGGTTCTCCATCAGCCCAGTACAGTACAAGGTTCGTTCCAGATTCTCTTAGCGTCCATGACGCTGTAAGCGTGTTGCTCAGTACAAGAGCATAGACTCCGACTACAAGCGTCACCACCAAGATACTAGCTAACAAAGCTATTTTCTTATTTCTCATCATTTTCTTTCATTCCTCCTTTCTCCTTTTCCGGTTTTTCTTACGGGATTGAGCCTGCCGTTAGCGGCTCCAGTACCCGCTCAACCTAGCCCGCGCTTTAACGTGCCCGCTGGGCCAAGGCACGAGTCGGGAGCATGCTCCCGTTACACGCAGAGGCGACTCTCCCCGACTAAACTACAATTTAATCACGGATCTTGCCTTAAAATTTGTGGAAAGCTGTTATAGAGGTTTCTTCTATATGAAATAAAAGCCCGCAACCACAAAAACGCATGGTAAAGGATGCCCCACGCTACTATGACCAAACAACCATTGTTAATTTGCGAGCCCACAGACAAAATTTACCGTTCTCATCCATGCCCCATTCAGGTTGAAGAGTGAAAATCTCTTATCATAATCTTGGAGTTTCACATGGAAAATCCGCTGTTCTGCACGGAAACGTGAAATCCGCCGTTTTCTCAGCTTGTTTTCTCACAAGAAAGCGACTCTAACTCATTTTTAGAAAAGCCGACAAAGTAGAAAGGCGAGAGTGAAAAAATGCACAAAATAATAAGTGAAAAAGAGTTTGTAGACTTGTTAAAGGAAATGAGGAAAATATACGCATTGAGTGATAGGGACATTTGTACAATGTTACGTATGAACATTCCGGGGAGCTGAAAAAGTATGTACGACAGTAAAAACCTATTCCATGCAAAACTTCCTAAAGGATTTGAGATTGTTGAAAGCGTTGACGGAGACGGCCTAACGCAAACAAGCCTAAGTTTTCCGCTTGAGGTTATATTTAGCAGTAAAGGCAAAGGCTTGCTGTTTGCAGACAAGTTGGCGAACATAGTAGCCCGTAAAGAAGGCGCAAAGAGGAGGACGTAAGAAAAATGCAGGTTAAACAGTTAACTGAAAACATGAAAGCGGTAATCATCGAGGTCGCCGACATTTTCTATGAGATGGACGTGGAGGAGATTTCAGAAGACTATCCAGATGAGAAAGAATTTGAAGCCCATAAAAAAGTCATCAACAACGTCTTGAAAAAGGCGAAAGCTGAAGGTTACACAAAATACGCGTTGCTCACACATGAAGAAGCCAAGGCAAAAGGACAAGACGTGGGAATAAACGGCATGTACGTGCTCATCGTTAAAAGGTGAAAAGCAATGCCTAAGTATTTAGTGGAATTAATCCTTATCGTTGAAGCAGAAACCACAGAAGAAGCCAGAAAAATCGCAGACTACGTTATAGACATTCCTATTCCAGACAAGAAAATCGAAAATGCAATAGAAACTTTGAGGTATGAAGAAATTGTCCAAATCAGAACCTAAGATCTGTCCAAACTGTCCCCTCATTTCTTTTCTGCCAATAATCATGGCTGCACGAGTCTGCTACACCCGACAGAAAGAGCCTTTAACCCCACATAAGATTTGTCAAATGCTCCGAGCCTTCGCAAAACAACACCAGCTAACATCCGACGCCTGCCCCTACTTTTCCCAAGCAGAAACGATGGAGCGGTATTTAAGTGCCGAAGCAGAGGCAACCCGGTAAATTTTGGCCTTGGGTAAGACCTATGATTTGGGAGAAGGCGCAGGAGCTTTATCAGATGGAGCAAGCTAAAACGATGGGCGAGGATTTCAAGGCTATAACGGCGGAACGGAAAGAGCTTCGCGAAGGCGGATACTTCTATCAGGCTAAACTGATTGTTCTGCGGAACCTTTGGCGAGAAAAGAAAGGCTTACCATCCATTGAAGAAGAGGAAGCTGAAGATGGATTTTTCCGAATCTAACGCGTGCATCTCGCCGCAATAAAAAGGGCCTTCTTCTAAGATTCCTTTTTGAGTTAAAATATGAATATTGATTTCATAAATGTTTAGAATCAAAGTATTCGACTTAAATCTAGTGATAGTTTATGAATGAGATGGAAGCGAAAATTCTTGGCGTTGTTATTCATCTTCCCATCGACCTCGCGATTGAAATATTTCGTGAAAGTGGTGACTTGCCAATGTCCGAGTTTCCTGCAATCGTAAAGTTCGCCGAGAGAGTCGGAGAAATCCTTAATATGGAACAGAATGAAGGCGCTGTTTGCGTTAAACCTGCCTTTATTTTCAAGAATAACGAAAAAATACAAGTTTCGGCAAAGTCTAGAAAATGAGAACAAACCATGGTGATACGTTTGAAGAAGCATAAAAAAGAGGAAAATACCGCTCCAGCTAAAGATGAAAATGAGAAGTTTTATTGTTCTGTTTGTGGTCGCGAGATTGATGAGGAAGAATATGAAAGTTATGATGGTATGTGTTGGGAATGCTGGGACGACCAGCTAACTGAGGAATCAGATGACATGTTTGGAGATGTAATGTAAAAATGGACGAGGAAAAAGTTTACGAGTGTATGAGGTGCGGCAGAAAAATCACGAAGGAAGAGTATGAAGCTTACAGCGGCATGTGCGAGGAATGCTACGAAATCGAAATAGACGAACTAGACTATGAAGAGTAAAGTTTAGTCTGCAACGGAAAACCACACACCTTGATTAAAAGCCTAAATTTCCACACTCTTCACAATCTTTATAAGTTCTTTTGGCTGAGCGATGACTTCGCCACATTTCTCACATTTAGAAGCCTGCAAAGGCAAATACATGGGAATGAAAACTTTAACCTTAGGCTCTGGAGAAGTTTGCTCAACCAAAACCTTGTTTACTGGAACTCTGTTCCAATGCCCACAGTTAGGACATTTCATTCTAAGATTTGTTTTCATATAAATAGTGCCTCTGCTTATCCACTAATGTCATAGGATTGCTTTATCAGTTCCATTGCATAAGGTATCAGTTCTTTGCTTGCTATTTTGAATTCTCTTTCCTGTCCTTGTTTGAAGAACCATCCTTTGTATATTCTATCTCCAGTCCATTTTTGTGGGTCTCTGAATGTTGCCGGGTCAGTTCTAATTCTAACGCTGAGAGATTTTTTTCCAAGTAGGAGAGCTGCAAAAATAGACTTTGTGGTCGCCTCGCCTCTGTAGAAGCAAAGGTTTCGGCCATGAATTCTTTGGATGACTTCGCCAAGGTTAACTATATTATCTGTCAGCATTACTACTACGTCCTTTATGCTTTCTTCAGTCCATGCAAACCTTTTTTCCCAACTTATGTAATGCTCTGGTAGGATTCTTTCGCCTTCTACTTCCTTACCTTTTACGGTAATTTTTTCAACGGCGTAAAGTGGTTCAAACAAATGAGCATGAACGTTTGGAGCATCTTCTCTTACATAGGTCTTAAATTCAACAATCTCCGTGTTAGCTAGTTTCTTTAAGCTTTTACTTGCTTTTTCCACTTCTAGCGTAATTTCATCAATTATGAGAACTATTCTTGGCGGTTTTGACAGTAATTCAGTTAAGAAACGATAGGAGTCTTGTCCTGTCTTCTTTTCGATGAATGCCTTTAAGACTATGTCTTCGTTTATCTCCTTGTCCAAAATGTCTCTGATGTCCCTTTGGGTTTCCAGTTCTTCAATGGCGTCCACAAATTTTGATATTTGTGGGACTATGTGAGAGTAGACAGGGTGTGAGGATAATTCATTTTCAACAATATACCATTTATAAGGCTTAGAAAGAGTAACCACATAGGCGTCTGGAATTGCAGCAATCCCTGACTTCGATGAAAGTTTATGCTTAATGTCAAAATAAATAGAGTCTTCACCGAATATCTCTTTTGAATGTTTCCTTATCATAGGGTGAAATTCTTTCTCTTCATCTTTAGGTGTCCAAAGGTTGTACTTTACGCCGTCGATTAGAAGCATGCAAACCATCAAAGATATTACATGTGTAAAGAGTATTTAACAGTTAAAATTCGGTTGTTTTGTCTACAATGTGTAGCCAGTGTAACATAAGACAATAGTCATGACGACCAAGACTGATGTGAGCGCTGGAATATGCTACTACAAGGAACAGTAGTTCATGAAATAAAATCTAGAACCACGAGTTTCAGTTTGCTCTTATCGAAAGGTGGCAATGGTTCTCTTCGATGTATTGTTTTTCCTGAGACAAATTTCTCTATTTTGTTTACGAGAGCTTTCCAGTCCTTTCCTTGCTTGTATTCCCTCCAAAGCTTTCGCAGTAATCTTAGTCTTTTCTTTGTGTGAGGCATGGACAACAGTTTTTCTCTCGTTGCTTCCCATTTGGTTACGATTTCTTTTTCTTCACGGAATTCCATCAGGTAATCGTCAATGTTTCGCTCTATTTCAGCGATTATTTGTTTGATGAATTTCATGCTTCTGTCGCGTGATATTTTTCCAAGCTGAGTATCTACGCGCTCAACTTGTTCCATTTCTCTGTATGATAATTCGACATCTTCTGCAACCTTTTTGTTAACCTCGTAGACTAGTTCGAAAAAGTCAGGAATCACACGGGGTTCGCTGTGCGGGCATGCAATGTAATCGATGATCTGCGTTTTGTTTTTCAGGATTTCTTTGGTGGCGACGTCGTATAGATACCAGAGGTGAAGGTCGTCTGCGTATTTGTAGTAGAAGAATATCGCTCGTATCTTCTTGTTCTGGAGACCGCTATGTATGCCGTAAGGTAATGATTCAAGTTCTTCGATGGCTTTTGTTCTTAGAAAGTCCTTGAGAGGCTGATAGAATTTTTCGCCTCCACCGAACATGTCTTTTTCTAGAAGGTCAAAGATTGTGGTATCTTTTTCTCGGATCTTGCGGAGTATTCCAAACACTTTTGGATGAATCTCTTCGCCAAGTATTGTTTGGTCTAAGCCCACTGATTTATCGATATTGATGATTTTTGTTTGGAGTATTTGCACTAAGCGAAGTAGCTCCTCAAGCTCGTCCTCTGGAAAGAAGTTGTAAACGTAGATTTCTGGGTACGGTGATCCTATGCGGTCTATTCTTCCGGCTCGTTGGATCATGCGGGTAGGGTTCCAGTGAAGGTCGTAGTTTATTATGATTTTTGCGCTTTGAAGGTTCATTCCTTCTGAGAGGACGTCCGTGCTTATGAGTATGTTGATTTTGTTGTGGAGGAAGTCGCTTACGATTCGGTCTCGTTCTCTCGTTCCCGTCGAACCTGATATTTTTACTATGTTGAGGTTTGACAGTTCTTTTGTTTTGGTTAGGTTGTCGTATAAGTAATCAAGGGTGTCTGTGTAGTAGGTGAAGAGTATGATTTGACCTTTTTTGTGTAGGTCGATTAGGTCCTTTTTCAATTTGTTGAGTTTGGCGTCTTCTTCGGGTTTTATTGTTGAGACTCTTGAGAGAACCTTGTTTCTCAGAAGTTTAATGTCTTTGTCAATGTCTGCAAATAGGTCGTCCATTCGGTAGTTTTCCTTTTCAAAGTCTTCGAGTTCTTCTAGGAATTCTTGAGAGATTTCTTCGTCCATGTAGAGTATCTGGCGATTGAATGTTTGCTTAGTGAGAGTTTTCCCTTGGGCAAGGCATTTTTTGAGGCGTTCAAGAAAATCGATGTGATTAGTTATGCTTATTCTGAAGGCTTGAACACTGCTTTCTAGACGTTTGAGTAGTAAGGTGCGGAATATGCCTTCTAGGGCTATCATTCGGTTTAGTGCCCATTCTTCGTCGGGTGTGAGTTTTTCTTGTTTTTTGTATTTGAGTAGACGGTAGTATGCCATTGTTAGCTGTTCCGAGATTATGTCGGCGAATTCTCTGTACATTCCCTTGTAGGTTTTGTCCAGGTGATAGTCGATGTTATCTAGTTTCCGTTCTGGGAAGGTTATTTTCTTTCCTTTGATGGTGGCGTTTGGGTAATTTTTGAGAATGTAGTCTCGGGTCCTTCGGATCGAGATTTCGTTTAATAGATCGTTTAGTAATGATGGATCTTCTTTCTTGGCTACATCCTTGAAGAATTTGAATAAGTCGTTGATTCCCTCTTTTAGGAAGGCTCCTCTGTCCATTGATACTAATAGCATTAGTTGCCAGAATAGGTCCCAAATGGTGTTGTTGATTGGTGTTGCGGTCAGGAAGAGGATGTATGGTCGTTTGTTATTGGCTGAGATGTGGTCGTGGATTAGTGTGAAGAAGTTTTCCCATCTGTTTGATAGCGGGTTTCTGAGGTTGTGGCTTTCGTCTATGACGACTAATTCTATTTGGTCTAGTTTTCCGCCTACTGCTTTCTGGGCTTTTTCAAGGTAGTCTTCTGTTGCGAGTTCTTCTTGTGATAGGATGTTTTCTGGCAAGTCTATTGCCTTGATTTCTGGTTTCCATAGTCCTTCTCGGAGTTGGGCTGGGCAGATGATGAGGAAGCTTTTGCGTCTGTAGAAGCCGAATTCCTCAATGATTTTTTTAGCTATCCATGTTTTGCCCAGTCCTACTGAATCAGCGATCAAGACAGCGTGGTATTTCTTGAGTCTTGAAAAGATGCGGTCTACGGCGTCTTGTTGGAATTCGGTGAGTTCTACCTTGCTTTCAGGCAATAGAGTCGATATGTGTATGTCTCTGGGTTTGATGTCTTCTTTTTGAAGTTCGTACAGGGCTTTGATGTAGACTTCGTATGGAGTGAATTCCTTGGAGCCAAATCGGCTGTTTTCAAGGATAGTGATAAGTTGGCTCTTGAAGTCTACAGATTCGTCCCAGAATTTTTGGAACCATTTCTCTCTGGTGTAGTAAGCCTCAGCTTCTAGTCCGACTGAATTGAGCTCAGTGTTGTGTGTTAGTCCTGGCAATGTGAAGTTTGATGAGCCTACGATGACTAGGTTATCGAAGATGTAGGCTTTCCCGTGGAGGAAGCCCTTGTCGTAGAGGCGAACTTCCACGTTTCCTTTTTTAAGGAAGTCAATCAATGTCTGGACGTCGTCTTCCTTTTCTTTTGACAATTCGAAGGTCTCGACTTCTTGTTTTACGATGTTTACGAGTTCTTCACCGAGTGTTTTGTCGCTTTGGATTTCTGGAGATTTGCCAAGCAATAATCTGAATTTCTTAACTCCTTGCAAATTATCCTTTAGCATCGAATAGGCTTGAATTTGAAAGAATGCTGTGGCAATATCAAGTTGAGCATTTGGGCATTCCTTAAGAACTTCATTTAGGTACTGCGCAAGCGTAACGTTGCTGTTGTCGATGATTTGTTTAGGAATTGGCATTCTTTATTCTTCCTCCTTTTGCATCAAAGAATTGTATTCGCTAGCGCTCAGGTATTGACCTGCCATTGTTATTGGCTTATGGTACTGGATTGGTTTGCGATACTTTTTCAATCCTTTTAGAACGAGCGTTAGCATTTCCTTTGATGGAGCACGACCAGGCGACTTCTTGACATAATCGTATAGTTCATCTTTGGTGAGAAAGAGTTCCTCTTCATATTTTGCGAATGCTTCTTCAGGAGTTAGGAATTCAACTTTTTCAATTATTCCTTCCCCAATCAGTTTTTTTGATCCATGGGAAGCGTAAAATATCACCTTGTGCTTGGGAGTCAGCTTAGTAGAGTTGTGAGCAACATATTTTACGAAAACTTTGGTTTTACTGTCGAAAAGGCGGTCAACTAGATCTACTGGAACTGGATAAATTACCGCTAATATCTCATTCATTCTCCTTGTCCACCAGACTCTGGGCCTTTTCCAGTCGCTCACTGACAAGCTCGCAAACAGCCCAGTATACCTCTCTCTTTTCATATTCGTTCAGACCTAGTTCATCAAATACGATTTCATCAAGCTCTTCTCTGTCTGGAAGTGGCGCTGGTTCTTGTTCACGAATAGGTCGAGATTTGTCAATGCCGAGTTCTTCGAAAAGGGTTTTAATGTTCCTTTTGGACAATTTGGCAAAAGCTCTCTCAAGCTCTCTTTTTCTGTCTATTATTGTAGGCTTAATGATGAGCAATTTTTTGGCGTCATTTGTCTGCAGTTTTATGAGACCTTCACCAAAGCTTACTCTACCGAGAATGTTTGCAATTAGTTGAGTAACGGTCGAATTACACAAAGCGGCTAGGAGTCTCGATGGAACCTTGGAATGGATTTCATGAAAGTTGTCCCCTATATAGAAACCGTCTTCTTTGTAATAGAAACGTATCATGTCATTCACCATGTAATTGCAATTTAATTTGGCTCTGTCTCTTTTGCCGCAATCATACCAGTTCGTTCTTCCTCTGAAGTAGGGTCTTTGATGAAACTTTTCCTTTTCGCCCATCTTTATGTAGTCTAAGGCATAAGTATTCTTCAAGTCTCTCCTAGGAAGATTGCATAGGAATAACGCCAACTTGATATCTTGATCTGATAATTCCAATCTATCGAGTTCCCTGGGGCTCTTTACGGCCGGAGCAACGAACTTTCTTTCCATCTTAGTTTTCCATCCAAGCTCGTTCTCCACCAGCAATATCTCACCATCTCCTTCAATTTTTCTTAGCCAAAAGAATTCGTTTAAGCCCGTCATTATTCCGATTCTGACTTCAGCAGCTTCTCTTAATGTTGTCAACTTCCCCTTGCCTTTGGCCAATATCACATAGAAGATGTCTGGTGCTCGCAGATATTTGCCTCCCCATTTGTTGCCTCCGTAGATTCCATCACTGAATCTGGTTCCGTCTTCAGTATGTCCTTCAGGATATTCCCATCCATCTTGAAGCAGGTCTCCCTGTGCAATCGGGAAGACTCTATAGTCTTCTGTTCCGACGACATTCTTGACTAATTCAGTTATCTCGTCTCCCCTAATTTTAGCGCTTATTCCGTCGATATCGATCAGATTCTTGGCAGTAAGTATCTCCTCAAAAGGCTTCTTGAACAGGACAAACTTGGCCACATGGTCAAGCATGCTCCAGCTGACTTCCGTGACTCTTAGGCCTCCGATAATTTCTTCTTTGACATTCGGTCTGCCGAGCAACACAATTATCGTGTTTATTTTAGCATGAGCAAAGCTTCTTTTTGGGTTATCATAAATGGCAAGAATGGGTACGTACTTCAGCAGAAATTCCTGAAGATATTTTCCGTATTCCACGTCCAACCAGGAATTCGAAGTAATAAAACAAAAAGTACCTTTGTTATTCAGCAGAGACAAACCATGGAAGTAGAAATAAACATAATAGTCACACATTTTTCCCAAATTTGTGACTACTGGAAACCTGCCCTTAACCGATGAAATTAGTTTTTTCTTGTAACTATCCCTTTCTTCTTTCGAGACTTCCGACTTGATCTTGTTTGGCGGTGAAATGTAAGTTCTTGTGACATAAGGTGGATTTCCTATGACTATATCAAAGCCATTCTTGTCACCGAAGATTTCCGCAAAATCTATTTCCCACACAAAGGGTTTCTTTCCTGGAATAGTGAGGTTCTCTCGGATTCCTTTTAGCTCATATTCTTCCCGGTTGTAACTTTCAATTAACCCTTGTAATTGTTCGATTCTCTTTCTTATTTCTTCGTTGAGAGTTACTTTTTCCCCGCTTAGAGTTTTTTGGCTTTCTTCTCCTTTAATCTTGTCTCTTGCATTCTTGACCTCATTTTCTATGAACTGCAGTCGTTCTTCTATAATTCGCTGAAATATTCTGATCTCTTCGTTTTCGACTTCCTCTTTATTTCTGAATTTTGCGGTGGGAACATTATTGATGTAGTTCTCTTTTTCCTGTTTTAACTCGATCAACATCTTTTTGACTCTTTCAGATAACTTTGGATCCCTGAGATGTAGAGTCATACCGCCTATTTCCTGCACTAATGAATCGCCGACTCGCAGATTCATATTCAAATTGGGAAGTAGAGGATAAGTTCGTAAGTCCTTGGGCTCCAAAGGTGACTCAACAACCAACTGTAGCCAAAGCCTTAGTTCAGCCGCATGAACAGCCCAAGGCATCACGTCCACACCATACAACGATTTCCCAACAATTCGTTTCTTAATCTCAAAATCAGGCTTAACGCGACCCAAATTCCTATTCAAAATCCTATACAAACCCGTCAACACATTCAACATACCAACCAAAAAAGCCCCACTACCACAAGCCGGGTCAACAATAGAAATACTGTCCAACTTCTCCTCCAGATCATACCATATCCCTAACTGAGTAAACTGCTTCTCAACGCCCTCAGTGTTCTCGTCAAAAACAATCTTGTACCATAACTCCTTGGGGACCTTCGGTAAATGATTATGCAAGTATTCAACCAGAGAACGCCGACACATAAAATCGACCTCAACTCTCGGCGTATAGAAAATCCCCAAATCATTACGGTCATAAATCTCCTCAGCCACATTCGCCAAAGACTCATAAACATAACCAATCATCTGAGGGTCAACAGCAACCTCAACGTCAAAAGGCAAATCCTCCCTTATCGTAAAATTATAACGCTCAAAAAACTCGAAAACTTCCTGGAACAAACCATCCTTTATCTTAACGGGCAACTTGTCGATGTCTTCTTCTCTAAACAAGCCACCATTAAGATAAGGAACAGTGTAGAAGATTCGATTGACATCCTCTGGCAAATCAGAATGAGGCGTAAACTTGTTGTTGAATGCTTCAAAGAAAATGGTTTTCAACCACTTCTCATAAAACGAATCCATTGGAGCGCGATCATTATTCCGTTCTTTCAAATAACGCTGCCACAGCCAACGCATAAACCGAGGCTCATTGTTGAGCCACCGCTTCTTTGCAACAAAATAAACAAACATAATACGGTTCAAAAATTGCAACGTAAACTCGTGAGCATCCCTTCTCGAAATTTTTTGACGGATAAGTTCTTTACGAATCTTGAAGAAAACACTGTCAGGAGCGCCTGCATATTCCTCAAAGAATTTATCAGTAACACGCCTAACATTAAAGGCATCACGCCACTTAAGCCAAATATCCCGCCAATCCTTCTCCTGGCCACTAAGACCAAGACTTGCAATCGTCTGCTTATCAGTATAATACAAATCCTTAACATCAATCTGAAGTCGAATGATTTTCAGCTTCAGCTCGCCTACGTCCTTCTTCTCAAAATCCGGAAGAACAAAAGCAATAGTCCGAAAATCACCAGTTACAATCAACAAGAAACGCAAGTAATGATCAGAAAACACCTTCGCCAGATATCGTAGAAATCTTACAGTCACATTCGCCGGGCTCTTTGTCTCAACAAGAAAAATATTCAAATTCTTCTCAATGCTTAAAACCGTGTAAATGTTAGCAATTTTCACTTCCTCATCCTTAGCAAACCCAAACTCACCAATCCGCCTCTTGTAGGAAGAATCAAGGATTGCTTCAGGTGGATAACCAAGTCCCTTAAAAAGACCATACACGTCATTAACAGAGTGAATTCTGGGAACAAAGTCCTCAACAAAGCCTCGGTAATCGCTTTCACCCGAAATACTCACAACAAGCCACCTAAAGTAGGTAAATCAAATTGCTCTAAAAAGCCTTATGGAAAGATGAAAAATATCAGATAATGCTTCATTCATGGCGCCTATAATGCGCTTTGACAAAATCCACCTACTTATATATTTTCTTCCTTTTGCTGAATCTATACAGACATTGTCGCAGAGAAGACAGACATAGGAAAGACCCTAGACTCTAGAGAGACTAAGAAAAGTTCATAGCATCTAGGAGATAAGATTCCTGAAGAAGTATCCTGCTAATATCCCAAACATAATTCCTGCCCAAGGACCTTTCAGAAGCTGTCCCCTGACTCTGAATATCTCAACCACAGTAATCAATCCAATAAACACACCGAGAACCTCTATTTGAGAAGCGAAAGTTCCACCGAAAAGCAATCCTAGAAAGAACCCTATTATCTTAGCTGTGTACACTCTCATTCATTTTCTTTATATTTATTGTGTAACCTGTTTATAGGTGTATTCCCAATGAGAAGTTTACAAAGAAAAAGAGTGATAGAAAAAGATAGATACTAGTAAAAGAAAGTTGCGTGTGAGAAAGGAAGATACATAAAAAAAGGAATTATTTGAAGAAAAACAGTATTTTTTATTATCCTTGTTGGTTTTTAGAATATGAAAAAGGAAACTCAAAAATATAAACGAAAATGTATGTAACTCAACCATAAGGAATGAGTCGCAAACTAACCTTCCACACTCAGAACAACTATGAGGCTGGACTGTTTCTCTGATTACATACTTGTATTTGCTTTACTTATCATAAACATCCCTCTTAACCGCCGTCTCAGCAACTTCTTCGTTGCCGCTTTTCATTGTACTCTTTCTCCTCCAGCCATTTATCAAACTGTTCTAGCACATGCTCCATCTGTTTATGGATGAAGTCTTGCGCGTTATAATAAGGCATATTCATCATCTTGACAGCTTCATTAAGCCGTCCATACTTTTCCTTGGGAACCTCTACGTATTCACATTCCTTTTTTAGAAATTTGAGTCGCCATCTCGCAGAGTCTCGTATGAACTCCTCTCTCGTTGTATAGCCTAAGTGCTTGTTTGTTTCTATGAATTTTTCAATTTTCGCAAGCAGTTCTGTGGGCAGTATAACTGATCGATTGAGCATGGCTTCTATGGCGTCTTGGTATGTTTGCATCTTGCCTGTTTGCGCCATAAGCGTTCCAACAGTTGCCGTCAGTTTTCTGTGGATTTCGTCCGATATTCTAAGCGTCTTCATTTCTCTATCCAGCCTTTCTTGTGTATTTTCTCCCGAATTAATCTGTTAGCCGTGCAAATTTAATAAGCCTTGCATAAAATGGGTGGAAAATCTATTTTGAAGGTTCTCTTTACTTTAACTCATCTCTCTCCACTAGGCGAAAGTGTCGTTCCAACAGCTGACTTTTATAAAGTTAAAGACAAAGCACAATTTTTGCACGGAGGCCATCCAGAATTGGTTAGGATTCAGTGCAGAGTTTCTAGGAAACGGTATCTCGGAAGCAAATACATATACGAGTATGAGCGCATATCCCTGCCAATTCCACGCAAATTCCACAAAACAGTTAAGCCCTTCCTAAAACAAGATTTAGACATGGATTTAGCCACAAAAGGCAGCTATCTAGTCATCACTCTGACCCCAGCAAAAACTACAAAAAGCACCACGGCAACAACAGAGATATTCCGCTTATCAGGTTGGGATGAAATTGGTTGAACGAGTTTATCTAGACACAAACGTTTACTGCAGACCACTGGACAATCAAAGTGACAGCCGCATCCAAGCAGAAACCGAAGCCTTCTTAAAAATAGTTGACATTGCTGAAAAAGGAAAAATCAAG
>Ga0315280_10005749_pt1 | contig 17511 bp, 17 predicted proteins | sample YL17G06_40_MG_FD_203697 | JGI IMG/M metagenome (GOLD analysis project Ga0315280, IMG submission 203697) | Sediment microbial communities from Yellowstone Lake, YNP, Wyoming, USA - YL17G06_40 | ecosystem: Environmental > Aquatic > Freshwater > Lake > Sediment | place: USA: Wyoming | collected...
CCAAAGAGATCTTTACCTTTCTTAATTTAGGAAAGGTTGAGAGCCTTTTCACTACTTCTTGATCAAAGACAAGGCCATTGGTGATGATCCCCAGTTCTTCAGCCATCGATTTCTGATCTAAATAATCTAAAAGCGAAAATAATTCTGGTTTTAAGAGGGGCTCTCCGCCGGTGAGATGGATACAGGCCGCTCTGTTCCATTCCTTCATGGCAGCAAGAATATTGTCGGGAACCTTTTTAAGCCCGGACCAATCCAGGTCCTTGCTCTTTGAGAAGTCTTCTTGATAGCAGTGCCTGTAACGAAGATTGCAGACGTTGGTGATGTGCCATTGGATATAAAAGGGATCACTCATCGATAGCTATAGAAGAGAATATAAGTTTCGAGTTTGAGGCAAAGATCTCATCACGGTTTGCTATAAACACCAAATCTCAAGCCCTGTACCTAATATGGTGCAGGGGAGGCACCAAATAACAAATAAATTTTACATGATAAGCTTATCACCCACGCCTGCGTGCCGAAACGTCTGCCTGCAGGAAGCGTTTCGACGAAGGCAGGCACTCCGGCGTGCAGGCACGAACCATGAAAATCTTCTTTTTCACCCTCCCCTTCGACGGGGGAGGGTGAGGGTGGGGGTGAACGATGAGACTTATTACCCCCCTCCCCTGTATCCCCTCCCGCCAGGAGTCTGTGTCGTAATCAGGATGAAAGGTGGATTCCGGCGGGACAGGTGGTCAAACTCCTCAGCTTTAGAATGCGGTCGTTTAGAGTTATGGGTAATCGGCTTTCTTAGAAATGGGATTCTTTTCATGGGTTTGCAGTTCTGAAGCTGACCAATGAAAGGTCTCCGCTCTAAAACTTCGTCACCCGACTGCCTGCTCCGTCTTGCAACGGGAGTAGCTTATCGTTAATTGTGACACAACCTCCAGGGGAGGGGGGGATATTTTCTTGGAATTTGGAATTCAAAATTAAATCACCTCTTTCTCGGTTTCTCACCGAGGGTTACTTTTACCTCTTCAAAATTACCTTTTTGGTATACTTTGAGGAGGATCGCATCCCCTGGTTTCTTCTCGCGGATATATCGGATTAGTTCATCATGGGTTTTCACATCGTGCTGGTCCGCCTTCACGACAATATCCCCACCCACGATCACAATCATATTTCCGACTTGAACCCTCTGGTTTCCTTCTTTCATACCAGCCTCATCCGCAGGTCCGCCTTTTGCTACCTCTGCAATCATTGCTCCCCGCTCTATCTTTAACTTCAGAAACTTTGCAACTTCAGGGATGAAAGGCTGAATGGTTGCACCGATCCAGGGATAGGTCACGTAACCTTTTGCAATTAATTCTGGAACTACTCGTTTGGCCACATTGACCGGAATTGCAAAACCAATGCCCACACTTCCACCAGAAGGACTGATGATGGCACTGTTGATCCCGACGATCTCTCCATCAGAGTTGAGAAGGGGCCCTCCGGAGTTTCCTGGATTAATGGCTGCGTCAGTTTGAATAACATCTTCTATTATTGTGCCCACTTCAGAGCGGTTGGTTCGATCAAGAGAGCTGATAACCCCTGTCGTCAATGTTCTCTGCAAACCGAAAGGATTTCCGATGGCAAGGACTTTCTGTCCAATTCTCAAATTTCTCAAATCTCCCATCGGGATGACCTTCAGCTTTTCTTTAGGGGCATCGATCTTGATCACAGCCAGATCGTTGTCTGGATCCGACCCAATCAATTTGGCAGGCCACTTCGACCCATCCGCTAAGGTGACCTCCAATTTTTGGGCATTGGCTACAACATGATGGTTGGTCAAGATATGGCCTTTTATATCAATCATGGAGCCGGACCCAGATCCCTGGGTTGGAAAAGCATTAAAGAAGAAGTCCATCTGGATGGCAGTACTGGTCACATTGACCACCCCATCGGCAACCTTTTCATAGACAGCGATATTATTCTTTTCATCCTCCGTGGTAGAGAAGGCCTGTTCCATACTGAAAAGCCCGATGAGAAGGACCAGGATACCAAGAAAAAGTCGCTTCATAATTTTTCTTCGAATCATTTTCTATACCCCTTCATGTCATAATTTCAAATTCCAAATCCCAAACTTCAAATCCCAAATAAATTCCAAACTCCAATGTCAAATGATCAAAACGACTCCATTTTAAATTTTTCAATCTGCAATCTGCCATCTGCAATTGGGCACTTCCTTATCATAAAGTCTCTTATTAATCAAACTTCACCTACCCCTATCTTATATTCTGGGAAGGCCGGATTCGTCGGACAACCCTTCGAAGAGTGGCCCGCTGAGATAACGTTCACCCGAATGAGGCAGTATTGAAACAATTGTGTTTCCCTCGAATTCATTGCTCCTTGTAAGCCTTAGGGCTACCGCGATCGCTGCACCACAACTGACGCCCGAAAGAATGCCTTCTTCACGGGCGAGCCGTCTTGCATGTTCGATTTTAATAATATTTATTGACGACTCATTGTATGAGTTGGACAATTTCGTTATGGAAATTGTGTCGGATGCAAGTGCCTTTCTTGCAGTAGCGCTCAACGAGATAGATCGTGAGTGGGTTATTCGAAAAACTTTGGGATATAGTATTATTTCACCGGAAGTCCTGCCTTACGAAATCGGGAATACATTAATCGCTATAAGAAGAAAGGGGCGTCTCAATGATCGGGAAATCCTTCGAGCCTTCACCATCTCACAGAGAATACCCGTCAGATTAGTTCCAGTAGAAATACATGCTGTGATAAAAATTGCTATACGGTTTAATATATATGCCTATGGTGGTTACTATTTGCAGTGTTGTTTTGAAAACAGACTACCTCTCATTAGCCTTGATAGCCACATGTGTGATGTTGCCGAAAGTTTAGGAATAAAGGTGGTGGAATAAATTATGAAGATTTACACTTACTCGCAGGCACGGGAGAAATTGGCAGGTATTCTTGAAGAATCCAAGAAAGAAGAAGTTGTCATCCGTCGTCGTAAGGGCGATACCTTTTCCATTATGCCAAAACTTCCAATTCGCCGCTCTCCCTTCGATGTAGTTGGATTGCGCAAAAGAATTACACGGAAAGAAATACTAGAATCAATTCGTGAGTCAAGGGAACGAACTTAATACTCCAGCCAAAGGTCTATGTACGGCGCCGAGAAAAGTTTGCCCTCTCTTTCCAAAGCTAAGCAAAATTCATCAATCCTACCCCATACAGCTCCTTGGGGACGGCGTTGCAGTCATCCTGAGGACAACACCAGGAGGATTTCCTTGAAATTCTTCGCTTCACTCAGAATAACCCTTTAGGCCTGATTGATTCGTCGCATCGCTCCTTGCAATGATACTCTATTACCTCTTGAACATTTTTATCTCTCCCGCCTTTGATTTATCTCTTTTTTCTCTTATTAAGGTAAATGAATTAATATATAGATCCCCTCACCCACCCCCACAGGAGACTGTATCGTGATAGAGGGGAACGCAATGTTTGTCATTCTGATATTTCGACACAGCCTTCAGGGGGGGAGGGTAAGGGTGGGATAGGAAATTATTAATTAGAGTCTGTTTATAAATTGTAGTTTTCGTTAAAAATCGTCATTCCGGCGAAAGCCGGAATCTAGTCCTTTCAAGACCTTCTGGATGCCGGATCAAGTCCGGCATGACGGAGTAACGGACTTTATGGACAGGCTCTAATTAGACAGTTGACAACTGTCCGGTCTTTTTGGGATATTATAATTCCTATTTTGAGAGGGGGAAAAAGAAGTATGAATTTCGATTTGACCGAAGAACAGAAAGAGATTCAAAAAGCGGCGGATGAATTTGCCAAGGGAGAATTTGACAAAGAGATCATTTTAGATCTTGAACGAAACCATCAATTTCCTTTTGCCTTCTTAAAGAAAGCCTGTCAACTTGGATTTATCGGGATCCATTACCCGCAGGCATATGGCGGCCAGGGATATGGAATTCTTGAAAATGCCTTGATCGTTGAAGCCTTCTGCAGGAAGGATTCAGGAGTGGGCGTTTGTCTGAGCATCGCCAACTTTTCCTCAGAGATTATTCTGAGGTTTGGAAGTGAGGCTCAGAAGAAAAAATATCTTGTCCCGCTTACACGAGGGGAGGCTATTTCTGCTGGGGCCTTTACTGAACCAGATCATGGGAGCGATATCACTGAAGTCAGGACAACCGCCGTTAAAGACGGGAAGGGATATCTGATCAATGGAGTAAAGACTTTTATCTCAAATGGAGCCATCGCCAATTTCGTCATCGTTCTCTGCCAAAGCGACACAGGAGTCAAGCCGAGTTATCGAGGCATGTCCACCCTCATTGTCGAAAGGGGGAGCAAGGGATTTGAGGTGAGCGATCTCGGAGAGAAGATGGGCATCAAGATGACCTCCACCACAGAAATGTCTTTTGATCAAGTCCATGTTCCTGAAGAGAATCTTATTGGGAACTTCAACAAAGGTTTTTATCAAGTGATCGAATTCTTCGATGAGAGCAGGGTGATGGTGGCAGCCCAGGCATTGGGAATCGCTCAAGGAGCCTTTGATCGGGCCCTCGATTATGGTAAGAAAAGGGAACAGTTTGGCCAGAAGTTAGTGGAGTTTCAGGTCACCCAACATAAATTGGCGGATATGGCGACGATGATTGAAGCAGCCAGATGTCTGGTCTATAAGGCGGGTTGGAATTTTGATCAGGGGAGGATTGAACCGAAATGGACCTCCATGGCCAAGATGTATGCGGGGAGAGTCGCCGTAGAGGTAGCCCAGGAGGCCATTCAGATTCACGGTGGTTATGGTTATATGTTAGAATACGAAGTGGAACGATTTTATCGGGATGCAAGAATCACAGAAATTTACGAAGGGACACGGGAGATCCAAAAAAATACGATTGCAAGCTCTGTGATCGGAAAGAGAGGATAGAAGAAGGATATGAGAAAAGTGGCTGTTGTCGGAATTGGTCATGGGAAATTTGGAGTGAGATCAGATGCCTCGCTGCGGGAGCTGGCCTTTGAGGCGGTAAAGGCCTGTCTCGATGATGCAGGCATTCCCCTCAAAGAAGTGGACAGCATGGTGACAGGCATTGCAGGTGACGAATTTGCATTGGGCCTTCAACCCTCTGCACAGGTCCACGATTACATTGGGTTTCATCCCAAGCCGAATTATCGTGTGGAAGGAGCCTGTGCCACCGGAAGCATAGCCCTGAGAACTGGAATCATGAATGTGGCCTCTGGATTAGCGGATGTGGTTCTGGTCGTAGGCGTAGAGAAAATGACCGAGGTTCCAACCAGTATTGCCACCGAAATTATGGGAAAGGCAGGGGATTCCACCTGGGAATATCCGTTCGGGACAACTTTTCCAGGTTACTATGCCTTGATTGCTAATGCCCACATGGCTGAGTATGGAACGACCGAAGAGCAATTGGCCATGGTAGCGGTAAAAAATCATTATTACGGGAGTCTTAATCCTTATGCGCATATGCAAAAGGTGATCGATCTCCAGAAAGCCCTCACTTCTTTTACTGTGGCCTACCCATTGAAACTTTTTGATTGCAGTCTGATAACGGATGGAGCCGCTGCGGTCATCATCGCCTCTGAAGAGAAGGCGAAGGCGATCTCTAAAAAACCAGTCTGGATTGTCGGATCCGGCCTGGCGACAGATACATTAAGGCTTGCTGATCGAAAATCCTTGACTTCTATCTTAGCCGCTCGAGAAGCAGCGAGGGTAGCTTACAAAATGGCCGGCGTGGGACCCGCGGATATTGATGTGGCTACGGTGCATGACTGCTTTACGATTGCAGAGATCATTGCTTATGAAGACCTTGGTTTTTGCGAAAAAGGGGAGGGTGGTAAGCTGATCGCAGCGAAAGAGACCTATGTGGGTGGGAGAATTCCTGTCAATGTGGATGGAGGGTTGAAATCGAAAGGTCATCCCATTGGAGCCACAGGTGTCTCCATGACCGTCGAGATCACTAAACAGTTGAGAGGGGAAGCAGGTGAAAGACAGGTAAAGAATGCAGAAATCGGCCTTGCTCACAATGTCGGAGGAACCGGACAGGTGGTGGCCGTACATATCTTCAGGAGGGAATAGAATGGATTTCAAGAATTTTTCTCTTAACATTGCGCAGACCAAGGTCAACAGATTTGTTGATGAACTGGCAGCAGGCAAATTCATGGCAACCGTTTGTAAGAAATGCGGAAAGAAATATTATCCCCCACAAGCGGATTGCCCGGACTGTATGTCCAGTGATATGGAATGGAATCAGATTAGCAATGAAGGGACTTTGGTGACTTTCACGAAGATCCATGTCCCTCCGGAACACTTCGCTGTCCGACAGCCTCTCATGCCTTTTTCAAGCATCCAATTTGAACCCTGTCCTTTTGGACTCATAAAGGTAGAGGGTGGATTAAAGATCATGGGCTGGATACCGAAAATGGATGTGAAGAAGATCAAAGTGGGGATGAAGATGAAGGCTTCGTCCTTTACGCTCCCCGACGGCAAGATCACAATCATATTAGAACCCATATGATTGAGTGTTGAGTTTGGAGTAGGGAGTTCGGAGTTAATAAACTAGAAACTCCTATCGGGACAAAGGTTGACGGAAGCAATTTTTTCACAGGTTCAGGGGGGGCGAGGGGGGATTCAGAGAGTTCTTCTCTCTCCTGGACAATATCGAGTGCAGTGATCACAGTGATAGTGGATAAAAAATTGTAAATACTGCATGTGTCGGAAAAAACGTGGAGACTTGATCATCTCCAACCGCTCACCCATGGAAGGCTTCTCCGCCATCTCCATGAAGAACCGCATAAAGTTTCCCACATCATTTGGCTGGCTCACCTTCACACATCGATGACTTAATACACGACCTTCCTCTGTAAAGGCTTTCCCTGGGCAGGTTGATCGACAGTCGTATCCACATGTGCTGCATGGATCATACCCATTCATGGGAGGGTCTGATTCGAGGTCCAGGCTGTTGAGGAGTCCGAGGAACATGACCCGAGGTCCAAATTCTCGGGTCAAGGCCAGTGTGTTTTTCCCCCATACAGCCAATCCACTCTGCACTGCTGCATGCCGGAGTGACACGCTTCCGATAGGAGAACGAAAAGTTTCCTCATTGATTTCGAATGGCCGATGGGCCTGCACAAGGAAACATTCACCGCCATATTCACGTTCCATAAACCTACCGAGATGATAGGCGGCCGTATTGCCAGCCGATTCCACGCTATATAAAAAGGATGGCATCTTGCTCCATGTGTTTTCTCCATAGCGATAAGCACCTGCGAGAGGGCTAAAAGCAAGGACGACAATGGACTTGGCTGCAGGGAGGTAGCGATGTGGATTTGGAGACCGCGGGCTATCGTAATCTTTAAGATTTAAAAAGCCGATGAGGTCAGCTCCCAATTCTCTCGCCTTGTTTTGAATAACTTTTTTCATCATTGGTCCACCTCACATTAACTCACCAGTTGACAATAATTCCAAAAAGGCTGGCAGGTGTGCTGAAAAACTTTTACAGCGGAACCTTTGGACGTTCACCTGTGGAGTATCAATACATGTTGTAAAGGTCACGTAAGGTGACAAGAACGGTCACGCATAAAACTTCTAAGACGACCGCTTGGTAAAAGTTGGGAAGTATACCTGACGGCCTTTTCAGTGCAACATCTGAGTTAAGATAACCATCTTTTTCTCCTGCGGTAGTGCTTCACCTCTCGATAGCTTTTCCGTTTACCGACCTGACTGAGGCCGAGATAAAACTCCTTGATATCCTCGTTCTCCTTTAATTTCGGAGACGGGCCGTCCAAGACGACCCGTCCATTCTCCATGATTTAGCCATAGTCAGATGTAGAAAGAGCAATTTTTGCATTCTGCTCTACCAGAAGAATCGATGTCTTTTCCTCCCGATTGATCTTTCTGATCACTTCAAAAATATCTCTGACGAGAAGGGGACTGAGCCCGAGAGAGGGTTCGTCGAGAAGCATCACCTTTGGATGGGACATCAGGGCACGACCCATGACCAGCATCTGCCTTTCTCCACCGGAGAGATAGCCACTCACATGTCCTCTGAGATCTTTGAGCCTTGGGAAGTAGTGGTAGACCAATTCAAGATCTTTAAGAATTTCTTCTTTATTGTTTCGGGCGTAAGCTCCTACCCAGAGATTCTCTTCAACGGATAGATGTTCGAACATTCGACGGCCCTCCATCACCTGGACCATTCCCATCTGAACAATTTCTTCCGGGGCTTTCCCATCGATCCTCATTCCATCAAATTCAATGCTTCCATCCGTGACTTCGCCTAATTCTGTATAGAGGACTCCGGAGATGGCCTTGAGGGTAGTCGTCTTCCCCGCACCATTGGCGCCCAATAAAGAAATGATCTTACCGTCAGGCACCTCAAGAGAGACTCCTTTCAAAACCAAGATCACATCACTGTAAATGACTTCGATGTTGTTGAGACGAAGCATCTATTGGCCTCAATGTCAAATGTCAAAGTTCAAAGTTTGGAACTAAGGTTAAGGCTGAGGTTGAGGTTAAGGTTAGAAAAATAAAATTCTGAACCTTAGCCTAAACCTTAACCTTCGTCTGAACTTTGACATTCATTTGGCATTTGGATTTTGACATTTGACATTTCATTTCTTCACGGGTGCCATAAATTCCAATGTCGTTGTTGCTATTGCCCCGGAGTCAGCACCTGAAGCTTTTATCTTATAGACTCCAGGAGGAATGGGATTGAGGGTTTTTGGATCGATAGACAGAATAGGAGTCCATCCCACTCGAAAGATGGTATTTAATTTAGCTGTGGCAGGCACATCTCCTTTGAAATTGCCTGCATCATCTGCCTCACCATAAGCGATCCCAACATCTTCTCCAGGTTTTACCCCTTTCATCTCCACACCTGGAGGAAGGACCATATCTACAACCACCATCTCTTTCGGAGCCCATCCTGTGCCTGTAAATACAATAGGAACCCTCAAGATGCCCGGGAATGCCAACTCCACCTTTTCAGGAGTGACGGCTACCGTGGGTTTCGGTTTCGGAGGTGGAAATAAAGTACTACAGGCCACGAAAGGTAAAAGGAACATTAAGAGACTGAGAACAATGATTATTTTCTTGATGTAGTTCATCGATTTTCCCCCCTTTCCTTTCAAAATTTGTGAAGGGATACAGCATCAGGAGCCTTTATCCAATCTGATATGGAGACAACCTTTCCTGCTCGAACCTGATAGAATTTGACCTCCCAACTGCCCCGACGGGAGGTGGGGCTGTAGGCGCAGGGTCCTTGGAGTCCGGCCCTCTGTACACCTGTCAGTTTTTGGTAGGTTTGGTAAATGACTTCTCCATCCAACTTTTTATAACCTACTTCTTTTAAGGCGATTTTTAGTGCTGACTCGAGCGTCATTGCCCAAGCCATCCCAATGGTATAGACTTCATTCATATCCTCCAATTTTCCACGGCCATACTTCGTCCAAAGATTGGCGAGGGGATGTTTCCTCGCATCGTCTCCACGGAGATAGTAAGAGCCGATCACAGTTCCTTCCAGGGCTTCAGGATGGAGTCGGGTACCGAGGGAGGTAGGACCCCAATAGTCACAGAAGAACTGGATGGTTTTGGTCAGGCCCAATTTGTGGGCATCGCGAATGACATTGGTCGGCGTGGGGTCGACTCCTCCCACGAAGATATAATTGACCTCTGCTTTCGCCAATCGTGTGAGATAAACGGTATGATCGAGTGATCCTGCTGGGAAAAACTCTGGTGGAGCTAAAGTCACTCCCATCTTCTCAGCGTACTCTTTTCCGCCTCGGAGAGGTTCCTTGCCATAAGCGCTATCCCAGGAGATAAAACCGAGTTTGGGCATTCCTGTTTTCCCCTTCTTCTTCCAATCTGCAAGGAGCCAGTCAACGGTGGCAGCAAAAGCGTCCTGGTAGGTTGGACCCCAAGCAAAGATCCTACCAAGATTAGCCTGAAATTCACCATCTCCAGGAACGAGTTGAACTAACTTATCTTTTGTCGCCAATGGAGCAACGGCTTTGCCAATAGGGGTGCCGATGGCATTGACCACCAAAAGTTTCGGCTGTGCTCGGTAACGTTTGTAGGCAGAAACCCCTCGGGCTACATCATATCGAGTATCCACTCCGATGAACTTGATCTTAACACCATCGACACCACCTCTTGAATTTAAATCTTTAATATAGTCCTCACAGCCCATATCTGCTGGGACATTGAGACCCGCAATGGCTGCGGTGTAATCTGCCAAACTCAGATAGGTGACTTCCTTTTCCGCCGCACCACTTTGAAGAACTCCCATGACGAAAAGAAAAGTAAAAATTAGGACCCCACACAATATCTTTTTCATCATAGCCTCCTTTCTTTCTTGAAAAAGAGAAAACCTCATAGGAAAAATCTCCCCTCCCTTGGTGGGAGGGGTTAGGTTAGGGAAATAGGTTCTTGTCCATTTGAATTCGCTTTTGTTTCACCTCCTTTCCAATCCCTCCAACCCCCCTTTTTCCAAAGGGGAGGTGAGGGGGGATTAATGTGAAAATGGATAGAGCCGATAAGAGGCCTTGAAGATCTCCCATCGATGGGCCAGTCCTCTCGGCTCATAGATTAAAAAGATGATAAGAACCAAACCGAATACCGAGACACTCATGGAAGCGGCTGGGTGGATTCCTATCCAAGGAAAGATACTCGCTAACAAGGGGGCTGCAAACATCACTCCCTCATCTAAAAGGCGAAGGAAAATTACTCCGAAAAAAACTCCCGGAATACTCCCCCCACCTCCAACGATGAGCATCCCAATGTAATTCAGAGCATGAAGCAGTGTAAATTGTTCAGGGTGAACCACTTGAATCCAGTGGGCCCATAAAGAACCGGCGATCCCCGCATAGAAGCAGGAGATGAAAAAAGCAAGTAGTTTATAACGATAGAGTTCGATTCCCATCACCTCAGCCGCCAGATCGTTGTCGCGGATGGCCACGAAAGCCCTGCCGACACGGGTCCGGACCATATTCCGCGCACCGTAGGTCATCAGGAGCATAACAGTCACGATGATATAATAAATTCTTTCGTCACTGTCGAAAGCAAAACTCCCAATCTGAGGTGCAGGGGGATGGAGGCCCTGAGTCTTTCCTGTGATATCAAGGTGAGGGATTAACCACATGACCACAAAATGGATCGCTATCGTAGCCATGGCAAGATAAAAACCTTTGATCCGGAGTGAAGGAGCACCGCCCCCCAATCCAATTAAACCTGCAACGATCCCTGAAATAGGAAGGGCCAGAAAAAAGGAGAGGCCAACCTTTTCAGTGAGGATGGCTGAAGTATAAGCGCCGACAGCCATAAAGGCGGCCTGCCCGAAAGAAATCTGGCCACAGTAACCACTGACGAGTTGAAGACCCAGGACGATGATGATGCTAATGCAAAGATTATTAATCAGGCTGATGAAATAGTAGGGACCATAGAGAGGGAATGTGTAGAGAAAAATGAGAGCCCCAATGAGAAGCCCCCAATGCCTCTTAATTCTTAAAATCGCCATATCCTGGCTATATCGCTCATCAAAAGTCCCGCAAGGTCGCATAGTCGCATCCTAAATGTCAAATGACAAAGTTCAAATGACAAATTAAATCCAAAGCTTAAATTTCAAAAAAATCTTTCCCTTGAGTTTTGACATTCGTTTGAAATTTGGAGCTTGACATTTGACATTGTTGTTTATACCCTTTCTATTCTTTTTAACCCGAAAAGACCAAAGGGCTTTATCAGCAAAACAATGAGAAGCAGTGCATAGGCTGCAACATCTTTAAGACCACCCCCAACCAGGGGATCGAGATAACCTGCAATGAGATTTTCAAGCACACCGAGTATGAGTCCAGCCAAGAGGGCACCCGGTAAAGAATCCAACCCTCCGAAGAGGGCGACGATCAATCCTTTGATGCCGATATAAGGAAGAGGAAAGTGGATGTCCATGACATATGCCGTCCCCATGCCAGCTACTGAAGCTACGACGGCTGAGAGGATCCAGATGAGAGAGAAGATGGTCCTGACATTGATCCCTGTGCTCTGGGAGAGTTGATGGTCCTCTGCCGTCGCCCTCATCCCCAATCCCGTTTTGGTAAATCGAAAGAATAGGGCTAAGAGGAGAAAAATTAGTAGTACCACAAAAAAACTGATCAACTGAACGAGCCGAATGGGCACACCCACCACTACGAACTCCCCAAGGGATAAAAGGGTGGCATAGGTTTTTGATTCTCCCTTGAGGATCAGTTGAAACACCCCATCCAAAGCCATGAAGATGGCAAAGGTCATCAGGAAGGCGGAAATCAGAGGTTGACCAATCAAAGGCCGAAGAGTGATGCGCTCCACGAGCCAACCCATCAATGTAGAACAGACCAGTGCCATCAGGATGCTGATCGGAAGAGGAAGATGTAGAACCACGAGACCAATCCAGAAGAATAGGCCTCCGAAAGCTAATAGTTGGCCATGGGCCAGGCTCACAACGCGCGTCGATTTATAGACCAGTACAATCGCTGCGGCCACCAAAGCATAGAGACCGCCGATCATCAATCCTGGAATGGCGAGTTGGAAAAATTCCTTCAACGGATCTCCTCCTTCACCTGATTGATCTGGATCGCTGTCTTGATCACTCCTTTTCTTCCATCCCGATAGGTGATGGAGGCCTCCACCTTATACTCCCGATCTCCTCCATAGAGTGCTGCAATCAAATCCCTATAACGGTTTTCAACAAACGTCCTCCTCAATTTTCTGGTCCGGGTCAGTTCTGCTTCATCGGCATCGAATTCCTTATGGAGATTGACAAATTTCCTGATTCTGGACCACTCCGGAAGAAACTTGTTAATCCGTTGGATATCCTTTTTGACCAATTCAATCACTTCCGATTTCTGAGACAGGTCGGTGAAGGTGGTGTAGGGGATACGCTGGGCTTCAGCCCACCGACCCACATTGTCTAAATCGATGTTGATAATGGCTGTGACATAGTCTTTATCCTCGCCTCCGATCACAAGGGCATCTTTAATATAGGGACAAAACCTCAAACGGATCTCAGCGTATTGGGGGGAAAATTTTCGTCCCCTCCTTAATTCTTTCAAATCCTCCATCCGATCGATCACAATAAGATGGCGGTCTTCGTCGATGTGACCAAAATCCCCGGTGCGATACCAGCCGTCTTGAATTTTCTCCTGGGTTGCTTCAACATTTTTGTAATATCCTGAAAAGATGTTCTCCCCCTTCACCAATATTTCTCCCTCGGGTGATAGGCGGACCTCCACTCCTGGCAGGGGAGTCCCACAGGTCTCACATTTGATTTCGCCATCCAGATGGAGCGTAACCAATCCTTGTTCGGAACCACCATACAGTTGTTTGATATTCACTCCGATGGCTTGAAAATAATTGAGGATCTCCGGGCTGACTGCACTTCCTGCGGTATAGGCACATCGAATCTGAGAGAGTCCCACTCGATCCCTGAGACAGCGAAAAACGACCCAATGGCCGATGAGGTGAATGAGTTTGAAAAATAACCCCATCCTTTTCTTGGCTAAACGATATTCAGCAGCTCTATAACCGCTGGGTAAGAAGAGATGATATATCCATCTTCTCAGGGCTGTCGTATCAGTGATCTTCGCTTGGATCATTCGATTGATCGTTTCCCATAAGCGGGGGGCGAAAAAAAGAATGGTGGGTCCGATCTCCCGTATATTCTCCTGGACGGTCTCTGGTTCTTCAGGGAAATTGACCTCCATTCCTGAGACCAGTTGACCCGCGACGCCAACAGCCTGTTCCGTAATCCATGCGGGGTGAAGAAAAGAAACATACCGGTCTTGTTCAGACCAATGATCGACATCTCGCCAAGATTGAGCTATCGCCACCAGCCCTCTATGGCTGATCATGGCTCCTTTTGGCAGCCCCGTCGTTCCAGAAGTATAGGAGAGAAGGGCGATCTCCTCCCCTTTGCCCTTTTCGATATTTTTCTCAAAAAGACCTGAATGATCCCTCTCGTAGGACTGACCCAATTTGACTACCTCAGAAAAGCTGATCAAGATCGAGTCGCCATAATTCCATAGTCCTTTCGGGTCCCAATAGATCACTCTTTTAAGGAGGGGGAGGTCTCCTTTGATTTGGAGTATTTTGTCCACTTGCTCCTGGTCGTGGGCGACTACAAATTTGGAATCGGAATTCGCAACGAAAAATTTCACCTCGGGTGGCGTGCAGTCAGTATAAATATCCACTGCGGTGCCACCGACCGCGTGGACTGCTATCTCAGCCCAAAATATTTCCGGTTTATTCTCTCCCAGGATCGAAACCTTATCTCCTCTTTCCATTCCCAGGCTGAGGAGGCCCAGTGAAAAATATTTGACCTTTTCATAGTAGTCCCTCCAGGTAAACCACTGCCAAATGCCACGATCTTTCACCCTCATGGCAATCTTTCGGTCCCCGTACTTTTCAGCATTCTTTTTTAGAAGCTTCGGCAGGGTGTTCTCAGTCATAAAGAATTAAGTCCGATCCAATATGTAAAAGGAAAATTGGAAAATGTAAAATGGTTTTTGAGTATAACAATTTTCAATTTGAAATTTGCACTTTGTACTTTGCGATTTTCACTGATTATTATCAGATTCTTCCTCTCCCAAATAGGCTTTAATCACCAATAGGTTTTGTTTGATTTCCTCCGGACTTCCTTCGGCAATCTTCTGTCCGAAGTCGAGGACGACGAGTCTCTCCGCAATGTCCATCACAACCTCCATATCATGTTCCACCAAAACAATGGGGATCTTTTTAAGTTCATAGATATCGATGATGAAACGGGCCATATCTTCTTTCTCCTCGAGATTCATCCCAGCCATGGGTTCATCGAGGAGTAGGATTTTAGGTTCTAAGGCAAGGGCCCTTCCCAACTCGACCCGCTTTCGCAAGCCATAGGGAAGGAGTCCAACCACCTTCTTCCGGACCGGTTCCATTTCGAGCAGATCGATAATGTCTTCGACGACTTCTCGGTGCCGTATCTCTTCTCGACGGGCTGGGCCAAAGTAGAATGCGCCAGCCAGGGCACCCCGTTTTAAATGGATGTGCCGAGCCGCCATCAGGTTGTCCAAAACAGAGAGTCCGGTGAAGAGTTCAATATTTTGGAAGGTTCGTCCAATTCCTAACCTGGCGATTTGATGGGGTGAAAGGTGACGAATCCTCTTATCTTCGAAGATGATCTCGCCTCTTTGAGGCCGATAAAAACCATTGATGCAGTTGAGGATGCTGGTTTTACCGGCACCGTTGGGTCCGATGATCGCCAGCACCTCTCCCTCTCTGATATCAAGGGTGACTCCCGAAAGGGCAGAGACACCTCCAAAATTCAACCAGATATCTTCGACCTTCAACTTCGCAGGATTTCTTTTAGTCATTTTGGAAAGGGTAGGAGAGAATGGCTCATCTTATTAAAAGGGATCTTCTTTGTCAATATGGCAAAATTCCTAAAACAATTCTCGATGAATTCTTTGGCAAACCTTTCGTTGGCAGGCTACCTGCCTCTCTGAAGAGAGGGAAAATCCGCATATCGCGATAGGGAGGCACCGGCCACAGGGGAATTGTCCCATTATCTTAAAGAAAGCTTTAAAAAACTACTACGAGTTCTCTCAATTACCGGAAAATAACACCGATAATCTCCTTCCCCCTTGTGGGGGAGGAATAAGGTGGGGGGCGGTGGCTTGATTTTTTAAAGAATTTTAGACTTGGTATTCAGATGGATGCGGCGAAAAAGAATGGCGCGGCGGAAACGTCCCCTTTCAACCACACTGGTCTCTTTCACATCGGACCGTTCAGAAATGAGAGGCGTTAGTTATAAGACCCCTCAACTCCAAGGCAGAGCGTAAATCAGGCTGGCGCAAGGAATCCAGGAGATGAACGATCACTTCATGTGTGGATACCTATCGTCTTCCTGTCACAGAGAGGTAGATAGGTTTTGCCCTTCACCCCGATCATCCTTTTTCAGGTGAGACAGGGTTTAAAGGGTATGCCTCGGTCAATAACGGTTCCGGCCACCAGAACCCGGTCGCCCTTTTCGGGGGCCTTGACGTCCAGATCGTCCCCGGTCAGGCCGAGGATGTGCCTCGTTCACATTGATCTGCCGACCAAGGAGTTCTTTTCCATTCAGATTCTCAATCGCCGCTTGGCCTTCCGCTCGGTTGGGCATTTCGACAAAACCAAAGCCTCGAGGTTGGCCACTGTATTTATCTTTAATGATTGTTGCAGAGCTTACCTGGCCGAAAGCTTCAAAGGCCTGACGAAGATTTTCTTCTGACACGTCAAATGATAAATTCCCCACATAGATATTCATGATCGTTCTCCTTTTCAGTATTCGACGAAACTCCTCAGCTTTTCGGCCCGGCTGCAATGTTTCAACTTCTCTAAAGCCTTCGCCTCAATCTGCCGGATCCGTTCCCGCGTGACATTGAAGTCCCTTCCCACCTCCTCAAGGGTATGGTCATGCTTTTCCCCGATCCCGAACCGCATTCTCAAGATCTTCTCCTCCCTCTCGTCAAGTGTGGAGAGGACCTTTTGAGTCTGTTTTATGAGATTCGAGCTGATAGCCGCCTCCTGGGGAGAGATCGCCCCCTTGTCCTCAATAAAATCCTCCAAACAGCTATCCTCTTCCTCGCCGACAGGGGTTTCAAGTGAAATGGGTCTTTTGCCGATCTTCAAAACCTTCTGCACGTGATCGAGAGAGACTCCCATTTTTTTTGCGATCTCCTCAAGTGTAGGTTCTCTTCCCATCTGTTGAACCAGAGTTTGAGAGGCGCGGTTCAGTTTGTTGATCACCTCAATCATGTGGACGGGGATGCGTATGGTGCGCGCTTGGTCAGCAATGGCTCGCGTGATAGCCTGTCGGATCCACCATGTCGCATACGTACCGAACTTATAGCCCCTCTGGTATTCGAACTTGTCCACAGCCTTCATCAAACCGATATTTCCCTCTTGGATTAAATCCAGAAAGTGAAGTCCTCGATTCACATATCTCTTTGCAATGGAAATGACCAATCTCAGATTGGCCTTTACCAATTCACCCCTTGCTTCCCTCGCTTTGGCCTCTCCTGCCTCAATCGCCTTCAATGCCTCTCGGAGCCGACCCCAAGAGAGTCCACACTTCGCCTCCATTCTGCCGACTCTCCGTCTGACATTGCGGGCGGTTCTCCTCATCTCTTCTCGTTCCTTTCGTTTGAGGTTCACCCTCTTTTTCCCCCTCGAAGGCTTTTTGGCCTCCTGGAAAGAAATCCCTAAATCCTTCTCAAATTTATTTACCTCCTTTTGAACTTTTTCTATCCGAATGTCCCACTGCTTCAACTTCTGGACGACTCTGTTGATCTGTTCCTCCCTTAAGTTGATCCGCCTGAAAGCATTGAATATCCCAGCCTGTTTCTTCAAAATCTGCCCTTGAATCGCCTTCTTAGAAGATTCCCTTTTTCTGCACCTCAACTTCCTCTGCAGAAATTGTATGCGATCTTCTTCCTTCCTAATTTTATTGATTAAATTGAAGA
>Ga0315280_10005750_pt1 | contig 17510 bp, 14 predicted proteins | sample YL17G06_40_MG_FD_203697 | JGI IMG/M metagenome (GOLD analysis project Ga0315280, IMG submission 203697) | Sediment microbial communities from Yellowstone Lake, YNP, Wyoming, USA - YL17G06_40 | ecosystem: Environmental > Aquatic > Freshwater > Lake > Sediment | place: USA: Wyoming | collected...
CACCCACCCCCCCCCCGGGGGGGGGGGGCCGGCTGCCCCCCCCCCCCCCGCCCCGTTTCTCTGTATGGGCCACGGCCTCCAGCCGTAGACCGTGACCCTCAGCCCCAAGTCTTCGCTGCAGCGCTTTGGCGACGGTCAGGCACCGGCCAGGCCTCTCGCTGTTCCGCCGCTTCATACCGATGCCCCGCGGGAATCGCGGGAGTGAGGAACGTCCTCACATTCACCGTCCTGGTCTTCGCCGGGGTGCTGGGAGCGAGCGCGATCCGGTCGCCGCGCGTCGGGGCGAAGAGCTCCCGGCCGTGTCAGCTCGCGCGCGGAGCTCGTGCAAACGATCATCGGACGGCTGTCGCGCGCAGGCCTTTTCGTCGGCGTCTCGGGATACGGTCCCTGACCTGGGCCCGACACAAGTCGCCGTTGACCGGCTGATACCCTCATAGGTATATTCGCACAAGGCGACGAGGGAGCAGACGTGAGCACAGCGGTAGCCGATATCCAAGCCGGGATCTGCGGGCACCGTACCGTGGCGCGCGCCGTGACCGACGATGGCCGCGCCACCGACTTCGAGGTCGAGACGACCTGCGACAACATCGGCCGTATGATGGCCTTGCTCAATGAGCGGTCGCCCGTCGACGCCTACCAAGAGATCGATCCCCGAGCGCAGAGCGCGATCCTGGCCTGCGCGCGTGAGGGTAGATGCTGTACCGACTGCATCGTGCCCGCGTCGCTCATCAAGGCGCTACGAGTCGCCACCAACCTGGCCCTCCCCGCCGACGTGACGATAACCCTCTCCCGAGAAGAGTGACGTCTCGGTAGACGAGGCTGCCGACAAACCGGGTCTCGTCGGGCCGGGCCGACCACAGACGGCCCAACCGCCGCCTCAGAGCGGCGACCGGCATCGTCCTGAGCGCGCGCCGAGGTTGAATCGCGCCGGCGCCGCGATAGGCTTGCCCTCTCATGACGCTACTCAGCTTCGAAGGAACGGCGCCGTCCGTCGGCGCCGGGACTTGGGTACACCCCTCAGCCGAGGTGATCGGCGACGTCCGGCTGGGCGCGCGCTGCTGGATCGGACCCGGCGCGCGCCTCCGCGGCGACTACGGCACCATCGTGCTCGGCGATTGCTGCGCCGTCGAGGACAACTGCGTCGTACACGCCCGCCCCGGCGAGACCTGCACGATCGGCTCGTGGGTGACTCTCGGGCACGGCTGCATCGTGCACAACGTGACGCTGCTGGGCGACTACGCCGTCGTGGGGATGGGTGCCGTCGTCAGTGACTGGGCCCAAGTGGGTGAGTGGGCCGTGGTCGCCGAGGGTGCGGTGGTGCCGCAGCGCGCGGTGGTGCCGGCGGCGCGCATCGCCGCGGGCGTGCCCGCGCGGCTTCTCGAGAAGCCTGTCGATGACGATTTCCGCACGGCTTGGCGAGCGTTCAAACAGATCTACGTGGAGCTGTGCGACAGATATCGTGCCGGCCTGGGCGCTTGACGCCGCCGTAGCGGCGCCGGCCGTTCATGCTGGAGTCCATCGCAGGTCAGACGTGAGCGCATAAGGTGAGAGGAACTCTCAGCTCCCGCTCAGACAGCGCACACCATCCTCTCAAGACCGGCAGATACAGTCCTCAACGTCACTGGGATCCGAGCCTGGGAGGGCGACCGTGTTCTGGACGTACCTGTATCGAGAGCTGCGCCGGCGGCACCGTCAGGCGATCCTCACCTCGCTGGGGCTGGCGCTGGGCATCTGCCTCGTCGTCACCGTGTCGGCCGGCGCCAGCGGCGTCCACGACGCCCAGGACCAGGTGCTCCATTCGCTCTACGGAGTCGGCACCGACATCACGGTCACGAAGAACGCCGCGCAGGGCACGGGCGGGCCGATGCAGTTCGGGATGAACCCCGGCGATGCCGACCAACAGGGGAAGCACTTCTCGCGCGACCGCATCACCGGCACACCGGGTATCGCGCTCGTGCCGGCGAGCGACGTGACGTCCGTCATCGGCCTTCAGGGTGTGGATGCCGCCGTCGGCGGGCTCACGTTGATCTCGGTCCACGTGAGCGGCCAGTTCGCCAGGGTCGTGGGCGAGAGCAGCGGCTCTTTCCCGCAGCCGGGAAGCTCGGGCTCGGGTTCGGGAACACCCACCCAGGCTCCCATCAAGATCACCTCGTTCTCGATCGCCGGGGTCGACGTCGCCAACCAAGGCATCGGGCCGCTGAGCTCGGCGACGATCAGCAGCGGCCGCACGTTCTCCGCCGGTGAAGCCAAGGCCAGGGTCGTGGTGCTCGACTCGGGCTACGCCAAGCAGAACAGCCTGTCCATCGGCGAGACCATGAAGATCGGCGGCCTCAAGTTCGCGATCGTCGGCCTCAGCAAGTCGGCGTCGGCCGGCGCCAACGTCTACATGCCGCTGACTCGCGCGCAGGCGTTGGCCGGTGAGAAGGGCCAGGTCAACCAGATCTACGTCAAGGCGACCAGTGCAACCCAGATAACGCAGGTCAAGAAGGAGATCAAGGCGACGATCAACGGCGCGACCGTCACCACCGCCCAGGATCTGGCCGACCAGGTCAGCGGCTCCCTGAGCAGCGCCTCCAAGCTCGCCAACCAGCTCGGCAAGTGGTTGGCGGTCGCCGCCCTCATCGCCGCCGTCGCCGTCGCCAGCCTCTTGACGCTGTCGACGGTCTCGCGTCGCGTACGCGAGTTCGGGACCTTGAAGGCGCTCGGCTGGAAGAGTCGCCGCATCGTCGCGCAAGTGCTGGGCGAGGCTCTCGTGCAGGGCTTACTCGGCGGCGCCGTCGGCGTGGGCCTCGGCTTCGTGGCCACAGTGCTGATCGGCAAGTTCGCCCCGAGCCTGCAGGCGACGGTGGGCAGCGTCGGCATACCGGCTGCGCAGGCGAGCGCCGGCCCCGGCAAATTCTCTGGAGCAGGCGGGGCGATGAGGGCCCTGACACACACGGTAACGGTCTCTCTCCACGCGCCGATCAGCCTGAACCTGCTCGCCGTAGCCATAGCGCTGGCGATCGCCGGCGGCCTTGTCGCCGGCGGCCTCGGTGGCTGGCGGGCCGCCCGCCTGAGCCCCGCCGACGCGCTGCGCCGCGTCGACTGACGGCGGCGGCGACCCCCCCCCTAGGCAACGAACGGAGGACCGATGCTCTACGAGCTGAAGAACGTATCGAAGCGCTACACGCAGTCCGGCAAAGAGATCCTCGCTCTCGACGACATCGACCTCTCGATCGATGCGGGCGAGTTCGTCGCCCTGCAGGGCTCGACCGGCTCGGGCAAGACGACCCTCCTGCAGATGCTCGGAGCCCTCGATCGCCCCACTGCGGGATCGGTGCTCTTCGACGGCAGCGATCTCGCCGTGATGAGCGAGAGCCAACTCACCCGGCTGCGCAGCCGCGCGTTCGGGTTCATCTTCCAGGCGTTCAACCTGATCCCCACCCTCACCGCGCAGGAGAACGTCGAGACGGCCCTCGTGCCGCTGGGGATGGGCGCGACGGAGCGAAGGACGAAGGCGCGCGCGGCCCTTGGCGAGGTCGGCCTCGCGGAGCGAGGCGGGCATGCGCCCGCCGAGCTCTCGGGCGGCGAACAGCAGCGCGTCGCCATAGCGCGAGCGCTCGTACGGACCCCGCGGGTGATCCTTGCCGACGAACCGACGGGCAACCTCGACGAGCGGACGCGAGACGAAATCATCGCCCTTCTCGAGGATCTGTGGCGGGATCGGCAGCAGACCATCATCGTGGTGACGCACGACAGCCAGGTGGCCGCCCGCGCCTCGCGCCGGCTGCGCCTGGATCAGGGGCGGATCGTCAGTCCGGATCTCCTGATCGCGAGCCCCTCCCCTTCGGCGTCACCCGCGACCACCAGCCCGTCGCCCACGGCGTAGAATTCACAACAGGTTCTTGGGAGCGTCTCAGGCCACCCACATACGAGGGGCGTAAAACACTGTTGGCCAAAAGAGTGACAGCCGGAGCGCACGAGACGAGTTCGCTACGACGTCGCTGGGCACATTCCCAGAGGAGGAGTGTGATGGCTGACGTTCAAGAAGGCAGACTCCGCGGGCAGGACCGCGCGTACCGGCTGCATCGCGAACTCGACGAAGGGTTGAGCACGCGACGCGCCGTCGAACGACTCGCCGACGAGAAGGTCCGGCGCGCGGTCGTCGCCTCGATCGGTGACGCGCTCAGCGCGCGCCGCTACCACGGCGTCACATACCCGTTCATCGCCAAACTGGCGGGCGTCGCACCATCCGACGTGCGACGGGTCTTCGAGTCGAAGACCGAGATGGTCCTGTCGGCGCTCACACCGCCGGCGGACTCGTCGCCAGCCGCTATGTGCTGGTCCAGGAGCCGCTGGCTTCCGCCGACCACGAGACGATCGCCGCGTGGGCGGGGCCGTTGCTCGACTACTTCCTCCACGGCGAGCTGGGCGGGAGCTCCACGAGTGTCGGCGCGGAGTTCCGGCCGCCGTCGACTGCTCAGCAGGTCGTACGTGCGGTACTTGAGGCACGAAGCCTTGAGAACACGTTCGCGCGTCTCGGCGGCGAGACGCAGCGCGACTTCGGGTGGCGCTGCACGAAGGTCGCCCGGGCCATGGGCACGCTCTTGAGCGACGGCTTCCCCTCGGCGCCGGCGTCGCCGCAAGGATGATCGTCCGCCGCGTCGCCGACGGCGAGCCGCGACGGGTACGGTTCGCGCGCGGGTGGAGAAATCATCATCCACTCGTACTGGTCGCCGCGCTCATCCCCGTGATATTGATCCTGATCCCCTGAGCCGGGTCGTCGCCGACGGCGACTACGTCACGATCCCCGAGGAGAGGCTCCTGCGTCAGGGGGGAGACGACGCGGTGCACATCTCGTACACGGTCTCGGCGCTCAAACGACGGAGGCCTCGGCAGCTTCCCGTCTACCTGGTCGGCGGTTCGGCGACTCGAGAGTCCATCGTGAGCGAACGCGCCGTGGCCCGCGAGATCCGTCAGAGGCTGGGCATCTTCGTTGAGGCACACTCGCTGGCAGGCAACTCGCAGACCTTCGCCGACGACCTGGCCATCATCGAGAACCTCCCCGCTGGGAAGGCCGTGATCGTGATCGGGGTGGGCGTCGAGCGCTTCGCGCGCAGTTCCGACGGCCTGTGGACGACGTCGCTAGATCGCGATCTTCTGCCGGTGAGCAGCGGCGTCGGGGGGACCTCCTCCGACGCTTCCGGGAATGAGGCTGTCCCACTCCAGCTCCTGCCCGGCATCCTCCGCTACGGCGCCACGTATGTGGCCCGGCACTACGCGGACCTGCTGCGCCTGCAGTGGCCCTGGATACCGTTCGTCGAGCATCGCTACCAGCCGCAGTACGCCTGGTCTGTCGCCAAGAAACGGAGCGTGCTCGCCGCGTGGGTGAGTGAGTCCGGGGAGGCCGGCGGCGCCTTCGACCAGGCCTTCCTTTCAACATCGGCGGAACTGGAGCAGGAGGTAGCGGCGGCACAACAGAAAGGCTTCACGGTGCTCCTCGTGGAGCAGCCGCTGGACCTGCAGATCGCGGGCAGGCACCTGGGCCGCGTGCGAGCGAAGTACAAGCGCTTCTGCTCAGAGCTGGCGGAGAAGTACGACGCGACCTACGTCGACTTCCTCAGCCAGACCGGCCTCGGTGATGGCGACTTCCACGACCTCTCACACCTCGTCGCATCGGGCTGGATGAAGTACCAGCCACAGCTCGTGCACGCGCTTGCTCCGTCGCTGCGGCATCTTGCCGCGAAGCAGACGTCGGTTGCCTGCGCGCAGGTTCCCAGACCCGCCGGGCTCAGCAGGCGTCAGAGGGACTGAACGCGCGCGGCGCTGGAAGGCGCCGACCCGGACCGCCTCGTCGGTGTGCGCAGAGGAGGACGCAGCCTACAGAGACTGCGCCGGCGGACCGCCGAACGGGCCGTCACGCCTCCGGCTCTTGCGCGGCGGCTGCCGCTCGCTCCCGTTGCGCTTCGCCCTCGGGAGCGAGCGGCAGCCGCACACGGAACCGGGATCCCCTCCCGGGCGAGGTCTCGAGGTCGATGCTCCCGCCGTGGGCTTCGGCGATGCCCGCCGCGATGGCGAGGCCTAGACCCGTGCTCCCCGTGTCCGCAGCCTCCGCGTTCCCGTTTGGGGGCGCGGGTCGGTAGAAGGGCTCGAAGGCGCGTTCCGCGACCTCGGCGGGCATGCCCACGCCGTCGTCGCGGACCTCGAGCTCGGCCCACTCGCCACGCGCGCGTGCACTCACGTGCACGCGCGCGTCCGCCCCGGCATGCTGCAGGGCGTTCGTCACGAGGTTGGTGACCACCTGGCGCAGGCGCGATTCGTCGCCTGAGACCACGACCGGCGCCGGCGCCTCGACCTCGACCGCACGCTCCGGTGCGGTCACCGACGCATCGGCGACGGCGTCGGTCGCGAGCTGTGCCAGGTCTACCGGCACACGTTGCAGCGGCCGGCCCTCGTCGAGACGCGCCAGCAGCAGCAGCTCCTCGACGAGCACGCCCATACGCGCCGCCTCTTGCTCGATGCGCCGCATCGCCAGTTCGAGGTCTTCCGGCCTGTCCTTGGCTCCGCGGCGGAACAACTCCGCATAGCCGCGGATGGACGCCAGCGGGGTGCGCAGCTCGTGAGACGCCTGGGCGAGGAACCGGCGCAAGGCGTCCTCGGACGCCTTGCGCCGGGAGAAGGCTTGCTCGATCTGCGCCAGCATGGCGTTCAGGGCTAGGCCAAGGCGCCCGACCTCGGTGCGCGGCTCGGCGCGTTCGATGCGCTGCCCCAGGTCGCCGGCGGCGATGGCGCCGGCCGTCACGGCGATGTCTTCGAGCGGGCGCATCTCGCGGCGCACGATCCACCACGCCAGCGCGGCCAAGCCGGCGAGCACGGCAACGGTCACCAGCACTTCGACGAGGAGCAACCTGCCGAGCGTCTGGTACATGTCGGTCAGAGGGATGGCCACGATCAGCGTGTATGGTGTCCCGTGCAGCCCCGTCGCCAGGACCCGGTAGCGCAGCGACGACCGACCCGTGGCCTCGGCGGTCACGAAGGTCTGGTCGTCACTCTGCCCGGGGCCTTGGGCGGATCGCTGCGCGGCGTTGTGCACGAGATCGGCGGGCAGCGAGGGCGGCGGCGAAGCCGAGCCCCCGTACACGAAGGCGACTTCGTTGACCGTCTTACCGGACCGGTCGAGCAGCTCGCCGTACGTGCCCGGTGGCAGCAGCGTGTCGCCATTCGGTGGCGGCTCCGAGAACGACGGCGAGACCCCGGTGCCGGACGTGGCCAGCGCCCGCAGCACCGGGATCTTCGCCCCGGCGAGCTGCTGGTCGACGCGCTGGAGGAGGAACGAGCGCAGCGAGACGTAGGTCACCCCGTCGGCGACGAGCAGCCCGACGGAGACGAGACCGACGAGCGCGAGCAAGAGGCGCAGACGCAGCGACACGAGATCAGCCCTGGGGCTCGCGCAGGCAGTAGCCGAAGCCGCGCACGGTGTGGATCAGCGGCGGGCCGAGCGGGTCGAGCTTCTTGCGCAGGTAGCTGATGTAGATCTCGACCACGTTCGCGTCGCCGCCGAAGTCGTAGTTCCACACCCGGTCGAGGATCTGCGCCTTCGACAGCACCCGCCGCGGGTTGAGCATCAGATAGCGCAACAGCTTGTACTCGGTGGCGGTCAGCTCGACGGGAACATCGGCTCGGCGGACCTCGTAGGTGTCTTCGTTCATCTCGAGGTCGGCGAACACGAGGCGCTCGGGAGGATCCCCCGACCGCCGGACGCGCCGCAGCACGGCGCGGATGCGGGCGACGAGCTCCTCGAGGCTGAACGGCTTGGTCAAGTAGTCGTCGCCGCCGAGGGTCAAGCCGCGGATCTTGTCGTCGGTCGCGTCGCGCGCGGTGAGGAAGAGCACAGGCGTGGAGGGCGACTCGGCCGCCATCCTGCGCGCGACCTCGAAGCCGTCGAGGTCGGGGAGCATCACGTCGAGCACGACGAGGTCGGGGCGGAAGGACCGCAGCGCGGCAAGGGCTTCGCGCCCCGTGTGCGCGATGCCGACCTCGAACTGCTCGTAGCGCAGCGCCAAGGCGACGAGGTCGGTGATGCTCTCCTCGTCGTCGACGACCAAGACCTTCGTACGCTCGCTCATGGCCTCGTCCTCCTGTTTGTCGCGCCCAGCACCAGTATGGCGCGGCCGGCTTCGAGAGCCCTTGGGGCAAGCTGTGCGTCCGCTGTGCATGGGCAGCGTACTCCTCTTCGTGAGGCCGACGCAGTGACCTTGTCGTTGTTCGGGAAGCTCAGCCGAACACGAGCGATTCTCAGGAGACTCAAAGCGAGGCTTCAGCCGCTGCATAGACCGATGGGTTACAACGAGCTCGACCGAAACGAACGGTCGCCCGGTCAGAGCCGCTACGCCCCCCCATGCCGGCCGACCGGGCGACAGGAGGAAGCCATGATGAAGCTACGCTCACACGCCGGAGCCTTTCTCTCGGGCATCACCGCCGCCGCACTCGTGCTGCTGCTCATGGTCGTCGTGGGCGTCTTGCCGGTGAAGACCGAGCGGACCACGGTCGTCGAGCGACAAGTCTCGTCCGCCTCATCGACGACCACGGCTGCGCTGACGAGCGCATCGCTGACGCCGACACAGATCTATCAGAAGTGCTCCGCCGGGGTCGTCGAGGTGCTGGCCACCTACTCGGCGGTCCAAGGCCAGGGTTACTTCGGCGCGTCGTCGGGGCAAGCGCTCGGCTCCGGCTTCGTCGTCTCGATAGACGGCTACATCCTCACGAACGCGCACGTCGTCGTCGACAATGGACGCAAGGCCGGCTCCGTCACCGTCGTCTTCAAGGGCCGCGGCTCGACGAGCAAACGCGTCGCCGCCAAGATCGTCGGCGTCGACGAGACCAGCGACGTGGCCCTGCTCAAGGTGGATCCCGCACAAGCGCCGACACTCGATCCGCTGGTGCTCGGCGACTCGAGCAAGGTGCAGGTCGGCGAGACCGTTGTGGCCATCGGCAACCCGCTCGGCTACGACTTCTCGCTCACCGCGGGTATCGTCTCGGCCACCGACCGCAACCTGCAGTCACCCAACGGCTCGGTGATCCCCAACGGCATCCAGACCGACGCGGCCATCAACGAGGGCAACTCGGGCGGCCCGCTGATCGATGCCTCCGGAGAGGTCATCGGCATCAACGAGCAGATCGCCTCGCAGTCGGGCGGCAACCAGGGCCTCGGCTTCGCCGTGCCGATCGACACCGCCGTCAACGCCATGGACCAGCTCAAGAAGACGGGCTCGGTCACCTACGCCTGGCTGGGGATCCAGGGCCAGACCCTCACCGGCGACATCGCCAAGGCGCTCGGCCTGAAGACGACCGAGGGCGTGCTCGTCGCGGCCGTCTCATCGGGCAGTCCGGCCGCCAAGGCGGGTATCAAGGGCGGCGGCAGCCAGCGACTGCTCCAGGGGCAGCCGTACATCGTCGGCGGCGACATCATCACGGCCATCGACGGCAGGCAGCTGACGAGCATGGAACAGCTCGCCGCCACGATCAACGCGCACAGGCCGGGCGACTCGGTCGCGCTGAGCGTGGTCCACGGATCATCGACAAGGACGGTGAGGGTCACCTTGGGCGTGCGCCCGAGCACCTTCTGACACACGTGATCGAGATGTGAGGCGCAGCCCCGACCCCCGAAGCGCCTCACCGACACGCGAGGCTCCCGCGTGTCCTCCTTGAGGGGAGGCGGCCGGCGTGCCGCAAGGCACGCCGGCCGCCTCCCGACCTCCCCCCAGAGGCGGCACCGGCCAACGCCGCCCTGACCGGCCCGGGACGAAGACGGTGACCGTGCTCTCCACTCGCTGTTCGTCTCGCTGTAGGCTTGAGCGCAGACGGATCGAAGGGGGTCAGATGTTGCACGAACTGGCGAAGTCGGTGCGCGCCCGCGAGGTTTCGGCGGTCGAGCTCGTGGCGCGAGCGCTCGATCGCATCGAGCGCCACAACCACGAGCTCAACGCGGTCGTCGCTCTGCGCGCCGAAGAGGCGCTGCGCGAGGCGGCCGATCTCGACGCACGGCTGGCAGCCGGCGCGTCTGCGGGGGGCTCCGCGGGTGCGCCCGCAGGCGCGCCCGGAAACGCGCCGGCGAGCCGGTCCGCCGCCGCGTCTACGAGCGCCGGCGGCGCCCTCGAAGCCGAGAACCTGCCGCTCGCCGGCATCCCGTTCCTCGTCAAGGACAACATGGACCTGACGGGCATGCCCACGACACAGGGATCGCTCGTGCTGGCCGACTCGGCGCCGGCGGCCCGCGACAGCCTCACCGTGGCTCGGCTACGGGCCGCCGGCGCCATCCCCGTCGGCAGATCCAACGTGCCCGAGTTCTGCTTCGAGGGCTTCACCGCCAACCGCTTGTTCGGCATCACGCGCAACCCGTGGGCGACCGAGTGGTCGCCGGGCGGCTCGAGCGGCGGCTCCGCCGCCGCCATGGCCGCCGGCATGATCCCGTTCGGCACTGCGACCGACGGCGGAGGTTCCATCCGCATCCCGGCGTCGTTCTGCGGCCTCTACGGCATCAAGCCGACGAACGGCGTGATCGCTCGCGACCCTCTCCCGTTCTGGATCGATTTCTCGACCGACGGGCCGCTGGCGCTCGGCATGGACGACCTGCGCCTGCTGCTCGCCGTGATGGCCGGCCCCAACGCCGGCGACCCGACCGCCCTCCCCGTCTCGCTCATCGGTCACGGCGGCGGGCGGCGGCAGCTACGGAGGCGACAGGCGGGCGACGATCCCGTGGACGACCCGGCGAAGCGAAACGCGCGCGCGACCCGGCTGGGCGCCGCGCTACCTTCGCTGCGCCCGTCGACCGTCTACGCGGCCCCACGGTTCGTCGATTGGGGCGAGCTGCCCGACTCCGTCGGGCAGCTCTTCGAGGCGGCCTTGCGTAGCCTCGAGTGCGACCTCGGCCTACGCGTCGAGCCGATCGAACCGGCGCGCATCCTGCCCACCGGCGGCGGCGGGACGAGCGCGAACAACGCCGACGACGACTGGTTCTTCACGGCCGCCTGCGAGCAAGCGCACTGCTTCGGCCGCGAATGGCTCGAGGCCAACGGCGACCGCTTGTCGGACCCGTTCGCCGCGGCGATGCACGAGGGCCTCAAAGTCACGCTCGAAGACTACCTCGCCATGCGCCGGCGACGCTTCGACTACGTGCGCGAGCTCGACGAGCTGCTCGGCGACGACAAGGTGATCGTCACGCCGACCATGCCCAGCGAGGGCTTCTTCGCCGACGGCCGCGTGCCGGGCCGGGCGCGGCCCGGCACCGACTCCGATTCCTACAACACGCAGGTGCAGAACCTCACCGGACACCCCGCGCTCTCGGTGCCGGCCGGTGTGTCGCCGAACGGGGTCCCGTTCGGCCTGCAGGTCACCGGCCCGCGTTTCAGGGACGAGCTGGTGCTGGCCATCGGCGACGCCTGGGAACAAGCGCATCCCGGACCGCGTGTCGCGCCCGGGTACGAGCAGTTCTGGCCGCTGTAGGTGGCGGTACAACCTCGCCGGTCGTCGCCGGGTCGACTCCCGGGCGGACCGGCGATGTTCGCGCCTGTACGCATCCGTCGGGAGGGTACGACATGGAGTCCCCCGAGCGCCACTCTGCACCCGAACAAGGTACGGGCAAAGACGACGTCGAGCGGCGCCGACGCCTCGCGACCGCCCGCCTCGCGACCGCCCGCCTCGCGACCGCCGCGGAGAGAGGCTACAAGAAGAGCCGGTCGAGCGGCGGTATGGCCAGCAGTGCTCCGGCGGCGACGAGAACGAGGCACAGGATCGCCGTACGTCTCGACACGTCACGTGAGCGCCAGACGACGGCGAGGATGGCCCACGACCCCAGCCAGACGGCGACGGCGATGGCGCCTGGCCCGGTCATCTCGGCCGCGGTACGCCACGTCAGCCAGATGCTGACCGCTTCGCTTGCCTGCCGCAGAAACGCCAGCAGACCGAGGGTGGCAACGCCGAGCGAGGCGGCCACGAAGGCAGGGGCGAGGCGAGGACGGGCCTGGACCACTCCGCGTGACCGCTCGCTGCGCGCTTGCCGATCGGCCATGGCTAGACGATCGGCCCGACTTTGTTGAGGAACACGCCGAGAAGTGCGGCCACACCGGCGAACACGAGCGCGACGCTCAGCAACACCAGTACGACCGTCCTCGCCCTGGTCGGCGTGAACATGCTCTCGCTCCGGGTGAGAAGGGGCATGGCTGTCGCCGTCGCGAGGATGACCGACATCCAGGCCAGGTTCTCTTTCGCCGGCATGGCCCAGGTGACCCAGCGGACCGTCCCCGAATACGATTCGAGGAAGTGGGCCGGTGGGGCGGACCCACCGTGGAACAGCGGATCGATCACCAGGGTGCCGACGAGCACGACCGCCCACCCGGCGACGAGCGCAAGGCCGGCAGTCGCTTGCAGAGCGCGCTCGAGACGCACACGTCCCTCGGGAGTCAGGAGCCCGGGCCGCAACGCAGAGAGCCCGACGAGTGTGCCGGCCAACGCGACGACGAACAGACCCCCCAGAAGCATGCCGTGGATGATCGTCAGCCACTCGGGGCCGGTGAAGATGTAGGCGAATCCTAGGAGCGAGACCGTGAAGACCATGGCCTCTCTTGTTCCCCGACCGACGATAGGACAACCCGACGAGAGCGCCCGACCAAACAGAGCCGACCGGTCAGCGCCGACCAGGTTCCGTCGCCGCCAGGGTTCCGCGACGCCGGTTACGGGTAAAGGACTAAATCAGTCCTGAATAATCGGAGGCGATCTGATGAAAGCGGTCAAGGCGCGATGGGCACCGCTCCTGGCGATGGCCGGTGTGGTCGCGCTGGCCTTAGTGGCCATAGGGTGTGGAGGCTCGACCGGCGGCGGCCTCTACGGCGGCGGAGGCGCGACGACGAGCGCGCCGTCCGGCGGCGGAGGCGCGACGACGAGCGGAGCCGTGAACGGCGTCGTTATCGAGAACTTCGCGTTCACGCCGCAGAAGCTCGCGGTGAAGGTGGGCACGAAGGTCACCTGGGCGAACAAGGACTCCGTGCCGCATACCGTGGTCTCGACGAACAACCTCAGCACGAGCGCGGCCACGACCAACCTGTTCGCCAGCAACACGCTCGGCCAGGGACAGACGTTCAGCTTCACATTCACGAAGGCGGGCACGTACTTCTACGAGTGCTCGATCCACTTCAGCCAGCCGTCGATGCACGGCGAGGTCATCGTGCAGTGACCGGCACCTGACACCGCCGGCACCGACCGTCACGTGGCCTCCTCCGCGCGGCCGCACCAGCGCAGCAGCAGGAGCGGAGCGCCGCGGCCGTAGAGCCGGCCGTCGCCGATCGTCGGCCCGAAACGATCGCAAAGATCGCTTGCCCACGCGCGTTTCGGCTCAGCCGAGACGGCGTCGATGTGGCCGAGCAGGCGCTGCGGCTCGTCTTCGTCGCCTGCGAGCGCCGGTATGCGGCGGCGGCGGTCATCTTCCGCACAAGAGAAGCCTTGGCGAGCCGCCCTGTCGCCTCACCTGGGCACGTTCTCCTGCTGCCCGCTTGACGACCCGCGCCTCTTGCCCTACCCTCGCCTTACACACCGCTGCCACCGGCGGCGCGTGACAACGGTGGGCCACAGCCCCTTGCCGGAGGTGTTTCATGTTTGGCCCGTGGCGCACGACATATGCGTCATACCGCAGCTAGTCGAGGCTCGACGCCTCGCACTCGCTCATAACGTCGTCCCTGTAACCCACTCCTTCGTTTCCGATCTCGAAACCCCCGTTTCCGCGTTCCTCAAGCTGGGCGCGTCCACGCGCACCTTCCTGTTGGAGAGCGCCGAGCAAGGGCAGCGGCTCGGCCGCTACTCGTTCCTCGGCGTCGGCGCGCTGGCCACGGTGCGCTACGCCGCCGGCCGCCTGACCGTCGAGGATGCCGCGGGGCTCCGACAGGTGCAACACGACGACCCCTTCGCCGCCGCCACCGAGCTGCTGAGCGCCTATAGGCCACCGGCGAGCGGCGGCCTGCCGCCGCTCGCCGGTGGCCTGGTCGGCTACTTCGGCTACGACCTGGTGCGCCACCTCGAGCACCTGCCGGCCGCCCCGCCCGACGACCTCGGCCTGCCCGAGATGGCCTTCCTCCTCGCCGACACGGTGCTCGTGTTCGACCACCTCAAGCACGCGATCACCGTGGTCGCCAACGCCGTCGTGGACGACGGCGACATCGAGCGACCCTATCGGCGCGCCGTGCAGCGCATCGTCGAGGTGAGGGCGCGGCTGGCGCGGCCGCTGCCGGCTACGCCGGCAGCGGCCGCGCCAGCCGCGCCCGGCTACCCGAGTATCGTCCGCAGCGCCGCAGATCCGGGTTCGACACGCGAGGCCGAGGCAGCGAGCCGGCCCGTCGGCTGCTCGACGACCCGCACCGACTTCGAGGCCGGCGTGCAGCGCATCCGCGACTACATCTATGCCGGTGACGCCTTCCAGGTCGTCCTCAGCCAGCGCTTCAGCACCCCCATCGCGGTCTCGCCTTTCGCCGTGTACCGCGGCCTGCGCGCGGTCAATCCGAGCCCCTACATGTACTTCATCGCTTTCGACGACTTCGCCCTCGCCGGGTCGTCGCCCGAGCCGCTCGTGACCGTGAACGGCGACACCGTGGCCACTCGCCCCATCGCCGGTACGCGCCAGCGCGGCGCCGACGCCGCCGAAGACCGCCGCCTCGTCGACGACCTGCTCGCCGACGAGAAGGAGTGCGCCGAGCACGTGATGCTCGTCGACCTGGGACGCAACGACCTGGGGCGCGTCTGCGCTGCCGGCAGCGTGCACGTCGATGAGCTCATGGGCGTCGAGTCCTACTCGCATGTCATGCACCTCGTGTCGTCGGTGAGCGGCACGTTGGCGCCCGGCCGCAGCGCGATCGACGCCCTGAAGGCGTGCTTCCCGGCAGGTACGGTCAGCGGCGCTCCCAAGGTGCGCGCCATGGAGATCATCGACGAGCTCGAGCCGGTCGCCCGTGGTCCCTATGCCGGGGCCATCGGCTACCTGTCGTACGGCGGCGACCTCGACACCTGCATCTGCATCCGTACCGTGGTCATCAAGGACGGCGTGGCCCACATGCAGGCCGGCGCCGGCATCGTCGCCGACTCCGACCCGGCGCGCGAGTTCGAGGAGACCAGGAGCAAGGCCGCGGCGCTGCTGCGCGCGGTGGAGCTGGCGCACGAGGAGTTCGGGGACTGATGGCCGTGACCCACGTGTTCGTGATCGACAACTACGACTCGTTCACCTACAACCTCGTGCAGCTGCTTGGCGGGCTCGGTGCCGCCACAACCGTGGCGCGCAACGACGCGGTCACGCTCGACGACATCGCTGCCGTGCGGCCCACGCACCTGCTCATCTCGCCCGGCCCCTGTACCCCGTCCCAAGCCGGCATCTCGGTGGCCGCCATCCGCCGCTTCGCGGGGCGCGTGCCGGTGCTCGGTGTGTGCTTGGGACACCAGTGCATCGGCGAGGCCTTCGGCGGCAGGGTGCGGCGCGCCGCGGCCCCGGTCCACGGCAAGACCGACGCCGTCCACCACGACGGAAACGGCCTCTTCCGCGGCCTGCCGGAGCCGTTCCAGGCCACGCGCTACCACTCGCTCGTCGTCGACGAGGACCTCCCGCCCGAGCTGGAGCTGAGCGCATGGAACAGCGACGGCGTGGTGATGGCCGTTCGCCACCGCGAGCTGGCGGTCGACGGCGTGCAGTTCCACCCGGAGAGCGTACTCACCCAGGCGGGTGACGAGCTCCTGCGCAACTTCATCGAGACGGGCGACCGCCGATCGTCTGCGCCCGGCCCGCGCAGACCGACGGGACGCGGCGCGGGCGCCCACCCCGACACGGCCGAAGAGAGGATGGCAACCATGCCGAACGACGTCCTGAGCGCCGCTCTGAAGAAGCTCACGACCGGCCGCGACTTGACCGAAGGTGAAGCGCGCGCCGTGCTACTCGAGATCATGGGCGGCCGGGTCGGCGAAGCCCAGACGGCCGCCCTGCTCAGCGCGCTCCGCGTGAAGGGTGAGACCGCCGAGGAGATCGTCGGCATGGCGCGCGCCATGACCGAGCTGGCCGAGAAGGTCGAGGTCGACGCCGACGTCATCCTCGACACCTGCGGCACCGGCGGCGACGGCGCGCAGACCTTCAACATCTCGACCGCGGCGGCACTCATCGCCGCCGGCGCCGGCGTGACGGTGGCCAAGCACGGCAACCGCTCCGCGACCAGTCGCTGCGGCAGCGCCGACGTGCTCGAGGCGCTCGGTGTGGCCATCGACATCGCCCCGGCGCAGGTGAGCCGCTGCATCGCCGAGGCCGGCATCGGTTTCATGTTCGCGCCTCGCCATCACCTCGCCATGAAGAACGTGGCGCCGGTGCGCCGCGAGCTGGGCATGGCCACGACCTTCAACGTGATCGGGCCGCTCACCAACCCCGCCGGCGCGCGCCATCAGCTCATCGGCGTCGCCGACGCACGCTACGTCGACCGTCTGGCACAGGCCGTGCGCATGATGGGCTCGGCGCGCAACCTGCTCGTGCACAGCGAGGACGGCCTCGACGAGATCTCGACCACGTGCCCGACGGCGATCGTCGAGGTGTTCGCCGGACAGGGGTTCGACCGCCGCTACACCGTCACTCCGGAGCAGTTCGGCTTGGCGCGAGCCGAGCTCGGCGACCTGCGCGGCGGCAGTGCAGCCGAGAACGCCGCCCTGCTCCGCCAAGTGGTCAACGGCGCCGCCGGGCCTCACCTCGACATCGCGTTGCTCAACGCCGGCGCAGCGCTCTACATCGCCGAGGCGACCCGGAGCATCGCCGAGGGCGTCGAGAGGGCGCGCGCGGCCGTGCGCAGCGGGGCCGCGCGCGCGAAGCTCGACGCCCTCGTCGCCGTCACACAGCGCCTCAAGAGCGAGGGCGCACCGGCACCGACGGGAGGGGCATGAGGGACAACGATCTCCTCGCCGTGATCGTCGCCGCAGCACGAGAGCGCGTGGCCGAAGATCGTCGCCGCCGGCCGCTGTCGCGCCCCGAGGACGGGTGCTTCAGCGCGCCGGCCGACACGCGGTCCACCGGGTCCGGCGGATCGACGCCGCCCGCCCGGCGCGGTCGCCTCACGACGGTTCTCTCGACGGCATCATCAGGCGCTCTGGCGCTGATCGCCGAGGTGAAGCGGTCGTCGCCCAGCAAAGGAGCCATCGCTCCCGGGCTCGACGCGGCTGCCCAGGCGCAAGCGTATGCGGCCGCCGGCGCCGACGCCGTCTCGGTGCTCACCGAACCGTCACGCTTCGGCGGCTCGCTGCGCGACCTCGCCGACGTCACCGCCGCCGTCGCCGCGCCTGTCTTGCGAAAGGACTTCGTCGTCGACGCCTACCAGGTCTGGGAGGCCGCCGAACTGCGCGCCGCGGCCGTCTTGCTCATCGTGGCGGCGCTGAGCGATACCGACCTGCGGCTCCTGGTCGACGAGTGCCGGCACTGCGACCTCGACGCCCTGGTCGAGGTGCACGACGAGGCCGATCTCGAGCGGGCGCTG
>Ga0315280_10005752_pt1 | contig 17505 bp, 8 predicted proteins | sample YL17G06_40_MG_FD_203697 | JGI IMG/M metagenome (GOLD analysis project Ga0315280, IMG submission 203697) | Sediment microbial communities from Yellowstone Lake, YNP, Wyoming, USA - YL17G06_40 | ecosystem: Environmental > Aquatic > Freshwater > Lake > Sediment | place: USA: Wyoming | collected...
GAAACTGAAACACGGGAAGGGGTCCCTCCGAGGTGGGCCGCACCTCGCCACTGTCGGCGAGGCAGATGTAGTGGTCGATGAGGTTGCCGTACACCGTCACCGCTCCCCTTGCGCGGCGGCCCTCGTAACGCGCCGACAGCTCGATGTTCGTGTTCGACTCCTCCTCGAGGTTCCGATCCCCGACCTGGATGGCCGCCACGCCTCCGTGAATCCCATCCGCAAGGAGCTCGAACGTATGCGGCGGACGCCAGCCGCGACCGACGTTGCCTGCCAGGCAGAACTCCCGGCCAAGGCGGACCACGGCGCCGGCGGTGCCCGTCAACGCGTCGTAGCGGCGCTCGTCCCCCTGGGGCAGGCCGCGAACCGAATCCGGTGGCACGACCAGATACTGCAAATCCCAGCGGGCACCGAAGCTCAAGATGACGCGGTCGTACTCCTGCGACGGGTGAGGCAGGAACCTGGCTTCCTCGTACACCATGGCGGCGTACGTGTTGCTCCTGTACTCAGGCAGGAGGTCGGGTACAGCTCTCGGCGTGTTTTCAATGCGCTGGTATTGCGTGGCGATGCGCCCTCGCAGTCGGCGGCCCGTGAAATGCTCGAGCCCGGCCCGCAGCGTCGTGGTCTGCAATTTCAAGTCGACCGAAGTCCCACCGTGTAGATGGGCCGGGAAGGCCTTGCGCAGGTTGATCTGGTGCCCACCCAGCAGCTCCACTGCGCCAACCCGGGTCGGGACGTGCACGTCGCCGGCAACGAGATCGTCAGTGAGATCCAGACGGAACCCCGCCGGGCGGTAGAACCCCTGGTCGGCGCTCCAGTGATGCCAGCGGAGTCTGGCAGTACCCCACGCGCCGCTGTGCCCGACGGCGGCGACACTGTTCACCTGGCCGAAGCCGGTGTTGTCCAGAGGGCTCAAGGGGGTCCGGATGTCGCCGGCACGCACACGCAGCCCTCCCACCCGCCAGCCAAAGCCCCCGACAGCCCCCTCGACTTGGGCGTGGCCTCTGAGTTCCCGGGTGTTGCTGCCGTAGCCCAGCCCGACGTGACCTCGAACGAGCGGCGGCGCGCCGTGCGCCGTGGGCAGCGGCGCCTGCACGACATTGATCACGCCGCCCATGGCTTCGGGCCCGTAGAGGATGCTCGCCGGACCACGGACGAGTTCGATCCGTTCGGCGAAGGTCGGATCAATGTTCGGCGAGTGGCGGAAGCTGAACTGCTGGTGGTTGAGCGGCACCCCGTCGTTCAGAACCCGGACACGATTCTCGGAGAAGCCGCGGAGGACCGGTGTACCGAGCGCGTTATTGGTGTCGATGCTGGCGACCCCGGGGATGCTGTCCAGCGCCTCGCCAAGCGATCCCACTCCCTCGGATTTGATCGCGTCGCCGTGGACGACATCCACCTGCTGCGACGTCTCGAGCGGCTTGACGGCCCAAGGCGCCGCTGTCACGGTGACCTCTTCGGCGAAGCGGACGTCCGCCGTGAGAGCGATCACGAGGGGCGCGGCAGCAGGGACGGTGATGGTCCGGTGAACGCTCGCGTAGCCGCGCAAGTGAACGCCGAGCGTGAACTGCCCTTGGGGCAGGTTCAGGAACCGGAACCGCCCCTCAGCGTCGGTCACGGCCGCGCGGTCGAGCTCCAGCAGCGAGACGTCCGCTCCCGGAAGAACGCCGACGGCATCCACGACGCGCCCTTCCAGCGTGTGCCCATGGAGCGGGGAAACCTGCGCGCAGGTCTCACACGGAAGCGCGCACATCGCCAGCGCCAGCGAGACCGCGTCGAGGGCCACACGGCGGCGAAAACGAGCGCGTGTCAGCATGCCTCGTTCGACACGACCCGAACGACTCCTCCAACATTTCCGTTCTTCCGATGACCTGAGTCCCGCCATCACCCGTGGCGCCAACCGCAGCCCGGCATCTTGCGGCATCCACCCCCGATGCGCGCCACCCGATGTCAGATCCTCTCTGCCCCGATGGCCGCCCCGTGCAGGAACCTCGTCCCGACGCTTGCGCGGGTGTCCAGCCGTGCGCCTGTCAACGGAGAGGCATCGACCGTGCCACACGGGGGCGCCCGTTGCGGCACAGGATGTTCTTGTTCTTCAATGAGTAACGGGGGAGGAGGGTTTGGCTGCGCGACCGGAGAGTCGCGGCATCGCGACTCAGGGTGATCGGGTGGGCGCGGATGTGCGACTTCTACCGGCGGCCGTGCGCCGAGCGGCCATCGGCATCGGGGAGCGAGAGGCCGAGCGCCCTGATCTTGCGGAAGAGGGTGCTCTTGTGGATGCCGAGCTCGCGGGCCGCCGCGAGGCGATTGTTGCGGGTGCGCCGGAGGGCGTCCCTGATGGCTTGCGCCTCCACGGTGCGGACGACGGCGCCCATGTTCCGTGCCGCCGGCCGGGCGACGGGTCCAACCAGCTCGGGCGGGAGGTGGCGGGGCTGGATTCGCTCGCCGCTGCACAGGACGAAGGCGTGCTCCAGGATGTTCTCGAGCTCCCGCACGTTGCCGGGATAGTCGTGCGCCATCAGGAGCGCCATCACGTCGGCCGTCACCCCGGCGATCGATTTTCCGTGCCGGCGGTTCAATCGCTCGACGAAGCGCTCCACGAGCAGCGGCACGTCCTCCTTGCGCTTCCGGAGCGGGGGCACGTCGAGCCTGATCACGCTGATCCGATAGAAGAGGTCCTGCCGGAACGTCCCGTTCCGGACTGCCTCGGCGAGGTTCCGGTTCGTGGCAGCCACGACGCGCACGTCGGCCCGCTCCGGGGCGGTCGCCCCCAGCGGATCGTAGGTTCTCTCTTGCAGCACGCGCAGCAGGCGAAGCTGGAGGGCCTGGCTGACCTCGCCGATCTCGTCGAGGAACAGCGTGCCCCCCTCCGCCAACGCGAAGCGTCCAGGCTTGTTGCGCATCGCGCCGGTGAACGCTCCTGCCCGATACCCGAAGAGCTCCGATTCGAGCAGCGTGTCGGGCAGCGCCCCGCAGCTGACGGCGACGCATGGGCCGGTGCGGCGCCGGCTGAGGGCATGGAGCGTTTTCGCCACGAGTTCTTTGCCTGTTCCCGTTTCCCCCTCGATCAACACCGTCGCGTCGCTCGCGGCGACCTGCGGGAGCAGCTCGAACAGCTCTCGCATCGCCGGGCTGCGGCTGACGAGGTCGCCGACCTGGGACCGCCCTTCGAGCTCCTTGCGGAGCTCCTCCACCACGCTCAGGTCGCGGAACGTCTCGGCGCCGCCGACGACCCGTCCCTTGCCATCGCGCAGGAGGGCGGTGGACACGCTGACGGGAACGCGCCGCCCGTCGGCATTGACGATGAACGCCGACCGGTTGATGACGGGCGTGCCGGTCTCCTGCGTTCCGCGCAGGGCGCAGTCGACCTCGCACATGCTGGCCCGGAACACGTCCGAGCAGCGCCGCCCGATAGCCTCGTGCCGGGGAATGCCGGTGATCTGCTCGGCTGCCCGGTTGAACGAGGTGATGTGCCACTCGCGATCGACCGTGAAGACCCCGTCCGAGATGCTCTCGAGGATGATGTCGGTCGAGCGCGCGGAGACGGGGCTGCTCGGAGGAGCGCTGTCGCGGCGTCGGGGGGAGGGGCTCATTTCACATCCGCTCCCTTCATCGTATCAGGAGCGGCCGCGCAGGGTACCGGTGCATCGACTCCTGTGGAGCCGGCGCGGGCACGGAGCTCTCAGAACGCCGTCACGAGGCCAACGCTCCCCAGCACGCCGCCACGCTCGAACTCCTTGCCGACGTCGACGGTCAGGCGCACGTTGCGCGCCAGCAGGTAGCCGAGTGTCCCCGAGGCGCTCTCGTACCGCGCGTTCGGGTCGTCGGACGAGACCTTGTTGTAGAGGCCGGCGATCGACCAGCGGCCGTCTGGGCCGACCGGCAGGTAGATCAGCTCGACGAAGCCCCCGCGCGTCTTCCAGTCGCGGTCGTTGCGGTCCTGGAAGAACGGGTTGTCGTCGCGCCGCTCGAGGTACTGCGCGTTGAGCTGGAGCCGGTCGTTGAAGTCGACGACCATGTCGGGGCCGATGTAGTAGGTACGATTGTTGAAGCCGCTCGCGCCTTTCTCCTTGCCCCAATAGGTGAACAGCCCCACGCGTCCCTTCTTGAACGACTTGGCGAGGCGGTAGCTCACGTTCTTGTAGGCGTCGCGGTCGAAGTTGTCCCAGTCGTCGGCCATTCCGATTCCGTTGCCGTTGACGAGTTGCAAGACCGACTCGAACCCACCCGGGAAGTCCCAGCCCGCGATCAGCCCCCGGTCGTAGGTCAGGTCCACGCCCGCCTCCCCGACGTGCGTCTTGAAGATCTGGTAGTCGAAGCGCTCGAGCCGCAGCTCCCGCTTGAAGAGGGGGTCACACACCTGGAACTGCCCGACCGTCAGGTCGATCGGCAGCTTGAAGATGGAATTGAGCTGGATCCACGCGTCCTCGAGCCCGCCGCCGTGGCCCTTCTCGATGATGAAGTAGAAGTAGTAGGAAATCGTCTGGCTGATCTGGCCACCCGATAGGAGCTTGAAGGCCCAAGGCCACTGGGCATCGTTCTGCAGCGCCTCCTTGCTGCCGCCTGCCGCGTAGCCCTCGACCCTGATCGCCAGCGGCAGCTCGCGCATCAGCCTGAGCAGCGGATCCCCCACGTCGTAGGTGGCCCGCACGGGCTCCTGGCTCGGATCCTCGAGCCGGAACCCGCGCGCGGCAAAGGCCTCCCCGAACGGCTTGAGCCGGGGCACCGGCTGGTGGCACGTCGAGCAGGAGAACTGGTACTTCCGGGCGAATGCCGGGATCGCCTCGGCCACTTGCACGGCGAGCAGGATAAGCAATCCGGATAAGAGAGCGGTGAAGACGACATGTCGTCGCATGGATCACCTCATGGGAGGATCGTGAACGTGGTCGAGTGGCTGTTGACCTTGACCGGCTCCCACTCCTCCTGCCGCACCTTCAGGAACTCGGCGACCGACGAGACGAGCCGCGAGTAGTAGACCTCGGCGGTCACCGTCACCGGACCGGGCGGGAGCGCCTGCGGGAGCCTCCACGTGAACGTCTCGTTGACGGCCTGTAGCGGCGCCAGCCGGTAGTCGGTCGCGAAGCCGGCGGTGTTCCACTGCGCGATCGTCATCCGGCCCTTCGGGTCGAGGTAGGGCAGGCGGAAGATCCGGTCGCCCGCCGGCACGTTGCCGTCGCGCTTGAGGCCGGGGAACTCCGGCAGACCCTTGATGTCGCCGATGTCCTGGTAGGCCATCGCGTCGGAGGCGATCGTGTAGTCCTCGTCCTTGAAGCCCTTGCGATCGACCAGCAGATGGTAAGCCTGACCCTTGGCGTCGACGGCCTCGACGTGCAGCCACAGCACCCGCTCCTCGGCCGATCCGGACGGGACCTTGTGGCCGGCCTTGGCGTTCACCAGGACCGCCGTCAGCTTGACCGTCTCGCCGGGCTCGGCCTCGCGCGTGTCGGGATGGATCCGGACCTCGATGACGCCGGCGAGCTTGCCCGGATCGTGCGCGCCGTGGAACAGGTGCTGCCGCACGTCGGGCAACTCCGATCCCATCCTCGCGCTGCGCCCCGCCGCCGGCGGCATGTGGCACTCCTGGCACACGATGCCGGCCTTTGCCTGCGGGCCCTCCTTCCATTCGAGGTGGGTCGCCTTCACCCACGTGCCAAACGGGCTCTTCTCGTTGTGGCAGGTGCCGCAGAAATCGGCCGACTTCAGGAAGTCGTTCCTGCGCGTGACGTGATGCGGGCTTTCCACCCCGTCCCGCGGCCCCTGCTTGACCTTGCCCGGCACCGACACCCAGTTGAAGTTGAACGGCGTGTCGCCCTCGAACGAGGTGACGGTGTGGCAGAGGTCGCACGTCACCGATTCGTTGGCACGGGTCTTCGCCGCCGGCGGCTTCGGCGGCACGTCGCCGGCCAGAAACGCGATCGGCGCGTGACAGCCGTTGCACCCCGCCTTGACGCCAGCCACCTTGGGTTCCTTCTCAGCATGCGGGACGGCCAGCTCGAAGTACTCGATCTCGTCCCAGTGATGCGTGTAGGCCTGCGACATCATCGCCTGCTCGTGCTGGCGCGCGATGTCGACGTGGCAGGTCGCGCAGGCTGCCGGGCGTTCGTAGTGGTCGTACTTCCGCGTGCCCAGCGCCGCGTCGCCGGCCTTCGGCGGCGCCTGGGCCCGTGCCAGCGGGATCGGCACGAGGAGACACAGAAACAGCAAGACTCGAGATCTCGGCGCCATCAATCCCTCCAGAAGAAGGCTGCGAGCGTCACGATGGTGTTCGGGGAGCACGAATGACCGGACCAGCCGTCGCGAACACCCGCACCCTGTCGATGCGAGCACGGTCACGGCCGGGGAGCGAAAAGCTGCAAGCTTATTATACGGCAGCCGCGTTGGTTCATTGGCCGGATCGAGCCTGATGGGCAGGCGTCAGATCCACCCCGCCGGGCGTGTCGATCGACTGGGCGACGAGCAGGAGGCGAGGCAAAGCGCAGGTGGAGGCGCCGTTGGGACGCTACGACCGATCGCAGGTCCGGAACATCATGAGCGCAGCAGCCTGAAGTCGGCCGACCACCGGCCCGGGCCGGTGGTCAGGAGGAAGAGGAGCGAGCAGAGCATCGCGAAGTCGGTGCGCGCGTCGCTCACCATGAACCAGAAACCCTGGGCGGGACGGGCCAGCTCCGGGATCTTCGTCGAGACGATCGCCGTGCTGATGACGATGAGCAGCGGGATCGCGGCGAGGCGAGTGACGAGCCCGAAGAGAACGAGAAGGCCGCACGCGATCTCGAACGTGCCGACGAAGTGCGCGGTGAACTCGGGATACGGGAAACCGATTCGCGTGAACCGCACGACCCCCATGGCCGGGTCGGTGAACTTCAGGATGCCCTGTGTGAAGAAGATGAGGCCGACGGCCAGCCGGACGAACAGGATGCCCGGGGATGCGACGGCCGGCCTGCGGAAGAAGAAGCGGGAGAGCGTCCTCACGGGACCCTCCATCAGGATTTCGAGGTGACCCACTCCCAGTATAGCGCCGTACGAACGAACGGCCCCGGCAGCGGCCGGGGCCCTCGCCCTTTCCTTCCTGTCTCTCGCTTTTTCTTCTCTGCGTCCTCCGCGTTCTCTGCGCTGAATACCCTGTCACACGCGCAGCGACTGCAGCACGCGCATGTAGTTGGCGCGCTCGAAGGCGCCGGGATCGGGGCATCGCTCGAGGCTCATGCTGCCCTGCATCTGCGCGAGCGAGTCGTACTCGTGCTTCTCGAGCCAGTCGGTGAGCTCGAGGACGAGCGTCCGCACGTACTTCGGGCTCTGCCGCAGGAGCACCGAGACGAGCTGTACGGCGCTGGCACCGGCCATGATCGCCTTGATCGCATCGGCCGTCGTGTGGACGCCGCCCGACACGGCCAGGGACGCGCGCACACGGCCGGACAGGACGGCCAGCCACCGCAGCCGGAGCGGCAGCTCCGAGGAGTCGGAGAGGTGCAGCACTGGCGACACCTCCAGTTCCTCGACGTCGATGTCCGGCTGGTAGAACCGGTTGAAGAGGATGAGGCCGTCGGCGCCCAGCCGGTCGAGCTGGTGCGCCAGGTGCGAGAGCGACGAGTAGAACGGCGACAGCTTCACCGCCACCGGGATCCGCACCGCCTGCTTCACCACTCGGACGACCTCGAGCAGCCGTCGTTCGACCTGGTCGCCGGTCTCGTTCGGATCGGTGGCGAGGAAGTACACGTTCAGCTCGAGCGCGTCGGCTCCGGCCTGCTCGATCTGCTTCGCGTAGTCGAGCCACCCCTCGGCTGTCGTGCCGTTGAGCGAGGCGATGACCGGCAGCGTGACCGCCTCCTTGATGTGGCGGAGCTGTTCGAGATACTGCGCCGGCCCAAAGGCGAACTCCTCGGGATTCGGGAAGTAGGACAGCGCCTCGGCGTTCAGATTCGAGGCGAGCTCCATGTGGTACACCATCCCCTGCTCTTCGCGCGTGATCTGCTCCTCGAAGAGCGACCGCATCACGATCGCCGCGGCCCCGGCGTCCTCCAGCCGCTTCACCCAGCCGAGCTGGTCCGTCATCGGAGACGCGCCGGGCATGAACGGGTGGGGGAGGCGCAGGCCAAGGTATTTGGTCGACAGGTCCATGACTCCTCCTCCTACACTTCGGCAGCCTTCGGGGCAGCCTGGGCCGCCTTCGGGGCTTCTTTCCCGTCGTCTCCGCCGGACACCGAGAGCTTGGCCAGCTGCTCATACATCGCAAACCGCATGGTGACCTCCTGCTGCGCGGCGGCGAGCAGGCGGCGGAAGCGGTCGGGGTCCATCTGCTCGACGACCCGGAACCGGCTCTCGTTGTTGTAGAACTTCCCCAGGTTCATCTTCGGCGGCGCCGAGTCGAGCACCAGCGGGTTCTCGCCGGCCGCGCGCCGCCGCGGGTCGTAGCGATAGAGCGGCCAGTACCCGGTCTCGACCGCCAGCTTCTGCTGATCGAGGCCGTAGGCCAGGTCGTAGCCGTGCGCGATGCAGTGCGAGAAGGCGATGATGATCGACGGTCCGGGGTAGGACTCGGCTTCGAGGAACGCCTTCACCGTCTGGGCGTCCTTCGCGCCGAACGCCACCTTGGCGACGTAGACGTTGCCCGACGCCATCGCGATCATGCCGAGGTCCTTCTTAGCGATCGGCTTGCCCGCCATGGCGAACTTGGCCGAGGCGCCGAGCGGCGTCGCCTTGGAGGCCTGGCCGCCGGTGTTTGAGTAGACCTCGGTGTCGAGCACCAGGAGGTTGATGTCGCGGTCCTGGGCGATGACATGATCGAGACCGCCGTAGCCGATGTCGTAGGCCCAGCCGTCGCCGCCGACCCCCCAGACGCTCTTCCGGACCAGGTAGTCGGCGATCCTCTCGAGCCATCGCGCCTCGGCCGACCCGATCGTCGCCAGCTTCTGCCCGAGCGCGGCCACGCGGTCGCGCTGGGCCGCGATGCCCGTCTCGGTGGTCTGGTCGGCGTGGAGCAGTTGGTCGACCAGGGTCTCGCCCAGGAGCGGCGCCATCCGCACGAGCAGCTCCTTCGCCTGCTCGTTGTGCTTGTCGATGGCCAGCCGCATGCCGTAGGCGAACTCGGCGGCGTCCTCGAAGAGCGAGTTGGACCACGCCGGCCCGCGGCCGTCACGGTTGACGGCGTACGGCGCGGTGGGCAGGTTGCCGCCGTAGATTGACGAGCAGCCGGTGGCGTTGCCGATGAGCACGCGGTCGCCGAAGAGCTGCGTCAGCAGCTTGACGTACGGTGTCTCCCCGCACGCCGCGCAGGCGCCGGAGTACTCGAACAGCGGCTGGAAGAACTGCGATCCCTTCACGTCGGGCCTGACCTTGGAGCGATCCGGGTCGGGGAGCGCCAGAAAGAAGGCGTAGTTCTCGGCCTCGGTCTCCCGGAGCGGCCGCTGGGGCTGCATGTCGAGCGACTTGTGCTTCGGGTTCGACTTGTCCTTGGCCGGGCACACCATCGCGCACAGCGTGCACCCGGTACAGTCCTCGGGCGCCACCTGGACGGTGTACTTCATCCCCTTGAACTCCGCGCCCTTGAAGTCCATGGACTTGAAGGTGGGCGGCGCGTTCTTGAGCTGGTGGGCTTCGTACACCTTCACGCGAATGGCGGCGTGCGCGCACACCATCGCGCACTTGTTGCACTGGATGCAGATCGGCGGATCCCAGACGGGGATGTCGAGCGCGATGTTGCGCTTCTCCCACTGCGCGGTCGCCGTCGGCCAGGTGCCGTCGATGGGGAAGGCGCTGACCGGCAGCAGGTCGCCCTTGTTCGCCATCAGCACCGCGGTGACGCGCTTGACGAAGTCCGGCGCCGCGTCGGAGACGATCGGCGGCAATCCCCGCGTCGCGGTCACCGTGGCCGGCACCTTCACCTCATGCAGGTTCGCCAGCGTCTGGTCCACCGCGGCGTAGTTCTTCCTGACGACCTCCTCGCCGCGCTTCATGTAGGTCTTCTTGATCGCACCCTTGATCTGGGCGATGGCCTCCTCGCGCGGGAGCACGCCCGAGATGGCGAAGAAGCAGGTCTGCATGATCGTGTTGATGCGCGTGCCCATCCCGGTGTCCTTGGCCACCTGGTAGGCGTCGATCACGTAGAACTTGAGCTTCTTCTCGATGATCTGCTCCTGCACCTCGCGCGGCAGGCCGTCGAACGCCTGCTCGGGCGGCAGCGGGCTGTTGAGGAGGAACACCGCGCCCGGCTGCGCGTGCTCGAGCATGTCGTACTTGTCGAGGAACACGTACTGGTGGCAGGCGACGAAGTTGGCGCGCTTCACCAGGTAGGAGGAGCGGATCGGCCGCGGCCCGAAGCGCAGGTGCGAGATCGTGATGGCGCCCGACTTCTTCGAGTCGTAGACGAAGTACCCCTGCGCGTAGTTGTCCGTCTCCTCGCCGATGATCTTGATCGAGTTCTTGTTGGCGCCGACCGTGCCGTCCGCGCCCAGCCCGAAGAACACCCCGCGCACCACGTCGTCCGGCTCGATGTCGTATTCCGGATCGACCGCCAGCGAGAGGTGCGTCACATCGTCGGTGATGCCGACCGTGAAGTGCCGCTTCGGCTGCCCTTTCTTGAGCTCGTCGAAGACGGCCTTCGCCATCGCCGGCGTGTACTCCTTCGACGAGAGACCGTAGCGGCCGCCAATCACCGCGGGCACCTGTGCGAACGGCAGGAAGCCCTCCATCCGCGCCTCGCCGAGCGCGGTGACGACGTCCTGGTAGAGCGGCTCGCCGATGGCTCCAGGCTCCTTGGTCCGATCGAGCACCGCGATGGCGCGGACGGTGCGCGGCAGCGCGTTGATGAAGTGCTCGACCGAGAACGGCCGGAACAGCCGCACCTTTAGCAGGCCGACGCGCTCCCCGCGCTTCACCAGGTACTCGACGAGCTCGTGCGTGACCTCGGCGCCCGACCCCATCATGACGATGACCCGTTCGGCCTCCGCGTGCCCGACGTAGTCGAACAGGTGGTAGTGCCGGCCGACGAGGCCGGCGAAGCGATCCATCACTTCCTGGACGATGCCGGGCGCGGCCTGGTAGAAGCGGTTGCACGCCTCGCGCGCCTGGAAGAAGGCGTCCGGGTTCTCCGCGGTGCCGCGGAGGACCGGACGGTCCGGCGAGAGGGCGCGCGCACGGTGCGCCGCGACGAGCTCGTCGGTGACCATGAAGCGCAGGTCCTCGTCGGTCAGCTCCTCGATCTTCTGCACCTCGTGGGAGGTGCGGAACCCGTCGAAGAAATGCAGGAACGGCACCCGCGCCCGAAGCGACGCCGTCTGGCCGATGCACGCCATGTCGTGGGCTTCCTGGACCGAACCCGACGCAACCAGCGCGAAGCCGGTCTGCCGGCAGGCCATCACGTCGGAGTGATCGCCGAAGATCGACAGCGCGTGCGTGGCCAGCGTGCGGGCCGAGACGTGCATGCAGAACGAGGTGAGCTCGCCCGCGATCTTGTACATGCTGGGGATCATCAGCAGCAAGCCTTGCGACGCCGTGAAGGTCGTCGTCGCCGCACCCGCCTGCAGCGCCCCGTGTACGGCAGCCGCCGCGCCACCCTCCGACTGCATCTCGGTGACCAGCGGGACCGTTCCCCAGATGTTCTTCATGCCCTTGGCCGACCACTCGTCCGCCCACTCTCCCATGTTCGAGGAGGGTGTGATGGGGTAGATGGCGATGACTTCGTTGGTGCGGTGGGCGACCGACGCGACGGCTTCGTTGCCGTCCACAGTGATGCGAGAACGTGTCATAGGATTGCTTTCTCCGATTGGCGACCGCAGCGGTCGGAATGGAAGGGCGGAACCCTGACGTGCCCGCGACAGGATTCAGCAACCTTCATGCATGGCAGCAACAGGCCGGAATTGCTGGAAGTTTCAACGCCCAGCCCTACACACCACCGTCCGATGCCGAAAACCCGGCAGCTCGGCCAGCGGTTGCTTGTCGGGGCGAGGAGCGAGTACCGGACGGAGCTCGTACACCGCCTCGGGGGGCTCGAGGAGCAAGCCTGGCGGGCAGCCGGGCGGCCCGATGATTATCGCGCTTCAGCTCCCGAAACTCAAAGGGAATCGCACGCGGGGGATCACGAGGGTACGCCACGAGGGTGCATCACGAAGGTGCATCACGAAGGTGCATCACGAAGGTGCATCACGAGGAGTGCGTGACGAGGGCGCGCGACGGAGACGTGCGACGAGAACGTGCAGCGGGCAAGGAGAGAAGTGAGAAAGGGGCGGGGGCAGCGCGTCGCCCGAGTTACGCGGTCGCGGAATGACCCTCGTCGTTGGCGTCCCCCTGCGCATGCAACAAACGCCTCGGCTCGACGAGCAGGCGCAGAGCGTATCCGTGGGGCGTTCCGGTCTTGGGTGTCGTGGCGCCGACCCGGTAGATGGCCGACAACACCTTGCCCTGGCGCAGGCACTCGGGCAGGTCACACGACGAGCGGGCTGTGCGCTCGAGCTGCAGGTACACGAGTCGGTACAGCGGGATCGGCGCCCCGCTGAGACACTCGACGAACGCACCCTGCTCGCTCACGTTCTTGGTCACCACCGTCGCAAACCGAGTCGTTCCGCGAGCGTCGCGCCAGACCATGCGGCCCGGAATCTCCACTTCGTGCCGCCGCCACTGGCGTTGCGAGCGTGGACGTCCGTCATCGAGCCGGAAAGTTGTTTCCATGGCGTCCCCCCCGTAGTCACTCTTCCGGTAGCAACCCCTACCAAGTTCCGGGCCGGTGCGCGATCCGCCGATCGTCTGGCTTCGAGACCAAGCGCTAAGCTATTGGTGTCTAGTGACTTATGCGCTGTTGTGATGATGCGCAACCAGCGTGGGGTGTGGATATCTGGTATACGGCCAGGCTCGATTCAGGATACCAACTACTCATCACCTGGTATCCAGCGAAGGTGGGTTTTCGAGACCCAGGCGGCGGAGCTTCAGGTAAAGACCGCGACGGGTCAGGCCCAACTGGCGGGCGGCTTCCGAGATGTTGCCCCCGCTGCGGTCGAGCGTCGTGCGAATCAGTTCGCGTTCGAGTCGTTCGACGGCGAGGTTGAGCCGCGTGCCGGGAGCAGGGAGTCCAGTCACCACGGTGGTCGCGACGGCGGCCGGTTGCATCGACAACTCGGCGGACAGGTGTTCGGGCCCGATGGTACCCCCGGGGGCGCTGAGCGCGACGCCGCGCTGGATCTCGTTGCGCAACTGGCGGACGTTGCCCGGCCACCAGTAGTTCGAGAACAGATCCAGCGTTTCGGAGCTGAGGTTGACGTCCGGTTTCCCCAGGCGCTCGCGGGCCTCGCGCAGGAACAGGGCGCTCAGGTGTGGGATCTCCTCGCGACGCTCGCGCAGCGGCGGCACGTGGATGCGGATGACGGTCAGCCGGTAGTACAGGTCTTCCCGGAATTTTCCTTCGGCCACGCGCTGCTCGAGATCGGCGTTGGTGGCTGCGAGCACGCGGACGTCGACGCGCTGCGGCCGCGACTCGCCGACCGGCATCACCTCGGCCTGCTCGAGGAAGCGCAGCAGCTTCGGCTGGACCTCGAGCGGCAGGTCGCCGATCTCGTCGAAGAACAGCGTGCCGCCGGCGGCCGACCTGATGAGCCCCGGCTGGTCGGTGATCGCGCCGGTGAAGCTGCCCCGGCGGTGGCCGAACAGCTGGCTGTCGGCCAGCTCGCGTGTGGCGGTGGTGCAGTTGTAGGGCAGGAACATGGCGGCGCTGCGCGGCGAGCCGAGATGGATCGCGCGGGCGACCAGTTCCTTGCCGGTGCCGCTCTCGCCTGTGATGAGGACGGTGAGATCGTTGCCCTGCAGCCGCTGGATCTGCTCGACCACGCGCGCCATGGCGGCGCTCGCGCAGATGAAGCCGGGCACGAGCGATTCGAGCGGGCGCTCCAAGCCGAGCTCGGCCGGCTTCACCGACCGGTCGCGCACACCGCACAGCTCGAAGCCCTGTCGCGCCACGGCGCTGATCATGCGCAGCCGGCGGGTGACCGGGTCCCCGATCGGGCGGGGCGAGGCCACGGCGCCGAACCGGGGGCCGTCGTGATCGCGGCCCAGGTCCTCGACCACGATTTCGCCGGCGCCGTAGGTGCCCCCGAGATCGGCTGACCGCGCGAGGGCGGGCGCGGCGTCGGCGAGGCACCCGGCGTGCGCGAGGACCCGTGGGTCGGCGCCGGGCGGCTTGACGAAGATGACCGCCGCGTCGCCGCCGCTCGCTTCGAGCATCGCGGCGGCGGCTTCCAGGGCCAGCAGTTGCGGCAGTACCGCGGCATCCACGAGCCGGCGCACGATGACATCGTCGGCATCGGCCGGCGAGCCGACGTACTCACCGGTGCCTGACGCGGGCGAGAGAGTGCTGACCGCTTCGGCCTCCTGGAGCTCGGGCGCGGCACCGAGCGCACGGAAGAGGGCGGTGGCTTCCTTCAGGTGGCGTTCGGCGGTCGAACGGGCGCCGGCGTGGGCGGCGAGCCGGCCGAGGGCGAAGTGGCTGAGGCCCGCCTGGTAGCGCTCGCCGAGCAGCTCGAACACGCTGGCGCTCTGAGCGAGGTCGTGGTAGGCGTCGGTGGTGCGGCCGGAGGCGACGTGCATGTGCGCACGCAACCGGAGGTACTCGCCCCACAGCCCCGGGGCGAGCCGCGGATCGAGCCGGCTGCCCACCAGCGACAGCCGATGCTCGGCCTCCGCGCCCCGGCTGCTGGAGAGCAGCGCCTCGCTCGCGATCAACTCGGCCTGCAGCACGTCGGCGGTCGGGGCGGCGGGCGCCTGGACCAGTTCGTCGGCGATCTGCAGCGCCTCCTGCGCGGCGCCGCGCCGGAGCGCGAGCCTGGCGCTCAGCAGGCGAATGGACCACTCGTACCACCGCTCCGCCTGCAACCCGTACCCGCCGTACGCCTCGCCCGCCTGTTTCAGGTAGGTGCCTGCCGTCTCATAGGAGCCGCGGATCAGATGGATCTGCGCGAGCGTGTCGAAGACCGCGCCCGTCGTCTGGTGGAACATGATCGGGGTGCGCACTTCGAGCGCGCGGTGGAGCACCTGTTCCGCGCGTTCGAGGTTACCGAGGCGGACGCAGATCTGGCCGAGCGTGGCGAGCGCGACGGCCAGGCCGTGCGCCGACCCGCTGTTCTCGTGCAGCGCCACGCTACGCTCGGCCAGCGCGAGCGCCTGCTCGTGGTGGTGGCGCATCATCTCGACGTTCGCCTCGTTGCCACAGACCGTCGCCAGCACGTCCTCCGCCTGGATGAGCGCCGCAAGGCGTTCGGCCTGCCGCAGCGCCCCCATGGCCTCGTCGTGGCGCCCGGCCTGCGCCAGCGTGATGCCGGAGAGCGACTGCACCAGGGCCAGGTGGCGCCGGTCGCCGGCCGCGTGCAGCGCAGACGCCGCCTTGGTGGTGTGTTCGCGGACGATCGCGAGATCGCCCACCTGCTTGTAGCACTGCCCGAGCTCGTAGTGGGCGAGGCCGATGGCGCGCGAGTCGTGCGCGAGCTCAGCCTGCTTGAGCGCGCGCCCGAGCAGCGCGATCGCGCGCGACTGATCGCCGCGCGCGAAGGCGACGCGGCCGTGCAGGCGCCAGAGCGCGGAGAGCTGCGCCGGGTCGATTCGCTCGCGCAGGACGTCCGGCGGCCGGCCGAGCCCGGCGGCCGCCTGATCGAGGTCGTCCTGCAGCAGCCATGCTTCGGCGAGCGCGCAGCGGATGGCGAGCTCGTCGGCGCGCCGGAGCGCGGGGGATCGCAGCGCCTGCGACAGGTACTGCACGGCTTCCCCGCCGCGCCCCCGTTCGAGCGCCGTCAGCGCGTGCGCCATCGCCGGCTGGAAGGTCGCGCTCACCACCGCGCAGAGTATAGCTCGGATGGCCGGGGAGGTTGAGCGAGGCCGCGCGCTCACCGAACGCCCGCTGGCCCCGACCCACGCGCCCGGCGAGTCCCGAGCCGCGCCGGTGCCCGCCGGTGGCCCTTGCCGCGTCCGGGCGCCCGCCCTGGCCGTGTAATCTCCGCGTGACCGGTCCTTCTGTGAAACTGATCGGCGGCCGATACCAGGTGATCGAGTCGCTCGGCACCGGGGGGCGATGGGCGTCGTCTCAAGGCGTACGACCCGGCGCTCGACGTCACGCTTGCCGTCGGCGCGGCGATGATCGCCGCCCCCGAGGCGAGCGCGCCGGCAGTACCTGTGCCGCCTCCTGGGGACCCTCGAGGTCTTCACGGGTGGGCGATCACCGTCCGCCCGAGCGGATGCTGACAACCCGATCGCGGGGCCGGGCTTCAGCCCGGCCCGCGCCGGCGGTGCAGCTTGCCCTGAGCGTTCGACCTTCGACGAGCCCACGGCGAACGGTCGAAGGGCCCCGTCGCGCCGACGAACCCCTGTCGGCCCCGCGCGGGGCTGAAGCCTTTCAGACGACGAGCCAGTCGCGGCAGGTCGTCTGGATCAAACGGTCGGCTTCGATCGGTCCCCAGTGCCCGGCCGCGTACTCTGGCAGCCAGCGTTCGGTGCGCTCGGCCCACCGCTCGAGAATCGGCGTAATCCAGCTCCAGGATGCTTCGACCGAATCACGCCGCATGAAGAGCGTCGCGTCGCCCGCCATGACGTCGACGAGCAGCCGCTCGTAGGCTTCCGGCGTCACCTTCTCGAAGTTGCTCCCGTATTGGTAATTCATCCGGATCGGATAGATGCGCACGCCGGCTTCGGGCACCTTCGACAAGCTGCGCAGCGAGAACCCTTCGTCCGGCTGGATGCGGAGCGACAGCACGTTGGGATCGAGGCGGGCGGCGGGGTTGGCGTTGAAGAGGATCTGCGGGACCTCCTTGAACTGGACCGAGATCTCGGTGACGTGGCGGGGGAGACGTTTGCCGGTGCGGACGTGGAACGGCACGCCGGCCCACCGCCAGTTGTCGATGAACACCTCGAGCGCGACGTAGGTCTCGGTCGTCGATTCCGAATTGATGCCCCCTTCGCGGCGATAACCCGGGACCGGCACGCTCTCGACGACACCCTGCCCGTACTGCGCGCGGACCACCTGCCGGTCCACGTCCTGACCTCTGATCGGCCTGAGCGAGCGGAGCACCTCGAGGCGCCTGTCGCGGATCACGTCGGGGTCAAGCGACCACGGCGGCTCCATGGCGACCAGCGTGAGCAGCTGCAGGATGTGGTTCTGCACCATGATGTGCTGCGCGCTCCGGAGGTCGCGGCCAATCGGTTTCTCGACGATCACCCGCGAGAACGCCGCCTCGTCGGGCCGGCGAATCAGGCCGGCCGCGTGCAAGTGCCCGACGCAGTCGGTGATGAGGCTGGGCGGGATGGCGAGATAGAAGATCCGGTTGCCGGGAATGCCGAGCTCGTTGTCGATGGCCTCGAGCCGCGCCTTGATCGCGTGGTACCCGCCAGGGTCGTCGGGTGCCGCGATCTGGAAGAAAAGCTGCCGCGCGAAGCGCTGCCAGGTGTCCTCGTCGATCTCCCGCCGCGAGTACTGGTTCACGTTCTCGCGCGCCAGCGACCGGAACGCGTCGTCGGTGAGCTGCGAGCGACCGGTCCCCAGCACGG
>Ga0315280_10005753_pt1 | contig 17504 bp, 15 predicted proteins | sample YL17G06_40_MG_FD_203697 | JGI IMG/M metagenome (GOLD analysis project Ga0315280, IMG submission 203697) | Sediment microbial communities from Yellowstone Lake, YNP, Wyoming, USA - YL17G06_40 | ecosystem: Environmental > Aquatic > Freshwater > Lake > Sediment | place: USA: Wyoming | collected...
CCCTGTATTCGCGGCCACCGCCTCTGGGTCTCGCTTATCCTCGATTTGCTGGCGAGCGGGATGACCACCGAGGAGATCCTTCGGGATTATCCGGACCTCGAGGCGGCCGACATTCTCGCCTGCATTGCCTACGGCGCCGAGATGGCCCGCGAGCGCTACGTTGACCTCCCGGCCGAAGCGCCCCGATGAAACTCAAGCTGGATGAGAACCTCGGCCGCCGCGTCGCCGCCCTCTTCCGCCAAGAGGGTCACGATGTTTCCACGGTCCCGGCCCAGGGCCTTTGTTCCGCCCACGACCGTGTCCTGATCGAAACCTGTCGAAGCGAGCAGCGCTGCCTGGTCACTCTCGACCTGGAGTTTGGTAATTCTCTTCTCTTCCGCCCTTCCGCCTATGCGGGCATTGCCGTGCTTCGCCTGCCACCCAAACCAACCCCCGAAGACCTTGTCGGCTTGGTGGAAACCCTTCTCGACGGCTTGGCTCACGGCTCGCTCGAAGGAAAACTCTGGATCGTTCAACGTGGTCGGATCCGCGAATACCAGGAGCCTGACGTAGAGCGGTAGTGCCTGCCGCCGCAATTCCCATTCATAATTCACAATTCCCCCAGCCCCTAGCCCCCAGTCCCCAGCCCCTGCTCTTTCCCCCTTGCTTTCTCTCCCCAATCGCGGGCTGGCGCAGAGCGCAGCTCTGCGGCCAACGGACGGAACCGATCACTCTCAAAAAGCTGGGCGCGGTCCCGCATTGCGGGATGCTGCGGGTGAGGAATTGCAGCTATCCGGGCGCAAAATGGCGTTTGTGGGTGGGCATGACCAGCGCTAATATAGCATGTTGAAGCGCAGAGCTGCGCTCTGCGGCCAATAGCGGGTGGCTGGGACCTTTAGATGTGCGGTTTTTCTTACGCGGAGGTCTGCGGACCCCGCATCGCGGGGTTCGCGCTACGCGCTGCCATCTGGAATCTCGAATCTCAAATCTGCCATCCCTCTTTGCCCCGACACCCGGCATCCGCAACCGGTACTTGTGCCCTTGCTTTTCCCGCCCGCTTGCTGTATAAGCTTCGCCTTACGATTGTGCTTATCGCCCGGCAGTCGCGCGCTGCGCGAAGACCGCCGCGTATAGGGCGGTCACGACTTTCATCGGGCAGTCTAAGATGCGCCACCCACGTCTCCCAAGGGTCTTGTGTCTGGGGTCCCTCTTCGTAGCTCTCTTTTCCTCTCTGGTTGCCTCGTCGGCATGGGGGCAAGAACCGGCGACCCCGCAAGTTGATGTTCATGCGCCGCAACCCCAACCGCAAAGCTGGAACAGGGTTCAGTACCTGGGCGGGGCCATTGGTGTGAGCGTTGGGGTTCCCACGTGGAAAAACACGTTGACTGTATCGCCGCGGTTAATCCAGCTCAAGCTCCAAGACAACCGGGTGATTGAAATTGATCCGCAATGGGTAACGGCCCTGCACTATTCTGGCTCGAAGGCCGTACGCGTGGGCGCATCGAGCGCCGCCCTGATGGCTGCACCAGTCGTAGGACTCTTCATCATGGCCGCCAAGTCCACCTCGCACCACATCGGAATCGAGTACGTGCTCCCTGACGGGCGTTCCACCGGCATCCTGCTCTGTGCGGATAAGAAAAACTATGCCGAGATCCTCGAAGCCTTGAAGGTGGTCACCAAGATATCCGGGCCAGCCATGAGCGCGTCGCCGGGAAAGGGAACTCCGCCGCAGAACACACCCCCGAAATGAAATCCGTAACTGTCATCAAACGGCTGCTGTTAACTCTAAACATATTCAAGGAGGGGATATGCGTAACCACGCTCTTCTCTTATTAGCCTGCTTGGGATTACTCTGCGGACCTCAGCCAATGTCCGCGCAACCCCAAGCAGAGGAACTCGGGTGCGGGCCGAGAAAGCAGAAATTCAGTGTTGCGCGGCATAAAGGTGAACACCCAGCCCCGGAGCCTTCCCCGGGCAAGGCGATCGTTTATGTAATAAAGGGATTCGGAAAGATTGGCAGAGAAGGAGCATACCGCCTTGGCGTCAACGGCAAGTGGGTTGGCGCCAACACCAAGAACACTTACTACTACTTTGAATCTGAGCCGGGGCTCCTGAAACTCTGCGTCGAGGGTTCTTGGAAGAAGGGGATGCAGTTTCTAACCGTGGAGCCTGGGGAAAGTTATTACCTCTATCTGAACGTAGGGTTTCAGGTGAGCAACGAGGGCATTTCCCAATTAAGCGAAGAGGAGGGGAAAAAACTCGTCCAGAAATATCAGTACATTACCTTTCAATTAAAGCAGTAAGCATCCCAGGCCCTCGTGGGCTGGCGCAGATTGGCGCTTTGTGCGAGTCCGCGATTTCCCGAAGCAGGTAGCGCAGGGCCCTGGGTCCGGCCCGGCGGCTTTTCGAGCGCAAGGCGGTATGGGCCTTGCGCCCATCACGAAACCAACGGGAATGGCGCGCCGCCCGCGCCAGTAGCTCGATACTATACAGGAGGTTTGCCATGGACTTTCTCAACGGACGGCTCCAGCTTTTCCTAGGCCCGCAGGAAAACCAGGCCCCGGATAACCTCGAGCAAGTGATTGTGAATTTCCTTGACGCCGCGGAAGACTCGCTCCTCGTCGCCGTGCAGGAGCTCGACAACCCGGTCCTCGCCGACGCCCTCGACCGCGCGGCGCGGCGGAAGAAGCCCGGCACCAGCACCCACCTCCTGGTTCGATTCGTCACCGAGGGCGACTACCTGAAGGAGCAACAGCCCGTCGTGCCGCCGGATGCGCCCTCCGACCTCGATCCCAACCGCAACGAATTCGTGCAACTCCTCCGGGGGGCCGTGGACTGCAAGATTGACTTCAATCCCAAGATCTTTCACCACAAATTCGTCATCCGCGACCGGGGCAAGGCCAAGGCCGCGGTGCTGACCGGCTCCGCGAACTTCACCAACACGGACACCCACCGCAACCTGAACCACGTCGCGATTTTCCACGATGACGGCGTGGTCGCGGCCTACGAATCCGAATTCGATCAACTGCGGGAGGGCATCTTCGGCGAGCGCTCGCTCCAGCTCACCACCATGGACCCGTTGAAACTGGATGTCGAGGGCAGTGAGGTCCAGATTGCCTTCAGCCCCGATAACAACCCCGAGCTGCGCATCGTCAACGAGATCCTCAAGGCGCAGCATTCCGTGTACCTGCTCATGTTCACCTTCGCCAGCAGCACCACGATTGACGACGCCCTGCTCAGCCGGTTGCAGGCGGGTAACTTCCGGGTGAAGGGTGTGCTCGATTCCAGCCAGTCCGCGCACAACTGGTCCCCGCATCCCGCGCTTATCACCGCCGGCGCCCAACTCCGCAAGGACGCCTTGCCCAATCAGGGCAAGCTCCACCACAAGCTGATCGTGCTCGATGAGCAAGTGGTGATCGGAGGAAGTTTCAATTACACCGCGCCGGCGAACCGTTACAACGACGAGAACATCTTCATCGTCCGTAACGCCGGCGTCGCGCAGTACTGTATCCAGGAAGTGGAACGTATCTACAACCACAAGGCCGTGGACTTCTGAGGCCGATGACGGGTGGGAGTCACCCGGGCGGCACCGCAAGGTAACCCCGAGTTGTGCTGTAACTCGGCGGCCCGTACCTCGAATCAGGTTCGAGGAGGGGGTCTCATGCGTGAGGAGAAGGGGAAGAAGCCACCGCGGATTGGGCTAATTTCGCTCGCTTCTGCTCTCGTCGCCTATACATTGGTTTTTAGCTCACTCACCGGCCACCTTGTCACACCTCTGGAGGGTAAAGGCGCTGGTCTTGTCATCATCCTATTCATGTACGCGATATTCCGGCTGGCGCTGACCTTGGCCCTTTGGGCCCGAGGCCGAGTTCGGAAGCGAAGCGTGTAGCGGGCGGGCGGGCCGCGATTCGCGCTGGGTGCGAGTCTGGGATTTCCCGAAGGGAATCGGTATCTTTCTTTCTTCGACCCCGATCCCGAAGTTGAGCAACGTAGCGCAGAGTTTGCGCTTTTCAAACTCTGCGGCTCGTTCTTCGATGCACGGCGAAGAAATCGCTTCGCCAGATCGCAACCCTCATAGACCCGATGTCTGCGCCCGCCGTCATCGTAAGTATAGCTCACCCCCGCCGCCGAAGCAGCCACACACACCTGATCGTTCCTTTAGGTTTTCCGTTGATTTTTTGGAGGGGGAAGAACCCACGGGCAGGAGAGCGCTGACCGTGGCTACCCACTTTTCCTTCTCCTTGCTTTTCCCCCTTCCCAAGCGTATATAGGCTTTGAGAACGTACCCCCTTGGTAGGGCGATTGAAAAGAACTCGACAACCGCTATTTCTGCATGTGAAATGGAGGGGCTATGTATATTTTAAATAGTTTTCTGTTGATGTTACTGTGGGTAGGAACAACCTCAAATCTACTTGATCGAGTTGTTCGAGTCGCATATGAGCCACGTCTTAGCGTCGGTTCCAAAGTATTGGTAGCAAAACTCAGTCGCATGATTGCCATTGAAGGAATCTGTATAACTAATGATTCCTGTGTACATGATAGTAATTTCTCCCGTCCGAACGAGCGGAAAATCTGCGATAGGGATCACAACAGAGTTTTGGTTAGTACTGAAAAAATCGCCACCTGGCGCTATGTCATGCTCCGCCCCGGTGCGTTTAATCTCCTCGCGTCCAACGACAGTTTTCCTCCTCAGTTCGGCAAAGGTAGAGTTGATAAATGCGATATACGGCCTACGATCTGTCTTAGAAGCATGAAATGGTTTCAACGTGAGTTCTGTCAATATTTTAACGGCGGGGGTCTTGCCAATATTTTTGATCGTGACATTCGCCTTGATCTCTTTTCCCGCACTTGGTGGCTCAACGAATATGGGAACAGTTGTCACCAAATAAGGCCGCTGGTCAATCCTGCTACTTTCCAAGATGATCGTGTTCGATTCCCTGCTGGCGCTGGCGGCGTCTCTCATGGCCGCGCTTTGCTTCTGCATCTCAGCCAGCGTTTTGGAGAAGGAGTCATTCCCAGACTCAAGGGTGGATTTGGCAACCGCCCATTGGCGATTCGCAATCTGAACGTTATAGGCTGTAACTATCGTGATTATGATGGTGAACAGAGCCATGACCAATGTGGACACAGCCATAATCCCAGTGGAAGTCTCCGACTGACAAGCCCTGCTCCACATGCTTCTCAATTTGGGCCACGATGGTTGTGGATGATTGTGTCCGTTGGGTGTTTCCTGTTTGAAATCCTTGGCATGGCCCTTGGAATATGGACTGCATTCACCTTCCGGGTGCGCCTCACGCTTGTCGCAATTTTCCTCTTCATTCTTGGTGTTGTTGGTCTCCATGCATCAGCCTTTATTCTCGGAGGCTACTTTTGAACGGCGCTTGGCCGCGCGTTGTTTCATGGCCCGAAAATGAGGGTGGGTCTTAAGGTGATACTCAGCACAAGGCCGACAATAGAAATGCAGAATTTTTTGAGCGTGTTTAGGCATGACGTTTCACCTTTACGAATAAGCACGGCTGGACTGGTTTCTGTTTTGCTTGCTGAAGCGAGTTCCAGTTACGGCGCTTCAGCATTCCGCTATAGCCGACCCGAAAATGTCGGGATTCTTACGGTTATTATATCGAAACGAGAATTCATTAAGGTAGAGAGGCAAATACTTTCGGCTCACGTTATGGTACGTTCCCACGATTCCGCGTTTCAGCAAGCTCCAAAAGTTATCAATGTTGCAAGTGTCAACCGCACCATGGACATATTCTTTTCTGCCGTGGTTGACGGAGCGATGCTTGTAGCCCACAGCTTTAAGCCTACGATAGCCGGTGAATTCGTCAGTTGCTATCAGGTCTACTTGCTCGCTCACAGCTTCACGGACAAAACCATTCAATGTTCGGGTGTCCGCCTTTTCGATCATCTTGCAGGTGACATTTCCTTTGCGGCTGATTGCACCGATAACAGTGCTTTTGCCGGAGCCGCCGGTAATATGACTTTTCTTGTCCCAATGACGATTCTTGTCTTTTCCGCCAATGTAAGTTTCATCCACTTCAACAATGCCCATGAGTCTCTTAAATTCGGCATCATGCATTCCAGCTCGAAGCCTATGGCACATGTACCAAGCGGTGGGATAGGAGCGTCCAATCTGCCGCTGAATTTGGAGTGCACTAACTCCCTTTTTGCTGTTAAGCATTTGCCAGAGAACCTCAAACCATGTTTTCAGCGGCACATTGGAATTCTCAAAGACCGTACCAACGGTAATAGAGAAGCGGTACGGAGAGCGAGGATTAGGAGCACATGCTTTGCACGCCCAATGGAAAGGCCGCGAAGGAAGCGCATAGACCTTCGCATTACCGCACCGCGGGCATGTAGCGCCAGTTGGCCAGCGCCGCTCCATAAGGAATTCTTTGCAAGTATCTTCACTCGGGAATGTTTCTATCAACTGTTTAAGTGTCATCATAATGGCGAAAGCATATCACAGAAACATGTGGTTGTCAAGTACTTTCTAATCGCGCAAACTTGCTGCCCACAATTGGCAATCACTTTGCCCATGCCTACGACGCCGGGCTCGGACCGGCGCTGCGCCCGCCACTGCCCGCGCGGCTTGAAAGAGCCGCAGCGTCCCGCTCTGCGGGACGGGCCCTGCGCTCCATGCTACGGCTGTGGCGGCAGCACCTTATCGAGGTCCGGCAGGTGACGGCGGACCAGTTCGATCTGTTCCGGCGTGCCGAGCGACTTCTGCCAATCCTGGCGGAGGTTCTGCGTGGCCTCGAGCTTCTGCGCGGCGGTGGTGTTGGGGTCGAGGAGGGTGCGCTGCCACTCGTCGCGGGCCTTTTGCGCTTTGTGAATCTGGGACGCGGCCTTATAGCTCAGGACGAACTCGCGCAGGGACAATCGCTGCTTCTTGAGGATGCCGCGCGCCCGCGCCTGTTTATTCAGGCTGGCGATACTCTCCTGGACGGTCTTGCCTTCGAGGCTAAGGGGCAGCTTCTGGGCCTGCATTTGCTGGAGGGCTGCCATGGTCTTGCGGAGGGATTCTTCCGTAAGCTTGAAGTCGGGAGGCAGCATCTCCTGCTGGCCGACCGCCAGCGCCGCCCCGCAGGCCACAATCAACCATGCTCGAGCCAGGGTCGAAGATCGCGGATTCATGGGGACCGCCTCAGAAAGGAATACAAGTCAACTATGGGGGAGAGACCCTCCAGCTCACCATCGCGGGCCCGGCCACGCCACGCTCGCTAGGGCGCTGGGTAACCTACTCCTTCTCCGAAGCCTTCGGAATCGTCCCATGCGGTTGCAGCGGGTGATGGGTGCAGATCCGAATCAGGAGTTCCTGATTGTCCTTGTCTACGGAGGTAAATCGAAAGCCCGCCAGGATATCCTTTTTCTTCCAGACCACTTCCGCCTCGGCCTGGAATTGCCACCCCTGCCATTCGATGACGATATTGCCCTTCTGGCGAACCGCAGGGACTCCCGTCCCCGTCGTGCCGCAGCCCTTTACCCCCAGCCCCGTCACGGTCAGGCCGCCGACCACCTGGCCGTCGGTCAGGGACAGGTGGGCCGGTAACTCACATGCGTATCTCGGAACTTCGCGGCGATTCTCCATGCCCGAAAGTTTAATCCTCCCTGGGGCACATGGCAAGCCGTACCTTAGTACTAGGCCCGTGGCGGGGCCGCCGCCGGAGTAGCACGGCCATCCTGGCCGTGGTCCGGCACGTGCGGGAGGCACGTGCTACGGCGAGGGGACGGACGTTGGCGGAGTAGCACGGCCATCTTGGCCGTGGTCCGGCACGTGCGAGACGCACGTGCCACGGCGCGGGGACGGACGTTGGCGGAGCCCGTAGCGCAAACCTGTTGTGTAGGTCTGCCGCTTTTGTTTTCTTCGAGGCGCAGCGAAGAAAGCGCGTCACAAGATCGCAGACATCATAAATACGATGTCTGCGCCAGCCTGCGAGCAGGCCCTCCGCCGTTCGCACGTGACCTGCCCAGAACCAGCGACCTGCGGTACAATAGTCTCAGGGGCTTTATGGGGACGATTACGCTGGGTTTGCTTCCCGATGAATACGTGGCGCTCGCCGAGGCGGAACTCGAGGACCGCATCCTCCAGGCGAAGACCGCCCTGGGCTCCCGGCTGGTGATGCTGGGCCACCACTACCAGCGGGATGAGGTCATCAAGTTTGCCGATTACCGCGGCGATTCCCTCAAGCTCTCCCAGTTGGCCGCCGCCCGCCCGGATGCGGAATACATCGTCTTCTGCGGTGTGCACTTCATGGCGGAAAGCGCCGACATCCTGAGTGCCGAGCACCAGGCCGTCATCCTGCCGGACCTGAACGCCGGCTGCTCGATGGCGGACATGGCCAGCCTGGAGCAGGTCGAAGTCTGCTGGGAAGAACTGACCCGCGCCGGCTGCACCAAGGTTGTCCCCGTGACCTACATCAACTCCACCGCGGCCATCAAGGCCTTCGTCGGGAGGAACGGCGGGGCCGTCTGCACGTCCTCCAATGCCCGCAAGGTGATGGAATGGGCGCTGGCCCGCGGCGACCAGGGATTGTTTATTCCGGATGAGCATCTGGGCAGGAACACGGCTTACCGGATGGGCATTCCGCTCGAGCAGATGGCCGTCTGGAACCCCTTCGCGGAGACGGGCGGGCTGAGCCCGGACGAGATGCGCGCCACGCGGGTGTTCCTCTGGAGAGGTCACTGCTCCGTGCACCAGCGCTTTCTGCCCGAGCATGTGGAGAACGCGCGCCGCAAATATCCCGGCGTCCGGGTCATCGTGCATCCGGAGTGCCGCTGGGACGTCTGTGAGTTGGCCGACGAGGTAGGCTCGACTGAGTTCATCATCCGCCAAGTCAAAGCGTCGCCGCCGGGGAGCCAGTGGGCGGTGGGCACGGAGATCCACCTGGTCAACCGCCTGGCGGCCGAGTGTCCGGACCGCCTGGTGAAGTCGCTGGACGACTGCATCTGCATGTGCAGCACCATGTATCGCATCTCCCCGCAGCACCTGTGCTGGGCGCTCGAACGGCTGCTGGTCGGAGAGGTCGTGAACCGCGTGCGCGTGGATGCGGAGACCAAGCGCTGGGCGCGCGTGGCGCTGGAGCGGATGTTAGAGATCAGGTGAAAGGGTGAAGGGCGAAGGTTAAAGGTTGAAGGCAGAAGGTTGAAGGTCGAAAGTTGAAGCTCAGGAGTGAAAACATTCACCTTGTTTCGCCCTTTCGGCTTTCCGCTTCCGGCTCTTAACTTTCGACGGTTGACTCTCGACCTTCGACTTTAAACTTCAGACTTTAGACTTCAGACTTTCGACGCCGCCTATGGCCGACAAATACTTCGAACGCGACGAAGCCGAGAAGCTTTTGCCCAAGATCGCCCCGTGGGTCAAAGAGGCCCGCCAGCATAAGCAAGTGCTGGATACGCTGGACCAGGAAATCCTCCAGCACGTCTCCCGCATCAGCGTGCTGGGGGGCTCCATGCCCCCCTATGCCGAGATCGCCAGGCAGCGGGCCCGGCGCGAGCGCCAAGCCGCCAAGGTGGTCGAGATCGTCGAGAAGATCCAGCAGAGCGGTTGCCTGGTGAAGGACCTCGAGGAAGGCGTGATTGACTTCCCCAGCCTGAAAGCGGGAGAGGAAATCTATCTCTGCTGGAAGCTGGGCGAAAAACACATCGAGCACTGGCACGGAGTGGACGAAGGTTTTGCGGGGCGCAAGCCTCTGGATGAGTTCCCCGGCGAATATCCGCCCCCGAGCAAGCCGGGCATTCAATAGGCTCCGCTCCCGCTATTTGGGGTGAGACCTCATATTCAGGGCTTAGGGCGCCGTACCACAAATTGAAACCATGGATCAGCCACACTGGCCCCCGGCTGATTTGAAGGGAGAGCTATGAGCGGTCCGAAGGCGACGAACGCGTTGGCTGGCGCCGCCAGCGCCTATTTGCGCAGCGCGGCGCATCAGCCCGTCCAGTGGCAGGAGTGGAGCGAGGCGGCTTTTGCTGAGGCCCGCCGCGAGGACAAACCGATCCTGCTGGATATCGGCGCCGTCTGGTGCCACTGGTGCCACGTGATGGACCGGGAGAGCTACGAAAACGAGGAAGTCGCCCGCCTCATCAACGACCACTACATCGCCATCAAGGTGGATCGGGACGAGCGCCCCGACGTCGATGCGCGCTACCAGACGGCGGTCCAGGCCTTGTGCGACCAGGGCGGCTGGCCGCTCACCGCCTTCCTGACGCCCGAGGGCAAACCCTTCTACGGCGGGACTTACTTTCCTCCAGAGAACCGCGCCGGCCTGCCGGGCCTGAAGCGCGTGCTGGACGCCGTCGCCTACAACTACCAGACCCACAAGGCTGACATCCTCTCCAGCGCCGACCAGATTGCCGCGGCCCTGCGGGGCGCGGAGAACCTCGAACCGAAGGACGGCAAGGCGGACCCGAGTATCGTGGAAGCTATTGTGCGGGACATCGTGGGGATGTTCGACGCGCACTACGGCGGCTTCGGCGGGGCTCCCAAGTTTCCCCACCCCGCGGCCATCGACCTGTTGCTTGAAGCCTATCTCGAGACGCGCCAGGAGCGGTTGCTGACGGTGGTCACCACCACCCTCGAAGCCATGGGCCAGGGCGGCGTTTATGATCAGCTTGGGGGCGGCTTCCACCGCTACTCGGTAGACGAGCGCTGGCGGGTCCCGCATTTCGAGAAGATGGTCTATGACAACGCCGGCTTGCTGGTCAACTATCTGCGCGCTTATCAAATCACCGGGCGGGAATCCTTCCGGGAGATCGCGGCAGGAATCATCAGCTATGTCGAGACGGTTCTCACCCGCCCCGAGGGCGGCTTCTTCGCCAGCCAGGACGCCGACTACAGCCTCGACGATGACGGCGACTACTTCACCTGGACCCTGGACGAGGTCAAGGCCACCTTGAGCGAGCCGGAAACGGCCGTCGTGGCCCAGTGCTACCAGGTGGAAAAGACCGGCGAGATGCCCCACAATCCCGCCAAAAACGTGCTCTTCATCGACCAGCCGTGCGAGGCCATCGCCGCCCGGCTGAAAATGACTCCAGAAGAGGTGACGCAGATTCTAGGCCGCGCCCGGGCGAAGCTCCTCGCGGCGCGCGCCCACCGCCCGACGCCTTTCGTCGATAAGAGCCTCTATACCTGCTGGAACGGGATGATGATTTCGGCGCTCCTGGAGGCTTATCGAGTCCTGGGCCACGAGGCCGCGCGCGACCGCGCCTTGCAGGCCCTCGACCTGCTTCTGGCCCAGGCTTATGTTCCTGCCAAAGGCATGGCCCACAGCCTGACGCGGAACGGTTCGGGAGCGCCGTCCCCGCCACATGGCGCGAGTTTCGAATTTCGAACTTCGAATTTCGATTTGTTGGACGACCAGGTGTTCATGGCCGCCGCGTTGCTGGACGCCTATGAAGTGACCGGCCAAAAGCATTACTTCGACCACGCTGAGAAGCTGATGGATACTGCCATTCGGCGCTTCTGGGATGATGCGGGCGCCGGCTTCTTCGACACCGCCAAGGACATGGACGGAAGGTTGGGAAGCCTGGCCTTCGCGCGCAAGGCCTTCCAGGATTCTCCCACCCCCGCCGCCAACTCGACAGCCGCGGCGGTGCTCGACCGGCTGGCATCGCTCACCGGCCGCGCCGACCTGCGGCAGAAAGCGGAAGCAATCCTCGATCTCTTCGCGCCTAAAGCTGGAGACTATGGGCTGTTTGCGGCCAGTTATGCCCTGGCGCTGAGGAACCACCTGCGCCCGCCGGCGGAAATTTTGGTGGTCGGCCCGGCCGGTGACGCGCGCACTCAAGAGCTGCTGAAAGCTGCCTACCAGGCCCCGCTGGCCGGCAAGCGAGTGCTGGCGCTCGAGCCGGAGACAATCAGAACCAAGGATCTCCCGGCGGGACTGCTGGCGACCGTGCCCAGCCTGGTGCTTACGGGTGCGCCGTTGGCCTTGGTCTGCGTGGGCGCCACCTGTCGGCCGCCGGTCGAAACCCCTGCGGCGCTGGAAGCGCTTTTCGGTTGACTTTTGCCGCGGGACGAATTAAGCTAAAGTCCTTACTCTTCTGACAGTTACCAGCGGCTGGGGAAGATATGGAGTTGCGACTTGGTGAAAAGGTTGTCTACCCGAACCAGGGCGTAGGTATCATCGAGCAAATCTCCACGCGCAATCTAAGCGGGCAGCCAGAGACCTTCTATCTCCTGAAGCTTAATGGCATCGGCATGAGGGTGATCGTGCCGATGACCAATGTAGCCAGTATCGGCCTGCGGCGCGTGGCCCGGAGCAACGAAGTCGGCAGCGTCCTCGGTTACCTTGACAAAGGCTCAACCCGGAATGTGCCCGACTGGAAATCCCGCTTCCGGGAAAACTCCGAGAAGATGCGCGCGGGTTCCCTCCAGAACGTAGCCGAAGTGTTCAAGAGCCTGCTGGTCCGGAGCCAGGATAAGCCGCTCTCTTTTCGGGAAAAGCGCATGTTGGACCGTTCCTGGCAGATGCTGGTGGATGAGATTGCCGTCGTCCGCCGGACGCAGAAAGACGTGGTCGAGAGCCAACTGGCCAAGACCTTGGAGAAGTCAAACCTGAAGCTGCCCGCCATCAGCTAGTTTCAGCCCACAATCCTCCGGCTCCTTTCTGGGCCCTCCCGCTCCGGGCCGCGAGCGGGCGTGTGTTTCCGCCCCGCGGGAGGCGCGGGGCTGCCTTGCGGGCGGCCGCGGGGAAGGGGGCGGGCCCGGGAAAACGGTCGGAAGCGGCCGGACCGGGCGGCCGGACGCTTCCACAACATCTTGTGGTATCCCCGCCCCGGCCTCCCATCGGTTGTAGTTTTTGCTTGACACGCCCGCCCCGCTGCGGTAGATTCTTTGCCATCGGGCGCGGGGCTGGCCCTGACCAAAGCCCCGGCGGGAAGTGACCTCGTCACCAAAGGCCGGGAGTTTTCAGCGGAAACCGCCATTAGCGCGTAAAGCCCTGCTTTCGGAGGTAGGCCATGACCGAGGGGAGTTCCGTTTCCATTCCAGTTCAGAGTCCAACGACCACCGAGGGGAATCCCCGTCGGCGCACGGGCCTGGGTTTCCGTCGGCTCTTCACCAAACCGGGCAGCTCGCCTTACGCCGAAGTCGAGTGGGAGCTGCGCACGGCCTCCATCCAGAACGAGAAGGGCCAGACCATCTTCGAGCTGCGCAACGTCGAGGTACCCAAGGATTGGTCGCAGACGGCCAGCAACATCGTCGCCTCCAAGTACTTTCACGGGAAGATCGGAACCCCCGAGCACGAATCCAGTGTGCGGCAACTGATCAGCCGGGTGGCGGATACCATTGCCCAGTGGGGCGTCGAGGGCGGCTACTTCCGCACCGAGGAAGATGCCAAGACGTATCAAGCCGAGTTGACCCACCTGCTGCTGCGGCAGAAAGCCGCCTTCAATTCGCCGGTCTGGTTCAACTGTGGCTTGTGGCACAAGTACGACCGGCATGCCGCCGGCGGGGCCTACTACTGGGACCAGGAGACGGGCGCCGTGAAGCGCGAAGAAGAAGGCTACCGGCATCCCCAGTGCTCCGCCTGCTTCATCAACGCCGTCGAGGACAACCTCGACAGCATTCTCAACCTGGCCAAGACCGAAGGCATGCTGTTCAAGTACGGCTCCGGCACGGGCACCAACCTTTCCCCCCTGCGCTCCTCGGTGGAGTCGCTCTCGGGAGGGGGGGTTGCCTCGGGCCCGCTCTCCTTCATGAAAGGCTACGACGCCTTCGCCGGCGTCATCAAGTCCGGCGGCAAGACGCGCCGCGCCGCCAAGATGGTGATCCTGAACATCGATCACCCGGACGTGGTGGACTTCATCGAGTGCAAGGCCAAGGAGGAGCGCAAGGCCTGGACCTTGATCGAGGCGGGCTACGACAGCTCCCTGGGCGGCGAAGCCTACGGTTCGATCTTCTTCCAGAACGCCAACAACAGCGTGCGCGTCACGGATGAGTTCATGCAGGCGGTGCTCGAGGACCGCGACTGGGCCACGCGCGCGGTCACGAGCGGCGAGCCCATCAAGACCTACCGGGCCCGCGACCTGATGCGCAAGATCGCCGAGGCCGCTTGGCAGTGCGGCGATCCTGGCATCCAGTTCCACACCACCGTCAACAAGTGGCACACCTGCAAAGCGACCGCCCCCATCCACGCCTCCAACCCCTGCAGCGAATATATGTTCCTGGATAATTCGGCCTGCAACCTGGCCTCCCTGAACCTGATGAAGTTCCTCCAGCCGGACGGCAAGCTCGATACGGAAGCCTTCCAGCATGCCGTGGACATCATGATCACGGCGCAGGAGATCATCGTCGATAACGCCAGTTATCCCACGGAGCGCATCGCCCAGAACTCGCATCTGTTTCGTCCCCTGGGGCTGGGTTACGCCAACCTCGGCGCGCTCCTGATGGCCGGCGGTCTGCCCTACGATTCCGACGCTGGCCGCGACTGTGCCGCCGCCATTACCGCCCTGATGCACGGTGAGGCCTACTTGCAGTCGTCCCGGCTGGCGGCGACCCTGGGGCCCTTCGAGGGCTACGCCGCCAACCGCGACCCGTTCCTCGGCGTGATTGCCATGCACCGCAACGCCCTGGCGAACGTCAACGCCCGGAACGTCCCGGAAAGCCTCTGGGAGACCGCCAAGAAGACCTGGGATGAGTGCTTGACGAGCGGCATGAAGCACGGCTACCGCAACGCCCAGGTGACGGTGCTGGCGCCCACCGGCACCATCGGCTTCATGATGGATTGCGACACCACGGGCATCGAGCCCGATTTGGCGCTGGTGAAGTTCAAGAAGCTGGTGGACGGCGGGCTCCTCAAGATCGTCAACAATGTGGTGCCCATGACCCTGCTCAAGCTCGGCTATGCCGAACAGCAGGCCGCCGAGATCGTCAACTACATCGACCAGCACGCCACCATCGAGGGCGCGCCCTACCTCAAGCCCGAACACCTGCCGGTGTTCGACTGTTCGTTTAAGCCAGCCGAGGGCAAGCGTTACATCCACTACATGGGCCACGTGCGCATGATGGCGGCGGTGCAGCCCTTCCTTTCGGGCGCCATTTCCAAGACTGTCAACATGCCGGAGGAAGCCACGCCCGAGGAAATCACGAGCGTGTACGTCGAGGCGTGGCGTCTGGGCCTCAAGGCCATCGCCATCTACCGCGACGGTTCCAAGCGCTCCCAGCCGCTCAATACCTCGGACGCGAAGCCCAAAGAACAGGTGTCAGGTGTCAGGGGTCAGGGGTCAGAGGAAGCCCAGACCCCAGCCCCCATCGCCGCCGCTACCGGCCGGCCCTTGCGCAAGAAGCTTCCCGACGAGCGCCGGGCCATCACCCACAAGTTCTCCGTCGGCGGGCACGAGGGCTACCTGACGGTGGGCCTGTATGAGAACGGCCAGCCGGGCGAAATCTTCATCACCATGGCGAAGGAAGGCTCGACCGTCTCGGGACTGATGGACTCCTTTGCTACAGCCATCTCGCTGGCCCTGCAATACGGCGTGCCGCTCAAGGTGCTCGCCGATAAGCTCAGCCATACGCGCTTCGAGCCGAGCGGCTGGACCAATAACCCGGAGATCGGCTACGCCAAGTCGGTCATGGACTACATTTTCCGCTGGCTGGCCCTCAAGTTCTTGCCGCGCGATGCGCAGCCGCGCGAAGCTGCCAGCCTGGTGAAGCCCAACGGCGAGGACGCCGGCACGGCGGGCCGATTGGCTTCCCAGTTCTCGCAGGCGGCGGGCGGGGACTTTGTCACCGGTAAATACCAGGCGCAGCCCGGCGTGGCCGGCATCGCACAGAGCGACGACGCCCCCAGTTGCCCCGATTGCGGCGCCATCATGGTCCGCAACGGCTCCTGCTACCGCTGCCTGAATTGCGGGTCGACCAGCGGGTGCTCGTAGGGTGTCTACGACTGATTAAGAGCAAGTACTATCCCCTCACCGCCGCCCCGTCTCTCCCGCCCTGCGGGACGGGCGAGGGGGGAGTTAATCAATTTTGTCTTCCCTCGCGGGTGGCGCGTAGACCGAGCCTCTCGCGATTTCTTGCGAATCCCCGAAGGGGATTCCTAAGGTAGCCGGGGGCAACGCCCCCGGAAAGCAGGCGCGCCGGTTCGGTTGACCCTGAAAGGGTCACATCGTGGAAGGGCGGGGCTTCAGCCCCGCCGTGGCGGGACGGGTGAGGGAGTCGGCGGTGGCGCGGGTAAAGCCGCACCGTTCCATGCGGAGATAAGGGTTCACTGAAGATTGGCGCATAAGTCGGAGGAGAACTTGAGAGCACTTACACTTAGCCCGCCGGAACGGCCAGCGTTGGATGTTAACGCGGCGCTGCGCGCCATCGCCACCACCGGCAGGGGCCGCTGCTGGTACTGCGATGTGAGGCTGCCGCGGGCGGCGGTGGCCATCCGCGCGGGTTGGGACGTGCAGCGCCTCGAGGGCGAGCGCGTGGCCAGCATCATCCTGGTCTGTCCTGCGTGCCTGCGGCAAAAGGCCGAATATGGTGACGAAGAGTTCCAGCGCCGCATGACCCAGCGCTTCTGCAATGTGACTGCTTGAATCTGGACTGCAGCCTCCCACTGCTACCACTAAGGCGCCAAGACACAAATTGTTCGCAGAATAGACTTGTTCTCAGCGTCTAGGTGTCTTTGTCGTGGGACGTAGAGACGCCCCGATGGGGCGTCTCCGGAGACGTTCCAGCGGAACGTCTCTACGCTTTGTGTCTTCTGCCTTGCCGGTGAAATCGCGAACGCCCTCCGGCTGCCGTTGACGAACTGCACAGAGCGCTTCACAATAGCCAGAGGAGCAAGGCCAGGGGCATGACGGAACCCGCGCCGGTCAAACGTCGGCGGCAATTCTGCGCGCGTTGCGGGCAACTGATGTTCGAGTATTACTGCTCGCTCGACGGGCATTTCGGGATGGTCAACGATCTCGGCAGCCGGGTGAACGTAGGGCGAAAAGAGATGCACTGCCCCACCTGTGGTGCGTGCTATCGTTGGCTCGATCGATTAGGCCCCCAGGGGCAACCGGTGGCCCGCGCATGAGGTCTGGCTCTGGCTAGAATGTCGGCCGGGGCGCCGCTGGCAAACAGCCTCACTGGTACGCTTTGGGTTGCATCTAATAATTACGCGGGAGAACGGCGCCGGGATGGGCGGATATTCGAGGGTGCAGGCTGGGAGCGAGAAAGGAGAGTAGCGCTATGAGGACTCCCGGAATTGAGCAGGCAAGCGGGCGGCTGTTGGCAGCGGTGATGCTTATGTTCATCCTTACCGCATCCGCCGTGGCGGTAACCAAGAACCAACTGCGCGTCAAGCCGGGGTTCAATCTCTATGCTCCCCAGGAAGACATCAAGGTGGGGCGCGAGTACGCCGCGGAGGTCGAGAAGACGCTGCCGCTCGTGAAGGACCCCGAAGCGCTCAGTTACCTGAACAATCTTGGCCGAAAGCTGGCCGCATTTGCGCCCTACAATAACGACTATCCCTTTACGTTCCAGATGGTCAACAGCAAGGATATTAATGCCTTCGCCTTGCCGGGCGGGTTCATTTATGTGAACCGCG
>Ga0315280_10005754_pt1 | contig 17502 bp, 14 predicted proteins | sample YL17G06_40_MG_FD_203697 | JGI IMG/M metagenome (GOLD analysis project Ga0315280, IMG submission 203697) | Sediment microbial communities from Yellowstone Lake, YNP, Wyoming, USA - YL17G06_40 | ecosystem: Environmental > Aquatic > Freshwater > Lake > Sediment | place: USA: Wyoming | collected...
GCCACCTATACCTCCTCGGAAAGAAGACCTTCAGCATCTTTGTGATATTCCAGCTCCAAGCATTCCTCCCCCTGATCATGCTAGAAGCTGATGCGTACCAGGGTGCGACGAAGGCCTTTGCTGAAGGACACCCGATAGGTGACGGGGCTGGGGCATTGGTTGCGTCTAGGCTGATGCGCGACCGCGAGAAGAGAAAGGTGGAAAAGGATATGGTCGCTGCTGAAACAACATTGGAAGGCCGGAGAGTCATTGCGCTGAAAGCGGAAGGTCCTGGGGGGAACGTTGGAAAGCCGGGCGATGCGATTCGCCAAGTCCTAGAGGAAAACAAAGGCAAAGCATCGATGATAATAATGGTTGACGCGGCGCTGAAACTAGAAGGAGAGAAGACCGGGGAAATCAGTGAAGGAATCGGCGCAGCCATCGGCGGAATTGGGACTGAGCGATTCAAGATTGAAGAGGAAGCAACAAAATTCGGCATACCTGTTTACGCTATCGTGATCAAGCAGAGCATTCAGGAAGCGGTCACCACTATGAAGAAGGAGATCGTCGAAGCCGCTGAACCCGTATTAGAGAGGATAAAGCGGCTGATTGTTGAGCGTACGAAGGAAGGCGAACTCATCATAGTGGCAGGCATTGGTAACACTGCAGGCATAGCACCCTAGGTGACGCATTGTTGAGCAAGAAGCCGTCAACTTACTATGCCTACCTGTTGATCGCCTTCGGTTTGGTGATTCTGGCAATTTCCATGTGGGCCATGATCCAAGCCCTCGCCTACTATGAGGCAGGACAATTCCCACAGTTCTTTGTCTACGGGATCATGGCTTCGGTTGGAACGGTTCTGGCTATCTCATCCATTACTCAGATGCGCCGCCGAATGGTTGTCCTCCAGAGTTTGGCGGCTAAGGTCCTGAGCCAAGTTGTTTGTGCGAATTGCGGTTTCAAGGTCCTGAGGACTTTCAGCGTGGGCGACTATGTGACTAAGGATGTTGGACAATGCCAGCAATGCAAAGGCACAATGCGAGTAGATTCGATCTACGCTGAGGAAACTAAGCCGAAGAAGACCTAGGCAGTTAGAACTCTACAGCCATCCTTAACTACGACAATCGTATGCTCGGCCTGCGAGACGACCTGGCCGCTCGCTTCGACCAGAACAGGATAGCCAACGATACATCGATGCGCGACCAGTTCTTCGAAGGCCGACTTCGCATCGCCTTCATGCCATGAATTGTAAATCCACCGAGACGCAAAAGGCAGAGTCCTGTAAGTGTCTCGTACATACTCCGCCAACATGCTCGCCTCTTTTGACTTTGCACCCTTCATCCTGACAAAACGATAGATGTAGGCGAAGTCAGCGTCTCGCACCTCCCCTTCGGCATTCTTGAAGGTAACGAAGGGTTCCAACGCGTACACTTCCCCAACCTCAAAGCGACCGCTCTCGATACCCGACACATTGGGAACAGATTTCCCAGCGTGTATGGTATAACGATCTATCTTGTGACCCGTCAAATTCCTGATTGGTTTGAAGCCGTATCTTTCGATACAACGCTCCACTACGCTTCCAACTTCTGAGAGTTTACGGCCGGGTGCAACGGCGGTAAGAGCCTCTTGGAGCGCAGTTTCCGCGGCCACGATCAGAGAATCGTAGGCGGGGTTAAGCGAGATTGTTATCGCACTGTCCGTTACAAACCCATCTAGCTCCACACCGAAATCCACCTTCACAATGGAATTCTCAGGAATTAAGCTAGCATCGTTCCAAGGGCTTGTGTAATGAGCGGCGACCTCATTGATTCCAACATTGCAAGGGAAGGCTGGGTTGGCTCCGAGTTCTCGAATCTTTCCCTCGACCTCCTCACACAGTTCAAGTACACTTTTGCCACGAATGGGGAGCCGTTTAACGAACTCACGAACTTGTGCGAGAATTCGCCCTGATTTCGCGAACTCTTCGAACTCCTGACTCAACCGCGGCTAAACCTTCTTTAGACAAGGCTCAGTGTCTCAATCTGTTTATTTAGGGTTCAGAAGGGCAATGCGCGCCAGCAAGACCAAATGCAGAGGAGCAAACAGGTGAAAGCCTGCCTCCTGAGAGAGGGTGAATATCAGCCATGTCAGCCGACAACGAAGAAATGGTTGTAACCCCATGGGAAGTCTCAGGGAAGATAGATTACGACAAGCTCATCAGAGAGTTCGGGACCCAACCCCTGACACCTGAAATCCTGGACCGCATAAAGAAACACACAGGGACCTTACATCCGCAGCTTCAACGAAGGATCTTCTTCTCGCACAGAGACATGGATTGGATCCTCCAACGGTATGAGGCTGGGGAAAAATTCGTTCTCTACACCGGTAGGGGCCCATCGGGGCCCGTGCATATTGGGCACCTTGTGCCTTGGATATTCACCAAGTACTTGCAGGACAAGTTCGGGGCCAAACTCTACTTTCAGATAACGGACGACGAGAGGTTTCTCTACCATGACAAATTCAGCATGGCCGAACCTCAGAAATGGGCATTTGAGAACGCCCTCGACCTAATCGCGCTCGGTTTCGATCCGAAGAAGACGAGAATCATATTAGACACCAAAAGCATGGGGACAATGTACGATCTTGTACTTCGGATAGCCAAGCATGTGACATTTTCCACAGCCAAGGCTGTGTTCGGTTTTCAAGATAGCACGAACATTGGTCTTGTGTTCTATCCAGCTGTTCAAGCTGCACCAGCTTTTCTCGAATCTGCCCTTGTGGGACATAATGTTCCGTGCCTGATACCTGCCGCTATTGACCAGGATCCGTACTGGAGGATGACGCGCGATGTTGCACCCAAGCTCGGATACTACAAGCCTGCCCAGATTCATTGCCGGTTCGTCCCGGGACTGGGACGGGGCGGAAAGATGTCCGCATCCATGCCTGAAACAGCCATCTTCACAGTAGACCCCCCAGACCTCGCAGAGAAGAAAGTCTTAGCGGCTTTCACGGGGGGACGAGCCACAATAGAAGAGCAACGGAGGCTTGGCGCCAACCCTGACATATGCTCAGTATTCGCTTACGATTACTTCCTCTTCATGAACGACAAGGAAATCGAAGACCTACGATACAACTGTCTAGCCGGCAACATCATGTGCGGAGAATGCAAACAGATACTCGCCGAACGAGCCAAACGGTTTCTCAAAGAACATCAGGAAAAACGCGAGAAGGCAAAGGATAGGTTCGAGGAGTACCTCTTCAATCCGAAAGACGCCTAGTATGGGCAATCTAATATACGGCAAAACAGCGTTAGCTGCGAACATCCGAGGTTAGTTTATGATTGCAGGTGACGGCGTTTTCAGTGTCCCACTCATCTCCCGACCCGACGAGTAGTCCTGTCACCCTGCACATAGTAAGGAACGAGCTCGCAGCCTCAATGGAAGTGCCTCATCCTTGTTAGAGATGCGGGAGAATGAAGCAGCAGTAATCAAAGCGCTGCAATCGTCCGGGGGCAACTGCTCCTTTGAAGAGTTAATCGCGAACTCAAAACAGAGCAGTGCAGCAGTCACCCGCGCCCTCATGACTTTGCAAGAGAACCAACTTGTACGGGTAACCGAGGCGGAACAGATCACTCTCAGACTTACCGAGGAAGGCCTTCAGTATGCGAAGCAGGGCTTGCCTGAGAGGCGGCTACTTCAGGCAGTTCTGGAACTGGGAGGAGAGGCAACCCTCGACCAAGCAGCTAGACGAGCGAACATTCCTCCTCAGCTGGCTTCGGTCGCCTTGGGTTGGATCAAGATCGCAGGATGGTGTGAAGTGTCCAGCCACCTGCAGAAGATCGTACTGAAAGCTGCACGCATCCCGGACAAAACGGATACCGAAAGGACTCTTGAACTCCTATCAACAAAGCCGGAAACGTCGCTGGAAGAATTACCGGCAAATCTTCCAAACGAAGTCGAAACACTCAGGAAGAGACAGTTACTCGTCAGCAGAAAGCAACGGAAGCGCTACACCGAACTAACCTCACACGGCTGGAAAGCCCTTGAGGAAGGGATCACCGTCCCCACGGAAATCAGCGACCTTACCCCGGAACTGATTGCGTCCCAGCGATGGAAGGGCGTCAGTTTCCGGAAGTACAACATCGCCGCCCCGGTCACACCTATTTGGCCTGGAAAGAAGCAACCATACCGCCAATTTCTTGACAACTTGAAGACGAAACTCGTCAATCTCGGATTCAAGGAAATGACTGGCCCCACGGTTGAGTTGATGTTCTTCAACTGTGACGCTCTCTTCATGCCACAGGACCACCCAGCCCGAGAAATCCATGACATATACTTCGTCAAAACCGATGAAAGGGGCGACCTAGCCGAGAACGAACGTTTCATCGGTCCAGTATCCGAAACGCATGAGAATGGTTGGAAGACAGGGTCAACTGGTTGGAAGTACCCGTATTCGCGCGATGAGGCCCTGAAGCTCATTCTGAGAAGTCAAGGGACAGCCCTGAGCGCTCGCACACTCGTGAGCAAGGAGCTGCAGATCCCTGGCAAGTACTTCTCAATAGTGAGATGCTTCAGGCCAGACCAGGTGGACCGCACACATCTCACCGAATTCAACCAAGTCGAAGGAATAGTTGTCGGGCCCGACTTATCCCTGAGGGACCTTCTCGGTGTGCTCGAGCGTTTCGCGATCGACATCGCTGGCGCCGACAAAGTCCGCTTCAGGCCGGACTACTTCCCCTTCACAGAACCGAGCGTCGAACTGCAAGCGTTCAAGGAAGGTTACGGTTGGCTCGAATTCGGCGGTTCAGGCATCTTCAGACCCGAACTTACACGCCCACTCGGAATCAAGGTGCCCGTGATTGCATGGGGGATCGGCGTTGACAGGCTCTACATGATGCGAGCAGGAATCGACGACATACGCCTGCTCTTCGCCCAAGATCTCGACTGGATGAGAAAACAGAAGGTGCTCTGACGTGGTCACAATTCTCACTCGAATCGATGACTTGGAGCAACTGCTCGGCGGGAAACTGCCAAGAGACCATGAAGAGCTCAATGAAATATTCTACTCCGTCAAGAGCGAGCTCTCAGGCGCAAGCCGAACCGAACCAATCTTGGACGATTCAGAGCTGCAGCTCGAAAATAAGGACACGAACCGCCCAGACATTTGGAGCACGGAAGGAATAGCCCGAGCCCTAAGGGGAATTCTGGGAATTGAGGTCGGCGTCAAGGAGTACTCAGTGGCTCGGAAAGCGGCTGTCGAGATCTCGGTCGACAGGGAACTCAAAGCAATCAGGCCATTCATTGGTTGTGTGGTTGCCCGTCGCACGAAGATTAGCGACGTTGTGATTCGGGGGCTTATCCATCTTCAAGACAAGCTCGATCATAGCTACGGGAGGCGGCGCCGAAGATCTTCGATAGGATTCTATGACTTCGACCTTATCACTCCTCCCCTCCGGTATGGGGTCGCAGGACCTGATGAAATCAAATTCGTCCCACTGGAAGGGGACCACGCCATGTCGCTGCGCGAGATCTTGGAAGAACATCCCAAGGGGATAGAATACGGTCACATAGTCAAGCAATACAGAAAAATGCCCATTCTACTAGATTCAAAAGAGAAAGTCCTGTCCTTCCCACCGATCATCAACTCCAACGACTTGGGCCGAGTGACCCCTGAAACAAAGAACATCCTAGTCGAAATTACAGGGACATCTGAGGAGACTGTGATGAACGCTCTGACTATTTTGACAGTAACGCTCGCGGATAGAGGCGCTCAGATCTCACCTGCTCTGGTTCACTACAGGTACGGTAAGCCTCGCACCGTCACCACACCAGACCTCAGAGAACGCCACGTCAAGCTTCCCCTTGGAGACGTGAAAAGCTTGATCGGCCTAGACCTAGGCCGCGGTGAGACCGTATCACTCCTGCGACGCGCAAGATACGATGTCACAGGTTCGGGTGGGAAGCAGCTTAACATCTTGGTCCCATGCTACCGCTTGGATATACTGCACCCTGTAGACGTGATTGAAGACATCGCAATCGCCTACAGTCTCAACAAGATGAAGCCGAGATGGCCTTCGGACCTGACTTTTGGCAACCTGTCACCCATGGAAGAATTCTCTGACCGTGTCAGAGAACTGATGATAGGGCTTGGCTTCCAAGAAGTACTAAGTTTCATGATGACGAATCACGAAAAGCTGTTCACGAAGATGAATAAGGAACCGAGCCAGGTCGTTGAGATTTCAAACCCGAAAATTATGACTCTAACATGCCTGCGGTCGTGGCTGCTGCCTGGCCTGGTAGACTTCCTGTCGAATAACACTCACGTAGAATACCCGCAGAGATTGTACGAGGTCGGCGACTGTACGGTCTGGGATGCCAACCTCCCGAACCGAGCTAGGGATGCACGCAAACTCGCATGCGTTTCAGCTCACTCTCGAGCCAATTTTACGGAGATGAAGTCCAACCTCGAACCGCTAATGGCCAACCTTGGGTTCGAGTTCACGCTGACCCCAATCGACCACCCTAGCTTCCTGGAAGGCCGGGTTGGCAGTATTCTTATTGGCGACAAGGAGGTTGGGATAATGGGAGAGATTCACCCACAAGTCATCGAGAACTGGAAGCTCGAGGATCCTATTGCGGCTATGGAGCTGGACCTCGACCGACTGTTCCAGATGCGGAGCCAGTGAGATCGTTGGAGGGGCACCAAAGCCGCCCACCTCCGAGAGAGCCAACTGAGTGGGGCGTTGCCCTCCAGTGAAGTTTGCGTGTTAGTGTCGTGGGCGACAAGGGCTGTGGCACTGGGAACACTGGTGCTTCAACCCTGCGGCGAATCCACTCCAGCGAAAGAAGAATAGCATGCAACAGAAACATGAGTACTCCAAGAGCCATAGCGCAACAACTCCCCAAGAGGCGACATGAAATTTGGACGTTGAAACACGGCTAAACTTGGTTGCTCGAGATGCTGAAGAGATCATAACCCGAGAAGAGCTCAAGTCGCTCTTGGAGACAAAATCTCGCCCACGGGCTTACTGGGGCTTTGAGGCGAGCGGGATGATGCATATAGGCATGGGACTGGTGTGCGGCAGGAAGATCATGGACATGGTCGAAGCGGGATTTGATTTTACAGTCTTCCTCGCCGACTGGCACTCATGGATCAACAACAAACTGGGGGGCCAAATGGAGAATATCCGAACCTGCGGAGAATACTTCAAGCAATGCTTCACAGCCATCGGGATACCCCCATCGAAGGCGACGTACTCTTGGGCCTCAGACCTCGCATCCAGAAGGGAATACTGGGAAAGAGTTGTACGAGTTGGGAAAACTGTCAACGTGAGCCGTGTCTGGCGTGCTCTCCCCATAATGGGTAGGGGTATGGACGCTAAGGACCTCGAGGCGGCTTCAACATTCTACCCATGCATGCAGGTGGCAGACATCTTCGAATTGCAGCTGGACGTTGCGTGCGCAGGCATGGATCAAAGGAAAGCTCACGCCTTAGCACGGGACGTCGCTGACAAACTCGGATGGCATAAACCGACGAGTCTGCACACTCATTTACTGATGGGGTTGGCTGGCGCTAAGAAGATGGATACGACCCAGTACGACGAGGATGCCCAGCTCAGCTCTCAGATCTCCTTCAAGATGTCGAAGAGCGTGGCAGAGAGCGGGATCATTGTGCACGACGAGCCGGATGCAATTAGGACCAAGCTGCGAGCCGCTTACTGCCCTCCGAAGGAAACTGAGAACAATCCGGTCCTTGAAATTGCACGCTACATTCTGTTCCCCTGGTTAAGTTCAGTTTTTGTCGACAGGCCGGACAAACATGGCGGGAAGGCAACGTTCGATAGTGTAGAAGGTTTGGAGAAAGAGTACAAGCAGGGCAAAATACATCCATTAGACCTCAAGAACAGCGTAGCCGAAGGCCTCATCAAGATCCTTGAACCTGTTCGGGCGGAGTTTCGAAGCCACCCCGAACTACTGCGTAAGATGGAACAGATGGAAATAACAAGGTAGCCTTTCGCGATGCGCGCGCCCGTTGAAGTTCGGCTTGAACGATTCCAGAAGCTTATCGACCGTGTTTCCTACGAATCAGAAAAGGGCGACATCATTATTGTCGAAGGGCACCGAGATCGAGATTCACTCAGAAAATTTGGCATCAAAGGGCCCATACTTTGCTTGCAAAGCAGCAGAAAGAACGCCGTGGGATTTGTTGAGGAATTGGATGGCGAACGAGGCGTAATCGTCCTGACGGACTTTGATAGGGAGGGAGTCTTCTTAGCGAAACGGCTCGCTCGCATTTTGAATTCGCAAAAGATCCATGCAAACTTGGTCTTGTGGCGTGAACTACGAGGGTTGACTAGGTCGGACGTTCGGAGCATTGAAGAATTACCGAAATTCTACCAACGCCTTCAGACAAAATCAAGATTTCGCGCTCCACTAGCCTACCATGGATACGGAGCCATGTTCGTGACTAAGCCGAAGAGAGAGCGAAGTAAGTTCCAAAGCAAGCTCTGAAACTCACCGGGTCTTGAGTTAACTAAGGTCAGATGTGTTTCGACATGGTTTGTACCATGTCGACGAGCCTGTTGGAGTAACCCCACTCGTTATCGTACCAAGCGAAGACCTTGACCAACCTGTTCTCGAGAACCATTGTGGAGAGTGAATCGAATACGGCCGAGTGTGGGTTGCCGATTATGTCCGAGGAAACCAAAGGCTCCTCTGAATACTCGAGGACACCCTTCATTGGACCGTTCGCGGCGCCGTGGAACGCTTTGTTCACAAAGTCGACTGTAACATCTCGATTTACTTCCGCCACGAAGTCAACGATCGAACCGTCTGGGACGGGGACGCGAAGGGCGACACCGTGCACTTTGCCCTTCAGTTCGGGGATCACTTCGGTCGTAGCAACTGCAGCTCCCGTGGATGTGGGTATGATGGAGAGCGCCGCTGCTCTCGCCCGTCTCAAATCCTGATGGGGCAAGTCCAGGATTCGCTGATCGTTTGTGTAAGCGTGTGCGGTGGTCATGAACCCATGCTTGATTCCGCAGGAATCATGGAGAACCTTGACCACGGGTGTCACGCAGTTAGTTGTGCAGGAGGCAAGTGAAACCACGTCATGTTTCTTGGGGTCGTACTTGTCCAGGTTCACGCCTGGGACGATTGTTATGTCGGGGTTCTTCGCTGGGGCGGAAATTAGCACCTTCTTCGCCCCTCCCTTCATGTGCTTCGCGGCCATGTCGCGGTTCGTGAAGAGTCCGGTGGACTCAACCACGATATCGACACCGTATTTCGACCAGGGAATCTCTCCCGGGTCCTTAACGGATAGAACTTTCACTTCTTTCCCATCTACTGTGAACCCATCAGATCCCACACTGACGGGTTTCTGAAACCGCCGGAATACGGAATCATACTTGAGCAAATGGGCCGCTGTCTTCGCGTCCATCACATCATTGACTGCGACCACATTCAAGCCAGCGCCGGTGGCGGCCCTGAAGAAGCATCGGCCGATTCTCCCGAAGCCGTTTATCCCGATTTTCGACAAGATTCTACGACACCGGTTCTGGAAGAAGGCGGAGGTAAGAATAAGATGTTTTCTTCGTTTTGTTTTGGAACTGTTTCAGTCCATAGCGTTTATATTTGTAACTTCTCAAGGTACGTTTTGACTGCTCATGTATGTAACTTTAGTAAACGTGAGCAAAATAGGAGGTTCACTCATAATTGGGCGCGAATTCACAGTATGCACCTACGACAAAGTATATGATTGTTGCGCGGTTCGAAGTGGAGGGCGTAGTCGAGAAGCCTGACGTGATAGGTGCCATCTTCGGTCAAACAGAAGGATTGTTTGGTCCGGACCTGGACCTACGAGAGCTTCAGAAATCCGGTCGAATCGGGCGCATAGAAATCCAACTAGACTCTAAACAGGATAAAACGTTTGGAGTAATTACGATCCCCTCGAGCCTTGACAAGACTTCGACAGCGATCATTGCCGCCGCAGTACAGAGCGTAGATCGAATAGGCCCGTGCATCGCAAAGGTCAGCCTCGACAAAGTAGCTGACATAAGGGAAGAAAAACGGAAGCTGATCCTAGACAAAGCGAAGGACATCCTACGCACATGGGTCATCGAAGAATCACCCAGCACAGACGAGATGGTCAAAGACGTTTCAGGCGTAATCCGCCCTGCAGACGTGGTCGACTATGGGCCGGAACACCTTCCCGCAGGACCCGACGTGGCAACTAGCGGCTCGATAATTCTCGTTGAAGGAAGAGCCGACATAGTCAACCTTCTACGATGCGGGGTCAGGAATGCGATAGCCATCGAAGGAACGAAGATACCAAGGACCATAATTGAACTCTGCAAGACGAAGGAGACGACAGCGTTCCTAGATGGAGATAGGGGTGGCGACCTTATCTTGAAAGAGTTGATGCAGGTAGCGCCTGTCGATTATACTGCACGAGCACCTTTGGGAAAGGAGGTTGAGGACCTAACCCCTAAGGAGATCATGAAATGCCTGCGAGAAAAGGCCCCCGTTGAAGCAGGCAGGCCCGCCGGCCCTCGACCTGAGCCTGTTCATGTCCCGCGGCCTCCGCCGATACAGCTCCCACAGAACGTCGTGGCCAAGGCCCGTGAACTGAGGGGAACGCTGGAGGGCATTCTGCTAGACCAGAATATGGGCGAAATAGCAAGGCTGCCCGTGAGCGAACTGGCCAGTAAGATCGCGGACTACCAGGGCATCGATACGATTGTCTTCGACGGCGTTGTCACCCAGAGGCTCATTGACTTGGCCGAGGAGCGCGGTGTAAAATTGGTCGTGGGAGACCGCATAGCCGAACTGGCGCGAAGGCCGAACTCGATCAGGATTATGACCCTGCCTGAAGTTGCCGGGCCGCCAGCAGCCTAGGCAAATAACTCCTTTTCGTTCACGCCAAAGCGTTCAAGGATTCTCATCGCGGCAGGTTTAACCTGGTTCTCCAAGTAGTATTCAATATCCACATCTTGCGGCTTTACCTGATTGTAGGGTTTAGCCTTCTCGAATAGCTTGCCCGGACCTTTGGCTATGACATAAGCCACTTTATCGCCAAGGGTCAAGTCCCATCCATCCTTCATGAGTTTCTTCGCGACCTCAACATGAGGAGTTCTGACAGCATAATCTTCAATGGGTTTCGTCAACGTTTTCCGAATGGTCAGGTCGGAGATTGGCACTTCGCCGTCCTGCAACCTGCGAATCGTTCTCCGAACGTTTTCAATAGCCTTTTCTTGAGACTGATCTCGGAGAATACTTTCCAGCACTTCCTCCTGAACTTGACGGGCGATGTCAGACCAGTCGCCACGAACAACTTCTAGGCCCACAATATCCAACGAGCCGTCTGGAAGGAGACCTGCATATCGCTTCATAGCCTCCGTAAACAAGACCCGGACGTACTCACGCTCAACCTTGATTTCCAGCTCAAGCTCATTCTGTACCCATTTGAGCAGTTGTTCTATTTCCTCGCGCTCATTCTTGACGAAGAGGGAGTCGGTGTCGCCGTAGATTATCTTAAGGCCCAAGGACTCAACTTTAGCTATGGTCTTCGTGATTGTCTCTCTGCCAAGCGCTGTTGCTGACTCTGCAACTTCCCTAACATACCATCTGGCGCCCGCCCAACCCGCATAGCCATAGCAGGCGTTGGTGATGACTTTGAGAGCCCTTTCGCGTTCCTTTAAGACCTTATACCGAGTCGACCCAGTCCCCAGTTTGTCAAGCTGCTCCTTAATGGCCGAACGCTCACCAATCAGAGTAGATAGAACGATTCGATAGAAACCGTCCGGTTTCTTGCGAAACCTGTGCTTCACTTCGGGAATGACGAAGACTGAATCTTCAGCCAGCCGTTCACCTGGTTTCACCAAGGCGTCAGGCGAGAGGTTGTATTTTCTCATCAGGCTCGGATACATGGAGGCGAAATCCAACACCGCAATGTTGTCATGCAGCCCCGTCAGGGGCTCGAGCACCAATGCACCTCTATATGTGAAGAATGGCTGCTCGTTCCTTGTTGGAATTAATTCACCAATCCGATGCGCCTGTCTAATCAGATATGAATCAACTCGAAATCCTACGGCAGCGGTCATCACTTGATCTAGGGGCATCCCAGTAAGAGCCGAGAGTTGCATTGGGTAATTCATTGTGGCCTCAGCCAATTCAAGCGAAGCCTGGGCCGTCATCTTTGTGTTTTGGAGCAACTTTCTTCTTCCCAACTCATCCATCCAGAGCTTGAATCGGTCCCACTCTTCGACCGCCGTGAATTTCCCTGCCGAAGGAATCTGAAGGTATTTCGCGACGTTTTCCAGAGTTTTTACCTTAACCTCTGGGATGACGCCGGCAACATCGAACAGGTCTAGGTTTGCCCTGCCCGTCACTGAAACGTGACCGAACACGCTTGTGTGGGGCTCACTCGAATCTCTCCCCACGGATAGTTTGATCCTGCGGTGTTTGCATCTCTGGATCAGGTACGGCCAGTCCAACCGGTTACTCTCGAAGCCAACAATAACATCTGGATCAAACGCGTTTACGAAGACGACGAAATCCTTCAGGACCTTGGAATCATCTTGCCCCTCGGTAACAAAGATCTCCGACTTTCCTGAATCAGTCACAACCGCTACCGCTCGAACAGCGTCCCTCTCGGGCTTGGCCGAACTTTTCTCAGCGGCGGTCAGAGTACTGAAGGCCAGTATGCGAAGCTTTGGGAGCGTCTCATCGGTAGCGCTTCGCGGGACGCTAGTGGCCATGTATGCATTATCCACGGCAACTCCGAGTTTTACTGCCTCGACTTCGCATTCGTTCCAACCGCAAGGCAACAACATAAGATCGGCAATGTAACGTACGGAGAGTCTGAGGTCGTGTTCGAAGCTCTCTCCTTTTCCTAGAAGCTTCTGAATTTCCTTTGAATAGCTCGACATGACGCCCCGGTCCGAGCAGGTTATCTTGAGGGCTTTCCGCTCGTCGCCGAGGAGTTTCTTGGTTTCCACTGTGACGCTGAGAACCTTTGGGAACCTTTTCTTGTCATGCAATAGTTGTTGCCGAATTGAGTCGACGTTTTCGTCACCGGCAAAAAGAAAATAGAAGTAGGGCATGATTTGCGTATCAAGAACCAGAACTCGTCTGCCCTTCTCGTCCAAACCCCATAGCCGAACACAGGGTTTGCCCTCCCACTCGTCCTCATTCACATCTAGCAAGTAGAAACGACATTTCATACCGCTGGCACTACCTTCTATTCCGTGCAACTCCCAGGACTTGCCTATTCAAGCTCAACCGCATTCTTAGAGCTGCTGAACCGTCCGAATAGTAGTTCTCTAGGATCATGACGCTCGTGAAACCAAATTTATCGTAAAGTCCGATGGCCTCCTTGTTCCCCGAGTTCACTTCAAGCCATAGCTCCTCGACGCCGTGTCGCTCTGAGAACGTGATGAGGTTTTGCAGAAGAGTAGAGCCGACGCCGTTCCTGCGGTGTTCTCGGAGAACTGCAATAGAAATTAGGTGGGCTAATTTTCCTTCCAACGCAGAAACACAGTAGCCCACTAGCTTTCCAGAACTGTCTGCAGCAGCAAAGAAAGTATCTGGATATTGCTGCAGAAGCCTCTCCAGCAAAGCAGGTGGGTAGGGGGCGGGAAACGAATCATCTTCGATAATGCAGATCTGATGCAAGTCACTTGATGTCGCCAGCCTGATACGGAAACGGTTCAATGGAAACGCATCTGTCTGCCTTTCGCCTAGTTAACGTTCGAAGAAAGTTAAATATGGCGAACTGGCTGTTGCGTGCTTCAAACGCTCACGAGGATCTGTCGAATGTCTGAGAAGAAGGCCCCCCAACGCTGGGGAATCGCCAACATCTATTCATCTTTCAATAACACGCTGGTTCACATAACCGACCTCAGCGGCGCGGAGACCATATCCCGGAGCGCAGGGGGGCAGCATGTTAAGGCAGACCGACTCCAGGGGTCGCCATACGCTGCGATGCAGGCGGCCGCTGCGGCAGCCCGAGTTGCAAAGGACAGAGGAATCACATCTTTGCACATCAGGGTACGAGCACCCGGCGGTCACAAAGCAAGGACGCCCGGTCCAGGGGCTCAAGCTGCTATCAGGATGCTCGCGCGAGCTGGATTTAGGATTGGCAGGATTGAAGATGTTACCCCGGTTCCTCACGACGGCACACGTCGGCCTGGCGGTCGCCGCGGAAGACGCGTGTAGTTCCCGAGTGAACTAGGTTCGCCTGTGAAGCAAGTGCTGTCTATCCATCCTTGGTTCGTGGAAACGTTTCGCCAGACACTTCTGGCCGAGGGTTTCAGCAACGCTGGCCTTCTACAAATCTGGAAGAGAGGACAGGTGTTCGGCTATGTCCGCTGGCTTCGGTATGATTTGGAATGGCATGTCAGAGCCTTCGTAGACGGCTGTTTGGAATCGGAACTTGAACCGCCACGGACAAGCATCCGACACCTCCTCATAGGCCCGTACCCTTCAGACCGGCTTCTGGCGCAACTTCTGAGTCGCCATCGTATCCCTTATTCCAATGGATGGCATTAGAGTTCTGGGTACCCCGGTTTCTAACCACCTTGACCTGTAAAACGACGGATTTGGCGTGAAGCGCCGAACCAGCACAGGAGCAGAGACCGCACCTCCTCCGCTGAGGAAATTGGTCGGTGCCCATGAGAAGTGGCGCTTGGAGACCTGCCTAAACCTTCTTCCATCCGAGAACATCTCAAGCCCAGCAGTTCGCCAAATGCTCAGCTCCGACCTCTCTAACCGGTACACGTCGCCCGAACGATTCTACATGGGAACACGATACATCGACCAAATCCAGATCGAAACTGAGAATCTTGCAAAGGAGGTCTTCGGAGCGAAATACGCAGATGTCCGACCAATCTCAGGCCATTCGGCAGACATGATTGTACTAACCGCGCTAGCGAACCGCGGTGACAAGATCATGGTTGTGGGCAAGGCCTATGGTGGTTATCCTGGCATCTCTCAAGATGGGTATCCGAGAATCTATGGGCTGCAGGTTCACGAGTTTCCATTCGACAAGCGAATATTCAACATCGACGCCGGGCAAGCAGCTACAGCAATAGAACGAGAACGCCCACGCATCGTAGTCTTCGGTGCGAGTCTGATTTTGTTCCCGCATCCAGTGCGAGCCCTAGCCAGTGCTTGTCATCAGGTCGGAGCGGACATTGTGTACGATGGGTCTCATGTGTTGGGACTGATTGCTGGCGGTCAATTCCAGGACCCGCTGAGAGAAGGGGCAGATGTCTTGATCGGTTCAACTCACAAGAGTTTCTTCGGACCTCAGGGAGGAATCGTACTTTCCAACGACCATGAAGAACAACTCCAAACCGCAGTTCATCCGGCCATCGTCGATAATGCTCATTGGAACCGGATTGCGGCCCTTTACGTGGCACTTCACGAGATTAAGAAATTCGGCAAGCGGTATGCGGAGCAGGTGGTCAGCAATGGCAAAGCTCTCGCTAAAGCCTTAGACGAACATGGCGTCAGGTTGATTGGAAAGGATCGGGGGTTTACTGAATCTCACCAAGTAATTGTAGACGTTTCGTCTCAAGAGGAAGGTATGCGTTTGGCCCGGATGCTTGAGGAAGCAAACATCATTATCGACATTGGAATCCGGATCGGGAGCAGTGAGGAGACCCGGCGAGGGATGCGGGAGCCTCAGATGAATGAAATTGGCGAGTTGATTGCTCGGGTGTGGATTGGAAATGAGGACCCGAAGAAGGTCAGAAAGGGAGTTCTGCGGCTGAGGCGCGACTTCCCCTCGATACAATACGCCTAGGGCGCTTTGTAACGCAGGATCGCTGCGATACCGCCGAAGGAGTCTTTGAGCATCACTCCCTCGTCCGTTTCAGTCGATATGACTGCAACGTTCGCGTTCTGTTTCTCCGCGATCTCGATTAGTTCATCGACCAAATCCTTGGTATCATCCACGTAGAGCGCGGCCGCGTTGCATTTCTTGCAGGGCGTGGCCATGAGTTCCTGCTCAAACTTGACAAGGTTGGCTTGGGGTATGAGCGAATCCTCCACGGCCCCGCAGTTCTTACATTTCGAATAGACGTGTAGAATGTTCATCTTCTCGGATACGAGCAACAGGTCGACTATTCCTGCGGCCAAGTATTTTCTGACCTGCGTCTCTCCGTAAACGCCTAAACCTGTTTCATGCCCGATCTCATAGAGGAACTTCTGGACGAGCCGTTTCTCTTCTAGATACCGAACGCCCTTCAGAATGTCTTGACTCTTGGAGATTATCTCGTCGACTCCCTGTTCGCCCACATAAGAGGTATCGATGGTGGCTAGGATCTTCTCTTTCAACATGTAATTCAGGTAGTCGCCCTCAACAAAGTCATACTTGGTAGGGCCCGGCCCACCCATTATGAGGCCTTTCAGGCCGGGCACCTTGCCCAGCAGTTCGAAGGCGTGTGTCCCAACCCTTCTGAAATAATCGTTCATTGCCTGTTCCCTGATTCGTTCAAATCGCCTAGCTGATTGTCCGCCGGCTCGGTGTTTGCCTGGAATGCCTGACGTGAATTCCTGCAGAATCTCCATTCTCTGGCCACGAACGGTTGCGACCACAGCCTCACTTGAGTCAATCACTACGACGCCGTAGGCATCCCTCTCTGTTGCCATCTCCATCAATGGTTCGAGGTGAAACTTTGCATCGCAACGGTAGAAGTACACGTTGATCGGTTCCGGCGGCTCAAGAACGTAAGTCTCCATCTTCTCGCTTCCAGGACCGCCATGGGGAATCGCCCCGCAGAAGATTACCAAACCGTTCTTCGGAGGCGCCTTGAAGAGTTTGAGCCTCTGACTTACTTTCTCAATCGCTTCTTGCACATTCTTTCGGGTGGTCCGCGATTTGATGTTAGAAGCTGTACCGTACTCCTCTCGGAGATTCGCCATCACTTCGTGAATTTGTCTCCCCGGCGGCACGTACAGGCTTATTAGCTCCGTGCCGCGGCCCTCTTTCGAGGCTAGCATTTCCAATGTCCGTTTCAGCCTGAAACGTGATACTGAATCTGAGACGGCTGTCGTCGACATTGGAAATACCTTTGCGCATGGGTAACGTTCGGGATTTTATATAGGTTGGTTAAACGCGCCCGAACACACTTCAGAAATCAAATAACACTCGGCAAACAGTATCTGCCTAGGCATGATTTTTGAAAGCGGTCATCAAGCTCGGCGGTTTCGCCTTTCCGGATAAAGACGCAAACCCCCTCGTCGAGGAGTACGTCAAGTTACTGAAGGGGCTAGTCGGCGAGCATCATCTGGTGGTTGTAACTGGCGGCGGACACGTTGCCAGGACGTACATCAAGGCTGCTCGAGATATGGACGTACCAGAGTCGCTGTGCGACCAGATTGGTATCTTAGTCAGCAGGCTGAATGCGCGCTTTCTCGTTGATGGTCTGGGTGAATACGCCTTTCCCGAAATCCCTGTTAACATAGATGAATTGAAACATTACTTTGCATCGGGAAAAATTGTCGCCATGGGCGGCTTAACTCCAGGACATTCGACCAA
>Ga0315280_10005757_pt1 | contig 17498 bp, 13 predicted proteins | sample YL17G06_40_MG_FD_203697 | JGI IMG/M metagenome (GOLD analysis project Ga0315280, IMG submission 203697) | Sediment microbial communities from Yellowstone Lake, YNP, Wyoming, USA - YL17G06_40 | ecosystem: Environmental > Aquatic > Freshwater > Lake > Sediment | place: USA: Wyoming | collected...
CTCGCTCGACGGCGTGATCCGGCAACTTTGCCGCGGCCTTCACGACCTGCACTTTGACGCCAAACTGGTTCGGCCTCTGACCTGCTTCAACTGGATCACAACACTATCTTTGACGTTAAAGTAGTATAACATGACGCGAACCAACGTCCGCAACCTGCACCTGAACACCAGCGCGATCATCAAACAAGTCGCCGCGGGCGAGGTGTTTGTGATCGAGAGGCAGGGAGTGGTGGTCGCCGAACTCCGCCCGCTTCAATCGCTGCCGCGCACCCGCCGTCTGCCGGATAGAGAAGCATTCTTGGCCAAATTCCCGCGAGTGGCCCTGGACAGCGGGCGAATTCTGGAAGAGGACCGCTCGTGAGATGCTACTTCGATACCGCTGATCGCCACCTGCTGGCTGCCGCCCCGCACTTCGGCTTGACCGGCCGGTCGGTTTGAGCCTCTGCCCTGCGGTTACTTACTTGCCCTTCTTCTTCTTTTCCTTCTTCTTGCTGTTCTTGGCGTTGGGCTGCGGCTGGTCGGCCGGCTTGTCGGAAGAAGGCGCAGTCGCGGCGGCGGGAGTGTTGGCCGGCGGGGTGACGGCGGCCTGCTCGGTGGGCGCGCCGCCGGAGTCCGGCTTTTGCGGCTGAGCCGGCGGCGGCTGCGCGGCTGGCTGAGCCGCGGGCTGCTGGCCGGGCTGAACCGGGGCTGCGCCGGCCGGCGTTTCAGTGCTCAGCGGCACGGCTTCCAGCCGGATGCCGGTGCCGCCGGCGGCGTCCGCCGGAGCCGCCCGGACATCGGTCATCCCGGCCTCGCCCGGACGCCCGCCCGGCAGCAGCACCGGTTCGCCGGCCTTGCTGGCCATGCTGACGTCGGGCCGCTTGCTGAAAGCCCCCATTGCCCTGCCCAACATGCCGCGGCGCTCCTGGTGCTCCAGGTCATACCGCATGCGCGCTTCGGCCTCGGGCTTGGCATCCGGCACCGGCATCTTCCACTCCGTCAGCTTCTCCTTGGCGGTATCCGCCCGATCGCTGAGCGGGTAATCGGAAACGATCTTGGCGTAAGCCTCGGCGGCCTTGGGACGAAACTCCTTGCCGCCTTTCTCGAACGACTGGCCCAGCATCCACAGGGCCTCGTCGGCCTGGCTGAAGTTGGGGTACTGCTCGGTCAGGTCCTTCAGCCGGGGAATGGCAGCGCGGATGTTCTGCCTGCTGACGAAATACTGTTTCCCAACGTCGAATTCGTGCTGCGCCAGCACCTCCTGTACTTCGCGCAGGCGCTGCTTGGCTTCCTCGACGAAGGGGCTGTTGGGGAACTGCAGCAGTAACTGCTTGAATTCATCCTCGGCGCGGCGGGCGTGGGTGGCGTCGCGGTTGGCCTTCTCCATCTGCTGGTAGTGGATCATGGCCACCTTGAGCTGAGCTTCGCCCGCTTCCGCCATGGTCGGAAAGAAGGTGATGAAATCCTTGTACTCGGCTTCGGCCTGGGCCAGCGCCATGGTGCCGCCCTGCCGGTACCAGGCGTCGGCGATGGCCAGCTTGGCCTTGGCCAGGTACTCGCTGTCCGGGTAGGTATTGATGAGCGTCTGCAGGGTCAGGCGGGCCACTTCATAGCGGCTCTTCTCGATGTCGTTGACCGCCTTGTCAAACAGCGTCTTGTCGGGCTGCTTGGAATCGGTGGTGATCGGCGTTTCGTACTTCTTGCGCCGGATGCCGCAAGCGCTGAGCACGGCCAGCGCCAGCAGCACGGCAAGCAGGCGGAACAGGAAACGATGGCGTTTGGTCATCAGTGGGCACCTTGAATTGCGGATTGCAGATTGCGAATTTCGGATTTCAAGCTCGAAATCCGCAATCCGAAATCCGCAATCCTAAATCTGAAGCATGGTCGCCGAGCCCGCCCGCTGGAGCAAAAGCTCGACAGCGGCAGCCGGATCCGCGGCGTGGAAGACGCTGGAACCGGCCACAACCATGTCGATTCCCGCCCGCACCACCTCGGCGATGTTGGAAGCGTCCACGCCGCCGTCGATCTCCAGGCGGTAGGCGCATCCATGCTCCTCGCGCCAGCGGGCCAGCCGGCGCACTTTCTCCAGCGTGCGCGGAATAAACTCCTGCCCGCCGAACCCCGGGTTCACGCTCATCACCAGGATGAAGTCGACGCACTCCAGCACTTCGCGGAGTGTCTCTGCGGGAGTCGCGGGGTTGATGACCGCGCCCGCGGACGCGCCGCAGGAACGAATATACGCCAGCGTGCGGTCCAGGTGAACACAGGCTTCCTGGTGCACCGAGATCATGTCGGCGCCGGCGCGGCGGAAATCCTCGATGTAGCGGTCCGGCTCCGAGATCATCAGGTGGCAGTCCAGCCGCAGCGACGTGGCCTTGCGGAGCGAGGCGACCACCGGCGGCCCAATGGTGATGTTGGGCACAAAATGCCCGTCCATCACGTCCAGGTGAATGATCGAAGCCCCGCCGCGTTCCACGGCCCGGATTTGGTCGGCCAAGCACCCGAAATCGGCCGCCAGGACCGACGGAGCTATTTCCACTCGATAGCGCAAGAATTCCCCCGGGTATTCACTCCGGCTTTGCGATTGTAACACGAGCTTAGCCGCAGATTTCGCAGATTCCACAGGCTTTAAATTGGCGAGAATCTGCGCAATCTGTGGCTAAACTCTCTCCATCACCGCCGCAAAGAAGCCATCCAGGCCCAAATCGGGCAGGGTCTGGAACCAGCGCCCGCGCAACAGCGTGCGGCCTTCCTCGGTGAGGAAATCGGCCGGCAGCCGCTCCAGCTCCATCAGCCGAAATTCTCCTCGTCCCTCCAGCACCGCCTCCACCACCGCCTGATTCTCCTCGTGCTCGATCGAGCAGGTGGAGTAGACCAGGCGTCCGCCCGGGGCCAGCGAGTCCAGGGCATTGCTGAGCAGCCAGCGCTGCTTGGCCGCCAGAATCGGCAGATCGTCCTCGTCCAGGCGCCACTTGATTTCCGGGTTGCGGCGAATGGTGCCGGTGCCGGAGCAAGGCGCATCCACCAGGACCCGGTCGAAGGCCACGGCAAAGGGCAGTGGCCGCGTGCCGTCGAGGGCCACCAGCCGCAAGCGCTCGACCCCTGCGCCCGCCAATCGCCTCATAAGGCGAAGGCGGCCGGGATGCACATCGCAGGCGATCAGCGAAAGGCCGGCCACCAGGTCCAGCAGCGCGCCTGACTTCAAGCCCGGTGCGGCGCAGAGGTCCAGCGCCCGCTGCCCCGGCTCGGCCGCGACCAGACGGGGAACGATCTGGGAAGCCTGGTCTTGCACCGGGTACCGGGCTTCGGGCGCCAGGCCCGTGATCTCCCGGCAATCGCGCAGGTAGCGGCAAGGCCGCCCTATCTCCACACGGGCCCCGGGTGGCACCCGAATAAAGACGGGAGGCGGCTCATTGTTCAGATGCGCGATGGCTTCGGCGCGTTCCGCTCCGTAGCTCCGCTCCCAGCGCTCCAGCAGCCACCCGGGATGGCAGAGCCGGATGGTGCGGCGTTCGGCCGGGCCCATTTCGGCGGGGAAAAGTCGCTCCAGCGGCTCGCGCGTTACCCGCCGCAAGACGGCGTTGACCAGGCCGGCGGCCGAGGCCTTGCGTGCCCGCTTCACCGCTTCCACGCTCTGATCCACGGCCGCCGGCGCCGGCACGCGCTCCAGATAGCGAAGCTGGTAGATGCCCATGCGGACAGCGACCCGCACTTCCGCGTCCCAGCGCGCCGGGGCCCGGCCCGAGAAGTGCGCCGCCAGCCAGTCAAGCTGGTTCTGGCGGCGCAGGCAGCCCATCACAATCTCCTGCGCCAGGGCCCGGTCAGGCGGCGACAGCTTTTCGGCCAGGCGCGAGTGGAGCAGCTCGGCGGCGAAGCTGGCCTCCCGCTCCACCCGCAGCAGAACCTTGAAGGCAATTTCGCGCGACGGCGTCAGCATAGCCTCTGGCCTTGGTGTTGAAACACTACTGGGGGCGGCGCTGCTTTTCGACGCGGCGCAGCAGCTCCTCGACCCGTTCCGTGTACTCCAGGCTGCGGTCCAGCTCGAAGGTAAGCTCCGGGGTGAAGCGCAGGGCCAGCTCCTGGGCCAACTGGCGGCGGACGTAGTGGCGGGCGGCCTGCAACTGGCGGATGCTCTGCCGCTGGGCCTGCTCGTCGCCCAGCACGCTGACCAGCACGCGGGCATGACGCAGATCGGGCGAGAGCTCGACGCCGGTAACGGTGGCCAGGCCGATGCGCGGGTCGCCCATCTCAGCGACGATCCCGCTCAGTTGCATCCGGAGTTCGTCGGCCAGCCGTTCGGCCCGGTGCGGATCACGCATGGCCAGTTCTCAGTTCTCAGTGTTCAGTTCTCAGTTTTCAGCGGCTGCGACGAGACGAACTGAAAACTGAATACTGATAACTGAAAACCTCCTACAGGATCTCGATGGTGGAGTTCACCAGGTCGCCGCCCAACAGCCGGGCGCTTTCGGCCTGGGCCCCATCGAGCACCTGCCGCAGGTTCCTCTCGCTGCTGGAGATGGAGGCCACGCCGAGCACCGCGCGCTGCCACAGGTCCTGGTGGTCCAGTTCGGCGACCGCCACGTTGAACTTGCCGCGCAGCCGTTCCTTAACCCGTTGCACAACCATCCGTTTCTCTTTGAGGGAATGGGCGTAAGGCAGATGAATCTCGAGGGTGAGCAGCCCGATGGTCATATCAGGTGTCGGGTGTCAGGTGTCAGGTGTCAGGTGTCAGGTGTCAGATCCGGCACCCTGGCACCTGACACCTGGAACCTGGTTACGCGAGCACCTCCGCGGCCACCCGCTCGGTCACGAAGGCCTCCATCACGTCGCCCTGCTTGATATCGCTGAAATTCTCCAGGCCCACGCCGCATTCAAAGCCCGACTTCACTTCGCCGGCATCATCCTTGAAGCGGCGCAACGAAGCGACCTTGCCGGTGTACACGACCACGTTGTCGCGCAGCAGGCGCACCTGGGCGTCGCGGGTCAGGCGCCCGTCCAGCACGTAGCAGCCGGCGACGGTGCCGACCTTGGGAACACGGAAGGTGTCGCGCACCTCGGCGCGTCCCAGCGCCACCTCGCGGAAGGTAGGCTCCAGCAGCCCGGCCATGGCCTTTTTGATCTCGTCCACCAGCTCGTAGATGATGGTGTGCAGGCGGATGTCCACCTTGTCCTGCTCGGCCGTCTCCAGGGCATTGCGCTCCGGACGCACGTTGAAGCCGATGATGATGGCGTTGGAAGCCGAAGCCAGCAGCACGTCGGATTCGGTGATGGCGCCGACCCCGCTGTGGATGATCTTCACCTTGATCTTCTCGGTGCCCAGCTTGTTGAGCGTCTCGGCGAGCACTTCGGCCGAGCCGTGCACGTCGGCCTTCAGAATCAGGTTCAGCTCCTTGACGGCGCCGGCCTGCAACTGCTCGTGGAGCTTATCGAGGCTGAGCCGCGCCGAGCGGGCCAGGGCCGCCTCGCGCGCCTTCTGCTCGCGATAGGTGGCCATCTGCTTGGCCTTGAGCAGGTCGGTCACCACCTGGAACTGATCGCCGGCCTGCGGCAGGCTCCCCAGGCCCAGCACTTCGACGGGCGCCGACGGCGGGGCCCCGTTCAACTGCTGGCCGCGGTCGTTGAGCAGCGCGCGGACCTTGCCGAACACCGGGCCGACAATAAACGGATCGCCGACCTGCAGCGTGCCATTCTGAACCAGCACGGTGGCCACCGGGCCGCGGCCTTTATCCAGCTTGGCCTCCAGCACCGTGGCCATGGCCGGCCGGTTGGGGTTGGCCTTCAGCTCCTGCATGTCCGCCACCAGCAGGATCATCTCCAACAACAGGTCGATGTTCTGCTTGCGCTTGGCGGAGACTTCGACAGTGACGGTCCGCCCGCCCCATTCCTCGGGCATCAGGCCGCGGTCGGCCAGTTGCCGCTTGACGCGGTCGGGCACGGCTTCGGGCTTATCGATCTTGTTGACCGCCGCGATGATGGGGACGTTGGCGGCGCGGGCGTGGTCGATGGCCTCCAGCGTCTGCGGCATCACTCCGTCATCGGCCGCCACCACCAGCACCACGATATCGGTGACCTTGGCGCCGCGCGCGCGCATGCGGGTAAAGGCCTCGTGGCCCGGCGTGTCGATGAAGGTGATCTTGCGGCCGCTGATCTCCACCTGGTAGGCCCCGATATGCTGAGTGATGCCGCCGGCTTCCTGCTCGGTGACGTGGGTTTCGCGAATGGCGTCCAGCAACGAGGTCTTGCCGTGATCGACGTGGCCCATGATGGTGACCACGGGCGGGCGCGCCACCAGCTCCCCGGCTTCCTCGGCCGCCTCCGGGACCGCCGCCTCGATGGTCTCTTGCTCGAAGCTGATGACGCGGGTCTCGGCGCCGAAATCGCGGGCCAAGTCCTTGGCCACCTGGGTCTCCATGGTCTGGTTGATGGTGGCGAACACGCCCCGGCTGATGAGCCGCTGCATCAGGTCCTTGGCCTTCAGTTCCAGCTTCTCGGCCAGCTCCTTGACGGTAACGCCCTCGGTGATGGCGATCTCGCGGTCAATGGGCCGCGGGGTGAAGACCATGGGGCCGGCCCGCGGCGGCATGGCGCGCAGCGGGCGCTCGCGGTCGCGCGTGGGCACCTGGGGGCGGGCCCCCGGACGGCGCGTGTCGGCCGGCAGCAGGCCGGCGGGTGAAACGCCCGCGGGGCGCGCCCGCGTGGGATGCATGGGCCGGCGTTCGCCCAGACGGCTGGGCGTGGGCGCTCCCGGCCGCGCCGGCCTCCCCATCCGTTGGCCGGCAGCAGCGCCCGCCGCCGAACGCAGGCCCGCGCGGCCCGGTGCGCCGGCCCGCGGCTGATAAATCGGCTGGCCGGGCGCCAGCGTGCGCGGCGCCGTCGGTACGGCGCGCGCCGGCGGCGGCGTAACTTGCGGCCTGGGCGCCAGCCCTCCGGCCCGGCTGACCGGTCCCGGCACGCCCCGCCGCGGCGCAGTCAACGGGCCTTGCACGCCAAACCGGGGAATGTGCGGAGCGCCCGGAGGCCCCGGCGGGGGCATCGGCCCTAGCGGTTCGGCCTCCACCGGGCCGCGCTCCGCCGCTTCGCCCACCACCGGCGCTGCCAGCTCGGAAATCGCCGGCACCGTCACTTCTGGAGCAGCGAACGGCGCCACCGCAGCCGGCGCTTCCGGCCTGGCCTCTGCCGCGGGAGCGGGCGCGACCGGCGGCGGCGCGTGGGGACGAACGGGGGGGCGCAGCACCGGGCCCCGGCGCACCGGCGGCACCAACGGCCTTCCCGCGCCCAGCGGCACGGCGGGACGCGGCGCCGCTGGCGGCGCTTCCACCACCGGCGGCGCTTCTGCCGCTTCCACCTCGGCCGCAGGCGCTGCCGCCTCGACCCGCAACTCTTCCTGCTCTTCGACAACCGCCAGGCCGCCGCCCTCCTGGGGCGCGCCGTAACGGTCAGGCGAGAAATGCCGGCGGACCCGCTCGGCAACATCTTCTTTGACCGAACTCGAGTGTGACGTTTTCGTTACGCCCATGCTCGCCAGAAACTCGAGGACCGCCTTGGACTTCACCTCGAGTTCTCTGGCCAGATCGTTAATCCGCATGCCAATCTGTTCCTTCCAAAAACCGCGCCGGCGCACTCACTCGCGTTCAGTCGTTCACCTTGCCCTCCCCTTCGTTTTTCTGATCGGGCGTCTGCCCGCCGCCCGTTTCGGCCCGCGGCTGGCCCGCTTCGCCGGATTCGGGAGCGCGAAGCTCCTCCGGTTGCACATCCAGGGTCCCAGCGGGCTGGCCGGCGGCGCGGTCCTCTGGCGGCGCCTGGATCTGGGAGGTGGGCTCGCTGGGGCTTGCTCCCGCGTCGCGGGCGGCCTCTTCCTGTTGAGCGGGCGCTCCGATCTCGCCCGCCCCGGCCTCTTCCGCCGGTGCGGCGGTCACACCCGGCTCGGTGGCGCTGCCGGCGCCCGCCGGCCCGCCCGCTTCAGAGGTCTCCTTGATGTCGTCGATTCCAGCAGACTCGGCAGCGCCCGCTTCCGCCTCGGCCGCTTCGGACTCCGCCGCTGCCCCGCCCTCTGCAGACCCTTCCTCGGTGCCCTCCCAGTAATTCTGCACTGCGGCACGGATTTTTTCTACCATTTTCGGGCCGATCCCGGAGATCTCCTCGAGTTGTTCCGGGGTCATGGCCCCCAACCGCTCGATGGTGGGGATGTCGTGCTGGGCCAGTTTCTCGCGCAGCTTCTCGCTCAGCGCGGTAAGCTGGGCCAGCGGCGTGCCGCCCGCCACCAGTTGGCCCATCTGCCACTCCACCTCCTGCCGCTTTTCTTCTTCACTCTTGATGTCGATGCGCCACCCCAGGAGCTTGGAGGCCAGGCGCACGTTCTGGCCCTTCTTGCCGATGGCCAGCGAAAGCTGGGTGTCGTCCACGATGACTTCCAGTTGCTTTTCGGCCGCGTCCAGCACCGCCACCCGGCTGATCTTGGCGGGGGAAAGCGCGTTCTGGGCGAACACCACCGGATCTTCGGAGAACTGGACGATATCGATTTTCTCGCCGCGCAACTCGCGGCGGATGGACTCCACCCGCATCCCTTTCATGCCCACGCAGGCGCCGACGCTGTCCACGTCGCGGTCGCGGCTGAGCACGGCGATCTTGGTGCGCTCGCCGGCCTCGCGCGCGCAGGCCTTGATGGTCACCGTGCCATCGTAGATTTCCGGCACTTCCTGCTCGAACAGCCGCAGCACCAGTTCGGCCGCCGCCCGCGAAACGATCACCTGCGGTCCCTTGACCGACTTCTCCACCTTGATAATCACGGCCCGCAGGCGCTCGCCCACCGCGTATTGCTCCAGGCGGGATTGGTCCCGGCGGGACAGCCGCGCCTCGGCCTTCCCGATATCGACGATGAGATCGGGCCCCTCGACGCGCTTGGCGCTGCAGTTGATCACTTCCCCGACGCGCCCGCTGTATTCGTTGTAGACGGTGTCGCGCTCGGCCTCGCGCACCTTCTGGTAGATCACCTGCTTGGCGGTCTGCGCGGCGATGCGGCCCAGCACATCGGTGGCCTTGCGGATTCTCACTTCGCCTTCCAGTTGCGCGGCCGGGTCTAGCGCCTGCGCCTCCTCCAGGCTGATCTCCTTGGAGGCATTGAAGACTTCCTCGACCACCTTCTTGACCGCGTACACCTCGATCTCGCCGCTTTCCTTGTTCAGCTCGGCTTTCAGGTCTTCGCCGGACTTGTAGTACTTGCGCGTGGCGACCAGCATGGCGTCCTCGACGGCGCTCACGACGATCTGCGCGTCGATGTTCTTCTCACGGCTGAGTTGATCGATTGTCTGATACAGTTGCGATGCCATAGTATTCACCCAAGCGCAGAGTTGCACGGGCGGCCCTCGTGGTCGCCGCCGCCGCACTCAGCACTCGCGGTTGGCGCTATTTCCACTCAAAGACCAGGTTCGCGCGCTCGATGTTTTCGTGGCGGACGGCCAGGGTTTCGCCGCCCTCGACGCCGACCCGGACCAGGCCGTTCTCCAATCCTTCCAGCCGCCCCGCGACCTGGCGACGGCCGTCTTGCGCCTGCTTCAAGATCAGCCGCACCTGGTGGCCGGCGAACCGGTCGTAATCGGCCGGCTTGTGCAGCCGCCGTTCCAGTCCCGGAGAGGAAACCTCCAGGACGTAACTGCTCTCGATGGGGTCTTCCACATCGAGGATGGCGCTCATCTGGCGGCTGACCAGCTCGCAATCGCCGTGGGTGACGCCCCCCGGCTTGTCGATGAAAACACGCAGGAGGCTGCCGCGGCCCTTGCCGCGCAACTCCACCTCCACCACCTCCAGGCCCTCGGAGGCGGCAACCCGTTCGGCGATTTCCCGGATGCGCGCGAGCGAAACCTGGCCCATGCTTTCCTGCAACCACCCGACAACAAAAAAGTGGGCTCGCGCCCACTGTATGGTCCGACCCGCTCCCGCGGGACATCACTACGCTTCCATCATAGCCCAACCGGGCCGCAAAAGCAATCCAGCGTTGTGGTGACGCAGAGACTTCGCACGGGCTGGCTCGGCGGTCGCTCTGAGGCCCGTTACCAGCGTGGAAGCCGGCGCAAGCCGGCGCCGGTCAGATTCGCACGACGTTTTTCGGGGCGCCACGACCGGGCCGCGGGGGGAAGCGGGTCGATGACGCAACAAAGGGGAACACTAGTGCGAGGCCCGTTGGCAGGGAGGCGGGCAAAAGGCTAGCAGCGATTGTGGCGACTGTGACGCGGTGCTCAGGAGGGGGCGCGAATAGGCGGGTGCTGCCAAAGGGAACGGTACAACTGCCGGGCGACCTCGCGCAGGGGGATGTGATAGCGACGCACCAACTTGGAATGCAGCAGGCATGGAGAAAATCATGCTTGAGAGCCCAGTTCTGCGTCAGTGGGAAGGCCCGACTCTCTCACCGTCTGGCCGCCGGCTTCGTCACACTACGACTTCGGTCCGCAAGCCTTCTGCTGCTATGTCGAACTCGTAGATTCTGCCCCGCGGAAGCGAATTCGCATCACAGAGTACTTGGCGTAGTTGCCGGGCGGCCTCGGGGCTTCGGGCGAGCAGCATCAAAAAGCCCCCGCCACCGGCGCCGGCCAATTTCGCCCCAGCCACATAGGGCCTGATTTCGCGGAGCAGCGCGTTGATGGCAGGACAGGTGGTGTGCGGGTCGAGCACCTGATTCAATTCCCAGTGGCGGTCAATAAGCTGCCCCAGGTAATCCCATTCCCCCCCGCACATGGCGTAGGCCATTTCCGTCGCCAGAGTCTTGATACTGTGCAGCACCTGTACGCTGGACCCTTCGCGAGCCAGGTAGCTGCCCACCACCTGCCGCAGCAGATCCTTGGCCAGGCGGCGAATCCCCGTGTAGTAAAGCAAGAAACGGTCGCAGAACTGCGCCTGGCGCTCTTGGGACCACTGCAACGGCTCGACCCGCACGCGCTGGCGGAGGCCCGGCCCGGAGACGATCAACTTGGCACCAGGGAAAATTCCTCCCACTTGGTCCTGCCATCCCCCACCGGTGGTCATACGCTGTTCCAGCAGGAGAACAAGGTCGATCAATGCAGGCGGGCTGAGGGACACGCCGAGCATTCGGGCAAGAGCGCGCAGCACGGTGGCGGCCGCAATACTGCTGGTTCCGAGGCCCGATCCGATGGGGAGATCCACCTCCGTCGCGATCTCCAAGCCTCCCCCGTATGCTTGCAGCTTCTCAAACAGGCTCTCCTTCTGCCGCGTGAGGCCGGCGAGCTGCAGCGCAACCCGTGAGATTGAGAAAGGGTCGCCGGAGACCGGCGGGGCAAGCAGTTCCTCCATTGTGCGGTACTCCGCCGTCTCGTTGGTCTCTTGCGAGACGCAGCGGATGATTGGCTCGCCGAGTTTTCGAAGACGGGTTCGAATGGGGTATTTGTTGTTCAGTGCGACGGCTAGGTTGAGCACTGTACCGCCCCAATCAAGGCAGAAAGGTGGCGTGTCCGACCAACCACCCCCGAAATCGATGCGGGCAGGGGCGGACACTGTGACCGCCGAACAGTCCCAGCGCCGTTTTCCCGCTTGAAGTTCGTTGCGGTAAGTGCCAGCTTCAACCGCGTCACGGACGGCGATGAAAGCGCGTTCGCGTACCCGCTCGGCCTCGTCGACCAGGCCCGCTTGCGCCAGAAATAGGCCCGCTTGGAAATAGTGGCTGGCCGCCTGGGTGGGCGCGCGATCGGCCAGTTCGGCAGCCGCCATCCCCAGCGCCCGCCCGGTTGCAGCCAGCGGCGCTATCCCGGGCGCATGGGCAAGCAACGGCCGCACGTCTGCGGCCGAGCGCGCCAGCGAGAGAGCTGTCCGCTCCCAGTTTTTCTGGCGCCGCCGGCTCTGGGTCTCAGCCAGGACTTCCGCGTCGGCCCATTGGGCGCTGCTGGCGAGAGAAAGACGATATAGCTGTTCCCAGCGTGGTTGACAGAACTCGGAGGCATAACCCAGCAACCACTGGGCGCAAGCCCATGCTTCGTCAACCGTAGTGACGGGGAACAATTTGGCGTTCCACAGTGATCGGGACTCGGGCGGAACACCCTCCCAGACGATTTGCGGATCCAGGCCCAAGGCATCTATCCGCTGCATGATGGGAAAGCCCAGCCAAGTAGATGTCTCATCGGTCAAAGATTGTTTCGGGTCGTCAGCGACGCCATACACCCGGATTACGGTGCCCCGGCGCCCGTCGGGGAGGCGTATGGGAAGTTGGTGAAGCACGCAGTCCTCGGGTGCCTCCGCTCGGCCAGGAAGGTCGGCCAAGCCGTGGAGGATCGCGCCACGGGCGGCCCGAACGGGTGCTTGAAGGCAACATTCAATCACCATTGCCCCTGGTCCCACCTCGCTGCCGTCGGCAAGCACGCTGTCCAGCACCACACCGGCGGAGCGAACACCGGCCGGAGTACAGGAACCGAGTTGCTGCTGCGCTGCAACGAGTTCGCGAACCGGCGTTTCGCCGGTAAACAGCCGCCGAAACAGTTTGGTGGTGCCAATATGGATAAACTGACCTTCCACCAGACTGCACCAAAACGGAATCGCCTCAAACGCTTCCGCCAATTCCTTGAGTGCGGCAGGGGTAGCCGCTTCCCTCATCAGTTCCCCGACCAAGGCCGAGGTCATGTGCTCATATAAGTCGATCACGGGCCGGCCATCTTGAGTCCGTTTCAGAATCCCTTCGTCAATGCGCCAATGCTTCCCGCCGCTCGCCGCAGCATCACAGCGGCGGACACCGGCAAGCTCGCTGAGCAGGGAGCATACCTGCGGGTCGAAGCGAAGAAGCCCGGTGTCCACCGCTACGGTCGAGCCATCCACTGTGCCGCCCGCCGCTTTCAGTTGAGCGGTTGAAGGTTTCTGTAGGAACGAGCGAACTCGGCCTTGCTCGTCGGCCAAGTAGACCCCATGCATGGTCCCAATTGCAGCCGGCTGACGGATTGCCACTCCCGAGACGCCCGGACGACCCATGTCCATTCTCTGCGGGTCGAAAACAAGAATCACATCTCCGGAACAGACCAGCAATCCAGAGGGGATGTGGTCGATCCAGGAAGTAGAGAGAGCCAGCATCTCGTCAAACACGGTGCTGGTGCCGCCCCACGGGGCCTTCATCGGGACGGCGCTGAACAGTTTGCCTGAAAGTGAATATTGAGGCAGCCGCCTGGAATCGCCGCCGGAATGAATCATCAGCACGCGCTGTCGCGCCCACCATTCCTCCAGAGAACCCTCCAGACGGTCGGGGACAAGTTTCTCAACGAGTACCCGCACTGAATGGATGGTCGCGCCGCCGCTGCCGATCCGTTGGTCCTCCGGGTCGGAAACTACAAGATAAACGGCTCCCGAGGGTAGTCTGCCTGCTTCTTGCCGCCACTTCAGTTCCTCGCGGTAACGCTCCGCCTGTCCGGCCGAACCAGCCGTAATAACCACCGCAGTCCACCACGGCGCCACGCCTTCCTCAGCGATTCGCGCCGCGTACGCGCTGTGTGCCTGGGCGACGAGGGCCGAAAACTGGGTGGCAGACAACGAAAGGTTTTGGGATACAGGGCCGATCTGGACAGTCTCTGACACTCACCGTCCTCCCGATGCCCCGGGCTCCTGGTCGGCGTGAGACACAACACCCCCGAGCACGCAGACGTTTTGTGTTTTCAGTGTTCCAAAGAATAGACGGAAGGCGTGTCTTTGTCAACCTGATTTGGCCCACTTCGATGCTTTCATTACAAGAGCTGCTGGGTTGCCAGTGTCATTCCCCACAAAAGGCGGCGACAGATTCCACCACGCGCTGCTGTTGCTCCAGAGTGATCTCGGCGAACATTGGCAAGGAAAGGACTTCGGCGGCGGCGCGCTCGGCCTCCGGGCAATCGCCCGGCCGGCCTCCGAACTGGGCGAAGCAGGGCTGCAGATGCAGCGGCACCGGGTAGTATAGGCCGGTGCGGATGCCTTCGGCGTCGAGCGCGGCGCGCAAGCGATCCCGCTCATGCGCCCGGATGGTGTACTGGTGGTAGACGTGACGTGATCCTGGCGCCGGCGCCCTGGCGGGCAGAACCGCCGGGCGTTCCGGTGTGGGGTATGTGGCGCCTGGTTCGGCCAGCCCGGCCTGCACGAAGAGCCGGTCGTAGCGTTCGGCGGCACACTCCCGCGCCGCAGTCCATTGCTCCAGCTTGCGCAGCTTCACCAGCAACACCGCCGCCTGTAAGGTGTCCAGCCGGCTGTTGATGCCGATCTCCTCGTGGTAGTAGCGCTGCTTCTCGCCGTGGACCCGCAGGCGGCGCAGCCGTCCGGCCAGTTCATCATCGCCGGTGGTGAGCATGCCGGCTTCGCCCATGGCGCCCAGGTTCTTGGTGGGATAGAAACTGAAAGCGGCGATGCGGCCGAAGCTGCCGGCCAGGCGGCCGCCGCGCGCGGCCAAGATGGCCTGGGCCGCGTCTTCGACAAGAGCAACGCCAGGCCCGAGCGCGGCTTGAATCCCCTCCAGGTCCGCGACCTGCCCGAACAGGTCCACGGGAATGGCCGCCCGAAGCCGGGCGTGGCCCGCAGCCGCTTTCTCCGCCGCGCCGGGCGACACGTTGAACGAAGCAGGGTCGATGTCGGCGAATATGGGGCGGGCGCCCAGCCGCGCGGGAGCGGCTGCGGTGGCGAAAAACGTGAAGGCCGGCGCCAGCACCTCGTCGCCCGGCCCGATGTCAAGCGCCATCAACGCCAGCAGCAGCGCGTCGGAGCCGGAAGCGCAGGCAACGGCATGCCGCGTGCCGCACACCCGCGCCATCTCCTCTTCCAGCTCTTGCACTTCGCGTCCCAGCACGAAGTCCTGGCGCTCCAGCACGCTGGCCAGCGCCATCGCCACCTCATCGCGCAGCGATTCGTACTGCGCGCGGAAGTCCTGCAGCGGAATGATCACTTTGGTCATCGTCTCACCACCGAAGTTCAAAGTTTAAAGTCTAAAGTTCAAAGTTCAAAGCCAAACAGCCGGCCCGCAGGACCGCAATCAACTTTAAACTTTCGACCTGAAACTTTAAACTCGGAAGTGGAGGCCATCATGGCAAGCACGACACTGACGTGGCTCGGCCACGGAACCTTTCTGGTGACGACCCCAGACGGCAAAGTGGTGCTGATCGACCCCTGGGTGGAAGGCAACCCCGCGTGCCCGGAGAAGCTGAAGAAGCTCGGCCGGGTGGACGCCATGCTGATCACCCATGGCCACTTCGATCACATCGCCGACGCTGTGGCGCTGGGGCGCCAACACCAGCCCCAGGTAGTCGGCATCTATGAGTTGTGCCACTGGCTGGAAAGCAAGGGCGTGCCCAACACCATGCCCATGAACAAGGGCGGCTCACAGCAGGTGGGCGAGGTGGGCGTGACCATGGTCCACGCCGACCACAGTTGCGGCATCCTGGACGACGGCCGCATCATCTATGGCGGCGAGGCGGTCGGATACGTGGTGGAGATCGGCGGCCGGCGTTTTTACCATGCCGGCGACACCAACGTGTTCGGCGACATGAAGATCATCCGCGAGCTGTACTCGCCGGAGCTGGCCATGCTGCCCATCGGCGACCTGTTCACGATGAGCCCAAAGGAAGCGGCCTACGCCTGCCGCCTGCTTTGTCCCAAGCGCGTGATCGGCATGCACTACGGCACCTTCCCGCCGCTCACCGGACGCCCGTCGCAGTTGCGCGAGCTGCTGGCGGGCACCGGCATCGAGGTGGTCGAGATGCAGCCGGGCCAGACCATCGAGTTTTGAATCTGGCACCTGACACCTGGCACCTGGCACCTACTGGGCCATGCGCGAGAAGTGCAGCGTAAGCTGCTGCGGCAATGCCTGCAGCTCGTAGGTGACCAGGCCGGAGGCTTCGACGCGCACCAGGCGATACAGTCCGGGTTCGGCTTCGGTGGTTTCGCGGCCGGCGAGGGGGCGCAGGAAATCGCGCGCCTCGGCCGCCGTAGGAGCAACCTCGGCGCCGGCCATCCGCGCCGATTCCACGACATAGGATTGAAGCAGCTTGTCACGGTAGCGGTCGAACAGGGCCGGCGAGGCGAACAGGTCGGCCCAGACGATTCGCCCGTTCAGGGCCACCACAACGCCAACCGTGCCACGGGGCAGGCGGGCGGCGAAATTCCGCGTCTGCTCGCCCAGCTTGTCCTGCACGGGCTTGGCCTCCATGGTTCGGGCGTAAGACCCCGAGGGAGTGAAACCACCGGTGGCGGCGGCAGCCGGGGCGGCCATGATGGCCAGCCGTTGATTGGCCTGCGCCACTTCGTTCCAGACCTTCTGCTGGTCCTGGGCCTCGGTCACCTGCTTCCGCAATTGCGGATGGGCCATGGTTCGTGCCGACGAGAACTCGTGCGACGCGCCCTGCCAGCGCCCAGGCTCCACGCAGAAGACGCCCAGCGGAACCGGCTCGCTGTGCGGCGGAACAATGCGTTCGCGGGCCACAACGCGGTCCTGCTTGCCGCCGCTGACCACTTCGCCGGCCAGCAACAGCAGCGGCCGGTCGGACAAATTCTGGATGGCCAGCTCGTTCACCCGGGCGGCTTCCGGAGGCAGCGGTGTCGGCATGCGGGGGATGGGGCCGCGCCGGCCGGCCGCGGGCGGCTCGCTGGGCCGCACCATCGCGCCGCTGCCGCGCAAGGCCCCGAGTTCTCCAACCTTCACCAAGCCCTGGGCCAGGCCTTCGTCCAGTGTCAGGTAGTGGGAAGTATCTACCGCGCCGCCGTTGGAAACGGGAAACACGGTCAGGTTGCCCACCCGGATGGGCTCATGGACCGCGACGCGGGAAGCAAGGTCTTTGGAATCGGCACTCCTGGCGCTGAACAACAGGGTGCCGGCAATGAATAGCGAGAACAGCAATCGCAACATCGTGGGAGTCCTCCTAGCCCTAAGAACGAAACCCCCGGCCACTTCTTGCACCATCTACCACGGGGCTGAAGCCGACCGCCCGCCGGCACCGGGCGGGAAAGAATGGAGATGCAGGCCCACCTGCGGGCGCTGCCGGCCGCGCCCCTGGGCTTCCACTCAGCACTCAGAACTCAGCACTTAGCACTTTGCGTTGTGATACTGTACCCTTTCTCACACTACGTTGAAGGAGAAGGACCGTGCGTATTTTGATTTTGTTGCTGGTGGGAGCCAGTGTGGCCCTGTTGAGCGCCTGCACGCCGGGCAAACAGCAGGGCGGGACCACGAGGCTGAGGAAGCAGCCGTTTGGCCGCGCGCCAGGCGGCGAAGCGGCGGATTTGTACACACTCGCCAACGCCAAAGGGGTGGAAGCGGCGATCACCAACTACGGCGGCATCGTGGTGTCGCTGCGCGTGCCCGATCGCGCCGGGAGGCTCGGCGACGTGGTTTTGGGCTTCGACAACCTGGATGGCTATCTGAAAGAGCAGCCGTATTTCGGCGCCATCATCGGCCGCTACGGCAACCGCATCGGCAAGGCCAGGTTCACGCTGAACGGCGTCACCTACACGCTGGCCGCCAACAACGGCGAAAACCACCTGCACGGCGGGAAGAAGGGCTTCGACAAGGCGGTGTGGAAAGCCAG
>Ga0315280_10005758_pt1 | contig 17493 bp, 15 predicted proteins | sample YL17G06_40_MG_FD_203697 | JGI IMG/M metagenome (GOLD analysis project Ga0315280, IMG submission 203697) | Sediment microbial communities from Yellowstone Lake, YNP, Wyoming, USA - YL17G06_40 | ecosystem: Environmental > Aquatic > Freshwater > Lake > Sediment | place: USA: Wyoming | collected...
CACCTGGGTCGTCTCCGGATCGAATAGAAGGGCTGAACTGAGGTCCAGGATTATCTTGATCCTTTCGCCTCGATGGGCCTTGGCATCGCGACCGACCCGAGCCGTAAATTTTTGATCGAGGTCATCGATCTTCATGATCAGAACCGTTTCCGCACCAAGGGTCTCCACAGCCATTACCTCCATCTCCACCTCTGCAGGGATGGCATAGGAGGGTAGTGAGGCTGGGAGGAAGATATCCTCCGGCCTGATGCCGAAGACGATCTCTTGAGGAACCTCTTCCGCATTGGGAAGCCATTCTACCGGGAAAAGAACTGCTTGCTTGCCGAGCTTGAGCAAAAGTTTATTTCCGGGATTCCTCTCAAGCCTCGCCTTGAGAAGGTTCATCGGCGGACTGCCAAGAAATCCAGCAACGAAGGTGTTGGCAGGTCTTCGGTAGACATCCATCGGAGGCCCGATCTGGACCACCCTGCCTTCATTGATGATACAGATGCGGGTGCCCATGGTCATGGCCTCAACCTGATCATGGGTGACATAGATCACCGTTGCACCGAGACGCTGATGGAGGCTGACCAGCTCGTTTCGCGTGCTCACGCGAAGCGCTGCGTCCAAGTTCGAGAGCGGTTCGTCAAAGAGAAAGACCTTGGGGTCTCGCACAATAGCTCGTCCAAGGGCGACGCGTTGGCGCTGACCTCCTGAAAGGGCATAGGGTTTTCGGTTGAGATAAGGCGTGAGCCCCAGGATTTCGGCCACCTGAACCACCCTCCGATGGATCTCCTCTTTTTTAAACCCACGGCGCTTCAAGCCGAAGGCGAGATTGTCCCAGACCTTCATATGGGGATAGAGGGCATAGGACTGAAAGACCATGGCAATGTCCCGATCCTTTGCAGGCACATGGTTAATGACCTGATCATCGATGCGTAGGATCCCTGAGGTGATCGATTCCAACCCTGCGATCATGCGCAGGATGGTCGATTTGCCACAACCCGAAGGGCCCAGAAGCACCATGAAATCCCCATCCTCCACGCGGAAGGACACATCCTTTGCGGCGGCCTCATGGGAGCCGTGATAAACCTTTGTCACATTCTCAAGACTTACCACTGCCATCGTCCAACCCCTTTCAATCTATTTCTTGACCCAGGTCATTCACTTCACCGCTCCAGCGGTCATACCCTGGATCAGCTTTTCTGAGAAGAAGATATAGATGAGAACCACCGGCACAATGGCGATCATAAGCCCGCTTGCGATCATGCCCACATCCTCCAGGTGATCGCCCATGAATTGCTGGATGCCCAGAGGTAGGGTCCGTTTGCTCTCGTCCGAGATGAGGACCACCGCATAGAGGAACTCATTCCAGAGGAGGATGGTGTTTAGGATGACCGTTGTCGAGAGTGCTGGAAGGGCGACCGGAAGGCTGACCTTGAAGAAGATGGACCATTCTGAGTAGCCATCCATCCGGGCCGCATCGTAGAGGTCAGAAGGGATGCGGGCGAAAAAGCTTTCCAGTATATAGACGGTAATGGGCAGTTGAAACGCCACATAGACCAGGATCAGACCTATGAGACTATTATATAGCCCATATTCCACAAGGATCTGGAAGAGGGCGATGATGGTGATCTGCGGCGGGAAGATGATGGTGCTGAAGATCATAAAATAAAGGAAACGACGGAATCGAAAACGGTATCGTGCGAAGCAGTGTCCTGCCATGCCTCCGATGAGCGTGAGGATGGCCACTGCAGAAAGGACGACGATCACGCTGTTGGTGAAATAGACATTATAGTTGGAATGTACCCATGCCCTGGCGAACTTTTCAAAGTGGAATATCTTGGGAAGGGCATAGGGGTTGTGGGCGATCTCAGTGGTCGTTCGAAGGGACATCGTCCCGACCCAGAAAAGGGGCCCTGCCACAAAGGCGGTGTAGACGGAGAGGAGGATCAAGAAGGCCACCTGTTTTAGTTTTTGAGCAATGGACATGACTTAATACTCCAGCTTATCGCGCTGGCGGAAGAGCCAGGTCAGCAGAAGTACACCGCTCAATATGATGATGAACCAGATGCTGGCAACCGTCGATGCATACCCGAGATCGAAGGTGCTCCACTCAAAGGCACGCTTATAAACGTATGTCGAAACCGTCTCCGTTCCCCACAGGGGTCCACCTTTTGTCATGATCCAGACCAGGTCGAAAATCTTCATCTTTCCGACGAAGGATAGGACGAGGAGGTTCAATAGGGTGGGCTTCACCATGGGAATCACCACGAACCAGAGCTTCTTCAGCCAGCCGCAATTATCGAGCTCACACGCCTCCAGCACTTCAGACGGTAGGGAGTGGAGCGCCGCCAGAAGCACGACCATGTTAAATCCTGTCCACATCCAGGTCGTCACGAAGATGAGTGAGGGAAAGGCAGTTTTGGGGTTTCCGAGCCAAGCCCTTATCCATTCTTCAAGGCCCACTGCACGGAGGAGGACGTTCACCGCCCCCCAATCGTAATTGTAGATCCACATCCAGATGATGCCCACAACCACATAAGACATGAGGACAGGGGTGAACCATGCAATGCGGAAAAACCTTACCCCGGGCACCTTAGCGTAAAGGGCCAGCGCCAGCAGAATGGCGAGGGATACCTCCAGGACTGGTGAGAGGCAGGCCCAGATGAGGGTGTTCTTGACCGCTCTTAAGAAGATGTCGTCCCTGGTCAGGACCGCCACATAGTTACCCAGACCGACGAAAAGGGCTGACTTGCCGGGCAAGACCTTGTGGAAACTGTTGAAAAGGGTGCGGATCACTGGGTAGGCGGTAAAGGCGATATAGACCGTGATTGCAGGAACGAGGAAACTCACGATCGCTCCCAAAGGCTGATCCAGACTGCGTTGCCCTTTATGAAGGACTGGCCTTAGCTGATTCTCTTTCATCCTTGAATTTGTCATCATCCCGGTCTGAAAATACCTGAAGGCCATTGTGCAAACAGATGGCCTTTCATACCCTTTTATTCTGTTGAGAGAGCGGCCCCTTCCTATGATCACAGGAAGGGGCCGAATCTGATCACATGAATGATATCACATTTTCGAGAGAGACTGCTCTCATTCTTTAAATGACGCATTCATCTGCTTTACCACTTCGTCCACTCCGATCAGACCTGCAGGAAAGGCCTGGTTGACCACTTGGGCGAAGACCTCCTTTGACTTTCCGCGAAGGACCCCCTGGGGAAGGTTCAGATAGTATTTTTTCCCCTCGCTCGCCTTGGCGAGATCACGGAAGTATTGGGCGTATTCCCCCTTGATCTTGCTTGGGTCTGCCTTGATGCCGGTCTGAACGAGTACGGTTTCGAGCCATTTGTTACCCATCTCCGGTGTGGCCATGGTGTTTAGAAATTCGATGGCTAGGTCCGGCTCTTTGGATGCTGCATTCACGACGTAGCTACCACCTATAGTGATCGACTTGCACTCGTTGCAGGCCGCATTATCGAGCGCCGGGTATTGCATAATACCGAGTTGGAAATCTTTTGGCTGACCGCCTTTATCTGGTGGATTAAAGGCTCGCGACGGATAGAAGCTACCCATAAGAAACATCACGCTGCCGGGCTTTGTGTGGAAATAGAAGTGCGACTCACCGAGCTTGAGGCTGGAGAAACTGGGCGGTAATGCGCCGGCATCGATAAGCTGCTTGACAAAAGTCAATGCCGAAACGACCCGCGGATCGGCCCAGCTGAGCTTGCCATTCAAGAGCTTGTCATAGTCGGCCAACCCAAGTTTCTTCAGGAGCGCCTCGTGGGTAAGGAAAGCCCCGGGATACGGACGGTCGGCAACGCCGAGCGATATCGGGGTGATCCCCTTGGCCTTGGCCTTCTTCACGAGGTCGAGGAATGCAGCCTGGCCAAGCTGGCCACTCGGCGGCAGCTTAACCCCTAAGTCGGCGAGCATCTTCTTGTTGTAATAGAGCTCGATCGTCCAGGCCTCCAGCGGGAAACCATAGACTCCGCCTTTATAGGACCAACCCTCCCATGCCCAATCTTCAATGGCTGACCGTTTGAGTCCTTTGGAGATATCGTAAAGAAGGTTGTTCTCCATGTACTCGACCTGCTCAGGCTCGGCGTAAAAGATGTCAGGGGCCTGCCCTGCCCGCAAAGCGGTCTTTAGTGCCGCATACAGAGCTGTCTTTTCATACCATGTGATGGAGACCTTGACCCCTGGATGCTTTGCTTCAAAGGTCCGTGCTGTCCCTTCAACGAAAGCCCTCTTGCTTTCATGGTCAGCCCAATGGCTCCAAAGAGTGATCGTCTTGGCAGGGCTGGCAGCAGCAGATATAGAAGTACTTGTTGTGACCAAAAGAAAAGCCACCATCAGACTAAGAATGAATCCCTTCGTTCTAAACATGTTCCACCTCCTGAATGATTTAATGTTGTACCGATCAAAAATTTTATCATCTCTATGATTCAACGATCACCTCCTTTTCCATGATCTTAGACCCATTTACCCCTTCTTCTAAATCTTAAAAACGATCTTCCCAGTGGCGGCGGATTCAGCCAATTGGAAGGCCTTATCATAATCGGATAGATTGAAACAGTGGGTGATGACAGGATTTAAATCCATCTTTCCAGAAAGGATCATGCTCTGTGCCGTCCACCAAGTATCCCACATGATTCGGCCAGTCACACCGTAAACATTCGCCTCTTTATAGATGACATTGTTCACCAGATCCCATTCCACCAGTCCAGAAAATAGTCCGACTAAAACTATATCCCCACCTCGTCTCAGGGTTTTGGTTGCATCGTTCAGAACAGCTTTATTTCCTGTCAGCTCCACCACAATATCCGTTCCAAACCCCTTCGTGATTTTATCCACCTCTTCAACGACATTTACTTCCTTTGCATTAAGAACGATATCTGTCCCCATTTTACGAGCCAGATCCAACCTTTCTCTGCTGATATCCACGCCGATCACATATTCTGCGCCACTCAGTTTGGCAACCATCTGGGCATAAATACCGATCGGCCCACAGCCGAATACGATCACTTTTTTCCCGGCCGGCTTTGTTTTAGAAATGGCATGGACCCCTATTCCAAAAGGCTCCATCGTTGCGCCAATTTCATAATAAATGGCAGGATCTAATTTCCAGGCACAAATCGCCGGAAGGAGGGCATATTCAGAGAAGGCCCCATCCATATGCACTCCCAGAATCTTCATGTCTTTGCAGATATGTTGGAGGCCAGTGGTGCACTGGTAACAATGGCCGCAGGGGACGTGGGTCTCTGCTGCCACCCTGTCTCCTATTCTAAAATTGGTCACATTCTTACCCACCTCGACCACCTCAGCAGAAAATTCGTGACCAAAAAGGAGGGGGAGCTTAATTCTGGATGATGCATACTCGTTCCATTGGTAAATATGGATATCGGTCCCGCAAATAGCTGCTGCATGTACCTTCACTAACAGATCGTCATTTCCAATCTTAGGAATGGGACGATCCGTGAATGTTGCACCTCTGACAGGTTTATCTTTGATTAAGGCCCTCATTTTTTATCCTCCCTTAAATCTATTTTTTTATAATAAGTCAAATTTTCTCATAAAACCACTGTAGAAAATTAACTTTGAGTATCAGGGATATATTATTTTAAAGCAATTTACTTTACGAAGTCTTTTAGGAAGATTCAGAGACAAAGGTTGTTACTTATTTTTAGAATTTTTAAGATACAGACATTTTAGTCTTTGAAGAAATTGGTAATCCCGCTCTTTAATCTTCTTCTGCACTTTCTCAGGTGGGTAAAGGAAAAAACCTTCCCCAGCCTTGATCCCGAGTTTCCCCTGCCGAACCTTCTCTTTCAAAATCTCAGGGGGTTCCGTGTCTTGATTAATTTCTTTAAAAAGATATTGTGAGATATTGAGAAAGGTATCGAGACCTCCAAAGTCGCTCGTCTCTATAGGTCCGAGTGTAGGCAACCGAAATCCAAAAGTCCCTTTGACTGTAATATCAATATCTTCAGCCGAAGCTACTCCTTCTTCAAGGCATGCTAAGGCTTCGCGATAGAGTGCATACTGTAGCCTGTTTCCCAAAAAACCTGGCACTTCTTTTAATACCTTGACCGGTCTCTTTCCGATGGACAGCAGAAGCTTGTAAACCAGATCAACTGTTTGATCTGAGGTATATCGACCTTTAACAATCTCGACCACAGGAATGATGTGAGGTGGATTCCACCAATGGGCTATGACGGCTCGATCTTGTCGTTGAATCTCCGATGCCATCTCCGTAAGTCTTAAACCGGAGGTGTTGCTGGCAATAATCGCATGGGAAGGGCAATATTTGTCGAGTTCTTTAAAGACACGTTTTTTAAGGTCCATAATTTCAGGCACTGCTTCTACTACAAAGTCGGACTCCCTTACTGCCTCTTTCAAGCTTCTGTTAGTCTTGATTCTGGAAATCGCATCTTTTGCTATTTCCGGTGTCGTGATTCCAAACTCTATAAAGGTATCAAGATTAGAACGAATTTGTTGAGTCGCCTTTTGTAAAAGCTCATTGCTAACGTCATTCAGTGTGACTTCGTATCCTCCTAAAGCAAAGGTCTGTCCAATCCCATGACCCATGATCCCTGAACCAATTACGCTCACGTTTTTAATTTTGGATATTTCCATTTTAGATCCCTTCTTGACTGAATTTAAATCAGTACATTTTTCTGGGAATTAAGTGGTCGCCCTTAAGGAGCTTATGCTTAGGTTTACCCTCAAGACCAAAACCGGGGAAGGCAAAGGTTCATCCTGGAAAGTTTGTTTATCAGTCTATTACAATGAGCCCTAATGGGTGTTTATTTAGTGGAACACCTCCGCCCTCACGCACATGAACCAGCTAAAACATCAATTCCACGCTCCCTTAGTACTTCCCGAACCTTTTCAGCCCGTCGCTCGTGTCTTGCGTATAGCATTGTAATTCCCTCCTTTTAGGAAATGTTTTAGCCCTAACCAAGAACCAAGTAAATATGTGCGACCCAACCAGGCCCAGCCACATACCCTCATGTCTTGAATAAATCCAGAACCTATTCAAGCTAGAAATCCTAATTATCTTCCTATAAGTTAAATTCTTCAATTGCCTCATTTTTTTATTTTTCATCCGATATAAAATTGAATCTATTTTGCTCACTTAGCGACCGATTAGTAAATTAGGAAGGAACATTGTAACACTTGGAACGTATGCAATAAAGAATAGCGTAATTATAAGAATAATGTAATAAGGTAATCCCTCTATTACGAAATCTACCATTTTTACTTTTGCCAATTGGCACGTAATATACATACACATACCCACGGGAGGAGTTACCATTCCGATCATAAGGCTTAGAACCATCATGATCCCGAAATGGACAGGGTCTATTTTTAAACCGGTTATTAACGGAACGAACATAGGCGCCAGCATTATAATAAGAGCAGTGACGTCCATAAAGCATCCAAGAATCAAGAGTAGAATATTGACCAATAATAATACCACCCAAGGGGTAGAACTGATGGCATAGATGGTATTCAACATCGTATCGTTGAATCCTGAAATAAGCATTATCCATCCGAAGAACGAAGCTGTGGCCACAATTAACATGACTAATCCTGAAAATACCATGGACTCAAATATTACCTTTGGTAAATCTCGTATAGAAAGTTCTTTATAAATGAAGATTGTTACAATAAGAGAGTAGAATACCGCTACTACCGCCGCCTCGGTAGGTGTAAAAATACCACCCACTATTCCGCCCATGATGATGACCGGGGTTAATAAAGCAAGAAAACTCTCTTTAAGAGCTTTAAGGACTTCCGAAAAAGATGGCGCCTTTTCCCTTGCCACTTTGTACCCATATCGACGTGCAAGGATAAACACCACAAACATCATTGCTACTCCCATTAAGATACCTGGAATAATACCCCCAAGAAATAAGCCTCCTACAGAGGTGCCAGTCAGCGCACCATAAATCACGAAAGGAACGCTTGGAGGAATGATGGGCCCAACGGTTGATGAAAAAGCCGTTACGACTGCCGCTGCTTGAGGAGTATATCCTCCTCGAATCATCATGGGCACTTCGATTTGACCTATACCTGCGGCATCAGCCGTTGCGGTTCCAGACATTCCCGCAAAAATCATGCTTACCAATATATTTATGTGCGCAAGGCCTCCCTTAAGATGACCTACGAATATGTCAGCAAGATTTACTAATCTCTTAGCCATACCACCAGAGGTCATGATAGCACCCGCCAGGATGTAAAAGGGTATTGCCATCATGACAAAGGAATTCATACCTATAACGGCACGGGTAGCTGAGACCATCGGATCAACTGTACCACTTCCCCATAAATATATTAGTCCACCCAATAGTATTGCAAATCCTATGGGAAGCCCACTTATTATTAAGAGTATTGTAACAACAACCCACATATATCAACCTCCCTATTCATGAGATTATGGCACATCGGTAGATCATTGTAATGCTCGTACATCCCTATACAATTTCACAAGGAGGAATAGAAGCATTAAAGCACAACCAACAGGTATAGGAAGGTAGAGCCAAATCATTGAGATACGCAAAGCTGCGAATTGTTGCTTTGCCGGTGCACTCAACCCTCTAATTCCCTGCCATCCCCAGTACGAAACTATAAATGATAAAAGAAAATCAATGAATAGCATAAAAATGGATCTAACCTTTTGGGGGAGAAAGTCAACAAAAAAATCGACCCTGTAGTGAGAGCCAAGTTTTAATCCAATAGCAGCCCCAAAAAGGGATGCCCATATGAATAAGAGCCTAGCCAGTTCTTCTGGCCATGAAAGCGGAGACCGGAGTACATACCTCCAAATGACCTGAATAAGAATTACTATTGCCATGGTAAAAAACGCTGCCCCTGATAAACACTCTAATGGGTACCTGACAATCGTCTGTAATACTTTCATTACCTGTTCCCTCCGTTGCAATCCAATAAGACAGACAGGATTCCTTGGAAAACTCACCCTTAGAAAAAAAAGCTAAGAGCTACCAGTCCAGGTAAGTTTCAACCTAGACTAGCAGCTTAAACAACCATCCTATTCCACGGACAAAACAAGCTCCATGATTTCTCGCCCGCCAACGAGCTTCTCAAACTTTGGATAAATTGCCCTAATTGCCTCCCGAAACGGCCCAAGGTCTGGCTTCGTGATGGTCACTTTGTATTTCTCCTTCGCTATTTCTACAGCCTGATCTTCAGCCTCACGTATTTTTTCGTTCAACATTATAGTTGTCTCGCTGGTTGCCTTCGAGATAGCTGCTTGGACATCAGATGGTAGAGTCTGCCACCACTTCTCAGAGATGATCAACGTTCGTATAGCGATTGAATCAAATGTTAAGGATATATAGCGAATTGGTTCTAAATGTTTCATATCTATCGCAGCAGCGATACCGGTCTCCTGCCCCTCTACTACTCCTTGAGCTAGTGCCATATAAACTTCGGGCCACGCAACGGGTGTGGGCGTTGCACCCCAAGCTTTCAACATCTCGATGTAGATGGGAGTCTCCATCACCCTGATTTTTATGCCTTTAAGATCTTCTAACTTGTAAATAGGTTTCTTTGTAGTCATTATGTGTCTGGTCCCTGAAAAAGACCATCCTCCAATGCGTATCCCTTTAGCAAGGCACTTGGCCTCTAATTGCCTTCCTACCTTCCCATTTAAAACACGAAGGGCATGATCCCAATCCTTGAATATGTAAGGCACATTCAACACACCTATTTCTGGTACCACCAAGACTATGATAGCGCTATCAGGCCAAGCCATCTCTATTGTTCCATCCATAACACCTTCCATCGTTTCCCTATCTCCACCTAGCTGGGACTGCGGGTATAGCTGAACTTTAACCCCCCCATTTGTTAACTCTTCAACCCTTTTCTGGAGGTAACGTCCAACATGATAATGGGGGTGTCCAGGGGTAGCCCCCATAGGGTATCCTACTTTCATAATTATCTCTTTCGGCTGTGCTGAGACCCCACCTACAGTCATGAAGGTTATTAGAAATAGAAATGTTATAATTAATAGTACCAAACCAAACCACTTTTTATTCATATACTCTGTAAGCATATTAAATCCTCCTTGTATAATTAAAAAACATTCTAGAAAGGGAAACAACCCTAACACCTCCTATTCCATCTGCAAATATCTTCCGTAAGCATTTTCACCTCCTTTCCTATGACCCCCTTCCCGTTTCCTTCAGCTTCGATCTCAATTCCATTGGTCTCTTTCAAACCTGGTAGCCCTGCTCCGGATGAATCTCTTTACCCATCGAGATCTTTGGGCTTGGTTAAAAAGCTTTTGAAGTTCTGCCTGTCCTTTATGAGCCAGAACAGTTGAAAGTAAACTTAACCTAATTCAGACAGCATCTTTATGAGGAACCTGATTTTCAAAAGTACAAAATCTCGTCCAAAAAGCCAATGAAATCAAGGGGTGACTTAAAACTTTTCAGCTAATTTGGACAGCACTGCTGTTTAATAACTACTTTCTTTACTCCCACTAAAGTTGTTATAGTTAGACCTTCCTTCAATTTCTCGTATGTACTCCACAGAATTCCATCTTCTTCGATCCCAATAGTTTTTTCGGAGAGGCCCTTTCCTTTGAGAACATCTACCAGTAAAGTCTCGTAGAGAAGCTCAGGTATTTTATGAAAAGTGGGTGTCCAGGATCTTAAATCGCTTATCCAGGTCTCATATTTCAGCCGAAAGCTGCCACCTAAGGGTACAATCATGGTGACTTCGCCTTCTATGGGTACTATAACCGCCACGCTAGAATTCCAAACTGAATGAAATGTTCCTGCGGTATAGGCAATGCTCGTTAGGTTGGTTAATATCACTGCATCAAATCCTTCATGAGCCATCATATTTCGAATACGCCTTATACGATCTTGATGGCAAGCATAAATCAGTATTTACCTCCTAAAAAATATTTACTTCGCTCCAAATAGTTACATCTGAAGTTCCCGATTTGCCCAAGTACAATAGCTGAACGCCAGGGACTAAATACTCGCCCAAAGTAGAGTAGTGAACCTCGAGAAGCCAATATGACCGCTTTCAAACCAGCCTTAGATATTGTCGCTTGAAAATTTCCTATACGTAATTTGCAATTCGCATCCTTCTCTTTATCTCCCCCCTTAACATAACTATATTAGGAAAAAATGAACACCAATGTCACATCTATCCCAATTGTTTCACCTTTGACCCTTTAACAAGTTTACTTTTGTCTCGATGCTCCATCAGCAATAAATCTTAGTAAAATAGTAACTCTGATACCCGCTGGTGCCTTTTTCGTTTCATTCCATTAGTTAGTCTCTAGACCAAGGAGCAACACCTAAAGGCTGAAACCCAAATAAGTTACAGGCTCATCTAAGAAAATACCATTTATCGGTCAATTACAATGAGCCCTAATGGGTGCTTATTTAACGGAACTCCTCCGCCCTCACGCACATGAACCAAGAATTCCATAAGAAAAGAGTAGTTCCCGGGATCGTAAATGTATGGACTAATCGAGATCACCTCGTTTTCCTTTAACGTCCAATTTAGACCGGCGCACACCAAAGGAGGTAGATGCCCCGTACCAATCCCATGTCCAAGATCTTTAGGTGCTTTATCAGTGTATCCAGCGCTTTTTATCCGCTCCTGAAAGGTCAAGGCAATCTCGCTGGTCGAAGCCCCGGGCACCAGTGACTTGACCATTCCATATGCAGCTTCTGTGCATATATCTGCCACCTTTTCGTATCCTTCAATCGGTTTTCCGAAACTCAGAGTCCGAAAGTAATCGCCGCGATACTCTTTCCACACAGGGTGAAAATCCAACCCTATTTTATCTCCTCGTTGTAAGATCCTATCAGTGGGAATGTGATCACAGTTTACTCGGTTATCGAAATTCATCTGTGTGGGATTGTAAAAATAGGCGCAATCGAGTTCTCGCATTGCTCGTTCCGCAACTCCTGCTAGCTGAGCCTCTGTAATGCCTACCCTCACAGCCTCGATCACTGCTTGTAGGCCAGCATCTGCTATGGCAGATGCCCTCTGTATTAGCGAAAACTCTTCATCATCCTTCACTCTCATTACTTCATTGATTAGGTCTTCGCCATTGACAAATGTAGCCCGAGGCAACTCCTCCCGTAATTTAGAGTAAAGTATCCAGGGAATGCTGGGCTCTTCGATAGCAATATTCCCCTTTTCAACGCCATGTTCCTTAAGGATTTCAATACATTTTTCTGGCCAAGAAATTGGTTTAAGCCCGTAAAAGGGTAAATTCCAGTATTGGACGTCCTTGATAAGGTGACTTTCAAACATGAGTCGTCCCTTCTCTGAGACCACCGCTAATAGGGTCGGATTATCCTTTGCCCAAAGGAAAACGGTACTCCCTGCGTTCCAATCGCTATGATAAGTTCCGTTGACATAAATTATCTTCTGTTGGTGAGTAATAACTAAAACATCAATTCCACGCTCCCTTAGTACTTCCCGAACCTTTTCAGCCCGTCGCTCGTGTCTGGGATAGAGCATTACCATTCTCCTTTCTAAGCCAAATTCAATTTACCCCTTTTACTTACCAATGATAAGATTAGGGAGAAACATAGTTACACTTGGAATATAGGTGATAGCGAATAGTGTTATGATTAATATAATGTAATAAGGAATTCCCTCTTCGACAAATTTTCTGGCCACGGGAGCGGTGAACAGAACACATACCTCCAGAGGACCTGGATGAGGATGGTAACCGCCATCACTAAAAAAGCTGCCCTTCCTATACACTCCAAAGGATATCGGATCATAGTTTGACACACTTTCTTCATGCCATCTCTCCTTTACCTCAGGAAGATATTCAGCTTTTTTTGAAAAAGTAAGGACTTCCGGTCAGGGAAGAATTTACCCGGACCGGAAGTTTCAAATATCTTTTATTGGACAGACAGTATCGCGTCAATGATCTCGCGACCTCCAACCACCTTCTCAAGTTTTGGATAAATAGCTTGAACAGCTTCACGGAAAGGTTTGAGGTCTGGTTGGGTGACTATAACCTTATGCTTTTCTTTTGCTGCAGCAATACATTGTTCTTCAAATTCATTTAATTTTTGCCTCATCAGAATGGCCGTCTCTCGGGAGGCTTTTAGGATGGCCGATTGAATATCCGATGAAAGGGTCTGCCACCATTTCTCTGAAATGATTATTGGTCGAAGTGTGAATGAGGTGTAGGTTAATCCTATATATCTGACAATCTCAAAGTGTTTCATATCCAATGCTGCATTAACTCCGACATCCTCTCCTTCTACAACACCCTGAGAAAGGGCCATGTAGACTTCTGGCCATGCAACAGGTGTCGGTTTTGCTCCCCAAGCTTTGTACATTTCCAAAAAAATCGGAGCTTCCATCACTCTGATTTTTACACCTTGCAGATCTTCAAGTTTATTGATAGGTTTCTTAACGGTTAGGGTATTCCTAAAGTTTGCATGACCCCATCCTCCGACCCGTATTCCCTTTGCAAGTAATTTTGCCTCTAACTGCTTTCCAACTCTCCCCTCTAAGGCACGGAAGGCATGTTTTTCATCTTTGAAGATATAAGGTAGATCCAAAGATGCGATTTCTGGTACGGCAAGCGCAATAGGGGCGCTGGCTGGCCAACTCATTTCTATTGTTCCATTCATAGCCCCCTCAATAGTCTCCCTATCTCCACCCAATTGAGATTGTGGATACAATTGAACCTTGACTCTTCCATTGGTTAACTCTTCGACTCTTTTTTTAAGATGATTTCCCACCAAATAGTGTGGATGAGCTGGAGTTGCACCCATTGGGTACCCCACTTTCATAATGATTTCTTTTGATTGTGCTGAAACTCCTTGTGGTGTAATTACAGGTACGGTGAGAACAAATCCTATTAAGATCAACAGAAAACAAAGATCCCATTTCCCCCTCATATATCTTTTAAGCATAATTTAATCCTCCTTTCGCTCAAAGTTGGAAATGAAGAAAACTAAATGACCTAAAACCAACTTATTGATCTATTCCGTCCCACATAGTTTAGTATAGAATCCCTCACCTCCTTTCCGAGTCCTTTGCGGTCGTGAAACCTTAGATGGTTCCGCATGGGGTTTGTCCAAGTTTCAAAGGGAGAGTATCTGGCGCATAGGTTAGTATAGATATCTTTGCATCACTCCCTTTGAGCCCAAACGCCATCTCCAGAGCTTTTTTAAATGAATCTGCAGGCTTAAACCCCAATGCCTTTTGGTGACTCACTGGGATGCCGGGACTGACCATAATTATAGTTGCCTTCTCCCTAACTTTCGCCCAAGCAATCGCTAACGCTGAAGCCACTCCGTTTTTTATTTCACCGCGTTTGTATTTCTCTTTTATTTCCTTGGCTGAGAGACCAGCGAATTTGAGTAATGAAGGGTGTTGAGAAGAAACCCCTTCAGGGCATGGCGTGATCACAATAATGACCCCTTGTTTTTTTACCATTCTCTCCGCAGGGTAAAGGGACTTGTGTGCTTGCCAGAAATCTAAATCACAAGGATATGAATTTGCTATAACGATCTCTGAATTTTGATAGAAAGGAACTCCATAGATGCTCTTAGAAAGTTCTGCTCCTTTTCGAAATGCTTTGCGTGGATCACCAGCGACAAGACCAGCAACTTCTCCTTTCGAAGTTAAGATAGTGTTAATTATGAATTTCAATCCAACTTTATCAGCGATCTCGTCTAACTCCCTTCGAACCTGGTTATTCAATTTCCCGAGAAGGGTCTCAGGAGTTCTGGTACTTAAAAGATGCGTAGCCGCCGTTGTTGGTCCGCCACAAATTCCTGGTTGGATAATTTTAGATCCCCCAGAATACCCTGCAATATGATGAGGGACAATAGAACCTATACCAATTGTGAAGTCTGCATCAAAAACAAGTCGATTAACAGTTATTGGTGTTCCATTAACTGTCTTATTCAAGTCTACCAGGTTTTTTTTATCCTTATAATCGTGATTAATTACCTTTACTCTTCGATAAATTGCTTCGCCAACTTTAGTTTTAAGTTCCTCGCTCGACAATTTTCGATGGGTTCCTATTGCTATAAGAATTCGAATTTGATTATCGCGTATGCCGACTCTTTCAAATTCTCCAAATAATATAGGAAGTATTTTCTTTACCGGGGTTAGACGAGTGTTATCATCAGCAATAATGAGAATTCTATCACTGGAAGCTAAAATATCTCTTAATGGCGGAACCCCTATAGGACTATTTAGCGCCTTTTGTATGGTTTTCCCAAGATCTTCTACGGGATTAACATTTCTGGGAGTTAGGACTTCTACTAAATTTTTTGGGGGTATAGAAAAATTTAATATACCTCTGCCAAATGGTATTTCTATCTTGATATTATTGGCCATGACAGAGTTTCCCTTTTTAGGTCATTTATATTGAATTTTCATTAGAATCAGAATGGCATGGCAATTTCCTCTTGTTGCCATCATTCTTGATATATATGAATTATTCTTCAAATACAGTAATGTTTCCATATTTACGGTTTAACTCAATATCATCAAGTAAGGTAGTTATAGGGGGGGACATAACATATAGGTATACCCAGGGCTTATCTTGGTAGTTAATCGATTTGTGTTTTGCATTTGGCGGTATATTCACAGCATCTCCCTTCTCTCCCCAAAATTCCTTGCCTTCTATGACATATTTCCCTCTCCCCTCGAGAATGTAAAAGAGTTCATAACAGTTGTGTCTATGCAGTGGCAGTTCCCCATGGGGTGGGATTGTAGTTATGCCCAAATTGAGGCCGCACTGTTCAAAGCCAGTTTCTGGATGAATAAGTTGAAATTGGGTTACCCCCGAAGGCTTCTGAATCTTCCCGATTCCTTCCTTAGTAAGAGCACTATCTTGACCTTCTTGCGCAATTCGCTCTAATACACCTTTTGCTCCATATACGTTTTTTAGCTCACTCGGTTTCTGGATAATTTTCTGCCCCCAAACTCGATTTTGCTCCTGATTTTTTACCATTTTTTTTCCTCCTTTTCAGCCGAGTTATTAATAACGCCTTTTTGGGATCATAGGCCGCAGGCCATTTCTAAAATCAATACCAGCATTTATTTCCAATAAACAATCTCTATAATTTTTTCCAATGAATCTTTTTCTCCGAAGCCCCCAGCCTTAGTGATCACCGATAGGCCGTCCCAATCTCCTCCGATCAAGTGTCCTTTTACAATTCCTTCCAGCAACTCTCCCTCTATCTCGATGCCTTTGGTCTTTAGACCGTTGATGACATGTTGCGCTGTTTCTCCACCGGTTAAGATGAGCGCTAACTCTTCAGGTTCGACTTTAGCGGCTTCCAGTGCCATCAGGGCAACAGAGGCCAGAGTCTTGGTAATTTTCAGATGGATTTGAAGATCGTTAGAATCCTTGAAATTCAGTATTTCTGGGGGAGTCTTCAGGATGGTGATTCCCCGGGATAAGGAACTCGCTATCTTTTCGGAGAGGTCCTTTTTTTCTTTTTGCGCTTTCAAACCCTCTCCAATGATGAGTGATGGATTGACCTGAAAGGCCGGAATGTCTCTCGCCTCAACCTGTCTCAATTGTTGATGTGTGACACTCGAGGCACTGCCGCCCACAATGAATAAATGTTTAAAGGGTTTGATTGATCTCCGAACAACTTGGGGGAACTCCCCTTCGGAAGGAGATAATTGTTTTGCTACCTCTTCGGCAAGTCCGGCAGAACCGACAAAGAGCGGCTTCCTTTTGATCGAAAACGCGACGTCAGCGATATTCGATAAATCTTGGCGGTTCACAGCATCAAAGATGATAATTTTATTCCCCACTCTCTGCTCCTTCTCTACAGCTTTTTTTAACCCCTCGAAGTTCGAAGCCACATGAGTGAGGTCAATCCATCCAATATTGTTATAGGATTGTTGCTGGAGAAGTTTGCAGATATGAGACTCTTGAATGGGAGAGGGTGTATTTCGAGCCACCTCGGTGAGCGCCAGAGGTTTTTCCCCAACAATCATGATCCCTCCAACCAGCGTCCTGTTCTGTTCGGGATACGAGGGGGCCATGAAACAAAGGGAACCTTTCGCCCCCTCTAAAATGGCATCTATTTCATATCCAATGTTTCCGCGGAGTGTTGAATCGATCTTTTTGTAAATGATAGGGAAAAATTCTTCATCATAATTTTTCAATAGATTTGATATTAAGAAAGAGGCTTTCTCAGGGCCTAATCCTCTTGAATCGGTATTTACCACCAATACATCACAAGAAGCGTATTTAGAGAAATCGATCTTACATTCATCCTTCAAAAAAATTAAAAGGGTTTTGAGACCTCTTTTTGCAAACTGAGCCCCAGCATCAGCCCCACCTGTCAAATCATCTGCGATGAGCAAACATCTTTGGTTCATCAGATATTCCCCCACAAAATCGAGGCATCATGGGCTTGATTGCACACCTATAAATGATAGGAAAGCAATAGATATGCCAAAGGAATGTTAAAAAAAAGATTTAATAATTTCAACGAATTATTC